>Ga0172375_10006900_pt1 | contig 15737 bp, 9 predicted proteins | sample LakKiv1m_FD_114537 | JGI IMG/M metagenome (GOLD analysis project Ga0172375, IMG submission 114537) | Freshwater microbial communities from Kabuno Bay, South-Kivu, Congo - kab_092012_11.1m | ecosystem: Environmental > Aquatic > Freshwater > Lake | place: Democratic Republic of the Congo...
AAACAACGTCTTGCAAATATACTCGTCTATTTCATCTGCGCCTTGTTGCCTTGGCAAACGGTTTGGATGATCGGGCATGCCGGATTGCCAACAGGGGAGACGGTTTATGGAACCTATGTTGTGCTTGCCCTTGAAGGGCTGATTGTGCTTGCCCTTTTGTTGCGAGGAACACCTCGGTTTGGTGATCGCTCCTTTGTTTTGCATCCTGCGTATTTTGTTTTGGCCACATTGTTTTTTTCTCTCACCTTTACGGCGTTTTTCCGTGTTGGCGTGTTTTCCATTTTACACACCATGAGTGCGGCCTTTTTGTTTATTCTTTTGTGTGATGAGCGAACCAATCTTAAACGAGCTATCCTTGCGTTTGTGTTCGGACTCATCCCACCAAGTTTACTTGGTTGGTTTCAATATCTGTTTGGATTTTCACCAAGTGTGACCTGGCTTGGACTTGCTGCAAAGCACGCTTCCACGCTTGGAGATGCAGTCATCGAAACCGCAGAGGGTCGATCTTTGCGTGCCTATGGTTCGTTTGCTCACCCAAACATTTTTGGTGGCTATTTGGCGTTTGGTATTTTGTGTCTTGGTTGGCTTGTGCGCCACACATCGAAACGATGGTCTTATTGGTTTTCCATTCCCATCGTTGTTTTGTCATCTACGCTCATCATCACCTTTTCTCGAAGCGCCTGGCTTGCGCTTTGTTTTTCTCTCCTTGTTTTTCTTGCTCTTTCATTTTGGAAAAAACGTCTGGTGCCGCATCGTGCCATTCCACTTATCACGCTTGGTTTGTTTACCCTTGCCACAACGATTTTTATTTTTCGATCGCACGTCTTTGCCAGATTTGAACCAAACTTGCGTGTGGAAGCGATTTCGATTGAAGAGCGAACCACACAATACGGTCACTGGTTTTCTGTTTGGTCGCAAAATGTGTTTATCGGTGTTGGCCCTGGTGCGTATGTGTTTGCGCTTGAGCATGTGTATCCGGCCAAGGCTTCTTATGTATACCAGCCCATTCATAACACCTTTTTGTTGTTTGTCTCCGAGATCGGACTCGTCGGATGCGCAGCTCTTTTTTATCTGTTCTATCAAATCTTTTTGTTTGTAAAATCATCGCTATCATTTTCCGGAAAACTGTTTGCGATCGCTGCAAGTGTCATGCTCTTAACCCTTGGTTTACTTGATCATTATCTGTGGTCACTTTGGAGCGGAAAAGCCCTTGTTGCCTTTATGTTCGTGTGTCTTTTAAGGTGGCAAACATCACTGAAAATCCATTCTTGACAGCTTGAAATAAATACGACAAGATAGCATCGTTAGCAAACTCAATATGAGACTGCTAACGAGTTTTTCTTTTAATTATGTGGGGTGTTGCACCCCACCTAAATCATTTTTTATGAACCTTATTCCAATCGGCGATCACATCATCGTCAAAGCCGTCAAAGCAGAGCGCACCTCACCGTCTGGAATCCTTATTCCAGAAACCGTGGACAAAGAACGTCCGGAACGCGGAGAAGTTATGGCGATTGGTCCGGGCCGTGATTTGGAAAACGGATTAAAAACCGCGATGCCGGTTTCAGTTGGTCAAATCGTTTTATTTAAAAAGTATGCACCGGATGAAATCAAAGTTGATGGAGAAGATTATTTAGTCATTCGCGCCGAAGATGTGATGGCGATTATTGCATAAACATATGTCCAAACAAATTTCTTATAACGAAGACGCTCGTGCGGCGCTCAAACGTGGAGTTGATAAATTGGCTGATGCGGTAAAAGTCACCTTGGGTCCAAAAGGACGCAATGTGATTTTGGAGCGAAGTTATGGCGCACCGGTAGTGACAAAAGATGGTGTGACAGTGGCAAAAGAAATTGAACTTGAAGACAAATTGGAAAATCTTGGAGCAGAACTTGTTAAAGAAGTCGCCTCCAAAACAAATGATGTGGCCGGAGACGGAACCACCACCGCAACCGTGCTTGCGCAGGCTCTTATCAAAGAGGGGCTGCGCAATGTAACTGCTGGAACCAATCCGCAATATCTGCGCCGTGGGATTGAAAAAGGGGTTGAGGCGATTGTGACTGAGATCAAAGATAAAATCGCCACACCGATCAAAGGGGAAGAAATCGAAAAAGTGGCTTCCATTTCCGCCAATGATCCTGAAATCGGAGCTGTGATAGCCAAAGCCATGCAACAGGTTGGAGAAAATGGCGTGATCACGGTTGAAGAAGGTCAATCCTTTGGGGTGGATGTTGAAGTTGTGGCCGGGATGCAATTTGATAAAGGATATGCCTCACATTACATGGTGACCAACACAGAAAAAATGGAAGCGGAGTACCAAGATGCGTACGTGCTCATCACAGACAAAAAGATTTCCAGCGTGCAAGAGATTTTACCCGTGCTTGAAAAAGTCGCTCAGGCCGGAAAAAAAGAATTGGTGATCATTGCCGAAGATGTGGATGGCGAAGCGCTTGCAACGCTTGTGTTAAACAAATTGCGTGGCATTTTTCACACCTTGGCTATTAAAGCGCCAGGATTTGGAGATCGTCGCAAGGCCATGTTGCAAGACATTGCCATTTTGACCGGCGGAAAAGTCATCACCGAAGAAATCGGATTGAAACTTGAAACAACGGAATTGAGCGATTTAGGACAGGCACGCAAAATCATCGCCCAAAAAGATCAAACAACCATTGTGGACGGACAAGGGGATAAGCAGGTTGTCTCTGAACGTGTCAAAGAATTGAAAGCACAAATGGAACAGGCTACGTCTGAATTTGAAAAAGAAAAATTTCATGAGCGCATGGCAAAATTGTCAGGCGGCGTGGCAATTATTAAAGTGGGGGCAGCCACAGAAACTGAAATGAAAGAAAAGAAAGATCGCATCACAGACGCGGTTGCCGCAACCAAGGCAGCGGTCGAAGAGGGGATTGTGCCGGGAGGCGGAGTCGCGCTTGTGCGATCCATTCGCGCTTTGGATGCTATGAATGCTGAAGGCGAAGAACGAGTTGGATTGGATATTTTGCGTCGAGCCCTGGAAGAGCCGCTTCGCATGATCGCACAAAATGCCGGAGCCGATGGATCGGTTGTGGCAGAGCGTGTGAAATCCGGTGAAGCCGCATTTGGATACAACGCAGCCACGGATGTTTATGAAGATATGGTAAAAAGCGGGGTGATTGATCCAGCAAAAGTGACGCGAACGGCTTTGCAAAATGCGTCATCTATCGCCATTATGATTTTAACAACCGAAGCCGCGGTTACGGAAATTCCAAAAAAGGAAGAACCGGCTGCTCCATCTGGCGGCATGGGAGGAATGGGCGGAATGTATTAAAGGGGTGAGCTTGTGTCATTCCGACCGAGGAGTCATCGACGAGCGGAGGAATCTCTCATGTGATCCCTCGACTAAACAAATAGACGATCGCTCGGGATGACAGTGAGGCATTGATCATAGAAAGCCCGGTTGAAAAACCTGGCTTTTTTGGTATAGTGAAACCACTATGACTGAAACATCTCCTCTTTCACAAGAAGAAAAATTTTTATCCGCCATTGGATATCTTGGTGTGTTGTGCCTTTTGCCGCTTGTTTTGAAAAAAGATAGCGCTTTTGCCCAGCACCATGGTAAACAAGGCTTGGTTTTACTCCTTGCCTGGCTTGTTTTGTGGGTCGGCAACATCATCCCAATTTTGGGACAACTGGTTTGGTTTGTGGGATCCATTGTTTTGCTCGTATTCATTTTGCAAGGCATGCTCAATGCGTACAATGGAAAATGGTGGGATGTACCTGTGCTTGGCGTCTATGCAAAAAAGATAAAGCTGTAATATGAAAGAATTGATTCAAAAAATCCAAGCCCTCCATGATCGCGTTTTGGCGGCGTGGGGGTCACTTTGACCTTGATACCGTAAAAACAGAAATCCACACTTTGGAAAAACAAATGGAAGATGAAGGGTTTTGGCAACAGCCGGAACAAGCAAAACGTGTTTCAAAAAAAGTGTCGGATTTGCGCAGTGAGGTTCAAACGTGGGAGGCGTTTTTGCAAGAGATCAATGATCTTTCTGCGTTTGCGTCTTTGGCCGAGGAACAATCTGACACATCTGTGTATGATGATGTGGCTGAGAAATTATCGCAGCTTGAAAAACGTTACGCCAAAATGGAATTTGCCATGTTGTTTTCCGATCCACTTGATAGTTCATCCGCGATTTTGTCGATCCATGCAGGTTCTGGTGGAACCGAAGCACAGGATTGGGCACAAATGTTATTGCGCATGTATGCCAGATTTGTTGAAAAGAAAGGATGGGACATGACGATTTTGGATGAATCGCGTGCCGAAGATGTTGGGATAAAAAGTATTATGGTGCGCATTGATGGACGTTTTGCCTATGGATATTTGAAATCTGAGGCTGGAGTGCATCGGTTGGTGCGGATTTCTCCATTTGATGCGGAAAAAATGCGGCACACAACGTTTGCCCTTGTGGAAGTCATCCCGGAATTGGAAGATGTGAAAGAGATTGAGCTTGATTCAAAAGATTTGCGCATTGATACATTTATGTCCGGCGGAAAAGGCGGACAAAGTGTGAACACAACGTATTCAGCGGTTCGGGTGGTACATCTTCCAACAAAAATCGCGGTCTCGTGCCAAAACGAGCGTTCGCAATTGCAAAACAAAGAAACAGCATTAAAGATTTTGAAAGCCAAATTGTTTCAGCTCCAACTTGAAGAACAAAAAAAGAAAAAGGCACAGTTACGCGGCGAGTATCAATCTGCAGAATGGGGAAATCAAATACGGTCGTATGTGTTGCACCCATACAAACTGGTGAAAGATCATCGAACCGAATTTGAAACAGCCGATGCCGAAGATGTGCTTGAGGGCGATTTGGATGGATTCATCGAAGCCTATTTGCGTCGCGAACTATCGTTAAATGATCGTTTTGTAAAGGAAAATAAAGAGTCATAATATGAAATTCAAAACTGCGTTAGTCACAGGGGGAGCCGGATTTATTGGTTCACATTTGGTGGATGCGCTTGTGGCGCGCCAAGTGAAAGTGTTTGTGGTGGATGATCTTTCAAGTGGACAAAAAGAGAATCTCAATCCAAACGCTTCGTTTACAAAATTGTCGGTTGCTTCACCACTGTTCGGTGCTTATTTGAAAAAAATTAAACCCGAAGTGGTGTTTCATTTGGCCGCGCAAATCAATGTGCGCAAATCCGTTGATGAACCCATCAAAGATGCACAAACGAACATTTTGGGGGCGCTCCAGATCATCCAATCAGCCAAAGAAGCCGGGATCAAAAAAATCGTTTTTTCTTCAAGCGGCGGCGCACTCTATTCCACAGCCATCAAACCACCATACACGGAAAGCTCGCTTATTCATCCGCTTTCTCCCTACGGAATTTCTAAGCGTGCCTCTGAAATGTATTTTTCGTTTTTGCAACAGGTTGCCGGTGTTCCGGTTGTGTGTTTGCGTTATGCAAATGTGTATGGGCCAAGACAAAACGCAAAAGGGGAGGCTGGTGTGATTTCTGTATTTTCAACCATGATGTTGCAAGGAAAATCTATTTTGATAAACGGAACCGGAAAACAGTCTCGGGATTTTGTGTTTGTGGGCGATGTGGTTTTGGCTAATCTTCTTGCGACAACAAAATCCGTGACCGGCGAATACAACATTGGCACAGGAAAAGAAACCGACATTAATTCGATTGTGCGAAAACTCATTAAATTAACCGGCTACAAACTAACGCCAAAATATAAAGCAGCCGCAAAAGGGGAAGTGATGCGCAGTGCGCTTTCGCATCGAAAAGCAAAAGAGGTGTTGGGTTGGGAGCCAAAGGTTGGTTTGGATGAGGGATTAAAAAAGACGGTTGAATGGTTTAAGAGAAAAATTTAATAATTTGGCGTCTCGCTTGTCCTTCGGCAAAAAATCGTTCGTCGTAGATTTTTCTACGCCTTACGATCTTTTTGCCTCCAGGACTGCGCGATACATCAAAATTCTTAAATTTTATTGCGTTTTTTGTCTAAGCTCGATTCTATCTACTTTCCCACTATGCTCACAAACCCTGATCTCACAGAAGCGATTGAAATCCTGAAACAAGGTGGAGTGGTTGTGATTCCAACAGAAACGGCTTATGGATTGGCTGCAGATGCCACAAATCCAATCGGGGTAAAACGAATTTACGCCATCAAGGGTCGTGATATGTTAAAAACACCTCCGCTTATTGTGGCAAGCCAAGAAATGGCTGAACAGTTCATGTTATTGTCTCCAAAACTTCTTACTTTGGCTCAAATACATTGGCCTGGAGCGCTCACGATTGTGGCAAAAGCCAAACCATCGCCTCTTGCTCCAAGTATTTTGCGCGAAGACGGAACTATTGCTCTGCGTGTTTCCTCTCACCCCATCGCCTGCACTTTATCCGAGGCCATAGAAGCCCCGCTTGTTGCCACCTCTGCCAATCGTTCCGGTGAACCTGAGTGTTATTCGCTTGCAGATGTGAAAAATCAACTCAGACACCATCCAATTGGGCCGGATGGATTTGTGGATTGTGGTGTGCTCAAAGGTGATTTACCATCAACCATCATTAAAGAAGAAAATGGAGAAATTGTGGTGTTAAGACAAGGTGAGATTCATGTATGAAAGCAAAAAAATCATTAGGACAGAATTTTTTGGTGGATGATTCTGCCATTAAAAAAATCATCCAAGCAGCCGCGATCAAAAAAGGGGAGCATGTGCTTGAAATTGGCCCGGGCAAAGGTGTTTTGACACAAGCGCTTGTTGATGCGGGCGCGCGGGTCACTGCCGTTGAAATCGATGCTGATTTGATTTTGCTGCTTAAAGAAACATTTGGCGACCAGATCCAACTTATCGAGGGTGATATTTTGGAAATGGATGCAACAGGGTTGTTTGGGAAAAAAACATACAAGGTGATCGCCAACATACCCTATTACATCACCTCTCCCATTTTAGAGAAGTTTTTAGCGCATGAACCCAGACCCAAGTGTTTGGTGATGATGGTGCAAAAAGAGGTGGCGGACAGAATAACCGCCAAGCCGCCACAGATGAGTTTATTGTCTGTGGTGTGCCAGATGTATGCGGATGTTTCAAAAGTGTCTGTGGTCAAAGCCGGAGCTTTTAGACCAATCCCCAAAGTAGATTCCGCGATTGTGAAGTTGGTTTTGAAAAAAAAGACCGATGTTTTGCAGGCAGAACGGGTGATCGCCTTAGCGAAAATCGGTTTTGCGGCAAAACGTAAACAGCTTCACAACAATCTTTCAAGCGGACTTTCTAAACCAACAGAATTGATAAAACAAGCCATTGTGTCAGCCGGTTTGCAACCAAATGTCAGAGCGGAAAATTTGACTGTGTCTGATTGGGAGAGGTTGGAAAAATGTATCAGGGTGTGATCTTGTCATCCCGAACGATCGTTATTCTGTTTAGTCGAGGGATCTCTTGCGATGGGATTCCTCCACTTCGGCTTTGATAATATCCTAGCCTCCGGTCGGAATGACAAGCAAGATCTGAAAGGATTGCTGGGAGGCTGCTTCGCAGTGCGTCGTCGAACTCCTCGCAATGACAAACAAACCTCCAACCCTATCCGCTCTCCCTTATCACCTCCAACATTACCCACACACCCGCTTCTGGATTTTACAAACGTTTGCTATAATAAAACCAATCCGTTATGGCAACAAAGCGACTCCTGACCCAATCAAGAAAACCTCTTTCACAAGAACAAAAGGTTGCTTTTGCACTTTTGGTTTTTTTAGGCATTGGTGGTGTCTTTTTTGGATTCCAATCTTTTGGCGCCAGTTTATATCACCCCATTCAGTTGCAATTTGCCAAGAATTTTACGGGTGAGATGCAGAAAACCGATGTGCAAAAAGAAAGTGAGGAGATCGAGGCACAAAAAACCAAAGATACAGACAGTGATGGTCTTTCAGATTACGATGAAAACTTTGTGTACAAAACCAGTCCGTATCTTACAGATTCTGATTCAGACGGCATTGGTGACAAAACAGAAGTGTTTGGCGGAACAGACCCAAATTGCGCGCAGGGAAGTGATTGCGTGGCCGGTGTGGTAAACAAAGAAAATGTTTCAAAATCAGGAACACCACCGCAAGACGCGTTTGGAGGTATTTTGAGTAATGAAGAAATGATGAAAGCCGGAAAGGTTCAATTTTCAAGTCGTGAAGATATTGAGAAGTTTTTGAAAACAGCCACACTAAACGATGTGAGAACCGCGCTTGTTGAATCCGGTATGAAAAAAGAAGATGTAGAAAAAATCTCAGATCAAGATTTGGAAAAGTATTTTTCCGGGGCCATCGATTCTGTCTCAAAAAGTGGACAGTTTGATTCACTGATTTCAAATCCATCAACCAAGACAACAGAGGAAATAAATAAACAAACCAAAGTTCAAAATTAAATTATGAAATCAACATTTCGATATATATTATTTGTTCTGTTTGTTTCAGGTTTTTTTGTTTTTGGTTTGAGTGACATCGTCAAGGCAACAAATGGTTTTTTTGATAGAACAAGCAATGCGGAAATGCAGGCTCTCGCAGCTCAATATGGTTGTGGTACCATGTCGCCAGGTTTTTCTCCAAAATGTCCGGCAGAAATAGCTGCAGAATTAGCAAAACGTACAAATGAAGCATTGGTGAAACCAACCATTCGTTTTGTGTTGGTTAAGGCTCTGCTAAATTTGACCGATTTTGTTACAAAAAGATTGGCCTATGAAGCGGCGATGTATATTGCCAATGGTGGAGCTGGGCAAGGGTCTATGTTTTATAAAAAAAGTCCATCAGACGCTTGGCATGATTTGGGAAAAGAAATAGCTGGGGAAGCCATTGCCAATTTGAATGATGTGGCGCAAAAAGGATTAGGAACCACATTTAATTTATGTACCCCAAACGCCCCAATGCTTCGTTTGAATTTGCAAATCGGGATTAAACAGGCCTATACACCGGATAGACCACGATGTAATTGGGATGATATTAAAGACAATTGGGACAAAGTGACGGCTGATACCATGATTGTTATTAATGATAGAAATCAAGCAAATAACACCTTGCTTAATCGTTTTGCCACCAGCTTACGTCCTGGAAGCAACGAGCTTGGAGGAAGTATTGGCATCAACATAGCTGTTGCAAACGAGGTTGCGCAAAAACAAAATCGAGAGTTTCAAGAGCGGTTAGCTTCTATAAATGTAGGTAATGTAAAAAACGTTACGAATTTTATTACAGGCAATGTAGAAACACCGGCAAGTTTGGTTCAAAAAGATTTTGAACAAAAAATAATGAAATCATACGGTGACCAAGATCAGATCAAAGCCGCAGATCTTTTATTTACAAGAGACAATTTGTTAAATACGGGTTTGTTGGCTGCTTCGACGTTTACAAACACACTTACGTCTCAACTTTTAAATAAGTTGAGAAAGGGTCTATTTGAAAACCAACCAGACGAGGCGGATCCACTTAACGTGGACATGATCGCTTTGACCAATGGTTTGGATGCAAACAAAAAGTCGTTTTCAGGCGTGTTCGCTTCCTCACCCATCTCTGTTTCCGAATTTGATGCTCTTGGCGAATTTGTAGTGTGTCCGGCAATCGGTGCTACCAATCGTGAGTTGAATAATTGTGTGCTTGATTCGGATTTTGCCTCTGCCCTCACACGCGGAAACTCCGGTTCTGCTCTTACGGTGCAAGAGGCTATTGATCAAAAAATGCTCAAGGGAGATTGGCCACTGATCTCATCCAAAAACACAGCTGCAAATCAAGATTCCCTTTGTTACACCTATGGGTATTGTTACGGTAACTTGGTGAAGTTGCGAAAGGCGCGTGTTTTGCCGGTTGGATGGGAAATGGCCGCCAACAAAAATAGCACCGTCAATCCAAAATCGTTGAAAGAAATCGTTTCTGCGTTTAATGATTGCAGTGCCCAAGGTACGGCCGATGCAGCTCATCCATGGTGTCATCTTATTGATCCAAATTGGGTGCTCAAAGCCCCTCAAGCTCAGTGCCGTGCAACCGTGAACGGTGAAATTCGCGTGGGTTCTTTTACCAATGGCCGACAAAGTTATTGCGCAGATTCTCCAACCTGTATTGGGGAAGACAATGTGGGAAATTGTACGCAAGGATACGGCTATTGTGTGGAAGAAAAAAATGTCTGGCGTGTGAAAGGGGATGAGTGTCCTGAATTTGCGGCCACGTGTTTGGCGCTTAACAATACAACTACAGGAAAACAATCGGCCTATTTGGTGAATACGGTTGATTACAGTGTGTGTAATCAAAACAATGCCGGATGTGCTTGGTATAAAACGCAAAAGCATTTAAACACCAAAGGTACGGCTGATACCAAAGATGATGAATATGATTGGCTCATGAACGGGGAAACATTCACGGTCGCTCAACGCTCCGACGACAATCGTTACCAAATTGCGGGTAATGCCACAAGTTCACGTGTCACTTACACATCCGGTGGTTTAAGTTATCAAACCTATTCCAACGAGGATCAAATGTATCTCACGCATCAAGTAAAGGCTTGTGATCAGCAAAATGCCGGATGTTCTGAATTAGTTGAAAACAAACCGGGTGTGGTGTTGAATTTGCTCCAAAACGCCAGTTTTGAAAATGATGTTGATAAAGATGGAAAACCGGATCAATGGGTTGGATCAGCCAAATCAACCTCTGTCACAGACACCCAAGCCCTTGATGGATCTGTTTCTTTGGGATTAACCGGAGCCGCAAATGAAGGGGTTTCTCAGGTTGTGTCTGTCACTCCGGGGAATTTTTACACGGTCAGCTATTATGCATCCACAAAAGAATCAAATGTTAAACCAAATGTCTTTGTTACTCCGTTGAATTCGACAGGAGGCAAATTGAATTTGGATGGATTTTCGTACAGTTTAGATACGTGCACGTTGAATGGTGATACCTATGAAATAACCGACCAGGTAACAAAAGATAATGGTTGGAAGCGGTTTACCTGTACATTTGCCTTACCAAAAGACGCAGCCGCTTTGCGTGTTGGGTTGCTTGTTTCTTCAACAGGAACTGCAACAGATTTGAAATACGACAACATTCAACTTGAAGCCGGAGAAAACGCCAGTGCCTTTACAGACGGCTACAGCAACAAAGATGTTCAAAAAACATACCTGAAAATTCCACCAGCCTATTTGGGATGCAAAGGGTTGCCTTCAGATCCAAAAGAATGTGCCTCATACGCCCAAGTGTGTTCAGCTGCGGATGTTGGATGTAATTTGTACACCCCAAAAGAAACCGGACCAAATGTTCCGGCCATTGTTTCGGACTTAGACAGATGTCCAAACGAATGTGTGGGATACGACACTTACAAACAAGAAGCCACCAAATACGAATCATCAAAATTCCCATTGTATTTTATTCCGTCATCCGGCAAGACCTGTTCACAAAAAGTGGTTGGCTGTGATGGGTTCACCAACATCGGATCATCCGCTGAAACGCAAGAGTATTACACCAATCTTCGCTCTTGTGCCACGCCAGAGATGATGACATCAAACGGCATAAATCCAACTTCAGCCACGTATTACACCTGGGAAGGTTCAGACAAAACAGGATACCAGTTGCGCACCTGGTCGCTTTTGAAAGCCACGGGAAATGCTGTTTCAGGCAAACTTACATTTGCTCAGTCAACATTTGAAGAAAAAAATCCCGAAAACGCTCCGTGTGTGAAGCCAAATGTGAAAGCTCCGGGCGATGTTGTTGAATGTAATGACACAATAAATTACATCAATGAATATGTTGTAAGCAATGGTTCTTGTGATGAACACACAGATATTTATACCAATCCGGATTGCCGAGAGTTTTTTGATAAAGATGGAAATGTTCACTATCGATTATTTAGCGACACCGTCACCATTGATGCCGCTTGTACAGCCTATCGCAAAAACACATCCACAAAATCGGATTGTGATGCTTCCGGTGGATTCTGGACAGAGCAAGGATTCTGTCGATATTACGGTTTGAAAAAAGAAAGCAGTGTTTGTTCAGCTGAGGAAAATGGATGTCGAGCGTTTACAGGAGGAGCTGGAAGGAACAGTTCTACTATTTTTGAAGATACATTTGAAAACGGCACAACAGCTAATTTTGAAGATTGGAAAGGCCAAGGTGGAGCCACAACCATTTCTGTCAGCAATGATTCTGTGGCGGCCGGCGGTCGCTCCATGTCGGTTAAAAATCAAAAAGGAAACAATGATGGGATTCAGACCGTGGCAAATGCTTTGAATGCAAAACTTGTGCGTGGAAAAACCTACTCGGTTTCATTCTGGGCAAAAGGAACCGGAAGCATCTATGTTGGTATGCAAGATAAGGGTGGGATCGGTGCTTATTACGACTTGGTTGATCCAAAAAATACAGGCAATTTGAAAGCTATTCCACTTGATACCAATTGGAAAGTATTTACGGTTGGGCCAATCAACACAAGTGAAGACAGATTCAAATATTTTGATCAAACCGCGGTTTTGTTCTTTTTCACAGACGGAGGCAATGAATTTAATTTGGACAACATCCGTTTGATCCAAGGCGAGGAAAACATCACCTTGATTAAAGATTCTTGGGGCACACCGGCTGTGTGTGATCAATCGCCAAGTGGGGCACAGAGCCCGCAGTATTATCTTGGATGTAAGGCATACACGGATCAAAAAGGAAAAGATACGAGTGTGTACCAATTCTCGCGTGTTTGTTCTGAGAAAGTGGTTGGGTGTTCGGCGTACTACAACACCCAAAATTCAGATTCGCCATATGGTTCCGTCAATAATGCCAGATGTGTAAATGCGCCAGCCTTGGCAGATTTGCCAAACGGAAAAACGGTTACATCGGCCACCGACTGTAAAGTAAATGGCGTGTATTATTGTACGATTTTGGTGGATCATTCCTATTGTGTGTTTAGCACGAAAACAGATTTCCAAGATCCACTGCCATATTCAGCTCCATTTGGCATTGTCTATGGTGCTGAAACCGTGATCAATCCAGCGGATAAACCTGTGTATGTGGTTGATAATGGTTCCTCTTCATGTACAGAAGCGTTCAAAGGATGTCGTGAAGTCGGCGTGCCAACCTATGCGCAAGATTTGAAAACCGTTACTGCATTCAAGTCAGCCTATGTCATGGATGATCCGTCATCGTACGATAAAATTTTGTGTGAAAACGAAGCTTTGTTCTGTGATGAGTTTGCCTCAAACAAAGACGGAAAATTTTATTTCAAAGATCCACTTGATAAAACCTGTGAGTACAAAACCTCTGTAACGGTAAATAATAAATCCTATTCAGGTTGGTTTAAGAGTGGAACCTCTGAGCCTTGCTATTCATCGTATGTGATTGGTGGGCACAAAGCGGCCATGTGGAAAAATGGTGATGCAGCGTATGAAGGTTGGGTTGGTATGTGTGATGCGGCCAATGATCGCTGTACAGAATTTACTGACACAACGGATACGGGTGTGGCCGGCGCCTCAAAAGGAAAATCCTATTTTGTGGTCAACAACCAAAAGTTGGAAGAATCCAATGTGTCGGACGCGCAAAAGTGTGAAGGTAAGGTTTCGCAAAAGGCTGGATGTGTGCTGTTTGAAAACACCACGGTCAGTCAATTGAAATACAACCAAAATGCCAGTTATGTTGTGTCATCTCATGCAGATTTGCTCTTAAACAAGGAACCAAACATCCCGGTTGATCCGGTTAATTGTTCCACAAACGGTGGGGGATTGTTTACGGTCAATCAAGATGCACAAAAGAAAATTGGTTTAACAACCAATACGATTGATGTTTGCCAAAGCCGATGCGAGTACACGATAGCCAAAGGCGATGTCTTGTTGACTCCATCAGCGAAGAAGGAAAAAAGTAATGACACAGGTTGGTTAGAGCGTTCTTGTGTGTTGGATTCAGATTGTCCGGAGCTCACCACCAAGTATAACAATTCACAAAAAGTTTCAGGTACATGCAATAATGTATTGCCGGTTACAGATCGGTTGCTAAACGATGCTAACACGGTCATGAAAGTGGCCAGAGATCGCACTTGTTCCGAGTGGCTTGCGTGTGATAGCGCACGCACCAGCTGGGACCCAAACACAAACCAATACATTCAGTTATGTGATTCGGTTGCGTTGTGTGACAAAGGTTCAGCACAAGGAAAAGAGAATGCTTGTCAGAACTGGACCAGTCGTACACCGGTTATTTTCTCAGACGCTCAATATTCAGCTCGCGACACCACTTGGAACGGTCGTGATTATTCCGGTTTCCAAATTCCAAACCAATTGCCGGTTGAACTGTACACACAATTCAATTTGGCCGCACAAAGAGTTTGTAAAGATAACAGCAGCGCTTGCACAACAGATGTTGATTGTTTGAAAGATAATGGTGGCGGCAAGTGTATTGAAAACACAGAGAAAGACTACCGATTGGTGTATAACGCCGGACCATGTAAGTTGAGTTATGGAGCATCTTGCCGTGTTGGACACTGTTCGGGAAATCCACAAACCGCTTGTGGAACAGCCGCTGATTGTCCAAAAGCCACAGATACATGTGTGATCGGATACTGTCAGGCGATTTCGCAAAAGTCTTGTACATCCGACACAGATTGTTCCGGTGCAAAGGCCGGAGGAACAAACACAAACATCTGTGACACATCTGTTGGTGTGTGTGTGGACACATTGCTTGGCAAAGGTTCAAACGCAACATCTTGTGAATCAAAAGGAAATTGCGGAGCCGACCAATCATGTGTCACCTCGGTCAATACCATCAAGGGTGTGTGTTTGAATGATCGTTGTATTGCAGACATTAAAGACAAAAATGGCGATGGATTTACAGATGCGATTGATCTGACCAATCCAAATACGCTTGAACCATCCAGCTGCCGCGGCTATCCGGAAATGGATTCTCCATTCCCAAGCAAAGTGGTCACAAAATGGAAAACAACTAAAAACGAGAATAACAACACAACCTTGACGATTGACGAAAAACCAACCTCAGATTCATCGCAACCATTTGAATACGTTTCAGGTTACAAAGACGCCAAAACATGCACATCTACAAACGGAGAAGCTTCCGACGCTTGTTTGTGTGATTACACCAAAGTGGAGTACGGCAAAGGTACACAAGTCCGCTACTACGGCACAACAGAAAAGATATATGAAACCAATGGGGTTTGTGTAAGCGGTAAGTTGCAAGGAAATACGTGTTCAAATGACAGTGGGTGCACGATTCAGTCCAATGATCCAAAAGATGTTCAAACGGGCCAATGTGAAAAAATGTCTTCCAAAACCGCCATGTATGGTTGGAAAGGCTATTGTTTGGAGCGTGATTCATCCATTCAAATCAATGGAAGCAACAAGACAGAAGATCAGGTGTGTTTGTCTTGGTTACCGGTTGATCAGTTAAGCGGCTCAACGGATTTGTATGGAAAAGAAGTCCAAGCCGGATTTGTTGGGGATGCGTACTATTGCGCAGATGTGGTTTTGGGTTATAACTTGGTGAGATCAAGTATTGCGTGTGCGGAAGCTTATTTTGGATGCGGTAATGATTCTGTTGATGATGAAGATGTTGATATAGAGGATTTTGAAGAAGATAAAGCACACGAACACCTTGTTTGTCCAAAACATTATTTTGCCATCATAGATCGTGGATGTGGTGGCAAAGCATCAAGAGAGGGAAACCATTGTGAAGAAACTTTCGGTGATGATGATTATGCCTATTTCTGTGTTCCAGAAAATGCAAAACATACTAAGGCGGGAAGTGAAAGTTCTGATG
>Ga0172375_10006904_pt1 | contig 15731 bp, 18 predicted proteins | sample LakKiv1m_FD_114537 | JGI IMG/M metagenome (GOLD analysis project Ga0172375, IMG submission 114537) | Freshwater microbial communities from Kabuno Bay, South-Kivu, Congo - kab_092012_11.1m | ecosystem: Environmental > Aquatic > Freshwater > Lake | place: Democratic Republic of the Congo...
CCGTCTTTTTCCGTGCCTCCACCATTTTTATCCTTGTTTAGCGGATACCCACAACTTTGACAAAATTTGTAAGCTTTTTCCATATTTCTCTCCCTATTTATAATTCTTTAATTATTATATCACTGCCAATTTAACTTATAACTAGACAATTTGATAATTTTTGCGACAAATAGGGTTGATATTTTTACAAGTTTGTGTTATTGAATTTCATATACGGCTACGTGCCGTGCATTTTGATGTAGAAAGGAACGGCCATGATAAGGTTCGAAAACGTGGCCGTTTCGTTCGGCCATAGACAGATCTTCGAGGGTCTTTCTTTCCAGGTTGCAAATGGAGAGAAGGTTGCGCTCGTCGGCAGCAATGGCACGGGGAAGACCACGATTCTCAAGATGCTTGTTGGTGAGCAGGAGCCTGACCTTGGGCTCATACAAAGGTCCAAGGATGAGGTCTGCTACATACCTCAGCATATCACCTCGGCAAGGATCTCAGTACCGGAAACATCCGTGCTCGATTTCTTGCTTGGTGCGCGTGGACTGGATCAAGTGTTGCGCCGCATTCAGGAAATCGAGGTGTGCCTCGAGAGCGGCGATGCATCGCAGAAAGAGCTCGATGAACTCGAGCATCTGTACGAGGAATACAACTCCAACGAGGGCTACCGGGCCGAGGCAGACATTCGTCAGCTTCTCAATGGAGTCGGCCTGAAGGATGTAGATGTCGGTGAGTGCGTTTCTCACCTGAGTGGTGGTCAGCGCACCAAGCTGATGCTGTGTCGTATGCTGTATCGGAGATCTGACGTCCTGCTCTTGGACGAGCCAACAAACCACATTGAGCCGTATGCAGTTGCCTGGTTGGCTTCATACCTTTCCGAACTTCGCAAGACGGTTGTGGTGGTGTCGCATAACCCCGCTTTTCTGGATGTATTCGTTAAGCGAGTCATATCGCTTGAGGGTACTCCGACTAGGGCGAGGTCGTATCGAGGCAACTACAGTGCCTTCCTTGAGCAGAAGTCCACTCGTGAACTGAGTGAACGCAGACAGCAGGATAGGCTTCGAGAGGAGATAGCGCGTCAACAGAATTTCATTAAGAGTGCGTCTCAGCACCAGGTAGGACTGAAGCACTCGCGAGAGAAGTCAGTCGCACGGCTGCAGCAAGGGCTGTCAACGGATAAACCACCACGGGATGCCAAGATCGACTTTCCTGTCTCCGTACTGCTCAACCGCTTTGCACTGAATGTCAAAAAGGCTTCATTCTCCTACGGGAGCAAGAAGGTCTTGGAGGCGGTTAGTGCGGAGCTTGAGCCAACTGGTAAGCTCGCAATCATAGGCCAAAACGGCGCCGGTAAATCGACGCTCTTGAAGCTTATGGCGGGCGACCTTGTACCCCAACGTGGCACAATCGAGCGAAACAGCAAGGTTCGCATCGGCTGGTACCGGCAGGAGCAGGAAGATCTTGAGGACCGCTGTACGATTCTCGAAGAAGTGCAGAAGATTAAGGCCGACAAGAGAAGGGCTAGAAGTGTTCTGGCCCACTTCCTCTTCCCATCGGAGCGACTCAACCAAATCGTTGGGACGCTGAGCCGAGGCGAGCGAGCACGCCTGTGCTTCGCAAAGCTTGTGCTCTCCGGGCCAAACGTTCTTCTGCTCGACGAACCAACAAATCATCTCGACCGAAGCTCTCGAGAAGGACTCATTTGCGCCTTGCGTAACTACGAGGGTGCGATGGTTGTCGTTTCACACGACATGAGCTTTCTCAAGAGTATAGGGATAGTGTGGGCTCTGAGCATGCCAACTGGCAAGCTCGAACGCGTTCAGTAGCGCTCTCAGGCGCCGACTTCGGTCGGCGCCTTTTGAGTGAGTTCAAATTTCTGCTTTGATGTGTCTATCAGGCACTCGTATCCAACAGGAATAATATGAAAGTTGTCTATTTCATGTCCAAAATAATTTACCTGTATGATAGGAAAGTCATAATTACTAAATACAGAGTTGGCAATTTCTGCCAATGATTTATTATCTTGAGGGTATTTTTTATCAATGCAATCTTCTAAATGTCCAATTATCATGCCAGATAAATTTTCAATTTTCCCAGAAAGTTTAAGTTGGTTAAGATGAAAATCGATATGAGCTGGCAAAATCCCGCAATCTTCCCAGAACAGAATAGACCCATCAAGCGACGGGATATATTTGCTACTCAGCAGTCCACAAATTGAAAACAAGTTTCCACCAATTAATTTTCCGTCTCCCCTGCCTGGCTTGATCGTTGAAAATCCGGAAGGCAAATTAATTTCGGAATTTAATAAAAAATTTTTATACGCCTCGAGCGCATTCTCGTCGAGATTATGAAGCTCGCAGATGTCTGGACCATAATAGGTTTGATTTCCCGCTATCTTATTTATAGCAAATAAAATATTTGTGTTATCGCTATAACCGATTATCTGCTTGGTGCTAGCCTTGATCATCTCGTAATTCAGTAGTTTCAGTATCTGATTTGACGTAATACCTCCTGTGGCGCAAATCACTAAGTCGACTTCGGGGTTTGCAAAAATTTCATTTAGATCATCAGCTCTTTGCTGTGGAGTTCCAGCTGAATAAAAATCATGGGCTTTGATGTTTTTGGGGAGAATAGTTTTTATTCCCCAGCTGTGTAGAATTTCTAAACCGGCGTCAAATTCACTTTGACGTGTATAAATCGGCCTCGATGGCGCGATAACTCCAACTGTTTTTGTAATTTTTTTATTCATTAAGTTAATAAGTTATCAGAAACTACAATGTATATCAACAATCAGAAAGGGCGCCGGTTGGTACCGGCGCCCTTTGTCTTAGGCGTTGCTCCGCCAGAGGCGAAACGTCTCCTTCAGCCAGTGACAGTGGTTCGGGTCGAGCCCGTTGATACTGCCGCTGGCGCGGTATGCTCCTGCCGCGCAGCCAGCGCCGCAGGATCCGAGTAGTGCGCAATTGAGGCAGGTCTCGCGACTGAAGCGACTACGCCTCTTCCAGTTGGACCACTGTGATCCAGTTGTCGAAAAGGTTGTCAGCGTGCCAACCCTTGAGACCTCAGCGTTGTTAAGCGCCTGACAGGTGTGCACTTGCCCGTCGGGAAAGACGGTGAGTTTTCTGCCATTTGCGCCGCAACTCGGCCGGACGATCGGGCTGTCTGGAGAAAATGACTCGAGCTGGCCAGCGTAGGTGGTGTCGCAGATGCCGTACTCGAGGTTCTGGTGGTAGGCGTCCCACATTGCTCGTGCTGCGTTGATGGGATAGTGAGCTGTGGCCTGACCAGTCTCGCTCATGAGGACGTTCATCATGTACTCGGTGATGCCGAGTTCAGCGCCCATCCATCTGACGAAATCGGTGAGGTTGAGCATGTTCTGGTCGTTGACCGTGATCATGGGAACGGTCTTTGCTCCGGCGGAGACCAACAGTTCGATGCCACGAACAGCTCGCTTGAAACTGCCGTTGCCTTGATGGTCAACGCGGTTCAGGTCGTGGTCTTGTTCGAAGCCATCGAGCGAAACCTGAACCTCGATTCCCATTGTCGCGGCGTATGTGGCGAAGCGTTCGTCTATGAGCACGCCGTTGGTGTTCAGGATGATCTTGGTGCCTTCCCAGAGGGTGCCGCTAACCCGCATTCCTGCGATGAGGTCGACTACTCCTGTCAGGACTTCGAGATTCATCATGGGCTCGCCACCGTAGAAAGTGACGGCCTGCCAGTAACCGTCGGGCTTGGGGTTGTTGGCCACCTGTTCGGCGAAGAGTTTGACCGCTTCGGTGGCTGTAGGCATGGTCATGGTCTTAATCGGGCTGAGAAGAGTTTCTGCCTCGTTCCAGTCCAACAGACAGTAGCTACACTTGAGATTACAGCTTGTCTTGATCATGAGGAAGAGCGACTGGATGGAGGGTGGCCCGAGTGACTGCTCAATCTTGGTGAGCAAGTCATTGTCACAGCTTGGGGAGGCCGTGAGGTATCCACCAGTCACAAGCTCGTTCAGATCACCGGACATGTACAGGTTATCGAGAAGTCCGGGGTCACCGACGAGTGCGTTGTAGACGTACGAGGGTACGGTAAGCATCCGCTTTGTAAGCGAGTGCCAAATCCGATTACCCTCGAGCAGGTGGGTGAAACGTGATGTCCTCATGGCTATGTCCTTCCAGTGTAGCTACAGTCCCGTTCAGGATCGTCCATCGCGTATTCGGGGAACTGTCCGAGATCGTAGACGGCCTGGCACTGAGGTGATGGTGCGAGCTTGTCACCATACTTGCTTACGGCGTGAACCCGACATCCTCCCCTACACATCTCATTTGCGAGGCAATTCCCGCAGACGCCCTTGAGGGCGCAACCCGACAGCTTCCTGTACGAGTCGAGTTCGCCACTCTTGGTCCAGACCCACTCGAGGGTCTGCTCGGTGAGATCGCCAAAGACGAATCTCTCGTCGCTGATGCCCACGTGGCAGAGCCCAGCTGCACCGTTCGGACCGACGCCGATCATCGAGCTGCCCCAGGGGCAGACATGATGGAACTCGATGTCGATCGGAACGAGTGCTGTGTTGAGTTCTACGCTGTGACGGTCATCATTGCGCTCGCGCAGGAAGTTGTAGAAGAAGCCATCGAGCACCTTGTTGATCTGGTGCCACTTGGCTCCTATCTGGCTGCAGGCGTAGACGCCGCGGCCATACTCCATGATGCTGGGAATCAGGCGGTAGCCCATGCCCAGCGTGTCCGCAACAAATAGTGCCATCTCGGGAATCTCGTGGAGGTTGCCCTCGTGAAGTACGGTGATGACGCGTGCAGGGATGCCGGTCTTGGCGATCTTTTGCAGTGCCATCAGCGTCTTGTCGAAGTTGCCGAAGCCCCTGATCAGGTCGTTGCTCTCCGGACTGAAGCCGTCCAGGCTGATGGAGAGCCGTATCTTGTCGCCATAGTCAGCGAGCCGGCTGATGTGGTCGTCGCTCAGGAGGGTGCCGTTCGATTCAATCGAGACGAAGAGCCCGAGGTCGAGCACACTCTCGATGAGTTCGAAGCAGTCCGGACGAACGAAGACCTCGCCGCCGGTCATGTTGAACTGGACAGCGCCAAGCTCCTTGGCTTGTGCGCAAATGTCGGCGAAAAAGGAAGCTGGCTGTTCGGGTGCGGGCGGCTTGTCGGAAGTGCGGTTGCCGCAGTGCACACAGCACAGATTGCACTTGTTAGTGAAGCATGATGCCACTACCCTGAGGCTATTCAAGGCTTTTCTCCTTTCGGATATACGAAGGGGGAGGTGTGACACCTCCCCCTTGTTTTCTGCCTGCTGTTCTCGGCTACCCGCGGCCGCAGTTGTACGACGCCGTGCGAGAAGCCATGCCACGGACCTTATCCATGAAGGCGGTCTTCAAGAGAATCGCTCCTTTCTGCATGTGCTGGACTGGAATGGGTGTTAACGACAGTTGTTCGCGGCATCAGCCGCGGCGGCAGTTGTACGCCGCTTCGCGGGATGCCATGCTCTGTACCTTCTGTGTGAAGCGCTTGCGGTCCATGGTTGCTCTCCTACTGATGGATGAGGGCGTTACTAATCGCCCTGACTGCAGATGCGGTATGTCCGTACAGATCAATCCCATACAACTCTACGATGTCGCCAACGAGGATGCCGGATCCCCTTGAAATGCCAAGCTGCTTGCCGCGAGAGAGCATGATGCTCCTTGCCTCGCTGACTACCCAGCGGGTATCTTCGACGGTTAGCCCGCTCTCCCCTATCCGATAGAGGTTTTTGCGGGTATTGGCGCCGTCGGTCGTGGGGTGTCCGGGAGGCCGAAGTGCGAGGCCGAAGGCCTCGGATGCGGACCTGTAGTCCATGTAGTCTTCGGTGAGGGTTCCGATGTTGAGGAGAACCTGAAACGGACAGTATTCCATGGCGGTGTAGACTGCTTCGCGGGTGTTCAGGCCATCAGGATCGATGGAGACAAAGACCTCGTCGGCATCCTCGGTGAGCCATTCGAGCATATGCTGGACATTTGATCTGACACGGTAGTCAGCAAAGCCAACACGTTCACGAATGTGCGCCGGAGTGTCGGAAAGGACGTTGTCGATGCGGAATTGAGGTACGCCAAGAACAAGTAGACGGGAAATGACCTCCTCCTCGATCAGGCGTGAGAAAACATTTCCCTTCCAGAGTGGCTCGCTGGTGGCGTAGATGTCCGCGTGGGCGTCTACGCACAACACAGAGTATCTGGTATTGGGGTTCGCTCTCTTGCATTCACGAAGAGTGGGTCCTGTGGACGTATGTGTGTCGGAAAGTAGTACAGCGTTGCCTATGTCGCGGGGCAGTTGTTGGATCAATGACTGGTAGTCGTCGATCCGTGTGGCTGCCGCCGGTTGAATATCAGCACACACCAAGGAGTCAATCCAGCATGCTGAGCTGATTGCCTCAAGATGTGGCTCATACTCGTTGGCCAGGTCGCGAACGTACTGCAACTCGTCGGTACTGCCTAGCTGTACTCGAAACGCGTCGAGGTTAGCGAGGAGTGTTTCGGGCGAGAACTGCTCTTGCTTATGACGCACATACGGGTATGGTTCTTCCAGGATGTGCGGTAGGTAAATCAGCATGCACAAAACACATCCTTTCGATGTCAAGTCAACTCAGCTGATTCGTTAGAGACAGTATAGCAGTAAATTCAAATTTAACAATAGCTGAGAGCAGTATTTTATCTGGTAGAAAATAATTCCCCAATTTCCAGATCAGATTCAAATAAAACCTCACACTTTCTAAAAACTTCTTTCTGAAATTCGTCTTTTCGCAACTCACAGATCCGATCTCGCGACTCTTGCACATGGCAATCCATGCTTATCAGTCATATCTTGGCTTGTTGTTGAATTTAGTTAGATCAAGTATCGGAATAATATTGTTGTCTAAATCGAGCAGTATCGCATAACGGCCACAGCGAATGTCCTTGGGTTCAACTTTTACTTTTAAGCCTTTGCTTTTGTACTCTTCAACAAAGTCATTAACATTTCGAACTATAAAACTAAAATCATAATTTGGAATTGACTCGTCATTGTGCAAAACGATTTCAGAATCTCTCGAACTCCTAAACACTAGTCCGATCATTTTAGACGAATAATCCCGCCAAGCAATCCGCATACCTAGATTTTGTTCGTAAAATTTAGCCGACTTTTCCAAGTCATCTACCTTGTAAAGAATTGAGTCTATTCGCAATAATTGGTTCATGACTTAAGATTAGAATTTAAATAATATATGTCAAGTGGATCGTTTATGGGATACTTTCTTTTCAATTAGGATGCTCCTAGGGTTGGCATATGCCCAACCATTTGCCCCTGAACAATTGAGTTCATGGTTGAAAACACACCCGGAAAAATTCCAGGCGGCGGCTGAATGCCTTTTTTAACTTTTAGCCAATAGCAAAGCTTACAATCTTCGTATAAGTAAGCAAAATCTGATGGAGATAGTTTATACATATTTATTCATTTTCAAATAATTAAACTTTTCAATGTCGGGTTTCTATGTCAATCATTTCTGTTGAAATTTTGGAAAATACTTTTGGCATACTCCATCTGACTAATTTAAACTTTGAATTTTCACTTTCATCCGCTTTGAACACCTGCGAATATTTTACCCCCGAAATATCTTGATACGTTATAAAAATCTCATATATATTTTGGGGGCCGAATTTTGCCAAAAATTTACATTCGTCGTTAAAGCCAAAATCATGATAATTCGGCTCCGTTATCGGAAGATATTCTCGCTTCCCGCCAATTAGTGATCTTTTAATTAATTTCTGGTCATGACTAAACTTCATTGAAAAGTTTACAGCAATTCCATCACCTTCGTTAATGATTTTTATATGCCATACGTCATTTCTGTGTGGATGATATGAACTTATCTGAGACCATTCCAATCTGATAAATGGCCTCATTTCTAGATATAGTTTCCTTCTTTCTTCTGTGAGCTGTTTCTGTTGTACTGATTTTAAATAATAAGTTTCGATCGAATACCAAATTATCGCAATTGCCGTTACAACCAGTACAATGTCAGATATATAATTTTTATCTCTTACGACGAGAATGTATACGATCGAAACAATCATTATCGCGATTAACAAAGGTATATAAAATTTTGATTTCATCAGAATCTCCCATTGTTTCAAGTAAAGCTACTCACTGGCCATACAAAGTAAAACAGTTACCGGTTCCCTTTCGCGCGGTTGTGGGTTTTGCATAACATTTCGCAGTTTTTAATGGAGGTTCCGCCACCTTTACTCCATGCTTCCACATGGTCGGCGTCCATTTCATCGTATTGCCAAATTTTACTCTTATTAGCATCGTGACCTATAGCGCAATGCGAACAATTAGAAACTCCTTTTGCTTTTGCAACCTCTGTCTGTTTGACATATACGGGTCTCTTTGTCGCTTCATCAAAAACTCGAAGATCAAGAAGTTTTGTGTCAACTGAACCACCTAAAACATATTCAAAGATGCCTCGGCGGTTTTTAACGTACGGATCACCATAAAGTTTTTGAACTTGACATGATATTATTTCTGGATCATAAGGTTTATCATGATACTGTTCATACATACGGCCCCATTCTAATCCACGCATTTCATTTTCCACATCACAGAAGACTCCAGAAACCCAGTCAACAACAGTGGTGAAATGAGTCTTCAGTTCAGAAACACTGTCGTCAAACCGGTGGCGACTCATGTATTCGCCAATTTCACCTCTACTAACCCAATCAAGAGCTCGTTCTAAAAATTCTTGGCGGTTTGCGCTACCTGAAACGTAAGCGCTCCATTTTTGGATGTTAGCATTTTGGCTGTTGCTAAATTCTTCTTTGGCCAAGGTTACAAATGGCCCCGAATATACCGCATTCAAAAGCTCCTGATTGTTAAGCGGTACGCCAGCAATATTTATCGTTCTAAACCACTCTTTTATTTCACTCTCTGTCCCTTCACATTCGTAAATAAGCAATTTTGTTTCTAAAATCTTGGTTTGCTTGTCTACCGCCATACCGCCGAAATATTGTTCCATTCCGTTCTCATCTTTAATGGCAAATTTATCGGTAATGAACCGACCAAGGCTGGTAATGCGCTGCTGTCCATCTAAAACTTCCAATTTTTCTTCACTAACTTTGTTGAAGTAGATCAAGCCGATAGGATAACCCTTCAGAATTGATGAAATTACCGCCACTTCTTTGTTGCCACCTTCGGAAGCATAAATATAATTGCGCTGATACTCAGGCTGAATGGTTAATTTGCCAGACAAACCAAACAACCCTTTTCCTTCAAGTTCGTTATACTCGAACCCATCGCATATTTCTTTAACTGTGATTTCGGTTTTTAAAACTGTTTTCATGGTTGAATTATTCCTTTATTCGTTATTTCGATTAGCTCTAATAGCTGATTTGATTTTTCACATATACCAAGCCCAATCATTTGCCGGACAGAAAAGATATTGTTCGCAGGGTTTGTAGGGGCAACAGATTCGATCAAATCCCCTGTTTCGTCTCGGTGAAATACTTTTGATATTATGCCAACAAAGAAATAATTTTCTACCCCAAGTCGCAGTTCTCCGTTTCTCAAATTCTGTTCTTTTATAAAAACCGGGCTCCCACTTGAACCAGGGAAAACCTGGGCATCAATTAAGAATTTTTTACCCCCATTAAAATCAACATTATACGGCGAAGCAGTAATGCCGCGTCTCATAATGGGCAAATGATTTTTCTGATCAAAAATTCCATTAGGGTAGCCTACAAAAAGAATATCTTCAATGGCATCAAAATTTTCTGATTGACTTGGTATCATTTCAGTCGGTATCGTTCTTATAAAGATGTCTTGTTGTAAATTTTGCAGTTGATTGTACAGATTAGAGATATTGCAAATTGCCAAATCAACATTTTCATCGGGGTGCTGGAAGAACATGCTGGTTAGATTATCAACATTTATTACAACGGAATCACCGAGTTTTGGGTTGTTACTCACATTTTTTATAAACGAAAAAGATGCTTTTTTAAATTCACCAATAATCTTGCCTGTATTATCTGCCTTAGCTATAACGTGCTTATTTGTAACGAGAAAAATTTGCTGCGTTCGTTCATCTATCTTCTTTTGGACCAAAAAACCAGTTCCGATACTCTTTCTTGTTGAGTCGTGCGTATCCGCTACTATGCGAACGGTTGAAAATAGGAGTTGTTTTAGAAAGGTATTCGGTTCCATTATATTTTCTTGTGCTTAATTAAGATTCTTGCGAATATCTCACTGCCATTAATTGTGAACCTTTTACCGTAGTTGGGATTATCTTCCACATACCTATCAATTCCAATGATTACAAACTGATCAGGATTGTATTTATCCAGAAAACTAATTGGCACACCCATCATCCCATCGTAGTCACTAGGAATGGAATCAGTAAACGGAACATCTATTGCGTTGTAATTGTCATATCGATCGTAACCCTCTTTGCCTCGAATATTTTTATGTTTACTGAATTTTAGATTCTCGGCCATCGTTTGTAATTGTAACGGCTGGTGCCTGCGGCCATGGTCGAGATTGGTGAACCATAACGCGGTGTGTATTCCAATTAGTGGCTTACCTTCGATAATTCGCCACCACATACCTTGTGGTTTACTCGCCATAACCTTTTCGGTGTACTCTTTGGGCGCTTCCAAAAACATCTGCTGGCTACTTGTTTTGTTCCCAAGCCACATTTTATTCGCTTTTATGAGTGGAAAAATTTCTTTATAAGTGATCGCATTCATGCTGCCGATAATTACAAATTTCTTGTCGAAGTCAAAAAGCTGTTTGACGTATTCACGAAACAAGCTAAATGGGGGATTTGTGACCACAATGTCAGATTGTTTTAGCAATTCGATGCATTCTAGGCTTCTAAAATCGCCATCTTCCTTGAGTGGCGCCCACTCATTATTCTTGTTCGCCTTCAATTGCTCAGCGACATCCTTCATATTAAATTCGCCATCCTCATTGATGTCATGAACTTCATTGAGAATAATCCTGTTCGCAGTAACTTTCGGCCTACCTTTTGGTTCTGCTAATCTAGTCACAATCTCATCTTCATAGCCGGGGAGAAGGTGAGGTTGCAATACAAGTTCAGTGTTTGCTTTCGGTGATGGTTTAAAGCTAGTTGTAATTAGTTGTTTTAATCCAAGCTTCTTAAATTTGAGTACAAAATAACGAAAGAAATTGCTTTCAAATGGATCGTCGCAATTGCAATAAACCACCTTGCCGCGGAACACATCGGGGTTGTATTCCAAGTAAGCTTCAATTTCTTTTTGAATATCAGAATACTGAGTGTAAAACTCATCGTTTTTTGCTCTTTTTGCATTTGTAAGATTGCTATTTGCCATATTTATTTCCAATTTAAATAAGTGATGTTGATTTGCAGAACAGTTGCAAAGAGGCCCCAGAAGAGGTACGGGATATTTGCATATGCGACCCATCTATAGTGGGGGAAGATGGCGACGAGGGCCCAAATGAGGGTGGCGACGATAAGGAGAATATCAACCGAAGCCAATAAATTGTTTTTGAGCCCGAATTGGATTGGCGTGAAGGCAAAATTGAAAATGAGATTGAGCACAAACGGCAGCGCCACCAGCCAAGAGATTTCGCGCGTTGCCGCTTTGTAAAAAACCGTACCGAAACTGATGAAAATTATGATGTACAAAACCGACCACACCGGTCCAAAAACAGAGCTCGGCGGCGCCCAGCTTGGTTTGGCTAAATTTTGATACCAATTATATGTGTCCATGACGCTTTAATGCTTAATGATAGTAATTGATGGTTTTTCTTTAGTGGCAACTATTTTAACCTCTCCACCAACCGGAAAAGTTATCATTGGGCTAGTGTGGCCGAAATCCACTCCGGAAATCACCGGAGTGTTTGCAAGCTCCTTCTTGGATTTGATAATTTGCTCTAGCATTTCATTTGTAACTTTGCTCGCAGTTTCAAATCTCCCAATTACAATACCTCTTACTTGATCAAAATCAGGTTGATGGATTAATGATTGCAGATCGCGATCAAAGTTTTCGGCATTTGATTCATAATCATCTTCGATAAAGAGAATTGTATCTTTAAGCGGCGGCATATATTCAGTTCCTTGTAGCAAATTAAGAGTGCAGAGATTCCCGCCAATTATCGTGCCCGATGCCTCACCTGCTTGGATGATATGCCAACCCTCATTAGTAAATGATTCGTTGTTTTTCTGATCTTTCCACCAATCGCGATTGTCCCATTTTTCACTGGCTTTCATTTCGAGAGGTTCGTCGGAAAACAAGCATTTTCTAAAAGATTCGATTGTAAAGTTGTTATCTTTAATTTTTCCAAATGAAGAAAATGATGGACCTGAATAATTGACGAGACCAGTTTTGGCATAAATTGCATTATTCAGCGCTGTAATATCAGAGTAGCCGCAAAATATCTTTGGATTTTTCTTAATAATGTCCCAGTCAATGTACGTTAGTAATTGATTCGAGTTGAAGCCGCCGATGACAGCAATAACCGCTTTTACATCTGGATCATGAAAAGCTTCATGCAAGTCGGCAATTCTGGATTCAATTGAGCTAGATCTAAAAAGATCCGATTCCTCAACATGCTTACCAAATCCAATCTTAAGTCTAAGCTTCTCAAGATTGTCCCTGGCAATTTCTTGATTTTCCGGGGTGATTACCGAAAGAGACCTGGCTGGCGCTATAATTTTAATCAAATCACCCTTTTGTAGTTTGTTTGGGTAGGTTTTTTCCATAAATATTTTAATTTCGCTTAATATTACTCTGGTAGCTAGCAACTTAGCGTAGCTAAATGCTAATACCAATTATATGTGTCCATATTGAAATAATTTATTGATTTTTACCGTTTTCCTTATTTATTATGTCTTAATTATATTGACATATGTCTTCATAGAATATAAAATGATAATAATCACGAGAGAGAAACGAGCCTACGACTACGTGTCGTATGTGACGCCTCTCACTTTTTATACTCAAGTTTTTCCCTATCGTATTCGACAAATGTCTTATATTTCTCAAAATCTATTAAGAGAGATGAAGCAGATAGTTTATTTGGAATCAAGATTCTTGATAACTTGCTTTTCTTAATTAAAAATTCATGCAAGCATCGAAAGTCACCGTCACCGCTTACGACGACAGCTTTATCATAATTATCAAACTCTATTGCGGCGGCGTGAAGAACTAGCTCAGCGTCGATATTGCCTTTTGGTTTGCCGTCACGATCTTTTGTGGTCGGCTTAAAAACCAATTCGTATCCATAACGCTTGAGCGCGGCATATAGGTTTTTGTTTTCGGGAATATAGCCGATAAATATATAGGCCCGTGAAATTCTAAATTTGTCTCGCAGATATACTCGAAATTTTTTGAAGTCGAGTTGCCAACCTTGATAAACGAGCTTACGATTTTTATTGATATTTTTTGAAGTGCCTAAATTCAAATTCTGGCTGTCAATGAATGCAAAAATCTTTGGATATTTTTTAGTTGCCATACTTACATTTTACCCGAACAAAACACGAAAGTAAATTTTTATTTCTTGTCTTTATCAGTTCGCCAGTTTATCTCAAATGATATCGAATATTTGCCGGGAATATTCCACTTCGAAAACCTCAAAAATAGAAACTGAAACTTGTTTTCCGATATCTTGCCTAAACCGAATCTATTTAGTGTTAATTCAATGTCTATGCACATAAAGTTTTCCTATCTGGCAGAAATCTCTTTGTCCGGAAGCTTTCCGTCAAACTCAAGCTTGCCGCCCTTGAACTCGGCGCGCTTGGCGAAGAAACCCTGAATCCAGGAGAGCTTGCTATTGATAAAATCAACCACATATCCTTTTTTACCTGAATATTTCGAAAGTTCGCTTTTTAGATCTTCAGCGTAGGCGACTTGGGTGAAACCGTCTTTCGCCGAAAGAAGAAGGCCCGGCGAGATCGAAACACTACCAAGTTTTGCGCCAGTTATATCAAAGCTGGATACGTTATTGTCCGCTAATGAGGCAGACCCCTTGAGATAGAAAGCGGCTTCGCCGGGCAGAAGATTTGTTCTATCAGCAACCGCAGCCGGGACCCCGATTGCCTGGGCATACCCCCTGAGCTTGACGGAGTTTATTATTCCCGACATCTCAACTGTGTTGTCTGCGTTTATTCTCATCTGGACTTTGCTGATCGGCCAGTACTTCCACGGTCGGTCATTGAGAAGAGCGGTCATCTCCTGCGAGGTCCACAAAGAGTTAACGTCGTGACTTCCGCTAAAGGAAATACTTCCGTTAGCCGAACTCGCGTCCTTTGTCTCTTCGTAATTCACGCCACTTCTTCCATGGGCGGCATCAAAATCATCTTTCGTATACTTTATTCCTAGACCCACAGGCTTTTTGGCACCCAAAATATCTGATAAACCAGGAATATATCCTAACATTGCAAGATAAATCAGCGGAACCAAAATCACCACGATCAAAATGATCAGTCCCACAACCTTTCCTTTTTTCATGATGCCCCCTTTTAAAAATATTACTGACCCAAAAAATCAATCAATTACAATCATAATATTACTGTTTGTCCCCGTCTGTTTCAAGATATAATCATATCGAGAAAAACTTGCAACCCTCAAAACAAGGAAAAACTATTTTTGCATTAGGTCGAGAATAGTTAGATCTTTCGAATTAACAGCGGACACATTTTGATATGTGCTTTGAGAGACAATATCGAAGCTTCCAACTTTGGCTGCGAAATTGTTTTTCTAGTACCTGATATTGGATCAATTACACTATATTTGTCCCCTACCTTGCGCTCAATAACAATGAAATGTGAAGCGTGCGAGTAATCACCGAGATAGTTATCGTCAATATGCAAAATTACCTCGCCCTTTTCGAGCATCTTATCTATCAGTTCGGCGGTAATCTTCTGTTGAACGATAATGATGCTTTTTTGCTGTCTTTTGAGCTCTTTGCTCAGACTCTCGGCAAAATATTTATTGTCAACAAAAACCTCAAGTGACAGCTTCGTATTATCGACAAAAGAAAACAACATATTGCTTACATAATTGTCCAGTTTTCTCTTCTCCCCCTCAAAAAAAATCCTTTGCTCGATCGACTGGTCGGTCATTTTTGAGATCATCAAAAAACAAGTCACCAGACAGCCGTGATAATACTTCTGTTTTAAAGGTGTTATATCCATGCCTTAACAGTACTCTGTTTCAGGTTAATTACAAGGAGAGTCAGGCTGCTTCGTCAGAATCTTTCCCAGCTTCTCCATATTTTTCAAGCACTTGTTTCACGAACGCGTCCAATTCGCCACCTTCTGTGTCATCATCATAATTCTCCCAGGATGACATCGGTTGGCTACTACCGGACAAGATGTGGTGGAGCTTGGTCCGCTCAACAACGTCACGACCGTACTTTTCCTCTAGTCCTTTGTGGAAATCAGCAAAATCCCAGTACCATTTAGATTTTAGGTTATGGATTGCGTCCATTTTTTGTGCGCTTATCGGCTGCTTATCTTCGGGCAACATCATCAGGGCATCCCGATATAACAGATCTCCCGTAAAATTTCGTTTTTCGTTCATATACGTCTCGTCTAAACTTGGTGGTGTGTTTTGTATGAAGCTCGAACTATTTTCGAAAATACTGAAATGCAATAATGTATGCTCGCGACCCGCAAAGCGGGTCGCTCGCTTTCTTTCCTCTTTTTTCAAAAATGCAATTTGCTCGGCGTGCGCAGGAAGGGGTGTGGGGAGG
>Ga0172375_10006905_pt1 | contig 15731 bp, 13 predicted proteins | sample LakKiv1m_FD_114537 | JGI IMG/M metagenome (GOLD analysis project Ga0172375, IMG submission 114537) | Freshwater microbial communities from Kabuno Bay, South-Kivu, Congo - kab_092012_11.1m | ecosystem: Environmental > Aquatic > Freshwater > Lake | place: Democratic Republic of the Congo...
CATCGCCAAGAGATTGATCTCAGACCATTCTGGCGGATAGTTGCTGACACAATGCAAGAGAACGATTTCTTTCGCCCCGGCGTCCCGCAATTTTGTCAAGGCGATATTAATATCCGACAAATCACTGGCCCCGGTGGACAGGATGATTCTCTTCCCGGTTCTTCCCACTTTTTCTAGGAGCGGATAAAAAGTAATGTCTCCAGAGGCAATCTTATAGGTTGATACGTTTATAGATTCAAGAACATCCACCGCCTCCAGATAAAAAGGAGTTGAGAAGAATTCGATATCGGCTCGGTCTGCTTCTGCTTTTAGCTCAGGATACCACTCATGCGGCAACTCACAGAAGGCGCAATTCCTGTATATGGGATTATCAACGAGTCTGCCATCCTCAAAGACTCTGGGTGCGATCAGGCGATCTTTCCTGATGCTCTGAAATTTTACCGCATCTGCGCCGGCTTCCTTGCTGGCCCTGATATATCGTTTGGCTATCTCCAAACTGCCGTTAAAATTTGAGCCGATTTCGCTTATTATGTATACATGATCGTTCATAGATTATTTTCCATTAGCAAGCTGTGGTTGGATCGCTTCAATACTGAAATCAGGCACCAAAGCAATCGGCTTTAGGATGATTTATACATCCAGTTCAAAGGGGCACTCCGGAAAGATTAAATCATGGGTGATGCGCAGCATAGTTACACCGGTCTTGAATCCTGGATCTGGTCCTATATCTCTATTGAGGCAGAGTTCTACAGTTGCGGCAGGAAAATTGATGCCTGAACCGGTGGCCAGGTAATTATATCCCCATATTCTCGGATTGATTTCGATAAATTTGAATTGATTATCCCGGGGGTCACGCAGCCATTCGACCATGAGCGGCCCCTGCCACCGACCTATGTGGGCAAGCAGCTTAATGGAGGCGTCGATAATTTCCGGGACATGCACACTGACGCCTGCGGTGGCAGGTCCGCCGTCTGGAAAGAGGGTCCGGATGCTCCGTGAGGAAAATTTACGCATCACCTGGCCAGCGCGATTGTAAAGGAGCCCGACGATATACATGTTACCGACCGGGGATGGGATGAATTCCTGGACAATGAATTCCTCTTTTTGATTCAGTAGTAAATGCAGCGCTTCATCAATAGAGCTGACCCGACCCACGTCACGCATGCCGTAGCTAATTGTGGGTTTTAAAATCCAAGGAAAGGGACACTCCGTGAGGAAGGCGGAGAGAGCTTTCTTCTTTGCGCTGTTCGTCCCCGCAACGGGAATGACCCGGGATGCCGGACAAGGGATGCCGTTCCGTAAGGCTATCTCCGTGGCCGTCCCTTTATTGGCTGCGGTCACCAGGATATCTTTATCCGGGATCAAGAGATGGACTCCCAGGGCTTCCAATTCTTGAGCATGGCGAGCAATGGTAAAAATTTCTGTCTCAATACAAGATACAATGACCTTAACATTTTTCTCACTAATTACTTGTTTTAGCTTGCTAATGAAAACTGTTTCATTTGTAGCTCTATCCAGAACCACATGAGGGACTCCAAAGCCGTAGAGAGCCGGGGAGTATTTGTCTGCGTCGGCGGCGACCACGTCAAAGCGATCATATTCGAGAAGCGCTCTCAAGGTGTTTAGCCCCGGCGGCGCGCCGACCGCGGTAACCAGCACAACAGGTTTTGATTTCGCATTCTGCAAATTTTCGTCTATCATTTAAGGTCGATCCATCTCTATTTCTTTTCTCACCTCCTCTTCGAGGCAATCCAATACTTCTTTCCTCAAAGCAAGAAAGTGGTCTCCGGTGTAGTCCCTGGAGCGGGGATGGGCGGCTTTGAAAATGCCTTTTACCTTACCGGGCCGGGCGGTCATCACGACCACGATATCGGAAAGGTAGGAGGCCTCGATCACGCTGTGGGTTACGAAAACCACGGTCTTTTGACACTTCTCCCAGATTTTGATTAGTTCTTCCTGCATGTATTTACGGGTCTGGGCATCGAGGGCACCGAAAGGCTCATCCATAAGGAGCACCTTAGGATCATAAGCCAAGGCGCGGGCAATGCTGACCCGTTGCTTCATCCCTCCCGACAGGGTGTGGGGGTAGGCATTCACAAAGCCATTGAGGTTGACGAGGTTGATGTAATCCAGGGCCCTTTGCTTGGCTTCTTTCCGGGAATAGCCGTTATTGACGAGACCGAACATGACGTTTCCCAGGACCGTCTTCCAGGGAAACAGGGCGTACTCCTGGAAGACGAAGCCTCTGTCAGGGCCTGGCTTTTCGATCCCGATGTTGTCCAGAAGAATCTCGCCCCTCGTCGGCTTCTCGAAACCGGCCAACAGATTCAGGAGAGTAGACTTGCCGCAACCCGAGGGACCGACAATGGTCGTGAATTTCTGGTCCGGGATGTCGAGATTGACTCCCTCCAGGGCAATGACCCGTTTGGAGCCGTTACCATAAATCTTGTCCACACCCCGGATAGAGAGTTTGGCATCATTAATGGAATTCATCTTCAACTCCCGGATAGCATCCCCCATTTCTCCACTGTACCCCGTTCCAGCGGCTTGAGAAGAATCCGGTCGAGTATCACCGCACAGACCCCGATGAGGAGGAGACCGACAAACATGATCTTAACATCATTCCAAAATCTGGCCTCATAGATCATTTTTCCCACCCCCCACAAAATCATGGCCGAAAGCATCTCGGCACCGATGAGGGCACGCCAGCAATAACCGTTGCTGAGCCGCAGGCCAGGCATGACCATCGCCAGAGATGCAGGCACGAGGACCTTAAAAAAAAGCTTGGGACCGGAGACCCCCATGATGCGGGCGGCGTTAATCTGCTGGCGGTTGACCGCACGGATGCCAGCCATGGTGCTGTAGGTCATCTCGAAGACGCCACCCAAAAAGACGGCGGTGATGACCGTCTTGTCGCCAAGGCCCATGGTGACAAGCAGGACAGGCACCCAAGCGATAGTGGGGACCGCGATGAGCAGGCTTAAAGCGGGGGAGAACATCTCGCGGACAGTCCTATTGAGGCCAAGGAGTGCCCCGGCGAAAATACCGACTGCAATAGCAAAAATATAACCTAAGGCAAGTCGGTAAAGACTGCCGCCAAGGTGGTGTAGAAGGGTTTGCTTAACCCAGATCAGCCGATAAAATTCCTGGGCAATCATCGAGGGCGTCGGCAGGAGCGCGACATCAATAAAGCTGAAACTGACGGCCAATTGCCAGATCATCCCGGCGACAATAAGCGGGAAGATAAATTGCCAGAATTCTTTAAATTTCTGGTTATGCGGCCGTCCTCCCATCAGTTGCGGACCATTCCCCATTTCTCGATGGTGACCCTTTCCAGAGGGCGGATCATTCCCTTCTCGATGCTGGCAAAGATCAGCGCCGTTAGAATGATGCCCCCGAAGACAATGCTGGCACGCAGATAACTCGCTGCATCCCAGATCATGTATCCCAGACCTCGATCAGCTGCCACGATGAACTCTACTGCAATAACCGTCCGCCAGCAGCGGGCTAAACCCAGCTTGATCCCTGTAAAGACGTATACAGCCGACCAGGGGCCATATACCTGGGTCATGACGGTGCCCCGATTTGCTCCCATGATGTATGCCGCCTGTACAAGCCGGTGATCCATACTACGAACCCCGGTGCAGGTATTGTAAGCCACCGGGAAAAAAGTGGCCACGGCACAGACGGTAATTATTGTTGCATCCCCGAACCCCATCCAGATGATAAACAAGGGCGCCATGGCGATCCCGGGAATGGGCATGATAATGGTGATGAGGGGATCGAGGAACCGGTAAAATGACTGGCTGAGTCCCATACAGAAGCCCACAGCAATGCCCGCCAGTATGCCAAGCATCGAGGCAAGGAATAGGCGCTTGAGCGTGACTAGCAGATGGGCCAAGAGGACGGATCTGCCATCTACCTGCTCGGACCAGATTGCCAGCATCTCCTTTAAGATCGCACTGGGTGAGGAAAAGATGCCAGGCTGGAGGACCCCCGTAGCGGCGAGAATTTGCCAGAGAGCAAGAAACCCCGCAATAGGAATTATGGGCAATAAAAACTTTCTCACGGACATAGAGGTGAAAGCTATTTTGTCTTTTCCTTTAGTTTCTTAGCATCTTCGAGCAGACTTGCATCGTATTTTATCTGCGGAATTTTATCGATCTTCTTTTCATTGTAAAGGAATTGAGCCGCATCCTTGAAAGCCTGGACAACGCCTGGGTCAATATCCAGGCTAAAGTCGATCCGTTTGAAAAGTCGCAGGAAGACATCTGCCGATACGTTATAACCCTGGGCGTTCGCCGCCTTTGCAGCCAGGCGCGCCGCCTCCTGGGGATTTTCCTTGATCATCTCGGCCTTATCGAGGTGGCCGGCAAGAAACTTCACAATCTCGGGCCGGTGGTTTTTAACGAAATCCGTTGTGGTATGGAGGAAAACCGGCATAAGGGCCACATCGCCGTATTGCCGCATGACCTTGCCAATGCCCTGGGCCTCGGCGATAGCAGGAGTGGGCTCCCAGGCCGTGAAGGCCTCGATGCTGCCGGCCTTCAGCGCCGCAGGCATATCCTCGATCTTCATGTTCACCCACTTAAAGTCCTCCCATTTGAGGCCTTTTTGCTGGGCGAAGAACTTGCGGAGGGCCAGTTCCGCCCCGGTGCCGAAGCGTGTAGCCACCGTTTTCCCCTTCAGGTCTTCCCAGGATTTATAGTTCGATTTGTCGCCTATGATAGTGGAATAACGATTACCCCGCTGGACAGTTCCGATGATGAGGGCTTTGTCTCCCATTGCATTGAAGAGAGTCACGCTCCTGATGTCAGCGCCGCAGTTGATATCACATTTGCCGGCGATAAGAGCCTGGTTGTTCTCCACTGCCGAACTAAAAAGGATATGCTCCACATTCAGGCCGTATTTCGACCAAAACTGGGGATTCCCTTTGAGAAGAAACTCTTCTGGATAGTACTGGCCGCCGTAACGGATGTCCACTTTGTCTGTCGCCAGTACAGATGTGCTCAACATCAGGTATATAAAGAATAATAACATCCCCCGAAAATATTTCATTTTTTTGCTCCTCCTAGTTGGTATCTAAGAAACCTTTATAACAACCAGCCACAGGAGAAGCAAATTATTTTTCTTTATAATTCCCTAACTTTATTAGCTTCTTTAATGATGTGCACGACACTGAATACTTTCTCGCGATTTTTCTTCATGTAGATTTCGTAGAAACAGCGATTTAATTCCAAATCTAGATCAATGATTTTTAGGTCCTGATTGCCCTCGAGGTATGATTCAGGGACAAACCCATAAAATCCCAAACGGGAAAGCAATTCAAGTTTATCAATGGATGTTCCGATATACCCTTGAATATTAAAGCTATCTAAGTCTTTTCCAAGTTTTCCCATTTCATCTTTGAGGAAACGATATAAACCGGAATCGCGATGGTCAAGAAGTAAAGGGATATCCTCTAAGCTCGAAACGTGCGTGGGGCAATTTAGACCAGCAACAAGAACGATTCGCTCTGAATACAGGCATCTGGCGATGAGGTCATGCGTCAGTTCAGGAGTATGCCCCACAATTCCATAGTCGAGGGCGCCGAAAATGACCTTTTCAAAAATGTTTTGGGAAAAGCCAAAGTATATTTCGGGAAAAAGGCCATTCTCCAGGATGCGGTCTATGAAGCCGCGATGAAAGTATCTCTGTTTGGCATTCTTACAAAATCCAATGGATATAAATTCCTTAATTCTATCTGCGTAACGGATACGGTCTGCTGCTGCATAGAGTTTTAATATATCCTTATATTTCTCATAAATATAGCGACCTTGCATAGAAAGAAGAAATTTTTTGCGGTCTACAAACAAGCTTTGACCGTAGTAATCACTTAGCCGGTTGATACGCTGGGAAACAGCCGACTGAGTAAGGCAGTTCTTTTTCGCAGCCTTGGTAAATGACCGCATCTCTACGAGATCACAGAATAATTGAAGATCAAACAGTTGCATTTACCAAGACCTTTTTACAGACAATGCCGGATTGGCCCCCGGACTTGTAAGGCAGAAAGAAATACTGTATCAAGAAAATTGCTGGTTGATGGGAGTTCCCATTATATTTTGGATAAGCGTTAAAGCAATTCTTTCTGCCCCCTTTCCATCAACTTCAAGCCGTCCTTGATTGGACAATTTTTCCCTCAGTTGTTGTGAGCGAGAGAGTTTTAAGAAATAGCGGACTAAGTCACCTTCAATAATTTCGTTGAACCTTCCCAGGTAGAAGGCCGCCCCTCTGTCTTGCCATCCTTGTGATTGAAGCTCCTGGTTTGCCGCAATGGTAATCAGAAGCATCGGGAGGCCGACGCAAGCTGCTTCATAGGTAGTGGTACCTCCGCCCATCACGGCCAGATCACAGTTAGATAAAAGTGGCGCCACCTGCGTCGGGTTCACATGCAGTATCGTCCGTTTCCCCCCGATGGACTCAATCCATTGTTTAATTTCTGAATTACGCGGGTTGTTCGCCCCAGCCATCACATGGAAACGGATGGTGGTCTCAGTCACCGGTAATAGAGCTTTGAGCACAAATAAAATTGCCCCGCGATCATCGCCGCCACCAAAGGTAACAAGAACTTCTATCATCTTAGATTTTTCATAGCACCGTGGCGTTACTGCTGAAAATTCCCGCCGGAGAACCGCATATTGAGGCCCGAGGAGGGCATGGGCCCACGGTTTTTGCAACTGCCTGGCATAATCTTCCTGGCGAGCTGCAGGACTGGCATTGACCACCCAATCTGCCCACAAAAGGGAATCAGCCCGTCCATCAAATTGCAGCCACTTCAGCCCCGCATCAAGGATAATCTTTTGATAGACAACACCTACGCGATGGTCATCCAAGACCGCAACCGCGCAATCATACCTGTTTGCCAGCGTTACTAATTTGCAGGCATCATCGCTTTCCGCTGACCATTCGGATTGCTCTATCCACTGCTCGAACACGTCAGCGTCCGCATCCGTTTGATCGCTCAGTTTTGGTCCTACCATAAGGCAGGCCATTCCCAGATCTCTAAGAGCGTTGGCTAACGCGCGGCAGCGCATCAAGTGGCCATAACCCAAGATTGGAGACGCGTCGGTGCGAAAGATAACCTTCAATAGTAACCCCATTAGGACTACAGTGTCATAAAAGAGTCTCATTAACTGTTAGGTCGCTAACAGCCAATGAGACTCTTTTATGACACTGCGATACTAGTTCAAGCGCCTGAACTCCGCATGACAAATGGGCCCCTTGAGAAGGCTGTTCACATCGCGTCCTTCTTCGCAATCCCGGATCAGACCAAAGATCGGTTCGATCGCTTCAAAGTAACCATCGATGACTTCCGGCGTGTGCTCGGTACAGACAAACACGCTGTTGCCGGCTAAGTAGCCCTTGCTCAGCATCTCCTGGGTGATCAGGGTCTTGTAAGCCAAGGCATTAGGACTGGCAAAACTAAATTTGATCATGGCAGGCAGCCCAAAGACCTGTATCGGCAAACCATAACGTTGTCCCAATGCCTGCCAGCGCTTGCCGATGCGTTTACCAGTTTCGGTGATGGTATTCCAGGACTGCAGGCGCTCCATCACTTCCAGGGTTTTCAAACCTGCTGTCGGGCCGATTCTTTCCGTCCAGAAAGTGCTGCTGATGAAGGTGGTCTGGGCGGCTTCCATCACCTCACGCCTGCCGATTACGGCCGTAATGGCGTAGCCATTGCCAAGCGTCTTGCCGAACATGGCCATGTCGGGATCGACGCGGTAGAACTTGTGCAGACCACCAAAGGTCTGGCGAAAACCGGAGGAGCATTCATCGAAGATTAAGACGATGCCTTGATCAGTTGCCAATTTTCGGACCTTTTCCAGAAAATCATCTTCTGGTGGTATATTGCGGCAGACTTCCATCATGATCACGCCGATATCATGAGCCTTGACCAGGGTGTGCAGCTCATCGAACCGGTTGTAAGTGAAGGGATAAACGGTATCGCGCAGATTGTCGGGTACGCCGTTCGGCTCCAAGCCGGGGAGATGGTGACCGGCCAGGTTTTTTTCGTTGGCCAGATTAGCAGCCAGATACCAGTCATGCCAGCCGTGATAGCCGCAGAAGGCCACTTTGGTTCGGCCCGATGCAGCGCGGGCGATCCGTATGGCTACGGCGTTGCCCTCTCCACCGGTACGGGCAAGTCGCACCATATCCGCCCATGGATGCAGGGAAACCAGCCTTTCGGCCAAATAGACCTCTTCCGGGCAGTTAAGGGTGGACATATTGCCGGCATCGATGGTTTTTCGGACTGCCTCGTCCACTTCCGGATGACCATAACCCAGAATGTTGGTGCCAATGCCCATGATGGACATGTCAATGTATTCGCGTCCGTCGAGATCCCACACTCTACAGCCCTTCGCCTTGCTGAAGTAGGCCGGCCATTGGTCAGGCAAGAACATCTCGGCGCGTTTGGACAGCAGCATGTTGCCGCCGGGAATCACTCTCTTGGCACGTTTCCAGAGTTTTTGTCCGGTTCCTATTCGGGCTCCTTCATTGCGGGTCAGGTGTCGATTAGCGGCAAAAAGTTCAGGCTTGGCATGGCGCAGTTCCAGCACCTTTAGCCAGCTGAAATCCAGCTGCGGCTGGAAGTGCTCGACGACATTCTTAATAACCTCAAGGTCTTCCGGTTCATCCACTGTCCAGCGTTCGTCTGAGCAATCTTCACTATAGGGGATATTGATCTTCTTGAAGTGTGTTGCCTCTTTTATATAAGGCGTGACGTGCTCACGTTCGAAAGGCCGCTGCGCTTTCTCCCAGGCTTCTGCCAATGAAGCAAAAGTAAACACGGCCACATCCAGTCCATCTGGAAAGGTTGGCGGTATGGTGTTGCCGGCATAATCGGCAGAAGCTTGCTGAAAGGCAATGATGACATCATCAACAACCTTTGGGTCAATAAGAGGACAATCAGCGGTAATACGAACAATTACATCAGCTTTATGAAGAATCGCGGCCTGGTAATAACGGTCAAGCACATCATCTTCACTACCCCGGTAAACAGGATAACCAAGTTTTTGCACATGTTCCACTAATGTGGCGTTTTTCGAGTCTTCGGTCGTAGCCACAACAATCTGATCGATCTTCTCCGACTTGGCTAAGCGGCAGAGCAGCAGTTCGATCATGGGAACACCCAAAATGGGTTGCATGACCTTATTGGGGAAGCGTGTGGAACCCATCCGGGCCTGGACAATGGCGATTGTTTTCACATTATGACCTTTTACCGGGATTCTTGGGAAATGCACCCCTGAAACAGGAGGTACGGTTCAATTATTACCCAGTGAAATAAGTGGGTTAAATTAATTGACTCATACCTTCTGCTTAAACTATGACCACAAAGAGGGGTTTATTATCTTTTCATCTATAAATGACCAGCTATCAAGTTTTTGAATATCATAAATTGATTTGAAATTATCTTTCCAAATAGTTAGGTTTTGTTCTAATTGAGCCGGCGTTTCTGCGCCAACTATAATTCTAGCCTGTGGATATTTTCCCTTGATGTAAAGAAGGGCCATTTCTTGGCGGGTATATCCATATTGTGCGCATAAGTTATCAATTTTACTTAGTATGGGTTTTGCAAATGCCATCCTGGCCGGCAAATCCTCGGGCTTCATGAGAAGGAGCCCTTGAAGAAACACACTACGGATATAAACCTGTTTTCTTTTTTCATTTGCTAAATTAAAGACACCTGCATCGGCAAAGCGCCGGTCTAATATATTGGCCGGCACCTGAATTAGTTCTAAGATATCTGATTCCAAAGCCCGCAAGGCCATCGCGGGTGCATAAAGTGAAACGCCGACATGTTGAATAGCGCCGTTAAGAACCAAAGTTTGAAGAGTTTTTTCCAAGCCATGGTTAAGGTTATCAAGCCACTCTTCCCTATGCAGCATTATACCATAGAGGCAGGGGATTTGCAGGCGCTCTAGACTTCTATCGACGGCCTTCTTTATTTTTTGCTCCTGTTGAGGTTCAAGTTTTGGGTCCAGCTTTGTAATGATCCTCACATCATTTGAAATCCCCAAAGATAAAAAGGCTCTCCCCAAAACAGCTTCACTTTCCCCATAGGCCTGTGCAGTGTCAAATTCTCTAATTCCGTACTCCCAAGCAACTTTAATGATCGACACCGCTGTATCAAAGTCAGGCTGTCCAGTCCTATTGGCAATGCCATAAGGCATGCCCAGTTGAGCAGTGCCCAGAACAAGCCTGGAGGTTATTTTATTGACTTCTCTACTCATTATCAAACATTATCAAAGCAAACTTTGAATTGTATTGATTACGATTTTTATATCTTCATCGGTCATGGCGGGAAATATTGGCAGTGAAAGAATTTGTTCATAGGCAGACTCCGCCACAGGACACAGACCCCAACTTGTTCCAAAGCGAATTTGATAAAATGGATGCAGGTGCACAGGAACATAGTGGACGTTCACACCAATACCACGGGAACGCAGGGCCTGATAAAATTCCCCCCTCCCCACCATTTCATCCTGATTTATACGAACAACATACAAATGATATGCATGACGAACATCTAACCTTACAGTAAGGGGACTAATCCCTTTAATTTCGGCAAAGGCTTCATCGTATTGCCGGGCAATCTCCTGCCGCCGCTCCAACCATCGCGGCAGCTTCTGCAACTGGCTCATGCCTAGGGCACACTGAAAATCGGTTATACGATAATTATATCCCAAATCCACCATCTCATAAAACCATGGTCCTTGCGCATTCCGTCCCCGGTGTTCATAGGTAATCCCGTGGTTACGGAAGATTCGCATGTGTTTGGCGTATGCATCATTATCGGTGGTGATCATGCCCCCCTCACCCGTGGTGATGTGCTTCACCGGATGAAAGCTGAAGACACTCAAATCCGCCAGGGAACCTGCAGAACGCCCTCGATAAGTTGCACCCAAAGAATGGCAGGCATCGGCTACTAACGATACATGATGGCGATCAGCAATTTCCTGGAGGGCAGCATAATCGCCAGGCTGACCGGCATAATCGACGGCAATGATTGCTTTGGTTTGGGGGGTGATTTTTCGTTCAACATCCTGCGGATCGATCAGGAGCGTATCAGGTGCAACATCGGCAAAGACTGGGGTTCCCCCTTGATAGACAACACAGTTGGCACTCGCGGCAAAGGTCATCGCTGGGACGATTACTTCATGGCCCGGACCGATACCCAAGGCATACATAGCACAGTGAAGGGCTGCCGTACCGCTGCTCACGGCGACGGCATTTTTTGCACCGACATATCGGGCCAAGGCTTGCTCGAATTCGAAGATTTTGGGACCGGTCGTCAGCCAATCAGAGCGCAGAACTTCTAAGACTGCCTTGAGGTCTTCGTCGTCAACGGTTTGTCTTCCATAAGGAATCATCATAGCGTTTTGATCATTCTTTTCATGTCATCAATGGTTAGTATCCAGGGATTTGTTCCAGAATTATATTCAAAATTTTCATCTACAGGTTTGCCACCATGATTATTTCGGTTTTTCCAGAATGAAAAGTTAGGCTGAATAATGTAATAGCGATCAAACTCAACCGTTCTTCTTGCATCATCACGCGATATCATAACTTCGTGAATCTTTTCTCCGGGCCTGATACCAATTACTTTTGTTTTGCACGCCGGATCTATTGCCTTAGCCAGATCAATAATATTCATACTGGGTAGCTTGGGAATAAACAACTCACCCCCCACCATGCGTTCCAGGCAATTCAACACAAAATTGACGCCTTGTTCAATAGTGATCCAGAAACGAGTCATACGGGAGTCTGTGATAGGAAAATATCCATCCTCTCGACATTTAAGAAAAAAAGGTATAACACTGCCTCGGCTGCCCACAACATTACCATATCTTACGACACTTAATTTTGTATCTCCTTCACCTACATAGGAATTCCCAGCAATAAAAAGTTTATCCGCACATAATTTCGTTGCTCCGTAAAGATTTATAGGATTGGCAGCCTTATCAGTGCTGAGAGCTATAACTTTTTTTACACCCCGATCGATTGAAACATTAATAACATTTTGTGCCCCTATTATATTGGTTTTTACCGCTTCAAAAGGATTATATTCTGCGGCAGGAACTTGCTTCAGAGCAGCACTATGGATGACATAATCAACATCGCGAAAGGCCCTATATAATCTTTCTTTATCTCTGACATCGCCAATAAAATAGCGGATACATTTATATTTGGAGTCAGGAAATTTCTGAGCCATTTCAAATTGTTTGAGTTCGTCCCGACTGAAAACAATAAGTTTTTTGGGCTTATATTTTTTTAAAATGATTTCGGTACATTTTTGCCCAAAAGACCCTGTACCACCAGTAATAAGAATTCTTTTGTCATTCAACATATTTTTTATTCCTTTTAGGGTCAGGAGTTGCTGGGGGTGAGTTCATATTTGGGAAATGGTCTGTTTGAGGAAACTCGGAAGGGCCGCCCGACTCGATTATCAAAGCTAAACCAGAAACCTAACTTCAAGAGTCTTACCGAGGCGAGGCTGAATCGAAAATGCCTTGATTACTCATAAACCTCACGGTTTCCTCAGCTAGCTCAGCGCATACAGACCGCCCCAAGAGTTCCACTGCTACCAGCAACCGCCTCTCCCTGGGCAGAAAGGTCTCTAGGCCTTTCCGAGCCAGATCTGTTTCGACTTTGATTTCGCAACGGCTACGAGTGTGGATTATATACCAGCTCGGCGTGGGCCATTCTTCCCCGCGGCGAGGGTAACGGCAGCAAATTATTCTGTTGAACATCCATGAGCTCCGTCATTCTCATGACATAGTTCCGCTCCTTAAATTACATAGAAATAAATCAAATTAGATAATTATAGCAATAAGTTATCTTATAATTTGCGTTAATTTTGCGCAGAAATCAAACGGCTTCTTTGCCATACACTCTGGCGCTAAAGCCGGTTAAGGGCGCGATGACTTTGACCAAGATATGCTGCATTTTCTCATGCGGTTTTCTGCCTTGATATTAGCTCAATCCCGATAAATTGATTCTCATCTTCTATAAGCAATCAATCGGAAGTTCGGCCTGTGATTATGCAGTAAACTTATTATATTAGCCAAAATCGTGCCCGGGACCTCATTTCCCGAGATTGATCAACGCTTCTCGAGTAAGAACAGTTTAGCACAGCGTTGGTAAAAATCAAATTTTCTTCAGGGTTACAACAGAGCACTCCATTAGTAAATCGGCCTTCATTGACCTGCGGCCGACGAACGCCAAGCGGCCGGGTAATGGTCCTGCTCCTTTGCCTGAGGATACCCAGGTCTTTGACCGGCTCCAAGCAATAAAGCTCTATATTGATTGATTTGTCTGATTTGTGGCGCAAGCTCTACCATGAGGCCACGGTCTGATGCAAAAAAAAGTAAGCAAAGGAACCCGCTTGTTGCTGATCAAAAACCCGGAAAACCTGAACCGGGATCGCCAGGAAGCTGAGCGCCTGGCCCTAGCTCACTATCTGAAGGAAGACCTGCCCCCATCCTGGGAACAACCCAACAAAGCCAAAGCGGCCGCCTTCTTGAGAGGGCTGGATTGCCAGAGCCCAAACCTCCGGCATTCCCTTCCTCCTGCGTTTCTCTAAGACCCTGGGTCTCCATCGCCGTGGCCTCTTGGCCTATTATGATTACCCAATCTCTATCTACCCACCTTACTGTAATTACGTTATATTTTAGCGAAAAACCAAAAAATCATGTTACCCAGGTTCCGCGGCCAACACCTCCGGCTCCACGTTGGGGGCATACTTGGTGAAATTGTCCCGGAAGCGCTTGGCCAGATCCCGGGCGGTGTTCTCATAGGCCTGAGGGTCGGACCAGGTCTTTTGGGGGTAAAGGATGGTTTCCGGCACTCCGGGGCAGGTGGTGGGCACAGTCAAGCCGAAAAAGGGGTCCCGGTAGGTGGGGACGTCATTCAGTTTGCCGGTCATGGCGGCGTGCAGCAAGGCCCGACTGTGGGCGATTTCGATGCGGTGGCCCACCCCGAAAGGACCGCCGGTCCAGCCGGTGTTCACCAGCCAGCAGGTGGGCTTATGCTGGGTCACCTTCTCCCGGAACAGGCGGGCGTAAACCGCGGGTGGAATCGGCAGGAAGGGGGCCCCGAAACAGGTGCTGAAGGTGACCGAAGGTTCTTTGCCCAGGCCCCGCTCGGTGCCGGCCACCTTGGCGGTATAACCGGAGAGGAAATGGTAAGTGGCTTGCTCCGGGGTCAGGCGGGAGATGGGAGGCAAAACCCCGAAGGCGTCACAGGCTAACATGAAGATATGTCTCGGGTGGTCCCCGACCCCGGCCCGGATGATATTGCGCAGGTGGGTGATGGGGTAGGCCGCCCGGGTGTTTTCCGTCAGACTGGCGTCATCCAGGTCCAGGCGGCGGGTGGCCAGGTCGATGCCGACATTTTCCAGGATGGTGCCGAATTTCCGGGTGCATTCGTAAATCTCCGGTTCGGCTTTGGGGCTCAGGCGAATGGCCTTGGCGTAGCAACCCCCTTCGAAGTTAAAGATGCCGTTTTTGCCCCAACCGTGTTCATCATCGCCGATGAGTTTGCGTTCCGGGTCGGCCGAGAGGCTGGTTTTTCCGGTCCCCGACAGGCCGAAGAACAGGGCCGTATCTCCGCCACGCCCTTCGTTGGCGGCGCAGTGCATGGACAGCACTTCTTTTTGAGGCAGGTAATAGTTGAGAATGGTGAAGACCGATTTTTTGATCTCGCCGGCATAGGAGGTGCCGCCGATGAGGACCAACTTTTTGCCGAAATTGACCATAATGAAGGCTTCGGAATTGGTGCCGTCCAACTCCGGCACCGCATGGAAGCCCGGGGCGGCAATGATGGTGAAATCCGGGCCGACGTGCACGGGTTCGCCGGGGCCCACCGGGACCAGGAACATGTTGCGGGCGAACAGGTTCTGCCAGGCCGTGGCGGTAATCAGGCGGATATTCATCTGGTAGTTCCGGTCCGCTCCGGCGTGGCGGTCCTGGACAAAGATCTCCTTGCCCTGCAGATAAGCCAGCAGCCGGTAATGGATGAGATCGAATTTTTCCGAAGTAAAGGGCTGGTTCTCTTCCCCCCAATGAATCTGGGCGGAACTGGTGGGCTCTTCGACAATGAATTTATCCTTGGGAGAGCGGCCGGTATAGGCGCCGGTCCGCACCACCACCGGTCCCAGGTGGGCGATGAGTCCTTCCTGCCGGGAGACGATTTTTTCGTACAGTGCCGAGGTGGGTAGGTTCCAGTGAACTGCGGCGACGTTTCTGATACCCTGATGCTTCAGGTCTTTCTTCATGTGTCGATCCCCTGTTTCCTGGTCTCGTGGCGCGAGATTATGCGCTGATGGGGTTATGGCCGAGCTGTTTACTCACCCGTTGTGGTTTTGCTGTCCCTAATCTCCTCTCTTCTCCTGCAACTTGATAAATTTTTTCCGCAACCTATGGTCAACTGTAAGATCGGGAGACCCCAATCCACTCTTGATGAGATGAGCATTGATAAATATTCGGTTTTTTAAGTAAACGTAGCCAGCCAGCACTTGGGGTGCGATTACTTGATCGTCTCTTATTATAATATTCTTGCCAAGAATCCGGGTTCGTAAATAATCGAGGGTCTCCACTTTTTTATCGATCCGGATTCCCAGGAACCTGACCTGGGAGCCGTCATCAATTCTGATGGTGTTTTCATCAATGACTTGGGTAACCTTGTGG
>Ga0172375_10006906_pt1 | contig 15731 bp, 12 predicted proteins | sample LakKiv1m_FD_114537 | JGI IMG/M metagenome (GOLD analysis project Ga0172375, IMG submission 114537) | Freshwater microbial communities from Kabuno Bay, South-Kivu, Congo - kab_092012_11.1m | ecosystem: Environmental > Aquatic > Freshwater > Lake | place: Democratic Republic of the Congo...
ACGGTAGCTTTAAAGATACTACCGTTAATAAGACTCCTAAGCCGGAATCAGTAGATTAAAGTTATATTTATTTTACCTAACTACTTCTTAGGCTAATCTAAAAGACAGACATAAAAAAATACTTGACAAAATTTTTTTTTATTTTATAATTAGCACTCTAAAAATAAGAGTGCTAATAATCGGGCGTTAAATAAATCTGCAATCGATTAAGTAGCAGTATAAAAATATTTAAAACTTAAGGAGGTGTAAAAAATGGAAATTAAACCATTAGGGGATCGGATCGTGGTTAAGCCGCTGGAAGCAGAATCCAAGACCAAGGGGGGTATTTTACTGCCTGATACAGCCAAAGAAAAACCCCAGGAGGGTAAGGTAGTAGCCGTTGGAAAAGGTAAAGTATTAGATAGCGGTTCAATTCAGGCTCCGGAAGTCAAGGTTGGGGACAAAGTCTTATACGGTAAATATTCCGGTAATGAGATTACCACCAAAGAAGGCGAAGAATTGTTGATTATGCGGGAAGAGGATATATTAGCAATTATCAAATAAGGAGGAAGTATGGCAAAGCAATTATTGTACAGTGATGAGGCGCGCCGAAAGATCTTAAGCGGTGTAGAGCAGTTAGCCGCTGCGGTCAAGGTAACCTTAGGGCCCAAGGGCCGTAACGTGGTTATCGATAAGAAATTCGGCTCACCTACTATTACCAAGGACGGTGTCACAGTAGCTAAAGAAATTGAACTTGAGGATGCTTTTGAGAATATGGGCGCCCAGATGGTTAAGGAGGTCGCCGAAAAGACCTCGGATATTGCCGGAGACGGCACTACTACCGCGACTATTTTGGCTGAATCGATTTACCGCGAAGGGTTAAAGAATGTCACTGCCGGTTCTAATCCCATGGAATTAAAGCGCGGGATTGAAAAAGCAGTTGAAAAGGTGGTAGAGGAATTAGGAAAGCTTTCCACCCCGATCAAGGACAAAAAAGAAGTGGCGCAGGTAGCTTCTATTGCCGCTAATTCTGACACTACTATCGGTGAGTTGATTGCCGAGGCAATGGATAAGGTCGGGAAAGACGGGGTTATTACCGTAGAGGAAGCAAAGTCTACCGCTACTACCCTGGAGGTTGTCGAAGGTATGCAGTTTGATCAGGGTTATCTTTCCCCCTATTTTGTTACTGATGCCGAAAGGATGGAGGTCCTTTTAGAAGATCCATATATCCTTATTTTTGAGAAGAAGATTTCTGCCATAAAGGATATATTGCCTCTTTTAGAGAAAGTCGCCCGCATGGGGAAGCCGCTTTTGATCATTGCCGAAGAGGTAGAAGGTGAAGCTTTGGCTACTTTAGTGGTCAATAAAATCCGCGGGACCTTTGTGGCCTGCGCAGTGAAAGCCCCGGGTTACGGGGATAGGCGTAAGGCTATGCTGGAAGATATCGCCATCCTTACCGGAGGCAAGGCTCTTACCGAAGATCTGGGGATTAAGCTGGAAAATATCGATGTGGAGGATCTCGGCCGGGCCAAGAAAATCAAAGTAGATAAGGAAAATACCACTATTGTTGAGGGTGCTGGTAAAAGTCAGACTATCAATGGTCGGATTGCCCAGATTAAGAAGCAGATCGAGGATACTGATTCTGATTACGACAAAGAGAAGCTCCAGGAGCGTTTAGCCAAGCTTGCCGGAGGGGTTGCTGTAATCAATGTCGGAGCAGCTACTGAAACTGAGATGAAAGAGAAAAAGGCCAGGGTAGAGGATGCCTTGCATGCGACGCGCGCTGCTTCTCAGGAAGGCATAGTTCCCGGGGGTGGAGTAGCATTGATCCGGACTATCCCGAGTTTAGACAAAATAAAGCTCGAGGGGGATGAGAAGATCGGTATCAATATCGTCAAAAGGGCGATCGAGGAACCATTAAGGCAGATTGCGGAAAATGCCGGCTTGGAGGGTTCAGTAGTTGCCCAGCGTATCAAGCAGGAAAAAACCAATGTTGGCTATGATGTTTCTCAGGATGCTTATGTGGATATGATTGAAGCAGGCGTGATTGATCCGACTAAGGTAACCCGTTCAGCTTTACAGAACGCTTCCAGTATCGCAGCCTTGTTATTGACTACAGAAACACTCATTGCTGATAAGCCTGAAAAGGAAGATAAGATGCCAGCGATGCCGCCAGGAGGCGGAATGGGCGGAATGGGCGGAATGTATTAAGGTAAGGTTTGAAATTGAAAAAACTAAAACCAGGCAAAACGGCGGAGTTATTTTACTTCGCCGTTTTGTTTTAGAATATACAATAGCATCATTAGCTCGTTAAATTCATCCTGACAGACAGGGGGTCCTGTCTTTAAGTATTTTCTCGCTCGCTATATGCTCGCTCAAAAACACCCAAGCCACCCGCTTAAGTTACCTAACGCATTGTTTTAAAATAATCATTGACAAGATTTGAATCTTAATGTAAAATTTGCTATCCTTTCAATAACCAATTCCCGGAAAAGGCTTAAAGTTATAAATCATTGAAAAATAACAACTTATATAATTTAATCAGGGGAGCATAAGATGGCAGAATGGATAGGCATAGGTAGGCGCGCCAGAAGGTGTTATGGTTTTGACGAAATAGCATTAGTACCTGGGGCTCAGACGGTAAACCCGAACGAAGTAGACACTAGTTTCGAGATTGCCGGTAAAAAGTTCCATATCCCGATATTAGCCGCAGCAATGGATGGGGTAGTTGACGTAAAATTCGCGGTTGAGATGTCCAAGCTAGGGGGTTTGGCGGTATTGAATCTGGATGGGGTGCAGACGCGTTACGAGGATCCGGATACGGTTTTAGAGCAGATTGCCAAAGCCAGCCCGCAGAAAGCCACGGAATTAATCCAGTCTATCTATAACAAGCCGATTAAAGAAAAATTAATCTCTAAAAGAATTAATGAGATCAAAAAAAGGAAGGGTACGGTAGTGGTTAGTTGTATCCCGGCCCACGCCGAAAGATTTTTAAAAATCGCTATTGCTTCCGGAGCAGATATGTTTGTCCTGCAATCTACCGTTACTACCCCAAGGCATATTACCAGAGAATATAAGAGCCTGGACCTGGAGAAATTTTGTAAATCCAGCAAGATACCGGTGATTATCGGCAATTGCGTGACCTATGAAACTACGCTGGAATTAATGGAGACCGGCGCAGCGGGATTATTAATCGGGGTCGGGCCAGGGGCAGCCTGTACTACCCGCGGCGTCTTAGGGATCGGGGTGCCGCAGGTCACTGCTACCGTTGATGCTGCCAGTGCGCGCGATTTTTATTTTAAGAGGACCGCTAGGTACGTAACAATTATCACTGACGGCGGGATGAACCGGGGCGGTGATGTTTGCAGGGCTTTTGCCTGCGGAGCGGATGCGGTGATGATCGGCTCGAGTTTTGCCCGGGCCAAGGAAGCCCCTGGCAGGGGTTATCATTGGGGGATGGCTACTTCGCACATGAACCTGCCGCGCGGCACGCGTATCTATGTCGGTACTACCGGAAGTTTAAAGGAGATATTGTTTGGCCCTGCCAAAGTCGATGACGGTTCGCAAAACCTGATCGGTGCGCTTAAGACTTCAATGGGCTCTTTGGGGGTGATGAATCTCAATCAGATGCACGATGTTGAGATTATTATTGCTCCCTCCATACAGACCGAGGGTAAAATATTCCAGGTCGGCCAGAGAGTGGGGATGGGTAAATGATACGGCATACCATAATTATTTTAGATTTTGGCTCTCAGTATACGCAACTGATCGCCAGGCGGGTCAGGGAAAATAAAGTTTTCTCCAAGATTATCCCCTATAACACTCCGGCCAAAGAGATCGCGGCGATGTCTCCTAAGGGATTAATATTATCCGGAGGCCCGGCATCGGTAACCGGTAAAAAAAGCCCGACCCCGGATCCTAAAATCTTCAAGCTAGGGATACCTATCTTGGGTATCTGTTACGGGATGCAGGTTACCTGCGAAATGCTGGGAGGCAGAGTAAAACATACTAAGGAGCGGGAGTACGGTAAGGTCGAGCTGTTTATCGATAATAACCGCGATCTGTTCAGCCACCTGCCGGGAAATTTTACCTGTTGGGCCAGCCACACCGATTACGTTATTAAGGCACCGGCGGGTTTTATTGTGAGTTCGCATACCCAAAATACGCCTATTGCCGCTATCTCGCATCATAAGCGCAAGATTTATGGCGTGCAGTTTCATCCCGAAGTAACACATACCGAACGGGGGAACCAGATTTTGAGTAATTTTTTATTCCGCATCTGCGGTTGCCTGGGCCGCTGGAATATGCAGTCATTTATACGCGAGGCCATAGAAAATATTAAAAAAACGGTTGGCCGCGATAAGGTGGTTTTAGGTTTAAGCGGAGGAGTAGACTCATCAGTAGTAGCGGTCATGCTGCATAAGGCAATAGGGAGGAATTCGCGTTGTATCTTTATCGATAACGGCCTCCTGCGTAAGGATGAGCCCCAGCAGATTAAAGAAGTATTCCGCAATATGTTTCATCTGAATCTTGATTATGTGGACCGCAGCAAGAGGTTCCTGGCTCGCCTAAAAGGAGTAACGGATCCGGAAGAGAAAAGGAAAATTATCGGCGATGAGTTTGTTAAGGTATTTGAGGAGGAAGCAGCTAAAGTCAAAGGGGTTAAGTTCCTGGCCCAGGGCACTCTTTATCCTGACGTGATTGAATCTTTTTCCCCTACTGGAGCCCCTAGTAGCCGGATTAAAAGCCATCATAACGTCGGAGGCCTTCCCGCGCAGATGAAATTAAAATTAGTCGAGCCTTTAAGGGAGCTGTTTAAAGATGAGGTGCGCCAGATTGCCAAGGAATTGAACCTGCCGGATACTATTATTCATCGTCAGCCATTCCCCGGCCCTGGGTTGGCCATCAGGATTATCGGCGAGGTTACCATCGAACGGCTGAATTTACTGCGTGAGGTTGACCGCCGCGTAATCGATGAAATCAGGGGTGCCCGTCTTTACGAAGAAATCTGGCAGTCTTTCGCGATACTTTTGCCTATAAAAAGCGTAGGAGTAATGGGTGATGAGCGGACCTATGAAAATGTGGTTGCCCTGCGCTGTGTTTCTAGCCATGACGGTATGACTGCGGATTGGGTCAGGCTTCCTTATGAAGTCTTGGAAAAGATCTCCAACCGAGTGATCAACGAAGTAAAAGGTGTCAATCGCGTTGTCTACGATATCAGCTCAAAACCGCCAGCAACTATCGAGTGGGAATAAGATTTGTGTAATGTGTAATGGGTTTGTTTTTGTTAGAAAAACATTGCAGCGTTAAACATTATACATTAAACATTGAACAGAAATAGATGCCTCGAAGTGATTTTGTCCACCTACATCTGCATACCCAATATAGCCTCCTTGACGGTGCCTGTCGTATCCCCGAACTTTTAAAACTGGCCAATACTTATAATATGGATTCTCTGGCGATTACTGACCATGGGAATATGTTCGGCGCAATCGAATTTTACCTTGAGGCCCAGAAGGCCGGTATCAAACCGATCATCGGCTGCGAGGTTTACATTGCCCCCGCTAGCCGCCTTGATAAGACTGCGCCGGGAATAGAAGACGCGTCATTTCATTTAATCCTCCTGGCGCGTGATGAAACCGGTTATCAGAATCTGATGAAATTGGTATCCAGCGGTTATCTGGAAGGATTTTATTACCGGCCGCGCATTGATAAAGATATTCTGGCTACTTATTGTAAAGGGCTGATTGCTTTAAGCGCCTGCCTTAAGGGGGAGATTCCGGTTTTGCTGGGGCAGCGCCGGTTTAACGATGCCTTAAAATGTGCGGATGATTATGCGCATATCCTCGGCAAGGATAATTTTTACCTGGAGGTTCAGGAGAACCTGATACCGGAACAAAAACTGGTGAATGAAGGTCTGCTTAAAATTTCCCAACAGTTGGAAATTCCTTTAGTAGCGACAAACGATGTGCATTATCTGAATAAAGAAAATGCCGCCAGCCACGAAGCGCTCTTGAGTATACAGACCCAGACGACCCTCGATGATCCCAAGCGGCTGCGTTTTCAAACCCCTGAATTTTATTTTAAATCTCCCGCGGAAATGAATAAGCTCTTTAAGGATATTCCCGGCGCGATCAGTAATTCCTTAGAGATCGCCCGGCGCTGCAACCTGGAGCTGGATTTTAGCCAGGTGCACCTGCCTAAATACGAACCGCCAGCCGGCGAGAATAAAGAAGAGTTTTTACTGAAGCTTTGCCGGCAGGGTATCCAGGAAAGATTCCGGGCAGCTACCCCGGCGATTAGCGAGCGCCTCGAACACGAACTCAGGATTATCAAGGATATGGGTTTTGTCAGCTATTTCTTAATCGTCTGGGACTTTATCCATTACGCTAAAAGCCAGGGCATACCGGTGGGGCCAGGCCGCGGTTCAGCCGCCGGTAGTTTGGTCAGTTACCTTTTGGGGATTACTGACGTGGACCCTTTAAAATATGGTTTACTTTTTGAACGTTTTTTAAATCCCGAACGTTTGGGGCTGCCGGATATCGATATAGATTTTTGTTATGAAAGAAGGCAGGAGGTTATTGATTACGTGACTAAAAAATACGGCCAGGAAAATGTCGCCCAGATTATTACCTTTGGCACAATGCAGGCGCGCGCGGTTATCCGTGATGTAGGCAGGGTAATGGGGATAAGCTATGCTGATGTTGACCGGATTGCCAAGATGATCCCCGCGGATCCTAACATTACCTTGAAGGACGCATTAGAGAATGAAGCGGAGCTAAAGCGGTTATATCAGTCAGACCCCCAGATAACCGATCTGATGAATACAGCTTTACAGCTGGAGGGGCTTAACCGGCATGCCTCAATTCATGCTGCTGGCGTAGTGGTTTCAGATAAGCCCTTAGACAATTATACCCCGCTATTTAAAACCCAGGATGAACAAATAACCACCGGTTATAGCATGGGGATCTTAGAGAAGATCGGGCTGTTAAAAGTTGATTTTTTAGGCCTGAGGAATCTTACGGTGATTGATCAGACGATCAAAATTGTCAAGGAAACCCAGGGTAAAGAGATCGATATCAACCATATCCTTTTGGATGACGCCAATACTTATAAGCTTTTAAGCACTGCTTTAACTGCGGGGGTTTTTCAGTTAGAAAGCACAGGGATGCGCGACTTATTAAAGAAGTTACAGCCTGAGCGTTTTGAGGATATTATTGCGCTTTTGGCCTTATACCGGCCAGGACCGATCGGCTCAGGGATGCTGGATGATTTTATGCAGCGTAAACATAACCGCATACCCATAAGATACGACCACAAAAAGTTAGAGGCGATCTTAAAGGAGACTTATGGTATCATGGTCTATCAGGAGCAGATTATGCAGATTGCTTCCAGCCTTGCCGGTTTTAGCCTGGCCCAGGCAGATTTGCTGCGTCGGGCGATGAGCAAGAAAACCCCCGAGGTAATGGAGAGGCAAAGGAAGAATTTTATCTTTGGCTGCGTTAAGGATGATATCAAGGAATCGGTAGCAAGCAAAATTTTTGACCTGATCGAATATTTTTCCGGTTACGGTTTTAATAAATCTCACTCTACTGCCTATGCCCTGATTTCTTACCGCACTGCCTATCTAAAGGCTAATTTTCCGGTTGAATTCATGACTGCTTTATTGACTTCCGAACGCGACAATACCGATAAGGTGGTAGAATATGTTAATGAAGCCGGCCGGATGGGATTAGCAATTCTACCCCCGGATATCAATGAGAGCCAGGCTTTATTTAAAGTGGTTGACCAGAAGACGATCAGGTTCGGGCTGCTTGCCGTCAAAAATGTAGGGTTGGGGGCGATCGAGTCGGTCATTGAAGCAAGAAAAGACGGCTCTTTTGCTTCTTTAATGGATCTTTGCCAGCGTATTGATTCCCGCCTGGTGAACAAGAAGGTTTTAGAGAGCCTGATTAAATGCGGGTCTATGGATAGCTTCCGTATGCCGCGGGCGCAAATGGCAGCTAATTTAGAAAAAATAATGGAACGCGCAGCTAGGACTCAAAAAGAAAAAGTCAGGGGGCAGATTTCATTTTTTGACCAGGGTTTTGCGGAAAACGGCTTTAAGGATCACCCTGATGATCTTTTACAGGTTAAGGAGTGGCCTGAGCCGCAGGTTTTGGCTTTTGAAAAGGATATGCTGGGTTTTTATGTCAGCGGCCATCCGCTGGCGCGTTATGCCAGCCAGCTCAAGAGATTCACCCCTTTTTCCACCGCTAACCTGCGCCAGTGCCCAGACGGCCAGGAAATAAAAATAGTAGGTTTAATCGCCAAGATTAAACAGACAGTGACCCGGACTAAACAAGAGAAGATGGCTATCCTTAAGATGGAGGACTTAGAAGGGGAGATCGAAGTATTGGTTTTTCCGGCTGCCTTTCAAAAGATCAGTCGGTTTCTGCAGCCCAGTACAGTGGTTTTAGCTAAGGGCAGGATTAACCTGAAGGAGGAAACCCCCAAACTCGTCCTTAATGACCTGCTTCCGATAGATGAAGTCTACAAAGTAATTACCGGGATGAATATCAATCTTTCCGGCATACGGGACAATCTTTTTGAAACCCTCAAAGAATTGCTGCTTTCATCACCCGGACGGGTGCCCATATACCTGCATTTAGATACCCCTGCCAAATCGCGCGTGCATTTAGTGGTTGGAGAAGATTTTTATGTGCAGCCCCACGAAAAATTGATCCAAGAGATAGAGAACCTTTTGGGAGCAAACCGATTATCTTTAGTTTTTTAGGATGACTTAATACACATCTCCAGTCATCTTAATGCTTTACAAGACCCGGTCTTGAAACTTAGGGCATTTTTTGCTTGACATCGTAACTTTTTGCTGGTATTATAGTTACAAATTGAGGAGGTGAAAAATGACGAAAAAAGATATTATTCTGAAGGTCTCTGATGATACCAATCTAAAGCAGATAGATGTCAAGAAGGTTGTCCAGAGGACCTTTGATTGTATTATTGAAGCGCTGGTAAGAGGAGAGAAGATTGAGTTACGTAATTTCGGAGTATTCAGGTTAAAACAAAGAAAAAGCCGCACAGGTAGGAATCCTCGCACCGGTCAAGTAGTTCCTGTCCCGCCGCGTAAAGTTGTCGTCTTTAAGCCCGGTTTAGAGATGAAGAAAAAAATAAAATAATATTCCCGCGCAAAAAGAAAAATAAATAGCACTATTTAAAGATTTAATAAGTGTCCAATAATCAAAGTATATTACTTAAACTTTGGCTTAATCCTTTATATGATGTATAAGCGAATCCCCGGAACAAAAGACATCTTACCCCAAGAGGCATCCTGCTGGCAGAAGATCGAAGAGACAGCGCGCAAGATTTTTTCCGTCTATAATTACCAGGAGATCAGGCCTCCTTTAATCGAAGAGGAGGCTTTATTTGACCGTTCTTTGGGCAGATCCGCGGAAATCGTCCAGAAGCAGATGTTTATTATCAAAAAGGGCAGGGACATTTATGCCTTGCGTCCGGAGGGGACTGCTTCTGTGGTGCGGGCCTACCTGGAGAATAGCCTTGATAAAACAAACGGATTCCTGAAGCTTTATTATATCGGCCCGATGTTCCGCCTGGAACGGCCGCAGAAAGGCCGGTTGAGGCAATTCCACCATCTGGGCTGTGAGGTTATCGGAAGCGGGGATGCTTTTTTAGATGTGGAGGTTATTGCCCTGGCCGATAATTTGCTCAAGGCCCTCTCCGTTACTAATTACCAGATTAAAATTAACAGTTTAGGCTGTCTTAGCGATAAGGAGTCGTTAATCAAGATTTTAAAGAAAGAGCTAAAAAATAAAAGCGGGCATTTATGTCAGGATTGCCGCCGCAGGTTCAAGCTTAATATACTGCGTATCTTAGATTGTAAGCAGGAAGCCTGCATTAAGTTAGTGCGGGGATTAAATATTAAAGATAGCCATCTCTGTCCGGAGTGCAAGGCTCATTTTGCGCAGGTTAAATCAGGTCTTGCTGATTTAAAAATTGATTATCAGGTTGACCCTTATCTTGTCCGCGGCCTCGATTATTATACCCGGACTGTGTTTGAAATTAAACACGCTGGATTAGGGAACCAGGATGCTTTGGGGGCTGGCGGCAGGTATGACCATTTAGTCGAGGAGTTAGGCGGCAAGGAGCAGGGCGCAATCGGTTTTGCCCTGGGTATCGAGAGATTGCTTCTAGTCCATCAGAAAAAAGAGCAGGATAATCAAAAGGACCTGGTTTATCTTATAACATTGGGGCAGGAGGCCAGGAACAAAGGCTTACAAATACTGTCAGAATTACGTAAAGCGGCAATTAAGTCTGATACTGATTACGAAGGCAGGTCGCTAAAGGCAGCGATGCGCAACGCAGATAGCGCAGGCGCCAGGTATGTTTTAATTATCGGAGAAAACGAACTTAAAGACGGCGTAGTCAGCTTAAAGGATATGGTTTCCGGACAGCAGAGGCAAATCCCCCTACAGGAGGTTTCAAAGGAATTAAAATGTTGAGAACCCATACTTGGGAGAATTAAGGGCGACGGATATGAATAAGGAAGTTACGCTTTGCGGTTGGGTAGCTGCCAGGCGTGACCATGGTAAGCTGGTCTTTATTGATCTGCGCGACCGTTATGGATTAACCCAAATCGTTTTTATTCCTAAAGAATCCGGCCAGTCATATTCCCAGGCTCAAGATTTAAGAAGCGAATTCGTGATCAAGATTACCGGAAGAGTAAATGCCCGGCCCAAAGGGACGATTAACCCTAAATTGGGAACAGGCCAGGTAGAAGTGCTTGTTCAGAAACTGGAGATTTTAAACCCCAGCCTTACCCCGCCCTTTGAGATTGAAGGGACGCAGGAGATTACTGAAGAAGCGCGGCTTAAATACCGTTACCTTGACCTGAGGAGGAAGAATATATTCGCTAATTTTATCCAGCGGCATAATCTTTACAGGATTATCCGGCCCTACCTCGATAGCCAGGGGTTTATCGAATGTGAAACCCCTATCTTAACCAAGTCTACCCCGGAAGGCGCGCGCGACTATCTTGTGCCTTCGCGGGTTAATCCCGGTCAGTTCTATGCTTTGCCTCAGTCTCCCCAGTTATTTAAGCAGATTCTGATGGTAGCTGGCATTGAGAAATATTACCAGATTGCCAAATGTTTCAGGGATGAAGATTTACGCGCTGATCGTCAACCCGAATTCACCCAGCTGGATCTAGAGATGTCCTTTGTCGACGAAGAAGATATATTCAGCCTAAGCGAAGGATTGATGCAGCTGATATTCAAAGAGTTAAAGATCGCTGATTTAAAAATCCCTTTTCCCCGCCTGAGTTTCGCTGACGCGCAAAGTAAATATTCGACGGATAAACCGGACTTAAGAAAAGAGCTGAATACTGGATATGCCTTTGTTTGGGTAGTAGATTTTCCTCTTTTTAAGTATAACCCTGAAGAAAAGCGTTGGGAGAGCGAGCATCACCCATTTACCTGCCCTGCGGCTAAAGATTTAGCCATCCTAGAGGAAGATCCGGGCAAGGTTCGTTCACGTTCCTATGATTTAGTGCTCAATGGGACGGAGATCGGTTCAGGCTCTATCAGAATCCATAACCAGGCCCTGCAAGAGAAAATTTTTAAAATTATCGGGATCGAAAAGGAGGAAGCCAAAAGGAGGTTTGGTTTCCTGCTTGAAGCTTTTCAATTCGGTGCCCCGCCGCATGGAGGGATTGCTTTCGGGTTGGATCGGCTGCTGGCTATTCTAACCAACCAAGAAAGTATCCGTGAAGTCATCACTTTTCCTAAGACTGCTACTGCATTCTGCCCTTTGACCGGAGCACCTTCAGATGTAGATGAAAAACAGTTAAAAGAGTTAAATTTAGCAATTAAAAACAGGAGGGTTAAAAATGAAGAGGCAAAGTAAACTTAATTTTCTGCTTTTGGTTTTTGTTTTTTTGCTTTCGGGTTGCGTGGTCAGGACTTACGAATCGACTAAAGACAGGATCGATCAGGACCTAACAAGCGGCAATCGGGGTTACCTTAAAGGCCAGGCTCCTTATAACGAAGCTAAGCCCAGAAAGGCATCGCGCAGTACTCAGGTGGTGGAGGTAGAATTGCATTCACCGATTAAATTTGAAAAAGCCAAGGGCCCCAAGGTTCAAGAACAAGCCGTAGTTAAAGAAGGTAGCGATTCTCAGGAATGGGGTAACCGCGGTTATATCACCCGGAGTGAATCACCGTCTATTATTGAGCCAGCGGCACCTATTCAGACAGTCAGTATACAGAAATATACGGTGCAAAAAGGGGATACCTTACAGAAGATTTCAGAGAGATTCTATGGTACAACCAAAAAATGGACCAAGATCTATGACGCTAATAAAGATATACTCAAGGGCCCGAATAGCATCTATCCCGGACAATCCATCGACATTCCTGGTGCAGTCTCGGAGGAGATAACCGAAAATCTTAAATAACCCCCATCAAGACCGGGTCTTGTAAGATCTTATTTTGCAATGTATTAAAAATTTACCTTACGGAAAGCCCTGATTAATGGATAAGATAATTAGGATAGAGTCTCAAAGGGAAGCGCAGGTGCTCTTTGGCAATCATGATGATAATGCCAAGGCTATAGAGAAGGCATTCAAGATAAAAATTACTCTGCGCGGAGAACACCTTAAGATTAGCGGGAGCGCAACTAATATCAATAAAGCTGCCGGGCTTATTGAGTATATCTTCGATGCGATACGCTCCGGCCATGGGGAGCTGTCTGAGACCGACTTGTTAGGGTTAATCTCAAATTTTAAAAGACCGGAGAGAGCAGGGGCAATTGCCCCTGCAGACTTAAATATTACCCGGTCTTCCAGCGGTAAACAGATAGGACCCAGGACGCAAGGTCAGCGTGAGTATGTCGAGGCAATCAAAAAACACGATATTGTCTTTGGCATTGGCCCGGCAGGAACAGGGAAGACCTATCTGGCGATGGCTACAGCAGTGGAGGCTTTTAAAAAACAAGAGGTGCGCAGGATAATCCTTACCCGGCCGGCTATCGAGGCAGGGGAGTCTTTAGGTTATCTTCCCGGGGATATATACGAGAAGATATCTCCGTACCTGCGGCCGCTTTATGACGCCCTTTACGACATGATGGAGGCTGAGCGGATCGAGAAATATATCGAGAGCGGAATTATTGAAGTCGCACCTTTGGCTTATATGCGCGGCAGGACCTTAAATGATGCTTTTATTGTTTTAGACGAAGCACAAAACTGTACCGCCGAACAAATGAAGATGTTTCTTACCCGGTTGGGTTTTGATTCCAAGGTAGTTATCACCGGAGATATTACACAGAGTGATTTGCCCGACGGCAAACCTATTGGCCTCCTGCAGGCACAGGAAATATTAGGAGGTATTGAAGGAATAAAGTTTATCTATTTTAGCGGTTCGGATGTGGTCAGGCACGCTCTTGTGCAGAGGGTTATTGAAGCTTATGATAAAGCCAACCATGACAAATAAAATCAAGGTTGTTTTAGTCGCCGCCCTATTCTTTTTGGTAAGCTATCTCTTAAGCGTAGAATTAATTATCCCGCTTTTTATTATTTCAATATACGCCTACATCAGGTTCAGAAATTTAGGTTCTTCAGTAGCGAGCAAGCTCAATCTGACCCTCTTATTCGTGACCATAGTCGTCAGCAGCTACTTTATTCTCAAGAATAAGGGGACGGTATTTTATATACCGTTCTCAGTAGTGCCGATGCTGGCAACTTTGCTTTTTAATGAACTGGAAATATCCTTCTTGCTTAGTTTGGTTTGCGGGGTTACCGTAGCGTCTTTAGCAGGAGGGCATTTTTATTCACTGGTATTATTTCTGATCAGCGCGACAACTTCCAGCTTGCTTGTCTTTGGGGCGCGGCGCAGAATGGTGATTATCCGCGCAGGTTTATTTGTCGGTATTATTCAGGCGCTATCTCTATTCTTAGCGCGTCGCTTTTGGCTGGATCTTCCCGGTCAATACTTAATCCTTTTAATTAATGGCGTAATTTCTTCGGTTATCGTAGTCGGTATCCTGCCGGTCTTCGAATATCTTTTCTGTACTGTTACCAACGTCAGTCTGCTGGAATTAGCGGATTTTAACCAGCCGATTTTGCAGCGGATGATCATGGAGGCTCCCGGGACATACCACCATAGCCTGGTTGTCGGTAATCTTTCTGAGGCTGCCTGCCGGCAGATAGGCGCCAATGCGTTACTGGCCAGGATCGGTGCATATTACCATGATATCGGTAAATTAGAGAAAGCAGACTATTTCAGCGAGAACCAGAATATTACCTCCAGCAGGCATGATGAGCTTTCTCCTACTATGAGTAAGCTGGTGATTATGAATCATGTCAAGGAGGGCGTAGAGCTTGCCAAGCGCTATAATCTCAACCCGCGCCTGATCGATTTTATCCAGCAGCACCACGGCAATAGCCTGGTCTATTATTTCTACCGCCGCGCCCTGGAAGAGATTGAAGAGGACCAGGAGATAAAAGAGGAGGGGTTCCGTTATCCCGGACCCAAGCCCGATACCAAGGAAGCCGCCATCGTGCTTTTGGCTGATTCCGTAGAAGCAGCTATCCGGGCATTAAAAGACCCTGTTCCTTCTAAGATCGAAGAAGTGGTACATAAGGTTATTAATAATAAATTTATCGATGGCCAGCTGGACGAATGTGATTTAACTCTGAAGGATCTGGAGCAGATTTCGGCTGTATTCATCCGTATCCTCGGAGGGATGTATCACAGCCGGATAAGCTATCCAGAGTCTACCAAGAGTGAAAATAACCATAAAAGATCTCCAAAAGAAAGCTCCCCTAAATCCGAAGAGGATCAAAAGACTAGTTCTTAAGGTTCTCTCAAGCGAAGGCGCCAAAAAGTCCGGCGAGATAACTGTCTGTTTTATGGATGCCCGGAAGATTCAGGCGCTTAATTTAAGGTTCTTAGGAAAGGATTATCCGACAGACGTCATAGCATTTAACTTCGCTGACCCGCAAGGTAAGATTAGCGCGGATATAGCGGTTTCGACGGATGCCGCTTGCCTTAACTTTAGGGAGTTTAAAACCAATCTTTTAGATGAAGTTTATTTATATGTTATCCATGGCCTGTTGCATATCTTGGGTTACGATCATAAAAACTTAAAACAGCGGAAAATTATGCAGGCTAAGGCAGAAGCCATTCTTCGTAATTTCCGAGCTTAGGGTCATCTGAAAATATGTCGATCCATAGAAGTGAGGCAATAGTTTTAGGCCGGCGCGACTTTCGCGAAACATCCTTGTTGGTAAATTTTTATACCCGGGATTTCGGTAAAATCTCCGGTTTGCTTAAGGGGATCAGGATAGACAGCACCAAGTTCGCCAGTACCTTAGAGCCATTTTCTTATAACGACATCATTTTTTATGAACACAGGAATTCCGCCTTGCACTTGGTAAGTGCCTGTGATTTAAGGGATAATTTTAATTCTCTCAGGCAGAATATCGTTAAAGTCGCGCAGGCCAGCATTATGGCCGAACTTATCGCTGTGTTGATGCCGCCGGAGGATAAGAATGAGCAGGTTTTTGATTTAGCGCTGGATAGCCTTAGGGAGCTTGAGGTTACTAATAATCCGGATAAAATCGCCACTATTTTCAAGATTAAACTGCTGGCGCTTTCCGGTTTTAAACCGCATTTTGATTCCTGTGTTTCTTGCGGCGACCGCCTCTTAGGGCAGTCAAAATTTAGCTTGGTATTGGGGGG
>Ga0172375_10006907_pt1 | contig 15729 bp, 12 predicted proteins | sample LakKiv1m_FD_114537 | JGI IMG/M metagenome (GOLD analysis project Ga0172375, IMG submission 114537) | Freshwater microbial communities from Kabuno Bay, South-Kivu, Congo - kab_092012_11.1m | ecosystem: Environmental > Aquatic > Freshwater > Lake | place: Democratic Republic of the Congo...
GCATTTCCGTTATAGCAATATCCTAAGCCACGCAACACATCACAACCTACATAATCATCATTAGGAAGACCTAAATCGGCATCTACCCATTGAGCAAAGTAAGTCTGGTTCAATGTAAAAGAACCGCGGTTGATGAGTTCATAATTATAGAAAGTCATGTCGTTGATTTCATCATTGGTGGCAAAGGCAAAAGCCTGCGCATGCACCTCCATGCCAATTTCCTGTCCACCGGTTTCGGTATGTATGTTTCCCTTATCATTAAAAACCCACCACAACGTTTCATCACCGTAAAGATGGGCGCGCCTTTCAGTATGGCAATCAATTTCTCCTTTCAGGTCGTAGAAAGGATAATCACCATCTTCCCAGTTATAAACATTATCTTCATTATAATCCACATAAGGAGCGAGATAAGTGTTCTCTCCGTTTGTTACTATTCCGTTGCCGGGCCAGTCTTTTATAGAAGCGGGAACATCACTGATATCATAATCAGGGAATAAAATGTTTTCATCACAGTCAGGGTCAGTATAACAAGCATACCAGGCAGCAAACTGTTCTACTTCTGCACGTGTAATTTTAAAATGACGGTCATATTTTGCGCAGGTTTCGGGTTCTATGGAAGCTGTGATTTGAGTTAAGGGTCCGGGCCAATAATCATTTCCAACCTGGCGGAAACGCAATGCCGCAAGTTTTAATTGTCCGCCTTCTTCTATTCCACCCATCCAGAGGGAGCCTGCAAACAAGGAATGTTTTCCCGAACCTTTAGGAATTTCATAGCGGGCACTGCCCATTAAATCCCACCACATATCGCCACCGCTATGTATAGTGGTGCGCACGTTGTTTAGTGACAGCTCCACTGATGCGGAAGGAGGAGCACAACCGGCAGTGATTTCTTCTGTTTTATTTGCTCCTTTTTTATTATCTCCTTGTTCTGAGAATGATTTGTAAGCAAAAGATTTGTTGCTGAAAATAAACAGCAACATCAGAAGGCTGCATTTGAATTTTTTCATGGCTTTGTGATTTAGTTTCACCAAAATTACTCCCAACCGGCAGCAAGATCAAGCCAAGAAATTCCTGTCATTATACAATCCAAATTACACCATAACTAAACAAAACAATCTTTGAAACATTGATTACACAAGGGTTTCAAGCAGAAAATAAAAATCCTGATTTATACATCTCAGGGTTTGATTCAAAATTTTGTTAAAAAGATACAGTTCCAAGCTCATTTCAGAGCTTTATTAATTACAGGTCAAACAAAATAGATTTTCAATTTTTTCTTAACTTGCGTTACATTTCAAAACAGAAAATGGAAAGTTTATTATTAAACAATTTTGAAATCATTACCGGAAATACTAAGAATACAGAATGGCTGCTATCATAAGTGAACAGGGATAAACAAGATTATTAATTTAAGCACCTTCTACTGCGATCAGGGTGACAGAAAAATAAATAATTATATAAGTTATACGAATAAAATATAAGCTTTAAATACATTATAAATTCTTAAAATAATTATACATGTCTAACCAGGCTTCCGACAACCTGTTCAGATTAATCAAATCACTGAACAAACCTGAAAAAAGGTATTTCAAAGTATTCTCATCGCGCATTTCGGGCGGTGAAAAAAGTAATTACGCAATTCTTTTTGACGCGATAGACAAGCAAAAGGAATATGATGAATCCGCCATCATGAAACGCTTCCGCAAAGAAGCGTTCATAAAAAGTTTTTCCATCACCAAAAGCCGTTTGTATGATGCCATACTCCGCAGTCTTGATGCTTATCATGCCAACAGTTCAACGGAAGCGCAACTGAAAAAACTGCTTCACTGCGTGGAGATACTTTATAAGAAAACACTTTACCAGCAAAGCGCACGACTGCTTCACAGCGCAAAACGAATTGCAGAGAAATATGAAAAACATACCACCCTGCTCGAAATTTTTGAGTGGGAGAAAATGCTGATTGAAAAAGACACCTACGAAAAAACCGATGAAAAAGAATTGGAGAAAATGTTAGCTGAGGATATGCGAATCCTGAAGAAGATTGAAATCTTCAATAATTACTGGAATGTAAAAAGCCGCCTGTTCTTTATCCTGAACAAAAGAGGCAAAGCGCGGTCGGAAAAAGAAATTACCGGTTTCAAAAATATCATTGACAGTACGCTGTTAAAGAGCGATGCCAAAGACCGCTATTTCCGCACACAATATTTGTATAACCATATTTACAGCGTATATTATTTCGGAATCGGGGATTATAAAAACAGCTACAAATACCTGAATGCAAACGTGGAGCATATTGAAGCCAACCTCGATAAATTCAGGGATGAGCCGAACATATATTTTTCCCTGCTCACCAATATTATCTATATCGGCATACAATCAAAAAAATATAAAGAGGCATTTGCATTTCTTGAAAAACTGCGCGCCATGCCTGAGAAACTTGCGCTGAGCAAAAACGAAGACCTTGATTTCCGCTTGTTTTACAGTGTTTACAGCACCGAACAAACCATTTACTACCTGATGGGCGAATTTGAAAAAGGCATGGACACCATCCCTATCGTGGAGGAAGGCTTGAAACTGTATGAAAGCAAACTGAGCAATGTGCGCAAAGCATTTATGTTTTTCAATTCGGCACTTATCTGTTTTGGCGCTGAGAAATACGCTCAGGCATTGCGCTGGATTAACAGGCTGCTCAACGATATTGACATCAAAAAGAGTGAAGACATTTATTGTTTTTCTCAAATGCTGAACCTTATCATTCATTTTGAATTGGGCAACGACCGGATGATTCCTTATGCAATAAAATCCACGCAGCGATACCTGAAAACGCGCAACCGCGTTTACAAATTCGAATCGGTGTTTATGAACTTTATCAACAAAATGCTGAAATTAGATAAGAAGCAGCAGATACAGGCATACAAAGAACTGAAGCCCGAACTGGAAAAACTGAAGAATGACAACTTTGAACGCACCGCTTTTGAGTATTTTGATTTTCTTTCGTGGGCGGAAAGCAAGATTTCAGGGAAACCATTTAAGGAAATAATGAAGGAAAAGACAAAGCAGTAGAGGCATCAGACCAGAACAAACTGCTGTATTATTGTTAATTTTACTTCGTTTTTATTACTATTAACAATGAAAGAACTTTCTGCTGATGGCAGCCGCTGGCTGCGGATTTTACAATTTGTATTTTTTTCCTGCCTTATTTTATATTTTGGGAGAGCCGTATTTATCCCGCTCAGTTTTTCATTGCTGATAGCTTTTACAATTTACCCTGCCTGCAAATGGTTGGAAAGAAAAAAAGCGCCCCGTACGCTTGCTGTGATTCTCAGTATCAGCCTTGTGTTATTATTTTTTGCCGCATTGCTTTTCCTCCTGTTTGCGCTGGCAGTGAAGGTGGCAAAAGAAGGTCCGCTGCTGAAAGAAGAAATACTGCAGGGCTTGGAAGGATTAAGCAAATTCCTTGCTAATTCATTTTCACTGAACGAAGAAATACAGCAGCAATGGATTGCCAACATCATTGATAACTCCTCCTCCTATTTTGTTCCTTTTATCAGGAGTACGGTTATTGAATCTTCTGTTTTGCTTGCACTGATGGTACTGATTCCGGTTTTTTCCGCATTGATTCTTTATTACCGGCATTTGCTGGTAAACGCGCTTTTTCATTTCCTGCCCGAAAATTCTCATGAGTCTATTCTTGAAGTAATCAAACTCACTATTTCCTCTTATTTCCGGTTTATAAAAGGGATGATTGTGGTTTATATAATTGTAGGATTGCTTAACAGTGCCGGGCTTTTATTGTTAGGCATTCCCAATGCTTTTCTTTTCGGTTTTCTTGTTGCGGTGATGACCTTTATCCCTTATGTGGGAATTGTTATTTCATCGCTGCTGCCTATTTCTTTAGCCTGGTACACCTATCATTCAATATGGTATCCGATGGGTGTGGTTGTAATATTCGGGATTGTGCAATACTTAGAAGCGAATATTATTTTTCCTTTGGCTGTAGGCAAACAACTGAAAATAAATTCGCTGGTTTTGCTCATCATCATTCTCATCGGTGGGCTGCTGTGGGGCGCTGCGGGGATGATTCTTTTCGTACCTTTTACATCGGTGCTCAAAATCATTGCCGACCGCAGTAAAAAACTGAAAGGTTTTTCTATTTTGCTGGGCGATGGAAAAAAAGAAGCGACTAAATAATCTGTGTGTATAGCTGTTCCGGTTTCAGCTAAAGCAAAAAACTCATTCCTTTATTTCTGTGATTGAATTTTTCTATTTCCTGTTGAAGGTATTTCACCTGCTGACTGCACATAAAGTTTCTGAAAATATCCATATCTCCCGCTGCCCGTGCATCATTCAGGGCTTTGATATATTGCGGCTTGTCTTCAACAAATACGATGGAAAGCGGCATATTGTGATAAGCCTGTATAAAATTCATGAGCAGGCGGGAGGTGCGCCCGTTTCCATCAAACCAGGGATGAATGTTTACTAAGTAAAAATGTGCATCAAATGAAATCCGGTAAATTTCGCTTACCGTTTTCACTTCATTTATTTTATGCTGTAGTTTGGGGCATAGCTCGTTCACCATCGGAATTACTTTATCATAATTAACAAAGTAGGTGGAGCCTGCCGTAACGTTTCCCAAACGAAAATCACCTTTTGTATCATCGCAAACACCCAATGCAGTTTGCCGTACAATGCCGTTGTTTTTATTTATTGCCGCATTTACCTGTTGAAGAAAAGCAGGTGTAATTGTTGTTTTCTTCTTCGCTTCATCAAGGATAAAGTTAAGCGCATCGTAATGGTCTTTCACCATCAGATGTTCGCTCATGGGTTTTCCTTTTGCAGTGATGCCTTCTGTAATCAGCAGGGTGCTTTCTTCCAGCGTAAGCGTACTGCCTTCCATGCTGCTGCTGTGATGCACAATGGCAATGCGGTTGAATTCTTCAAAGTTAAGCACCTTGCCAATTTCAAGCCGGGTAAATTCTTCCGTGTATTTTTCTAATTCCTGCCACATGACGGGCAAAGATAGGAAGTATAATGAAGAAGAAATTGTGAATGGAGGTATTTCTCCGACTGTTAAAGACTGATTATTTAGTCTCCAAAAGTTCTTTCATAATAAAGCCATACATATACTCATCATTTTTAGCGTCACTATGACCTCCTTTTTTTTCAATTCTCAGAAGAACAGGATTTTTTTGTGCAGGACGACTTTGTAACCTGGCTGCAAACTTGTAGGAATGAAACGGAGGAACGCGGTCATCAAATTCAGAGGTCATGATTAACATGGATGGATAATTAACATCGTCTTTTATTTTATGATAAGGAGAATAGGAATAAAGATTGGCAAAGCTGAGACTATCTTTTATTGTTCCGAATTCATCCGCATTTTGAGCCCCCACAGTAAATTTTTCAAATCTTATCATATCAGTTGCTGCTACAATAGGAACAACCGCCTTAAATAAATCCGGGCGCTGGACAGCGGCAGCAGCTACTACCAAGCCTCCATGCGATGCACCTGTTGCAGCTAATTTATTTGAACTTGTATATCCTTCATTAACCAGGTACTCCGCAGCAGCGATAAAATCATCAATGGTTGTTTGCTTATTCAATCCTTTTCCTTGTTTACCCCAGTCCTCTCCCTTTTCCCCGCTTCCCCTTACATTTGCAAAAGCATATACCCCACCATGTTTTACAAAATATACGATACCGGGGTTAAATGAAGCCTGTTCAATGAGTCCATACCCGCCATATGTTTCAAGTATAGCAGGATTTTCACCATTTTTTTTTAAATTCTTTTCATAAACCAAAATCATAGGAACCGGGATACTGTCTTTGCCAAAAAAATCTACTTCTTCATAAATGATATTGGTATAATCAAAAGTTACAGATGTTTCATCGAATAATTTATTCTCAAAAGTTTTTGAGTTAAGGCTGTAAACAATATGAGGCAAAGTGTAAGTTGTATAGCTGTATATTATTTCTTCTTCGTCATAGGCTGCACTGAAGCCACCAACAGATGCTGTTGGTGGCAGCTTTATTTTTGACAATAATTCACCCTGGTAATTATAAAGAACAATATATTGGTTTTGTCCAATTTTATAATGAACAATGATGCAGTTCTTTTTTGTAAAAACATTTAGCAATTCAGCATCAGCATATTCGGGAATTATAACTCTCCATTTATAAGGGTCGGAAGGATCAATTTCCACTACGCTCCCGTTTTTAGATTTATAATGCGTTATCGCAATAAATTTCGTGTTATAACTATCAATAATCATAGTTTGCACATCAATGTTGGTAATTATGGGTTTTAATACCGGGTTATCACTTTGGTAATCTATAAAATAAATATTCATTTTATCCATATCTTTTTTAGCATCATAAACAATAAGGAAGCGTTCATCAGAGGTGGTAAGGAATGAACATCTGTTGCCCGGATAATCACGTTTAAATATTAATTGATCCTCATCCTGGGTTGTTCCTATTTTATGGAAATAAATTTCTTTCCGGGGGGTTATATCATACAACTCTGTTTCAGGATATCTGCTGTAAAAAAATCCATCACCTTTCCAGGCGATGTCTTCCGCAAATCTTAGATTTATTAAATGGTCTTTTTCATGAGTTCCGCTTTTTATGGAAACAATCTTTAACTCTGTCCTGTCTGTGCCATTCCTGCTAAATTGATAAGCCAAGTATTTTATATTTTTAGAAACAGAGAAATTTTCAATATTTATTTTATCTTTATTAAACGGGGAATGTACACCAACCAATACGACTGGATTACCATGAACAAAAGATTTGTAGTAAATGTCTGATGAACTCCAGTAGAAATAATACTTACCTGCTTTATATGGGAAATTATATGAAGTGAAACCATACTTAGGTATTGAATTGTAAGTATTATACCTGATTATAGCTTTTGATAAAAATTTTGTTGTTATCTTATTCTGTTTCTCCACCCAATCTTTTACTTCAGCGCTGTCAGTATTTTCAAGCCACCTGTAATTATCTTCTACAATATAATGATTGAAAAAAGTGTCTTTTACGGTTTCCTGCCGTGAAATAACCGGCTCATATTCCTGTGCTGAAATTTCTATTTCGCATACTGCGAAAACAAGTACAGGCAAGATGAAAAATCTTACAAAAGCAGATAGATTTTTTTTGAACGTTTTTATGCTGCTAAACTAAGGAATATTAAAACCAGTATAGACATGCCTCCATAAAAAAAAACGCCCCCACTTTTCAGCCGGAGCGTTTTTCTCCCTTCCCCTTGCGGGGGAAGGGTTGGGGATAGGGGTTATACCGTTCCCGTCACTGTAATTTTCACTTCATCACTCCACTGCCCAACGTTTTCATCATCTAAAAAATAAGTAACCACATAGCAGCGTTGTTCGCTAACGCCCGCTGCCGGCAGGGGTGTATTATCAGTAAAATGTGGTTGTGTATCACTTCCGAGGTAAACAAAACCACTTGTTCCCGGTCCGGGAACTGGCGATGGCGGTGTTGTACCTGCCCCACCCGTAACTTTCTTAAAAATATGAATACCGCTTGTGCCTGCCTGTTTTTTCCATTTCAATTCGGGTTTACCATTGTTGCCGGTTTCCACTTTTATCACCGGTTTAAAGGTTGATGCCGGAGGCAATACAATTTCTGCACCTTCCAGGTTCAAATCTTGCCCGTCAGCCACTGTATAGTTCTTTTTTGCTTTTATGCTGTTTCCCAAAGCAATTGCACGTGCATATCCGCCCGGTGCTGTAGCTGCAGGAGGTATGGGCGCAACAGGAGCTGTTGGCTGTACGCTGGGTTCCGCACCAGCCGGAACACCATCCCGCACTTCATTTTTATAGGCTGTTAGTTTCAGCATGTATTCATTAAAGGCTATGAGGTATAGAAACCAGTATTTAAAATATTCAAACGAATCAACCACATCGGTTACTTCAGTTGCCGAAATATTATACTTGGGAGCATAGCCGCCTATTTTTTGAGAGAAGTTGAAAAACCAGTTGTATTTCAATTGTTCAGTTCGGGGTGAAAAGGATTGTTTTTTCATTGTTTTTGATTTTTTGATTATTTGTAATTGTTTAGCTTTTAGTTAATTATATATAAAACGGGTTGATGCAGATTGGATTTGCACCGGTGCAAATTGATTTTGCACCGTACCTATCGGACTTGCACGTGTGCAGATTGAATATGCACCCATACAGATTGATTTTGTACCCATACAGATTGATTTTGCACCCATGCAGATTGGATTTGCACCTGACCTATAGGATATGCACCTGTACAGATTGAATTTGCACCCATGCAAAATGGATATGCACTTGTGCAGATTGATTCTGTACCTGTGCAGGTAAATATTGCACCGGTGCAGATTGGATTTGTACTTACCTGAAAAGGATGTGGATGTGTTCATGATTTTGGTATATCAGTTGAAATTTCAAAGTCAAGAACCTTGCTACGGGGTATATTCAGGCACTCGCTAACCTTATTAAGGTAATAGGAGTTTGGATTTGTTTTACCCTTTTCAATACGGTTTACCGTTTGGCGGTCAACTTCTAATTGTTGCGCCAGTTCGCTTTGTGAGATTTTAGCAGTTTCGCGCAGGTTTTTCAGATGCGTGCCCTGGTGTTTAATATAATCACTCTTTGGAATAAATTCCATCAGTACAATTTTTTAACGCTGCAAATGTTGGAAAGCGCAAAATAATTGTTGTCAACAAAAATGCGACATGGTGAAATATTTTTAAATACTGCCGCTGCTACTGCCCAGCAGCCCTATAATGCGGTCGCGCGTCAACTCATTCATTTTATTTACATCAACAATCATGATTGTCCCTGAATTCATGCTGCGAATATGAGTCAATATTATTCAGGGGAGGGCAGTCTGTGGACTGCAAAAACATTTTTTGTTAGGGCGTCATCGCTGATCGGCAAATGTTTTGCCGCTCGGAACATAGCGGAAATTGCATTTCCGCATTTTATTTAAATTAGCACAAAAAAACAAGCAAGCCGCACTTGCTGAACATTACGCCCTGTTAACAGGAAAAATAAGATTGGTATGAAACAAAATAAATTACAAATACGAAACAGCACGGCTGAGTTTTTAATCTTCACCAATCAGGCAGGTGAAAATGGTATAGAAATTCGTTTTCAAAACGAAACCGTTTGGCTTTCGCAGAAAATGATTGCAACGCTTTTTGATTGTAGCACTGACAATGTTTCGCTGCATCTGAAAAACATTTTTAAAAGTGATGAACTGAAAGAGAGTTCAGTTGCCGAGGATTTCTCGGTAACTGCATCGGATGGTAAAACATACACGGTGAAGCATTTTTTGCATCGATTCAAAACAAATTGCATTTCGCTATTCACGGACACACAGCAGCAGAGTTGATTGTAGCAAGAGCAAACAGCAAGAAAGAACGGATGGGTTTAACCACTTGGAAAAATGCACCCGAGGGAAAAATTATTAAGACAGATGTTTCGGTTGCAAAAAATTATCTCAACGAAAAAGAAATAAAATCGCTTGACCGTTTTGTAACCATGTATTTGGATTATGCTGAAACGCAAGCCGAAAGAAATATCCCAATGACCATGAAAGATTGGGCTGGCAAAATGAATGCGTTTTTACAGTTCAACGAAAAAGATATTTTGAAAAATGCAGGTAAGGTTACACAAGCCATTGCCAAAGCATTTGCCGAAAGTGAGTTTAAAAAATACCGCATTGTGCAAGACAAACTTTTTGAAAGCGATTTTGATAAGGCAGTGAAAAAACTTTCTCCCACTGGGAGAAATGTTCCTTTTTAGGCATTAAGTTAATAGGCGTGACCGCTCAGCCGCACGTGCCGAACATTACGCCCAGCAAGGTACTTTCTTCTCGACTACGCTCGAAGTGACAAAAAAACTTTGCGCTCTTTGCGCCTTTGCGGTAAATAAACTACCTCACCAGCGCCACCTTCCCGATAAAATCCTGTTTGCGTTTGTGGTTGTCGCGTACAAAAATGCGCCATACATATACATCGGGCGGTGCGGGGTCTTTGCCGCGTATGGTTCCGTCCCAGCCCACAGCAGGGTCAAAACTTTCAAACACCTGTGTGCCCCAGCGGCTGAAAATGCGGAGTTCATAATCGCGCCATCCTATTCCCTGCGCGAAAAAAACATCGTTCACCCCGTTGCCGTCAGGAGTGAAAGCCTCAGGAACATAAATGGTAAAGGAAGGAAGTATAACAATGGTATGTTCAATGGTATCGCTGCAGCCATATTGATTTAATGTTATTAACCGGATGGTGAATGTTCCGGTATCGGGAAAACTGTAAACGGGGTTCTGCACATCTGCGCCATCGCCTGTTCCAAACTGCCAGTGCCATTCCACCGGGCTGCCGGATGAAAGGTCAATGAAGGTGATTTCAGGATAAAGAATTTCAGTTACAACAGGCGTAAAGGCAAACTCAGGAAAAGGCTTGGGATGAACGGTGATGAAATCTGTGCGGTTAAGCATGGTGGAGCATCCCATGTCGGAAGTAACGGTGAGTGTAACATCATATAACCCGTTGGTAAGAATGGTGTAGTTGGTATTTTGTTGTGAGGCGGAAAAAATGTTTTCAATCTTCCAATCCCATGCTACGTTGTTCCCGGTGGCGATGCTGCTCAGGTCATTGAGCGCAACCGTAAGCGGCATGCAGCCGGCATCGGGCACCGCTTCAAAATCAACCACCGGCAAAGGATAAACTGTAACGGGTTTTGCAATGCTGTCTAAGCAACCGTTATTGCTGGAAACATTTATCTGAACGGTATAAGTTCCTGCCGCAAGGTAAGTGTGTGAAGGGTTTTGTGCTGCGGCAATGGTTGCATCGCCAAAATTCCAGTTCCAGGTGGCGATGGTGCCGGAAGCAACCGAACTGTTATCAGTGAAATCAGTTGCCAGTCCTTCGCAAACGGAGGTATTGCTGAAATCAGCGTCAGGCAGGGGATGAACAATTACATCATCAGTAAAGGTGCTGGTGCAGCCATTATCGGAGGTAACGGTAAGCGTAACAGTGTGCGTTCCGTCAGTTGTATAAGTATGCGCAGGACTTTGAAGTATGCTTGTACCTCCGTCACCAAAATTCCATGCCCAGTCGGTGATGCTTCCCGATGTAACAGAACTCTGGTCAGTGAACGCATTGGGCACATTCAGACATTCGTCCGTAGCAGTAAAATCCGCCACCGCACCGGGGAAAACAGTTACCTGTATTAAGGTATCATCGGTGCAGCCCCCGGTTGAGATAACACTGAGCAACACATTATATGTTCCGTCAATCGGGAAAACATGAGATGCGTTTTGCGTGGTGTATTCAATGGTGCCGTTGTTTAAAATATCCCACGCCCAGTCAGTGATTGCAGAAGGCATTGCCACAGAAGAAAGATCGGTGAAAACATTGGGAGCCGTAACGCAAACATCTGTTGCAGAAAATTCAGCTACGGGAGTTGGATTGACAAAGACCGCTTGGGTGGTATCATGCGTGCAGCCATTGTTAGTGGTTACCAATAGATTTACGTTGTAAGAATTTGAAGTGGTATAGGTATGTGCAGGATTTTGCAGGTTGCTTGTTGCCGAGCCATCACCGAAATCATAAGTCCAGCTTGTTACGGAACCGGAAGAAACACTGCTCTGGTTGGTGAAATTACCCTGCACGTTGGGGCACAGCGAAGAAACCGTAAAATCAGCAACCGGCAAAGGATACACCGTTGCAGTTGCAGTAAAGGGAATGGTGTTATTGCAGCCCATATCAGAAACAACATTGAGTGTTATGGTATATGTTCCGTCAGTTGAGTAGGTGTTTGTTGGGCTTTGCACTGCGGATGTATTGCTGTCGCCAAAATCCCAGTCCCAGGTAACGATGGTTCCTGAAGAAACTGTGGAAGCATCCGTAAAAACAGTTGCAACATTCAGACATTCATCCGTAGCTGTAAAACTTGCAACAGGTAAAGGATGAACGGTAACAGGAACAGTAACGGTATCTGTACAACCTTCATCCGTAATGGTTATCAGCCTTACGTTATAGGTTCCGGCAGTGGTAAAAGTATGCGAAGGGTTTTGGGAATTATCTGTTCCTCCATCACCAAAATTCCAGTCCCATGTGGTGATTGTGCCTGCCGAAGATGTTGAGTTGTCAGTAAACTGCGCGGCAACATTCGCGCAAACACCGTTTGCCAATATATCGTTACCTCCGTTACTCGCGCTGAATGTGGAAACAGGAGTGGCGCTGACAGTTGCAGTTCCGGTGTAGGTGCGGCAGAAAGCATCATTCACAGTATAGGTATAAGTTCCCGCAGGAAGGTTGTTAAGATTGGAGGTAGTTTCTCCGCCCGGGCTCCATAAATAGGTGTAGGGTCCAATACCTCCTGTCGGGGTAATGGTCACTGTTCCTGTTCCGTCACAGGCGGTATTGGTGGTTGCAATCAATGCAGCCGGGGCAGCGCAGTTGATATTTACAGCAGCAAGAAAACCGGCTCCGCAAACCAAAAATTCTCCGTTTGCTCCAAGCAGGATATCATAAATAATTCCGGGTGCGGGAGTGGTTTGCTGGTAGGTGAGCAATGAATCGAACATCACCATCCCGTTTTGCGAACCTGCATAAATGTTTCCGCAATAATCTGCCGCAATGCCGCTGCACATCATGCGCGCACCGTTAGGAACAGGAGCACTGTTGATAAAAGCCAGTGTTGTTTTGTTGAACCTTCTTACGGATGCTCCGTCATAAATATAGATATAGGGACCGCTAACCACCAAGCCATTAATACCATGAAAAATATTGGGTCCGTAGGTTGGGTTGGGTGCATACCCAACTCCCACCGGTTCCGCCTCAGATAAAAGAAATCCGCTCTGAACAGATAATGCCGGAGTGAAATTGGCATTGGTTTTCCTGAGCACATTGGTAGGCGCATTTGCAGTTCCGATACCAAAAGTTACATGCAGCGAATACATATCGCCATTGCAGTCCGTAGCAATTCCGCGTGTTTCAGCGCCATAAATTATTTCATCGCTGATTGCTCCTGTATTCGTGTCAAAGCGTCCGAGGTTGTTATCTCCGGGGTCAATGAAATAACCTCCTACGGTTAACACCGTTTTTGAATAATCAAATGCAAGCCTCCACTCTTCGCACAAACCTGCAAACGACCATAACTGAACTCCGTTCGGGTCAAGCTTTTGTCTTTTCCCTGCCGGGTATCCGCCAATGATGTAAATATTACCGGGATTGTCAACGGCAATATCGCCAAGGAAGGTTGAAGTGGTTACATAAGTCCATTGTAACACTCCGGCTGCATTATATTTCTGCACCTGGTAATTGGTGGTACTGCCATGTACAAACACATTTCCGGCAGCATCTTCCTGTATGTCAAAAGCACGGTTAGATGCGGGAAAAGTGGTTGCTGTAATCCAGGGATCAATTATAATTCCTTCTGAAGAGGAAACCTGCTCAGTAGATAACTCAAGCTTTACTTTACTGCCTTCAATACTATATTTAACAGGAATTGCTGAATGTGATGATGTAGTAAAAGCATTGGGTGCATGGTCAGTCAACTTTCCAAAAATACTATTGATAAGAAGATTTCCATTTTCATCCAATGTCAGGTCTTCTGTTCCTGTAAGTTCAAACTCAATTTCAGGAACAATAACTCCCGGCTGAACAAGAAACTTATATTTTATTCCGCCTGCTTCAGGTAATTCAAATACCGCATCAACACCGGGATACAGGTTTTTATAGATAATATTTTTGTAAGCAGGAACAAAGTTGTATTGTGCGCTGTCTTTAAAACAGGCATAGTTATAATATTCCTTTACCTTATTTTCAGAAATTAATTGTGCGGATGGATTTGTGTTAAGAAAATTCAGTGTTAACGGATGCCAGACCGTTTCAAATTTTTCTTCTTCCGGTTCCCGTTTGTCTTTATTTCTTTTCACAGGCTTGTATTCCGGGAACTGAAAAGTAATCGCTGACTTACTGAAGTATGCAAAAAATTCAGGATTTTCAACTGCAAAATTCACAGGCTCTGAAAGCAGCATTTTCCTGTCGCCAGCACGCTGCGCAAACTGTCCCCTTTCCTCAATAAAAACTTTGTTTTCAAAAGGCTTTGAAATGAAATTTCTTTGTTTTTGTTGCGCACACAAACAGCACTGGAAACCTGCAACAAACAGAAGCACAAATGATATGCGTAATAGTTTCATCAAATAGAAAACTGCTTTCAGTTAGATATGCAAAGATATAATAATCTGAGAAAAATTGATGTGTAAAAAAATCTTACATCATTCAAGCCCAACCTATCATGGCGATGGAAATAATGGCGAGTATGATGCCTGCCCAGTTAAGCGGGCTTAACTTTTCGCGGAAGATAAAGTAAGCGGCAAGCGCACTGAGCGCTACAATACCCATGTTGTTCAAAGGAAAAACAACTGAGCTTTCAATGCCTTCCATCCTCAGCGCTTTAAAAAGAAAATACAACGAACCGTAGTTAGGAATACCAAGAAAAATTCCTGCCCAGATACTTTTTACTTCAAACTTAGCTTTCCCTGTTGCCAATGTGAAGAGTAGATATATCAGCCCTGTAGTTGCAGAAACCAGGAATGCGATGGAACAAAAGAGATTCACGTCTCCTTCCTGTATGCTATATTTTTCAGTGTATTTAAAATAAGTGTCAAGAAAGCCGCTGCCCAAGAAAAGGATGACCGGAAGAAAAAGATATTTCTTTTCAATTTCCTGTTTTTCATTTTTGATGGATGCCATCAGGATGGCTGCACAGGCAAGAATAATACCTGAGATTTTGAGAAAATTCATTCGGTCGTTGTATAGAAACACTGCTGCAACAACCGGAATAATCATGCACATTTTAAACGCAACAGTGGCAATGGTAATTCCAACTTTTTGTGTAGAGATACCGAGAATATTAAACATGATGATAAACATAAACCCGAAAACAAACACGCTGAAAAACCAGGGCTTTGCAGGTATTTCAGAAAGCGGTGCATTCATGCCGTCAAACAAAAAGCCCATGATGGCAGCAGTGAAATAATTAAACACTATAGCCTGCGAAATGCTCACCTTCCATTTCACGAAAAGTTTGAAAATGAGAACCAATGAAGTAGAGGAAAGTACGCTGAGAAGGAGGAAAATCAATTGTTGATTTTAGATTGATAACTTTTGATTACTGAGTGCTTGTCATATCGAGTCTCGCCTGAAGCGAGAAGATGCGATTATTATTCTTGTTCATTTGTTCTCGACTACGCTCGAACTGACATTTGGTGTGTCATTTCGAGCGTACTCGAGAAGATATATTAGTAATTCTTAAAAAGAAACAACTTGTCAGTAGAAATAGTTTCAACACTTACAGGCTCTGCTTTCAGCTTTGGCGCGGCAACTCCATCACCAATAAATCTTTCTGAAATAAAAACACGCGCCTCATCCCATAGCTCTTCATCAATAAAATGCTGCAACAGTTTGCTGCCGCCTTCAATTATTACACACTGAATTTCTCTTTCATACAATATATACAAAACCTGCTGTAAAACATTTTTCGAGAAATCAATTGCTACATACTCCACATTGTTGAGTGAAACTTTTTTAACCGAAGTAAAAATAATCGTTAGCTGCGAACCGTCAAATAAATTAAGGTTTCCGGGAAGTTCCAGGTTTTTATCCAACACTATTCTTACCGGATTTTTTCCGTCAAGCAAACGAACATTTAATCTGGGATTATCCAA
>Ga0172375_10006908_pt1 | contig 15728 bp, 12 predicted proteins | sample LakKiv1m_FD_114537 | JGI IMG/M metagenome (GOLD analysis project Ga0172375, IMG submission 114537) | Freshwater microbial communities from Kabuno Bay, South-Kivu, Congo - kab_092012_11.1m | ecosystem: Environmental > Aquatic > Freshwater > Lake | place: Democratic Republic of the Congo...
CGGCCTTCGAGGCCATGAAGGACAGCCTGGCCTTCTCGACGACCACGCACCCCGTCATCCGCCGCGCCAAGGCCGAGGCGGTCTACGGCATCGTCTTCTACTTGCTGCTGCTGATCCCCTTTGCCTTCTTCATGGAGAAGCTGGCGGTCGGGAGCCGCGACGTGCGCTGGCAGATTCTGTGGGTGGGCCTCATCTTCCTGGCGGTCTTCCTGGTCTTGCGGGAGGTCCACCCCGCCTTCGAGATCGTACGCTCCAGCTTCATGATCCTGCTGGGCTTCATCACCCTGGTCCTGAGCCTGCTGGTGACGGCCTTTCTGGGCACGAAGTTCCGGGCAGCGGTCATGGAGTACCAGAAGCTCGTGCACGGTCAGCAGGTCATCGCCGACGTCACGCGGTCCGGTGCGGCCCTGACGGGCTTCCTGCTGGGCATCAACAACATGCGCAAACGCAAGGTGCGTACGGCGCTGACCGCGATGACGCTGGTTCTGATCACCTTCGTGATGATCTGTTTCACCGCGGTGGAGAGCGACTACGTCGACGTCATGTACCCGGTGGGGAAGGCGTGCTACACCGGCCTGGAGATCCGCAGGAACACCCTGGCCCACCTGGCCAACCAGACGACGGTCCTGGTGCAGGCATTCGAGAACGAGTACGAGGTGGCCGCCCGCCGCTGGGACGTGCAGGGCCTCTGGGGGCTGATGCCGCTGAACAAGAAGCTCGAGGCCGAGACCTACATCAGCCCTGACGAGGTGGACAACCTGCCTGTCACCCTGATGCGGGCCGTGGATGGCGTCACGCGCAAGTGGTCCGGCCAGGGAAGCCTTGACCTGGGGCCCTCGGCGGGCTTCGAGGTGGGCCCAGTGCTGGCCTGCGGCGAGCGTTGGTTCACCAGCGAGAGCGAGCGCAGCCTCATCCTCGGCCTGCCGGCCGCTGCCGCCCTTGGCATCACCCCCGAGAGGGTCCGCGGCGAGCCGCCGCCCACGGTCATGGTGGCCGGGAAGGAGTTCAGCGTCATCAACCTCTTCGACCCGGACCTTCTCGAGGCCGCGCGCACCCCCAAGGGCAAGCCCGTCACCCCGGTCAACACCCTGGCCGAGCACCGCTATGCCACCGGTATCCAGGAGGCTGAGCTGGCCCGGCGCAAGGCCCTGCTGGCGGCCGGCAGCGCGCGCCCGGAGATCGACGCCGCCATCCGGCAGGACCGCGAGGCGCGCGGCACCCGCGTGCCGGAGCGGCTGCCAGCCCGGGGGCTGGTGCTCTTCCCCAAACAGCGCCAGCCGGTTCCCGAGGCCATCATCAGTCACTTCAAGGGCAAGCTCCGGGTCAACCAGCGCGAGCCGGTCAGCTTCGACCGCATCTTCCTGACCAAGGTCCCACCTCACCCCGAGGACACCCGCCATCGCCACTACTGGTTCCGCGACGACGAGCCGGACACGTGCTTCATCCCCGACCGCATGGCCGCCGAGATGCGGATCACCCCGGAGATGGTCGAGACCAGCAGCGTGCGTATCCGGGTGGAGGGCACCGTCCTGGCCGTCAAGGGGATCTATGATGCGGCCCGTTTCGACCAGACGCAGGACCTGGACGGGGAGTCCCTGGCGCCCTACGACGTCGAGTCCATCGTCGGCCGGCCCGTGGAGGAGAATACCGGCGACGATGAGATGCCGGAACTGATGAAGCGCCTGGGCGGCGGCGATATCATCGTCTGCAACGACCGGTCCCGGACCACGGGCTGGCACGTGGCCTCCATCGCCATCGACCTCACCAAGGCCGGCAGCCACAAGCGCGTGCGCGATATCCTGGACCGCTACCTGGAGAAGACCGGCACCAAGGCCTTCTACGGCATCGGCGACACCGCCTACTTCGGCGCCACGTTCCGGCGGCCGCGCGGAGCGAACTACCTGGAGCTCCTCATCCCGCTGCTGATCGCGTCGCTGACGGTGCTCAACACCATGCGCGGCAGCGTCTACGAGCGCAAGGACGAGATATATGTCTACAACGCCGTGGGACTGAACCCCTCGCACGTCTTCTTCCTCTTCATCGCCGAGGCCTGCGTCTACGCTGTGGTGGGCGCCCTGGGCGGCTACCTGGTGGCGAATCTGGCAGGCAAAGTAGTGGCGCTGTCGGGGCTGAACATCGGCCTGACCATCAACTACTCGTCCATCTATGCGGTGATGTACTCGGCGGTCATCATGGCGGCCGTCCTTGCCTCCACCTGGTTCCCGGCCCGGGCCGCGGCCCGCCTGGCGGCCCCGGCGGAGGAGATGAAGTGGCGAGTCCCGGCCCCCAAGGATGGCGTCATCAGCTTCGATCTGCCCTTCACCTTCAATGCCCGTGACCGGGTTGCCATCGTGGCCTACTTCATGGGCTGGCTCGACCAGTTTGGCGAGGGGTCCAGCGGCAGGTTCTACTGTTCCAAGCCCCGCTGCAGCCTGGAGCGCCAGCGCGGCATGGTGGCCAGTTGCGTGCGCACCTCGACGTGGCTCCGGCCCTACGACCTGGGGGTCAGCCAGGACGTCGCCATCCACCTGAGCGAGGACCCGGCGACGGGCCAGACGACCGCCCGTCTGACGCTCCAACATCTCTCCGGCGGGATCTCCTCCTGGGTGCGGACGAACTACCTGTTCCTGCGTGTCCTGCGCAAGCAGTTTCTCGACTGGCGTGTGGTTCCCGAGGAGGAGAAGCGTGCCTTCCTCCAACGTGCCCGGCGTCAGTTGGGCGCCCCTGAAGCGCTGGTGGCGGAGGCCCAGCGCGCCATGGACGCGGGGGCCGCCGACAGCCCCCCGGTCGAAGCGGTGAGCCCCCAGGCTGCGGAGGCCCCCCAGCGTGAGTAGCCCCCAACGCAGCGCCCGCGATCAGGAGCTCGAGCTGTACCGCTCGATCCTGGATGAGCCCACCGAGTACCAGGACGGGTTCACCTGCACGACCATGCTCGGGGCCGTCTTCTGCGGCGTCCTGATGTTGCCCGGGGCCATCTACCTCGGACTGATCAACGGCAGTGGCCTCGGCGCGGCGCCCTGGGTTACCCTGATCATCTTCAGCGAGGTCAGCCGGCGGGCCATGAAGACCATGAGCCGGCAGGAGGTCGTGCTGTTGCTGGCGGTCGCTGGCGCCATGATGGGGGCCCAGACGGGGCTCTTCGGCGAGTTCGTCAAGCGGGCCTACATCGTCCGCAGCGACCCCGTGGTGGGGGCCGGCCTGGCAGGCCAGTTCCCGGCCTGGTGGTGTCCGCCGGCGGAGTCCACGGCCTTGACCGAGCGGACGTTCATGCACCGCGATTGGGTCGTGCCGTTCCTCGTCTTTGGCCTGGCGACCTGGGTCCTGAGCTTCATCAAGAACTACACCCTCGGCTATGGGCTTTTTCGGCTGACCAGCGACTTCGAGCGCCTGCCTTTCCCGTTCGCGCCCATCTCGGCCCAGGGGGCCATGGCTATCGCCGAAGCCGGGGACCGCAAGAACGCCTGGAAGTGGCGCGCGTTCTCCTCGGGCACCATGCTGGGCCTGGCCTTCGGCATCTTCTACGTCGGCATCCCCGTGGTCACGGGGGCCTTTCTGGCCAAGCCGCTGATGCTCTTCCCGATCCCCTGGTTCGACTCGACGACGGTGACCGAGACCGTCCTGCCGGCCGTGCCCACGGGCATCATCTGGAACCTCTCCCTGCTGATCACCGGCATGATCATCCCCTGGCGGGCCGTCCAGGGCACCGCCCTGGCCCTCCTGGTCACGTTTGCCCTCAATCCCATCCTCGTCAAGGCGGGCGTCCTCAGCACCTGGCAGTCCGGCATGGGGACGGTCGACACCGGCATCGCCAACAGTATCGACTTCTACTTCTCCTTCGGCATCGGCTGCGCCATGGGCATCGCCATCGTCAGCCTGGCACAGACCGGCAAGGCCATGGTCGACGCCCTGCGCGCCCAGCGCGCCAGCCGCAGCCAGTGGTTCGCCAACCGCCGGGACCCCTGGGCCACGCCTCACGGCCGCGGGGACTGGTCCCTGAAGCTCTGCCTGGTGGGCTATACCCTGGCCGCCACCGGGATGTGCGTTCTCTGCAAGCTCCTCGTGCCGGACTTCCCGGTGATCTTCCTGGTGTTCTTCGCCTTTGTCTTCACCCCCGTGCTCTCCTACCTCAACGCCCGCATGATCGCGGTGAACGGCCAGACGGTGGACATTCCCTTCATCAAGGAGGGCGCCATCCTGCTCTCGGGGACCTCCGGGCTGAGCGTCTGGCTGGCGCCGTTTCCCGAGGAGAACTTCGGCAGCATGGCCGCCAGTTTCCGGGTCAAGGAGCTCACCGGGACGCGGTTCACCAGCTACGTCAAACTGGACCTGTTCCGCATGCCGTTGACCATCCTGCTGGGCTTCGTCTTCTGGAGCTTCATCTGGCACTCCAGTGAGATCCCCTCGTCCATGTTCCCCTGGACCGAGGTCATGTGGGACCAGCAGGTCAAGCAGCGCCTTATCCTGTGGTCGGCGACGACCGGCGACGGTCTGGTGGAGACCATGTTCGACCGGGCCTTCAGACCGGGGTATCTGGGCATCGGCACCCTGGTGACCGTGGCCCTGTTCACGGTCTTGCGCCGCTTCGGTGCGCCGATCATGTTTGTCTATGGCTTCGTGCGCGGCATCGGCAGCAGTTGCCACCACTTCGTTCTAGAGATTGCCGGCGCGCTGGTGGCCCGGTTCTACCTGCACCGCAAGTTCGGCCGTGAGCGTGTACTCAAGGTGCTGCCCGTGGTCATGGCCGGTTACCTCGTCGGCGAAGGACTGGTCGGCATGGCTTGCGTGGCGGTGACCCTGATCACCAAGGCGATTTCGGGGCTGCCCCTATGACCGCTGGCGGGGTCACCGCGGCCTGAGGCCAGCAGACGGAGCGATCCGGTGAGTCTGAGTCCGCCCAATCCAGTCCGCCGTGGCCCGGTGTCCGAGTCGCCGGCAGGGCTCCGCGAGCAGGTCATCCTGCCCTGGCCGGTGGCCGTGCGGATCACGGTGCGCGGGTTGAGGATCCGTCTGGCCCGGTCCCTCATCACCATGGGCGGTGTCGTCCTGGGTATCGCCTTCCTCATGAGCGTGCTGACGGGCGACGCCCTCACGGCCGGCCTGGCCGAGGAGACCCGGGCCAAGGCCGAAGTGACACGGCTGGTGAAGCGCGTCGAGGACGAGATCGGCAGCATCCCCGGCCGCCGTATCGGCGTCTGGCTCAGCGCACCCCCCGCCGACCGGCACCTCACCCGCATGCTCGAGCGCCTTGCCGCCCAGGCAGACCAGGGCGCCATGCCCGTGCTCTACTCCTACCCCGACCGGGCCGAGGCCCGGCCGGACGCCCTGGCACTGCCGCCCTTTGGCCGGCCGGCCTTTGCCGCCGTGCCGGACCCTGCGAGCCTGTTCCGCGACAGTCATGTCGTGATCCTGCTGAGCGCGGGACTGCCCCTACCTGCGGATGGCGACCTGGTGCCGTGGCTGCGTACCATGAGGCAGCCGGTGCTCCTGGACGTCTGCCCGGGCCGCCGGCAGGAGGCGGTCCTGCGGGCCCTGGATGACCGCATCGTCTACACCTCGCTCAGCTACCTGCCCACGGAGGAGGAGCGGGCCCGCCTCGCCAAGCGCCAGCAGGACCAGATCGCGCGCCAGCTCTGGATCACGGCGGTCTCCATCCTGGTCACGGTCATCGGCATCTCCAACGCCATGCTCATGAGCGTCACCGAGCGTATCCGCGAGATCGGCACCATGAAGTGCCTCGGGGCCCTCTCCGGCTTCGTGGTCAAGCTCTTCCTCATCGAGAGCTTCCTCATCGGCTGCGCGGGGGCCTTCGTTGGCATGCTGCTGGGTTTCCTGGTGCCCTTCGTGGCCTACATGCTCAGCGCCGGGGTGGCCCTGCTGGTCAACAGTGCCCCCTACGGTCGTTTGGCGCTCTACGGGTTGGCCTCGGTCGCCGTGGGGACGGTGCTGGCCATTGTGGCGGCCATCTACCCCGCGGTGGTGGCCGCCAGGATGGTACCGGCGGATGCCCTGCGCACGAACGTCTAGTGCCGGCGGGGGCGGGGTACTGCCCGTGACCCCACGGGCGACAGGATGTCCGACGTCGACCCGGCGCCGGGTTCACCGATGGCCCGCCGGCATTGGCCATGGCGGTGCTCCCGGCCCCGCCACGGCCGGTGCAGAGGACGAGGAAACGAACGTGATGGCCGAGACCGCAGACATCTCCGCAGAGGCCGCCCACGAGTTCCTCTTCCTCACCGACCGGGACCAGGGCCGGCGCACCATCGTCCAGACGCACGACGTCCGCAAGGTCTACCGCATGGGAGCCCTCGAGGTGCAGGCCCTGCGGGGTGTCACGTTGACGATCCTGGAGGGCGAGTTCCTGGCCATCATGGGGCCATCCGGCTCCGGCAAGAGCACCTTCTTCAACATGATCGGCGGCCTCGACAAGCCCTCGGGTGGGAAGGTCGCCATCGACGAGGTGGATATCGCCCAACTGGACGCCTACGAGCTGGCCTGGCTGCGCTGCCGCAAGATCGGCTACATCTTCCAGACCTTCAACCTGATCCCCGTTATGACCTGCCTGGAGAACGTGATGCTGCCCATGACCTTTGCCGGGGTGACCGGCGACGAGGCCCTGCTGCGCGCCATCGACATCCTCAAGCAGGTCGGTCTCGGGCACCGGCTGACCCACAGGCCGTCGCAGATGTCCGGCGGCCAGCAGCAGCGCATCGCCATCGCCCGGGCCCTGGCCAATCGTCCGGCGATCATCCTGGCGGACGAGCCCACGGCCAACCTCGACATGAGAACCGGCCAGGAGATCATCGACCTCCTGGTCAGCCTCTGCCGTGGGCTCAAGGTCACGGTCATCTGCGCGACCCATGACATGAAGATGCTCGACCGCTGCGACCGGGTCGTCTGGATCCGGGATGGCCGCTGCGACCGTATCGAGGAACGCGCCCATATCGACATCACGGTCGGGGCCCTGTCGCATGAGTGAGAAGCGTGTCCTCATCCACACCGACGACATCCGCCGCCACTACCGGCTGGGCGAAGAGACCGTGCGCGCCCTGGACGGCGTGACCGTCGATATCTACGCCGGCGAGTTCCTCTCCATCATGGGCCCGTCCGGCTCCGGCAAGAGCACCTTCTTCAACATGCTGGGGGGCCTGGACCGGCCCAGTTCCGGCAGGATCCTCATGGATGGCCAGGACATCAGCCGGCTCTCCGAGCGCCAGCAGGCCTTCCTGCGTTGCCACCAGATCGGCTACATCTTCCAGACCTTCAACCTCATTCCTGTCATGAGCGCGATCGAGAACGTCTCGCTCCCGCTCGTGTTTTCGGGGATGCCCATCGCACGCGCCTATGCCAAAGCCGCCGACACCCTGGCCCGCGTCGGCCTGGGCGAGCGCCTGCACCATCACCCCTTCGAGCTCTCCGGCGGCCAACAGCAGCGCGTTGCCGTGGCCCGGGCTCTGGCCAATGACCCGAAGCTGATCCTCGCGGATGAGCCCACCGGCAACCTGGACCTGCGCACGGGCCAGGAGATCATCGCCCTCCTCCACCAGCTCAAGACCGAGCGCGGCGTCACCATCATCAGTGCCACGCACGACATGAAGATGCTGAGCAACTCCGACCGTGTGCTCTGGATCCTGGACGGCAAGATCGACCGGATCATGGGCCGTGACGACCTGCGCATCCACGTCGGTACCATGGATGGCCAGGAGCTGGCTTGAGGCGGCAGGGCCCGGCGCCGGCGGCCTCACGGCGGGCGGCGTCTCAGGGGCCCCGGTCAGGCGGATAGCCACGTCTCCACCCGGCGGGCGAGTTCCAGGAGGGACGCCGCGCCGCACAATGCCGGCACGGTCGACCCCGAACAGGCCGGCACATCGTCGCGACCGTGGGTGCCGCGAACGCGGGATGGATCCAGGCTGACGGAGGGCGGCGGCCAGCCCCAGAAGAGCTCGCAGGGATCGAACCCGATCTTGTTATGGATGTCGACATGGCGGGCGTAGTCCGGGGCCCCTGTACGGCCGCTCCACCAGGGGTAGGCAAACCAGCACCCGGGGGCCGCCGTCAGGGCCAACTCGCCGCTCTCCGGACCCGCGTCCGGGCCGGTCTCGGTCACCGCCGCGATCCCCGCCGTGTCGGCGAAGCAGGCCTTGACCGCGGCGAGATCAGCCGGGTCGGTGACGAAGACATGGGCCACCTGGTGGTCGACCAGCGCGAAGGCCCGGCTGGCATAGAGGTCCGGGTACGTCCGGTGGCCGATCTGGCGGATGGCGAAGAGGCCTCGCTCACGCAGGAGGCGGTTGGGGAAGACGACCCTCTGCGCCTCGGTGATGCCGTAGTCACCCCAGATCAGGACCTCGTACCCGGCGGTGGCTGCCGCTGCCACCAGTTGGCTCAGCATGCCGGTGGTCTCGCGGAGGGCCGGGCAGATGGCAGCGTCGTCCGCCGGGCCGCGACGCTGGAGCACGTAGTCCAGGTGAGGCACGTAGGTCAGGAGCAGTTCCGGGGCGAGGTCCGGGGTGGCGAGCAGAGCGCAGGTGGCCTCCACGATCCAGCGTGACGACGCCGCCGACGCCAGCGGTCCCCAGTAGTGCATGAGGTCGAATCTGCGGCCCAGCTTCCGGCAGAGGTCCCGGTAGAGATCAGGCGGCTGGCTATAGCAGTCCTGGATCATGCCGCCGTGGTGCTTGTGGATGGGTGCTGGAGAGAGCACCAGATCGAGGCTCTCGCCCAGGCTCTGCTGCCAGAACAGCATCCCGACCCGCCCGCCGTGGGCGCGGAGGCCTTCCCAGAGGCGAGGCCCACGGACCAGGCGGGCGCTCTGGTTCCAGAAGTCCGTCCTGCGCGTGACTCGGTCAAAGCGGCCGTTGCAGACGATTCCGGCTGCGGCGGGGGGGTTCGCGGTGCGGAATGCCGCCTGGGCGCAGCAGGTCACCGCCGGGAAGCATGGCGTCATGGGGCACAGATCGAGCCCATCGCCGAGGTGGCGCGGGCCGTGGCGCGCCACCACGTCCCAACCGAGGCCTGCGACCTGGATGACCAGAAGCTTTTGCATGCGTCCTTGCCTCGCCCTGCCAGACGCCCCCAGCCCAGATCCAAAGGCCGCTCGGAGAGGGTGTGTCCCGCTGACAGGCGAGACCCATGACCGGCAACCGGCCGGAGCGCCCGTGGCATCACGGGCAGCGGTCGCGGCGCGCCGCGGCCGCTGTCACGACTGTCATCCGGCCTGCGCCGGCGGTGGCCGCGGGGGCACTCGCCCCTGTGGCCGCGGCCGCTCCATGGAGTCCGTCATCACCCTCTGCGTCCCGTGCCGCGCACGCCGTGTTGCGGCCCTCAACTGGCACTGACGCGGCGGGCCATTCCCCGGGACAGCGGCCAGGCGGCCAGCAGAGCCATCGCCGCGACGGTGGCGCCGGGAGTCCCGGCGGACACCAGCAGGGCCGCCTGCCAGGGGAGCAGCAGCCCGATGAACTGGCCGACGGCAGCCCGGGCCTGCTGCGGTGCCACAGCTCGCCGCAGCAGGCCGAGGCTGAGGCGCGACGCCGCACTCACGGCCAGGACCGCACTAGCCAGGAAGGCCGTCAGACCGAGAGGGCAGACGGGCGGGCGGCTCAGCCCCACCGCCAGGCAGCTCGCGGCCATGGCCAGTGGCGGCAGGACCATCGTCGCCCCTGGCCGCTGCACTTCGTCCTCGCGCCGGGATAGCCACGTCACCGCCCCAATGTAGGTCGTCAGCGCCGCGACAGGAAGAGCCGCCGCGGTGGGAGCCCCCATCACACTGGCGCCGAGCACCATGCTGGCCCCGCGGCAGAGCCCCATGACCAGGCAGGCACTCAGCGGCCGCGCTTTCGCTGCCAGGTCGTAGAGGCAGATCAGGCCCAGCAGCACCGCACTGGCGCCCCCCCCGCGCAGCAGCCCGCCGGCCCATGTCCCGGCGGCCATCCCCAGGGCCGCCAGCACCACGAACGCCAGGCGGGCTCTGGAGAGGGCGATGGCCCCGCGGGCGAGGGGCCGTTCAGGGCGCCGCACACGGTCATCGGGGAGGTCGTGGAGATCGTTCAGGACGAGTCCGGCCATGTAGAGGCAGAGGGCTGCCACGGCCACGCCTGCCGCCTGGCGTCCGGAGACGGTGGCGGCCGTGGCCGTGGCGGCCAGCATGGCTCCCGCCAGCGGGTCGCCCGGAACCGTGGGCAGGTTCGGTACCCGCAGCAACTCCAGCCAAGGGCGCAGGGTAGGACGACGATCCGTCATCTCGGAGCTCGGCCCTGGTGCTTCCGTCCTGGTGCTCAGCCCTGTGTGTCTCCCCAAGCTGCCGCCCGCGACTGCCGCGGGGCGAAGGCGAACTTCGGGTTCTGGCCGAGGAAGAAGCACGGGTTGTCGTAGAAAACCGTCTCGACCGTCGAGTCGTCGTGGCCCCGTCGCCGCATCTCGAAGATCGCCTGATGCAGGGTCCCCGGGTCCGACGGTCCCCAGTCTCCCGAGGCGTCCACCATCATGTGGTCAAGACCAAAGCGCTCCAGGGCTTCGACCACCCGCGGCGGCGAGTTCTTGGTCACGGGGTAGAGGGTCATGGAGGCCCAGAAGCCAGCCTCCCGGATGGGCCCTATCGTGTGCTCTTCGGCGTGGTCGAAGCACACCCGTTCCGGGTCCACGTCGCCGCGTGCCCGGAGGGCATCGAGCATCATGCGGGTCCCCCTGAGCTTATCGCCGAGGTGGGGGGTATGGAGCCACATGAGCTGGCCCCGTTCGACCGCCAGCTCGACCTGCTCCTCGAAGACGGTCATCTCATTGCGGGTGCAGCGGTTCAGCCCGATCTCGCCGACGCCCAGCACCGTGGGCCGGTCGAGGAACTCCGGCACGAACGAGATCACCTCCCGCGCCAGGGCCAGGTCGTCGGCCTCCTTGGGGTTCATGCAGATGTAGGCGTAGTGCCGGATCAGGTACTGCGCGGCGCGGGTGGGCTCGAACGTGGTCAGGTGCGTGAAGTAGTCGTAGAAGGCCTCGGCGTGGGTGCGGTCGTAGCCCGCCCAGAAGGCCGGTTCGCAGCAGGCCACGGTGTGCATCAGGGCCATGCGCTCGTAGTCCGCCGTGGTGCGGGCGATCATGTGAATGTGTGGCTCGATGACTCGCATTGCGAAGGCCTGCCGATATGGTACGTGCGCGAAGACTCCCGTGACGACACCGAACCATAAGGCGTGGGCTCCGCTCTGTCCACGGGCGGCACGGTTTGGGTCGCTGCGGGCCATGGTGGGCGCGGAGGCTGAGACGGGCGTCTGTCGACGAAGGCTGAGGCATGGACCAACAGGGCCGGGATGCGGTAGAACAGATCGCCAACGCCTCCAGCAGGATGCTGGGCGAGTTGGGCAAGGTGATTGTCGGGCAGCAGGCCGTCATCGAGCAGATTGTCGTGACGCTGCTGGCTCGCGGCCACGTGCTGCTGGTGGGGGTCCCGGGCCTGGGCAAGACGCTCCTGGTCAAGAGCATCGCCCGCATGTTCTCCCTGCAGTTCAAGCGTATCCAGTTCACCCCTGATCTGATGCCGGCGGACATCTTCGGCACCGAGGTGATGGAGGAGGACACGGCCACCGGCCGGCGCCAGTTCCGCTTCGTCCGCGGACCGATCTTTGCGCACATCGTCCTGGCGGACGAGGTCAACCGTACACCGCCCAAGACCCAGGCGGCCCTCCTCGAGGCCATGGGCGAGCGGCACGTCACCGTGGGCGGTCAGACCTACCCCCTGGACCAGCCGTTCTTCGTGCTGGCCACGCAGAATCCGATTGAGCTCGAGGGGACCTATCCTCTGCCGGAGGCGCAGCTCGACCGCTTCCTCATGAATGTCGTGATCGACTACCTGCCGACCGCGGACGAGGAGCGCATGGTGCGCCAGACCACGGCTCCGGAGGAGCCTCGGATCGAGGCCATCTTCACCGGCGAGGAGATCTGCCGCATCCAGCACCTGGTCCGCCAGGTGCCGGTATCCGACAACGTGATTGCCTATGCCGTCCGCCTGGTCAGCGCGACCCGTCCCACGAACGCCGCGGCGCCCGAGATGGTCCGCTCCAAGGTCAAGTGGGGTGCCGGTTCCCGGGCTAGTCAGGCCCTCGTGCTGGCCGGCAAGGCGAGGGCCCTGCTCCAGGGACGCTACAATGTTGCCTGCGAAGACGTGTGGGAACTGGCGCTGCCGGTGCTCCGTCACCGCGTGATCACCAACTTCCATGCCGACGCCGAGGGGCTCACCAGCAGCGACATCATCCGCGAGCTTATCCAGCGTGTCCCCGAGTGATAGCCCTCATCACGCCGGTCTGGCCGGCGGAGCTGCCGGGCGTGTCGGCCACGGTGGCAGGGGCAAGGACTGAGCGGGTGGGCCCGGGCGGCCGTCCAGGCGGGGGCCTTGCCCGGGTCAAGGGCCTGCGTGTGGCTCCTGGCGCCGATGCCGATGAGCAAACAAGACCGCAGTCGTAGCCTATATGAGTTCCTCGGGGTGCCCCGCAACGGTACCTTCGTCGCCCTCCGCAAGGCCTACTACCGGCGCGCCAAGGAGTGCCACCCGGACCTGCACCCTGGCGACCCCGGCAAGGCCGAGGAGTTCCGCCAGGTCGTGGCTGCCTTCGATGTCCTCTCCGAACCGCGTACCCGGCGTGAGTATGACCAGGAGCTGGCCCGTCGGGAGGCGCCGCCCCGGGCGGAACGGTTCCGGCAGTATGGGCCCTCCATCCTCGACAGCTTCGCCGACGACGTGCTGGAGGAGCTCGTGGTCGGCAATGAGGTCCCCCGCGACACAACGTTGCAGACCCTCATGCTCGACCTGACCCTGACCCGGCGGTTCATCACCTTCCGCGAGGCCAAGACCCGGTACTACCACGGCGACCTGCTCAAGGCCTACACGCTCTGCGCCCGCCTGGCGAAGGTCAGCCCCTACAACATCCTCTATCACTATTACGTGGCTGAGTCTGCCCGCCGTCTGGGGCGGCTGGGGATCGCCCGCCGTCACTACCGGCGTTGCCTCCGTCTTGGCGAGGTGCGCGTGCCGCCGCAGACCCTGGCCCACATCCGTCGTCGCCTTGAGCACATCACCGACCGCCAGGGGCCCATGGGCCAGGTGGTCTCGTGGCTGACGCCCCGCGGGCTGCGGACCCATATCGCCTGGCGGGAGGAGATGACAGGCCGGCTACGGCAGTACTTCGCGGAAGCACTGCGCCGGCATGGACCCCGGCACACCAGCCTGCTGGGCCATCGCCGGGCTGGCCCACGGCGGTTGCTGCCGCCGGGACCCGGCCCCGCGCTGTAGACCCGCAGACGCCGGTGGACTACATTGCGGACCGTTCCCGGGGCCAGTCCAGAGACGACCCATGGCCCCGGACAGGTTGTGAGGTCAGGAGACAGGGACCCAATGAAACGCTATGCCAGTGCGGCGCAGATCAAGGTCGGCGTGGTGGGGTATGGTCCGTCGTTCAACATCGCCCGGCACCACCTCAATGAGATGAAGCAGGCCGGCATGACGCCGGTGGCTGTGGCCGACATCGACCCCGCGCGCCTGCCGGTGGCCAAGACCGACTTCCCCGAGGTCGAGACGTTCCCCTCCGCCACCGCGATGCTGGCCGGCTGTGACGTCGACCTGGTGGCTGTGTGCACCCCCCACAATGTCCACGCGCCGGTTGCCATCGAGTGCCTGGAGGCCGGCCGCAACGTGGTGACCGAGAAGCCCTTCGCCATCACCACCGACGAGTGCGACGCCATGATCGCCGCGGCCCGCAGGAACCGGGCCATGCTCTCGACCTACCACAACCGCCACTGGGACGGCTGGATCATGAATGCCGTCGAGAAGATCCGCGGCGGCCTCATCGGCGATGTCATCCGCGTCGAGGCGCACTCCTGCCACTACGGCTGTCCCGGGAAGTGGTGGCGCTCCAGCAAGAGCATCTCCGGCGGCATCCTCTACGACTGGGGCGCGCACTTCCTGGAATACTCGCTGCAACTGCTGGACGGCAAGATGGTGGAAGTTACCGGCTTCGCGCACCGTGGCTACTGGGCCAAGCACACACCCTATGGCGACGACACCAACGAAGATGAGGTCTGCGCCATCGTGCGCTTCGACAGCGGCCAGTGGCTGACGCTCCTGATGTCGAGCATCGACTCCACCGGCCGGCGCGGCATGCTGGAGGTCACCGGCACCCGGGGTACCTTCGTCATCCAGCCGGACCGCTGGGTGGCCACCTGCCAGGAGGCCGGCTGCCGCGTCGAACGCTCGGGCCCCGTCCCGCCCGGCGAGAGCTGGCGGTTCTACCAGAACATCGTCGCGCACCTGGTCAAGCGCGAACCCCTGGTCATCACCCCCGAGTACGCCCGTCGTGCTATCCATATTATGGACTGGGCCGGCCGCAGCGCCGCCGAGGGCCGCACGCTGCCGGTGAAGTATGCCTGAGGGGGCGGCCTCCGGAGTTCCGAGTCCCGAGTTCCGGGTTTCGGATTTCGGATTTCGGGTTTCGGATTTCGGATTTCGGGTTCCGGATTTTGCTGCCTTCCCCCGCACGGCGTGGAGCTCCGGTCATCCCCGACCGGCGGGTCGCGGCTGGGCCTATGGTTCTGCGTTCCGCCTGTGGGGCGGCCAGACCCGCGACGACGAGGAGCGCGTGGCCCTCTGGCGACAGCTCGCGCCGAAGTACGGCTGCGAGGTCGCGGAGGTGCGCGAGGCCCTGCGCGCGTCCCTTAGAGAGCACGGGCTCTACCCCAAGGACACCCTGGCCGACAGCGTCCACCCCAATGCCCTCGGCAACTTCCTCATCCGCAAGCTGGTGGCGCCGCCGCTGCGGTGATGGCAGTGTCGAGAGAGGAGGCATCTCGTGTCGCCACAGAGGTACCCCTTGGCTCTGCTGCTCGTCGTTCTGGCCGTCTGGGCCTGGTCGGGGATCGCGCCGCACGACACCCGTCTCACCTGGGTCCTGGAGACCATTCCAATCATGGTCGCTCTGCCGATCATGCTTCTTACCTACAGGCGGTTCCCCTTGACGGACCTGACCTACACGCTCATCGCGGTCCATGCCATGGTGCTGATGCTCGGGGGGCATTACTCCTATGCCAAGGTGCCCGTGGGTTTCTGGATGGAAGACTGGTTCGGCTGGACCCGCAACAACTATGACAAGATTGGGCATTTCGTGCAGGGCTTTGTGCCAGCGCTCTGCGTGCGCGAGATCATCGCCCGGACCTCGCCCCTGAGGCGGGGGAAGTGGCTCGGCGTCGTCTCTATCGCAGTGCCCCTCGCCATCTCGGCGCTCTACGAGATCGCCGAGTGGCTCGCTTCTCTCTCCAACCCGGCGGATACCGAGGCCTTCCTCGGCACCCAGGGATACGTCTGGGACACGCAGAGCGACATGCTCTGGTGCCTGGTGGGTTCGGTCGCCGCCCTGACTTCACTGACCAAGCTGCACAACCGGCATCTGTCGGCTATGGAAGCCCGCTGACCGGTGGGGTGGAGCAAACTCACCCCACTGGGCGAGTCTGCCCCCCCCGAAGCCTCCGGGCCTCGGTCTCCGCGCCGCCGGCAGACGAACGCACGCGGCCGGAAGCACGAGCGTTCGCCCCAGGCAACGGGTGGGGCGGTCAGCGCCCCCGGGTGGTCAGGCGGATCTTCCTTCACTGGCCGCTGCCTGCCAGTGACGGAAGCTCCGATAAACGGGAGACTTACGGCTTTGCCGTTGAGCTCCCGTTGGTGTCTACGGCGGCTTTCCGCGTGCGGCGTGTCC
>Ga0172375_10006909_pt1 | contig 15728 bp, 13 predicted proteins | sample LakKiv1m_FD_114537 | JGI IMG/M metagenome (GOLD analysis project Ga0172375, IMG submission 114537) | Freshwater microbial communities from Kabuno Bay, South-Kivu, Congo - kab_092012_11.1m | ecosystem: Environmental > Aquatic > Freshwater > Lake | place: Democratic Republic of the Congo...
GCTGGGCTTTTCCGCTGGCAATATTCACTGAGCACTACAGCTGGTTCCTGCTTTTAGCCGTACCATTTGCTCTCTGGTTTATCCCATTCCTGGCAGGATCAGCGGCACTTATCAGCTTTCAAGCTCAGGCAGAGTCTGTTTTTGAGCCTAATCGTTTTCATTACTCTTTTTTCATTATACTTAAAAAAGTTGCAGGATTACTTATACATTTTGGAGGAGGTATCAAGTATTCATTTTTAACCGCTAAACAATCACTTGGGCTCAACGGGATCTTTCTTTCTTTATTTATCCTGCCGGCTGTGTTTCTGTTTTTTGCCCGTAAGCAGAAATATTTAAAACTTTTCTTTATCCCGATAATAGTGCTGATGATTTTTTATCCCATCAGAGTAGTTGCCAGATACCTGCCATTTTGTGCGATTGCATACTTAATGCTTATTAATGAAGGATACTATAAAGCCAAGGTCAAATTCAAACTTATTTCCAATATTATCATATCGCTTTTTTTAGCAGCAAATATATTTTGCCTGTTTTGGATGTTTAGCGTAAATTATGATGCTTACCACAGAGAAGACTATATAAGTGCTGCTAAATTCATAAAAGAAAATATCCGGAAAAATGAAGGGCTTATCGGGGCAACTAAACCGCTCGAGTATTATCTCAAGGAAAAATTCCCCGAAAAAGGAAATAATATATGGGAAGTATATCTTGGTAACCCGGATATGGAAATTAATACTCAACACTGGCGCGCACAGGCTGATAGCCTGAAAAAGAAATTAGCTTTTACCAGGCAGTTCGGTGAACTGGTTTGGATAGCTAAATATGAATAAAAATGAAAATCAATAAAAAATTAATATTCCGTTTATTTTTTGTAATCTGGGCACTGGTAGTTTTCTATGCTTATTTTATTTTTTTTATAGTTCCTAAACTTTACAAGAACCTCTTAAAATAATGGACCTGATAACCCTTATAATCATAGTTTTAATCAGCGCTGCTACAGGAAATAAACTATTAACTCTGTTTAAGTTTAAATTCACCGGCTATTGGGAAGAATTCCTCATTTCAGCTGGATTAGGCCTGGCCACTGTCAGTTATCTGGTATATTGCTTAGGTTTATTGGGATTACTTTATAAAATAAATGTAATCATATTATTTTCTCTGCTTACTTTGATCTGCATAAAACAATTACTTAATTCACTGATAAGCTTCTGGGCTTTTATTAAGAGTTGGAAAATTAGGGCTTACCCGCTTTACTTCTTTGCCATTCTTTCACTTGTAATTTTCTTTACTTTTACCGGGGCCAATGCACCTGTTACCTGTAACGACAGCCTGGCTTACAGGCTTTCTCACGTAAGAATCTTTCTTGAGAACCATAAATTAACCTATATTCCCTATACCAGAGAATCACTCTGGCCGTATTTAACAGAAATGCTTTTTGCTGCCGGCATACTCTTAAAATCAGATATAACGGCAAAACTTATTGCCTGGAGCTTCGGCCTGCTTTCTGGCGGATTAATCTACAGCTTTACTAAACAAAATTTCAGTAAAAGGGCAGGGCAGCTTAGTGTTTCAATATTTTTGCTTACTCCGGCAATTTTTACCCAGATGACTTATTCATATGTAGATATCCCTATGGCCGCATACAGCTTTTTATCGTTAACCTGCCTGATCAGGTTTTTCCAGAACCACGAATTAAAATGGGCAGGATTAGCGGGAATTTTTTCCGGAGCTGTCTTAAGCATCAAGTTTATGGGTATTATTTCAACATCCGTAATTGCAATGCTTTTGCTCTATAAAATCATTATTAAAAAAGAAAGATCTGTTTTTATAAAAGCTTTATTTATCTTTCTGATTACTGTAATTATCGCTTCTTTTGCCTGGTACCTCAGATCATACCTCATTAAAGGTAATCCGGTTTTTCCCTTTTTTGGAAAGTATTTCGGAAATCACGGCTGGCAGGTTTCGCTGGAAAATTATATTGGTTCAAAATTAACCTTCATAAATCTTATCTTGTTACCCTGGAATCTGGTAATGTACCCGGATAAATTTGGAGGAGAATCGGTTGGATTATTCTATTTGTTGTTCCTGCCCTTATTATTAACCAGGCCAAAACTGCCGAAGCTGGCAAAATTACTGCTTATATTCAGCGCTTTTTACACAGTTCTATGGTTCATTATTGATCCTTATATTGTCAGGTTTTATTTCCCCGCACTTTTGCCTTTATCAATTGTCTTAGCGGTTAAAATCGATAATCTATTTATTGAAAAATCCTGGTTTAATCTCTTCCTTAAAATCATTATCAGCTTTTGTTTTATTTTCAGCTGCTTACTGCTTTTTTACCATAATGCTGACAAACTAAAGGTATCTTTTGGGATGGAAAACAAAGCAAAATACCTGCAAAAAAACGAGAGGACGTTTACCATTTCCGAATTTATTAATGCCAACACAGAAAAAAGTGCAAAAATACTGATTATCGGAGAAGTAAGAAATTACTACATTAAACGCAGCTATATTCCCTTTGACAATCTGGTTTATGAAAAATACATCGATAATTCATTGCTTGATAAGCCAGAGCTCATAAACAAACTAGGAAACTTTAAACCTGATTATATATTAGTTGATTTTCATTCACCTATTCCTATGCCCATAGTAAAATACCTGGAAAAACAAACCCCTTTATTAAGAACATCCTTTATCGACAAAGAATCCCAGGAATACGATTATTCCTTTTATAAATTCCAACCCTAAATCTGGTGCTAATGACTATCAATGATATCTAAAGAAAATTGTTGATTTCTTTGCTTATTTTGATAAAATAGTCACATTAAACGGATTACACATATCATCTTAACCCGCTTTTTAATAATCACAATCTTATTTAAAAATGGAATGCTTTATCTGTAAGTCAAAAAAAATAGGTAATTATTATACGCATCGCGATAATTCTTATGTGAAATGCCTTAGCTGCGGGCTTGTTTTTCTTAAAAACAAGCCAAATCTAGAAAAGCTAGATCAAGAGGTATATTCTGACAAAGAATATTTTAATGAGCTTTACCTGCAGAATACCACTCAACAGATCGAAGACGGAAACAGGCTTTTAAACCATATTGCTTTTTATAAAAATTCCGGAAAAGTCCTGGATATTGGATGCGGAAGAGGTTATTTTCTATACACCTGCAAACAGCGCAATTGGGATACTTACGGAATCGAAATCGCTAAAGAAGAAGCGAAATTTGCTGAAGATAAATTCGGGTTAAAGGTATTCCCCGGACCGATTGAAGAAGCAGGGGATTTCCTGAAAGACAAGCTTTTTGACCTTATTGTTATGAACGCTTCTTTAGAGCACATGCTTAATCCGGATGATATTTTAAAAATTGCCCATAGCAGACTAAAGAATGACGGGATTATTTTTATCTGGGTCCCAAACCTGGTAAACAGCATCCTGCATATTTTCCGCAGGAAAAAAGATCTCGCAGAAAATATTCCTTATCATATCAATTATTTCAATACCAAAAACTTAAAGGTACTTTTACAGAGAAATAACTTTGAGGTAATAGACTTAAGAACTGAGATGATTACTGCCATCAGCGGTAATATATTTGGAACGCTTAAAAGTATCTCCCGGGTTTTTAAAAAAACTACTTCATCTCCATGCGCAGATAAAAAAGAAGCGCAAATCCCAAATAACAGCAGTGAAAATAAAAGTATCAAAGACAAAATCAGGGCTAAAATTAATAAACTTGATTCCAAAATAACCTTTGGATCATCAATTATTGTTTTCGCTAAAAAAAGGAAAAATTAAATGGAAATCAAGCAAAATGAGGTTTATACCACTCAAGAAGCTCAGGAACTGCTTAAAATAAGCTCCAGCACAATGATGCGTTTGATTAAAAAAGGCATAATTCGTTCAGCAAAAATCGGCAAGCAATACAGGATAATGGGTAAAGAATTATTGCGATTATTGTCTCCCAAGCTTGAGGATAAAGTCGGAAAAATGTACAATAAAGGCAGATATTGGCTGCATAAAGATATTGATGAATAAAACGAGGTAAAGCTATGAGAGAGTTAATCATTAAAAAACGCAAAATTGGCCCCAAATACCCGCCTTTTGTAATAGCTGAAATCGGGATAAATCATGAAGGAGATTTTAAAAAAGCCCTGAAAATGATTGATGATGCCGCCAAAGCTGGCTGCGAGTGTGTTAAATTCCAATGCCATGTAATTGAAGATGAGATGATCCCCAACAATGTAATCCCCGGAAACGCCAAGGAATCCATCTGGGAAATCATGAAACGCTGCGCTTTGACAGAGGATGAAGACAGAAAATTGAAGAAATACACAGAAGGTAAAGGCATGATCTATTTGAGCACTCCTTTTTCCCGCGCCGCTGCGGAAAGATTAAAAAAGCTCAATCTGCCAGCCTATAAAATTGGTTCGGGTGAATGCAATAACTATCCTTTAATCGAACACATTGCTAAATTCAAAAAGCCTATTATTCTTAGTACCGGCATGAATAACCTGAATTCTATTAATAAAGCCGTACAAATAATCAAAAAAAATAAACTGCCATACGCGCTGATGCACTGCACATCAATATATCCTACTCCTTATGAAAAAGTCAGGCTTGGGGCTTTAAATGATCTTGGGAGAAAATTCCCCGAGGCTGTCCTCGGGCTTAGCGACCATTCATATGGAATCTACACCTGCCTGGGCGCAGTTTCCCTGGGAGCTTCAATTTTAGAAAAACATTTTACTTCTACTAAATCCTGGCCAGGCCCTGACATTGATATTTCAATGAATCCATCCGAACTTAAAGAATTAATTACCGGAAGCCGGGCAATTCATAAAGCATTGGGTGGAGAAAAAAATATACTAAAAGAAGAAAAACCTACAATTGATTTTGCCTATGCCTGTGTCGTAGCAATAAAAAATATCGAAAGAGGAGAGCAGCTTAATGCAGGCAATACCTGGGTCAAACGCCCAGGCACCGGTGAAATCAAAGCAATTGATTATCCGAAAGTATTAGGAAAATCCGCCAAAAGAAAAATAAAGATTAATTCTCAGATTTCTTGGAGAGATATAAATGGCTAAAAAGATAGTTTTTCTCACGGGTACGCGGGCTGATTTCGGAAAACTAAAACCTTTAATCAATGAAACCATTAAATCGAAAAGGTTTAAAGTTAAGCTTTTTGTTACCGGAATGCACCTGGATCAAAAATATGGCCTGACAATCAATGAAATAATAAAAAGTGGTTACAAAAAAAATATATATTCCCAGCCTAACCACTTTTCCAGCTGCACAATGGATATAACCCTGGCTAATACTATCCGGATTTTCTCAGATTTCATAAAAAAATACTCTCCCGACCTAATAGTTGTACACGGAGACAGAGTGGAAGCCCTTGCCGGGGCTATTAGCGGAGCTTTAAATAACTTCCTGGTTGCCCATATTGAAGGCGGGGAAGTCTCCGGTACTATCGACGAACTCATGCGCCATTCAATCAGTAAAATGTCGCACATTCATTTTGTTTCTAATAATGATGCTAAAAACCGCTTGTTGCAAATGGGAGAAAAAAATAAGACCATTTACACCATTGGCTCACCTGAACGCGATCTCATGGATTCAAAAAACCTTCCGAAATTTGATTCCGTCAAAAAACACTACGGAATTAAATTTGATAATTACGCTATTTTTATACTCCACCCGGTAACTACGGAGTTAAAAGATCTTAAAAACAACTCCCAGGAATTTGTAAAAGCTATCCAGGAATCAAAACTTAATTACATTGGAATATACCCTAATAATGACGCTGGAAACAATATTATCCTTAAGAGCTACGGTAAATTTAAAAATAACCAAAGAATCAAGATCTTTCCTTCTATGAGATTCGAATATTTCCAGGTAATTTTGAAAAACGCTAGCTTTATTGTAGGTAATTCCAGCTGCGGGATAAAAGAAGCACCTTACTATGGCATCCCGGTTATCAATATTGGAAACAGGCAGAATAAACGCAGCATTAACAAAGATATCATCAATTGCGGATATAACAAAACCAAGATAATTGACTCTATCAAAATAGCTCTTCACAAAAAAACCAAACAGTGTAAATATTTCGGGCAGGGCAACAGCAGCAAATTATTTTGCAAAATTATCAAAGACGAACAAATCTGGAAAATAAATAAGCAAAAATATTTTAACGACTTGGAATTCCCAATTAAATAATATGTTTTTTAGAAAAATACTCTTTTATATTTCCTCGAATTACCTACAACAGGCGTTAAGCTTTATCACCAGCTTTGCAATCAGAAAGTTTATTGCCCCGGTAGATTTTGGAATTTGGTCAACTTTAAGAATATTCATGAATTACTGCGAATATTCGAACCTGGGCATATTCTCAGCTATTGCCCGGGAAATCCCGTATTATACCGGAAGAAAAGAATTTAAATCAGCCCGGATAATAAAAAATATCGCCGGAACATTCATTTTTAGCGTCATACTGCTGATTTCTACAGCTATCTTTTGCGCAACTTTTTTCTTACATATGCCTGCCTTGGTAATAATAGGCCTGCGAGCAATAAGTGCTATGTTCTTTTTTACCCTAATCTATAATTATTTCATCACTATTCTCAGGTCTTATAATAAATTCATCGCTTTAAGCGAAGTTATTTTTGTAAACAGCCTGTTTATCGCCTTCTTTTATATTACATTATCATTTTTCTGGCATATTTACGGACTATTCCTGGCTGCCGTACTTTCCCTAGCAGCTATCGTTATTTATACTTTTTTAAAATACAGAAAAATCCTGGCTTTTAAATTCATCAAAAACCTTAAGCAGCTAAAACAAATAAAAACCCTCTTAAAAATCGGCATCGGAATGACAGCAATGGGTTTCTTTTATACATTTTTTGTCACTTCTGAAAAATGGGTAATTGTCAGGCTGTTAGGCCTGGAAAAAATGGGTTTTTACAGTATTGCCACTATGGCTTACGAAGCCACTGCCGGGATATGTATGCTTATAGCACATGTCAGTTTTACTGAAGCTCAGAATATCTATGGAAAAATGCAAAAAGAGGGCAGCCTCGATAAAAATATCAAAAAATACGTCTCTGAATTAACACAAAGGATGAGCTGTATTTTACCGATAATTACAGCCCTTATTTATATCTGGGGAGGATGGGCAGTAGCAAAAGTCATCCCGAAATATTCACCAGGAGTCTCAAGCATGAACATACTACTTATCGGCAGCCTATTCATGGGCTTATCTTATTTTGCCTACCATTTTATGATGACTATCAATAAACACTTATTAACTATTCCATTGTTTGCTATCTGCAGCGCTATCACTATTTTTTCTTCAATTACCTTAATCAGGCTGGGCTTCGGGCTTAATGGAGCGGCAATCTCTGCCAGCATAGGTTACTTTATATTTTTCATGACAGTTACCTATCTGGCATTTAAAAATATACACTCCAATAAAGAACTACTGTTGATTTATTCAAAGATATTCGCTGTATTAGCCTACTACTCTTTAGCCATATTTCTTGCGACCAGGATAAACCTTGGATCGGGAATTATCAGCTGTTCATTAAGAAGCACAATCTTTTTAATTTTAAGTATCCCGATTGCATTAAAACTAAACAGCCAAACAAATATCTTTAAGAAATTTAAACTCCTGTTTAATAGATGAATACCTTAATTATTGCTGAAAATGTTATTTCCGATAAACAAGCTGAAAAGCTTAAACTTGTATCCATCAAAGAATCAGCACAAATACTGGCATTAGACCTCAATTCTATTTCTACTTTTGAAAAAAATAATATCGAATTTATCACTTCTGACAACCTGCTAAACAATAAAGACAGGTCTCAGATCTCTCTAAAATCTTTTACATTTGCAAAGCTTTACTCAAACCAGGATAATATTTTAAATTATAAAGGAATATGCCTGGCTAGAGCGCTAAATATGCCGTTTATTTTTGCTTTAAACTCAGTTAGCGAAATCAACCAGATAATCAAAAACTATATTCTGACAAATCCCGACTGTAACAAAATTATCTTTTATGCATCGAAAAATACCTTTAACCTCTGTAAAATTATATTATCAGAAGAAAATATTAATTTTAAATTTTATTCAACTCAAAACAGTTTAAACTCGGCTAAAGCCATTTTGAATAATTTTATAAAATCTTTCATTACTTTGTCGGTAAAATTTAACAAAACTAAGAATAGAAAAATCCTCTTCTTTGAAAACCTAGAAAAAGTTGGCAATATCCCGGATTTATTATCAAAAGGCTTAAAAGCAGAAATAATTTCTCCTAAATTCTCTTTCAAAGATTTTAATGAATGCAAGGAGCGAGGACTTGATTATAGTACTATGCCTGCTCCAGGAGTATTTTCACATTTAACATCCTTAAACTTAATCAAAAAACAAAAACTTTTCCTAAAAAAAATAATTGCTGATTTTTTTAACAACCCAAACCTGGCTGAACAAATATTCTCTTTGCTTATGGCTACCGAAAAAAAAGAACTTCCTGTCTTGATATCTGAATTGAATTATTTCAGTAAAACAATCGGTAAATTCAGCGTAAGCGTTGTTTCCAACGACACCACTGCCCAGGCAAAACTAGCTGTTTTAGTTTCTCAAAAAAATAATATACCCACTCTTGTCATTCAACATGGCGTAACAACAGGAGGAGAAACAGGTAAAAAAAATGAAAGTAGAATATTCGGAATTGGTTTTCTCCCTTTAACTGCCGATAAAATGGCTGTCTCTGGGCCAATCAGTTACGAATGGCTGGCTAGCAACGAGGTAGATAAAAACAAACTCCTGATTACTGGGCTGCCTCAGTTTGACAAGTATCTTAATTGCGATATTGAAACAGTTTCAAAAAAATCCAAAGAAAAAATATGCATAGATTTAAATTTAAATCTCCAAAAACCGATTATATTATTTGCAACTCAACACTCCAATCCGGGTTCACGTTTAGTCAATTACCATCTAAGCCCTTACGAAAATTACAAAATCATCAAAGCTATCGCCAATACTATTTTACCTTTCAAAGATAAATTCAGTTTAATAGTTAAGCTTCACCCAGCATCAGAAGACACTATCAGCGCCTATTCAAATGTAATGAAAAAAACAGGGCTTAATTGTATAATAACTCAATATTATAATACCTTTGATTTAATTGCGGGAAGCCAAATTGTTATCACTCCCTGGTCAACCGTAGGAGCTGAAGCGTTGCTCTTAAACAAACAGCTGGTCACTTTAAATCTAACTGAAAGGCCTGAAATTATGCCCTACTCAGAATATAAAGCAGCATATCAAGCGCGCTCAGAAGAAGAGTTGAAATTCTTTTTAAATGAATACCTAAATAATAATTTAAGAGTTTCCCAAAGCAATATATCCAATTTTAATAAACTTTATAACGATACAAACGGAAAAACCGCCGCAATAAACATTGCAGAATCCATTAATAATATGACGAGGTGTAAACATGCAGAATGCTGCAAAAATTAAAATAATTGCTGTAATCCCGGCACGTGGAGGATCCAAAGGGGTCCCGCTAAAAAATATTGCGCGCCTAGGAAATAAAACACTACTAGAACACACCATTAACCACGCGCTCAACTCTAAGTCAATTGACCTGATTATCGTATCCTCTGATAATAACGCTATCTTGAATGTTGCAAAAAAATACTCCAAATATGGGGTTCAGGTTGAAAAAAGGCCAGAAATACTGGCTCAGGACCACTCAACTACGGTGAGTGTATTGAAACATATCTTAAATAACTTAAGGAAAAAAGGTATTTTCCCGGATTTTATCATAACCCTTCAGCCAACTTCGCCATTTCGAAAAAAAGGCCTAATAGACAACGCAATATCAAAACTAATAAGAAGCAAAAATGATTCTTTGGTTAGCATCAGTAAAGCAACCCACTCGCCATATAAAATGTTCAAACTAGAACAAAAAAAACTTAAAAAACTTTTCCCTCAGAATAAATTTAATAATTTGCCAAGGCAGAAACTGCCGGTAATATTCAGAGAAAACGGGAATATATATATAACAAAACCAGATTTGATCAAAAAAAACAGGATTATGGGGATTAACCCGGAATATATTATCCTGGACCAATGGCAATCAATTGATATTGATGAAGAATTTGATTTAGCCATAGCCAGAACATTAATAAATAAATTCAAATAACTAAGAGGACAAGATGACAATACTTCTGATTCGACCATCCACTACAAGGCCGGGTTTTATTTTTCCGCTGGGATTAGGTTATATTGCAGCAGTACTTCATAAAGCCGGGTATAAAGTTAATGTCCTGGATTTAGACGCTTTAAGGCCCAGCAGCAAAGAAATTGAAGAAATAATCCGTAAAGCAAGTTACGATATATTCGGCATCAGCGGGTTATCATCACAATACAAAGACATAAAGGAACTTGCTCATTTATCCAAAAAATATCATCCTCAGGCTAAAGTCATACTGGGAGGCGCTGGTTTTTCGGCAATCCCTCAGCTATTCATGGATAAAATCGAAGCTGATATCGGGGTTGCGCGTGAGGCAGAAGAGACGATTTTAGAGATACTTACTTCTCTTGGCTCTGATGGTGACTTAAGCTCTATTAACGGTATCTGGTATAAAAAAGATGGTAAAATTATTGCTACCAAAGATAGAAAAAGAATCCAGAATCTTGACACTATCCCTTTGCCGGCCTGGGAGCTATTTGATATTGAGTCTTATATCAAACAATCCCTGCCCGGAACAACAAAAATCATGAGAAGCATGCCTATGATTACATCCAGGGGCTGCCCTTACGAATGCACATATTGCTTCAGAAACTTCGGAAGAGAAACCCATCAAAGATCAATCGAAAATGTAATCCATGAAATAAAAACTTTACAATCACGTTATGGAATAAATTATATTTCGTTTGTTGATGAACTATTCAATATTACAGATAAATATATCGAGGATTTCTGTGATCGGCTGTTCGAAGAAAAAATCAAATTAAAATGGGATTGCCGGGGGAGGGTAAACCTGGTTAATTTGAAGCTTTTGAAAAAAATGAAAAAAGCCGGATGTGTTTATATGGGTTTTGGGGTAGAAAGCGCAAATGCCCTGGTCTTAAAGAACATGAAGAAACATCAAACTGTTGACCAAATCTCAAAAGCTATCCAGGCTACAAAAAAATCCGGCATAAAAATGTCCTGCAGCTTCATGCTTGGGATGACCGGAGAAACAAAAGAAACCATAAAGGAAACCGTAGAATTCATTAAAGCGAATAATCTTCATAAAAAATACGGTTTTTTCTACACCACACCATTTCCGGGAACTGATCTCTACCGAGAAGCGCTTAAAAAAGGGCTTATTCCGGATGAAGAAAAATATCTGGAATCCTTAGGCGAAACAACTATCAAGCCATACATCAACCTGACAGAAATGAGCGATAGAGAACTATCCGGCTCCAGAGAACTTATCAATAGAGAAATACGCAAAGATTATATTGATAACAACCCATTATGGCTATTGGAAAATATTTTTGAATACTACAAAAAAAATGGTTTTGCAAAAACTGTAAAACGCGCTGCTGAAAAAATACGCGCCCGTAAAAATGAAAAAAAATAAGTTATATATTGTCATATGCATCGATACGGAAGGCCCGGCAGGATACGCTTTAAATTCCTGGCCAGAAGTTGATGAAATGATGCGGCTGGTTACATCTAAAAACTTCCGTAATCAATTTCCCGACTCAAAAGGCAATCCTGCTAAATTAAATTTTTTTATTATGGATTGGAGCGGATTCCGTGAAAACCCGGCTAAACGCGACTTAGGCTATGGAAGAATACTCGATTATTACCTTAAAAATATTTTAATTAACTTGCCAACTGATGACTATTTTATCGGCTGGCATTACCATCATCCTTATAAAGACGGTTCCTGGCAAAACGGAGGTTGGAATAAAAACTGGAAGGACAATAACGAATACGAGGAACAGATCAACAGGCTGATATTCGAAAAAAATATTTATCCTGCGGTTTACAGAGCAGGAGGAACCATCGAAACAAACGAACAATCACTTTGGCTTAATAATTGGATACCTTTCGATTATTCATCCCGTTCACCGGAACCATCTTTAAAATTTTATCTGGCTAATCTTAAAAACATCCTTAAGTTTAGATTTAAAAAACCGCTTTGGAGCTGGACAAAAGCACCTAAAAAATGGCATTTTTACCACCCTTCGGAAAATAATTATCAAAAGTGCGGTAAAATGAAACGTTCGATACTGCGCTGCCTCGATATTGACAGCGCAGCCCACAAGCTTACCAAAAGCGATATCAAAAAAGCTTTCCAAGAGGCCCAGGATTCAGGACAAGCGCTTTGCTCGTTCTTTACCCATGATTTCTATAAAACAGCTGATAAAGAAATTGCTTCGGCCTTATTAATGATTAAAGATATTGCAAAACAATATCCAGATGTTGATTTTACTTATGAAACAGCTTTAACTGCAGCCCAAAAACTCATTTATCCTGATAATAAGCCGGATAAACTGGAAATAAAAGCAACTTATAGCGATAATTTATTAAATATTGAATCTAATCAAAGTATTTTTTCCCCGCAGCCATGGGTAGTTATAAAAACCAAAAACAATAAATACGCCCGCATCGATACTAACAGAATTTCTGAAACCCGTTGGGAATTAAAATTAAACCCCCAAGAAGCGGCAATAGCAATAGCCGCCTGCGACATTCTGGGCAATTACTGCATAACCAAATTGGAGATTTAAATGAAAAATAAACTATCAATTAAAGAGATGCGCCAAATCTGTCAATCATCGAGAAAAAACTGTGATACCTGGCACGGCAGAAACATTGCCAGGCCTATCTCAATTTATATTACAATTCTATTTTTAAAACTTAATATAAACGCAAATACGGCTACCGCAATATTTGTTTTAACGGGTATAATTGCCAGCATATCCATGGTTTTTGGAAACGATTCTAGATTTATAATCGCAGCACTACTTATGCAGCTTTGGTATATTCTTGACCATGTTGACGGAGAAATTGCCCGTTACCGTAAACAAACATCCTTAACCGGAGTGTATTTTGATCACGTAGCACATTACATAGTACATCCTTTATTTTTCTTCTGCTTAGGTTTAGGGCTATATTTAAGGAATAATTCTTTTTTTATACTCTCAGCCGGATTTTTAGCAGCTTTATCAACCATGCTCATCTCAATTATCACCGATGCCTTCGATTTATTGTCTAAAATTAAACCTCTGCCTGAGCAAAAAAACCATATTCAAGAAAATCTAAATAGCGGATTGGCAAAAAAAATATTCTCACTGCTGCATGCACTCTGCGCTTTTCCGATTATCATCGACTTTTTTCTCATAACCTGCCTGATAGATCTGTTTATCCCTTGCGGACTGATAAATAAATTTTTAATTTCTTATTCGGCATTATTAACTTTTGTATGGATTAACAAGCTTACTTTTATAATATTAACCAAAAAAATAGACAGGGTAAATTCTTAAAATGAAAAACGACAGAGATAAATTCTGGGAAACACGGTCTAAATGCTATGAAAAACTAGAGTGGGCAACTAAAAGCGGTTATCTGCATTCTTTCCTGGATGCAGGAAATTTTAACCATAAAGACAGAGTCTTGGATATCGGCTCAGGAACAGGCATAATTTCCCATACATTATCGCCACACGTACATAAAGCAATCGGCATAGATATTTCAAAAGACATGCTTTCGCATGCACTCAGCCATAAAGTACGCAATGAAACATTTATGCTCTGCGACGCCAGAAAGCTGCCCTTTCCCGATTCCTCATTTACTAAGGTTACAGCCCGGATGGTTTTTCATCATATAATTGAAAACACCCAGAAAGCCATGGATGAATGTTTCCGAGTGCTTAGCGAAGGAGGAGCGATGGTTTTCTCTGAAGGAGTCCCCCCCACAGAACACGTTAAAAAATTTTATATTGATATGTTTAAATATAAAGAAGACCGGCTGACCTTTATGGAGAATGACCTGGAAAACTTAATGAAAAAATCGGGCTTTAAAATTTCTAAAAGCATCATCCACTGGAATAAAAAATCTAGCATTAGAAACTGGCTGGAAAATAGCGGACTTGCCAAAGAAACCCAGGAAAAAATCTTACGCATGCATATCGAATTGGATGATCAAGGCAAAGATGACTATAATATGATCCTCAAAGACAATGATTGTTATATTGATATGAAATTTGTCATCTTAGTCGGAGAAAAGAAATAATGAAAGTAAACATTGCGGTACTAAATTACAACGGCAGAGAACTACTGCAAAAATACCTGCCCAGTATCATAGAATCAGCCAAAGCGAGTAAATTCAACCCAAAAGTAACGGTTATTGACAACAAAAGTACTGACGCCAGCGTTGAATTTATTAAAGCTAATTTTCCAACAGTAAACATATATACTGCCAAAGAAAATAAAATTTACTGCTCTTACAATGAATTCTTTAGAGCTTCGGATGATGATATCATCATTATCCTGAATTCTGATATTAAAACAGAAATTAATTTTGTGGACTGCTTGATCGAAAATTTTATCGATAATCCCAATGTATTTTTAGTAGCATCAAAAATGTATTTTTTAGATGGAGTAACTTATCAGGGTGACAAATCGATTGCCAAAGAGCATTATGGGGTTGTTTCCGCTGACACACGATTTCAGGGGTATGAAAAACTAATCAACAAGAAAGATTTCACTTTCTCTGCCGGAAACGGCGCTTTCGACAGAAAAAAACTAATTGAACTGAGTGGATTTGATGAAATATATTTACCCGGCAGGTATGAAGATGTGGATCTCTGTTTCAGGGCCTGGAAATCAGGATACGTTGGGATATATGAACCTAAAAGCGTAATTTTCCATGAAGGTTATGGCAGCTTTAAAAAAGAATTTAAAAACAAACAAATCCAGGCTATGGTAATGCGTAACAGCACATTTTTTACTTTAAAAAACATCAAAGATCCGAAAATCCTTTTAAAATTTTACGCTTGGCTGCCCATAAGATCAATTTATTATATACTTACCGGAAAATTTTTCCTATTAAAAGGTCTTTTTGAGGCATTTTTAAGGTTTAGCGAAATAAAAAATCCTAAAAATAAATACTGCCTTACTGACAGGCAGGTTCTTGATATCATCGGGAAAGTTAAATAATGACTAAAATATCTATTGCGATGATAACAAAAAACGCCCAGGAAAAAATTGAGCCAGCCTTAGAATCCGCTGCCTGGGCAGATGAAATTATCATCGTTGATTCATACAGCTCTGACAAAACCCGGGATATTGCCGCAAAGTTCACCAATAAAATATTCTTGCGCGAATTTGATGACTTTTCTACTCAAAAAAACTTCTGCCTGTCAAAATGCTCCCAAGAGTGGATTTTTTTTCTGGATAGCGATGAAATAATATCCCGAGATTTAAAAATTAAGATTCAACAGACTATAAATCATTCAGACAAAAATCGGGTTTATGCCGTAAAAAGAGTAAATAAACTTTTTGGCAAGATATTATACCTTGCTGCCGGCAATGACTGGCCAGTGCGCTTATTCAAAAAAGGAGAGGCTAAATTCGTCCAGCCTATTCACGAATACCTTGATACCGATGCTAAAATACTCAAACTTAATGCTCCTCTTATACACGACACCATTAGAAATAAAAA
>Ga0172375_10006910_pt1 | contig 15728 bp, 16 predicted proteins | sample LakKiv1m_FD_114537 | JGI IMG/M metagenome (GOLD analysis project Ga0172375, IMG submission 114537) | Freshwater microbial communities from Kabuno Bay, South-Kivu, Congo - kab_092012_11.1m | ecosystem: Environmental > Aquatic > Freshwater > Lake | place: Democratic Republic of the Congo...
ACGATAACATTTAGAGGAATGATCAATAAAGTAAAAGATTATGCCACTTGGGGAGAGATTAATGAAGAGACTTTCCAAGAGTTAGTCAAGAAACGAGGAGAAGAATTCAAAGGGAGAACTTCTGATTCAAAACAAAAGTATACTTACAAATGTTTGGATCTAAATGGCAAAAAGTATAAATCTTATTTCAGATTAAATCCCCCCCGTAAAGGGTTCGAAAGAAAAGGGATCAAGATTGGATTCCAAGCAGGTGGGGCCTTAGGATACAGGGGAGAGAAGATTAACGATTTAATTAAAAGGATGTTATAAAAATGGTTGTCAATCAAAAAAGAAAAGGAGTCAAACAGCGCGGCCATAACACTCATGGACATGGTGCCAGTAAGAAACATCGTGGGGCTGGTAGTAGAGGAGGTAGAGGCAACGCAGGTACTGGAAAAAGAGCTGGTCAGAAAAAAGCCGGATTGAAAGGATTTCGCTTAGGCAGAATCAAAGGATTCCTAAGAAGAAGAGGATTACGCCGAGATCAAACCATTAATGTAGGAAATTTCACTTCTAAAACTATCGCCAAATATGTGGAAAGGGGCGAAGCTAAAAAGGAAGGTACTATTTATGTGATGGACCTGACCACTCTAGGATATCACAAACTTTTAGGTACAGGAAATACTGACTTAAAGTTGAAAATTACTGTAGACAAATGCTCTGCTTCTGCGGCAGAGAAGATTAAAGCTGCGGGCGGAGAAGTGCTCGGCTCAGTTGTCGAGTAAGAGTAAACTTTATATACCCCGAGGGGTATTTCTTTTTATCAAATAAGTGGTGGTTAAAAAAATGTCCTTTTTAGACGGAATTTTGAGCAATCTTCCTGAAGTTAGTGCTCCAAAAGAAAAACGCCTTCCATTCAAAGAAAAAATAAAGTGGACTTTGATAGTACTAGTGATTTTCTTTGTGATGGGCTTAATCCCCTTATATGGGTTAGGACAGAATGCCTTACAACAGTTTGAGTTCCTTTCTATTATTTTAGGTGCTTCTTTTGGAAGTATCATTTCTCTGGGCATCGGGCCACTAGTTACTTCTTCTATCGTCTTACAATTGCTAGCGGGAACAGGAATTTTAAACTTAGATCTAACCGCTCCAGAAGGTCGACGTAAATTTCAAGGATTACAAAAACTGTCCTCATTTTTATTTATCATCCTAGAAGCTAGCATATATGTGTTAATGGGAGGTTTAGCTCCTGATGCTTCTCTCGCTGGAACTTCCTTGTACGGTCAAATGGAAATACTCCTTATTATTCAATTAGTGCTGGGTGGAATATTAGTTATGTTTATGGATGAAGTAGTAAGTAAGTGGGGTATCGGTTCTGGTATCTCTTTATTCATCGCAGCAGGAGTGGCGCAGCAGATATTCATCAGAGCGTTCAACTTTTTACCTTCACCTACTAATCCGGACATCGCGGCAGGAGCTATTCCAGCATTATTTCAATCGTTATCTGCGGGAGATTTAACCACCGCCACACTTCAGATTGCTGCGGTAGTTTCCACCATCGTAGTATTTGCTATTTGTGTTTACGGACAAGCAATGAAAGTAGAAATTCCTTTAGCTTTCGGAAAAGTTAGAGGGTACGGGATGCGTTGGCCCCTAAACTTTTTCTATACTTCTAATATTCCGGTTATCTTAACTGCTGCCTTAGTCGCAAACATCGAGCTGTTCGGAAAATTATTAGAACGATGGGGACATCCTTTACTAGGAACTTTCTCTGGGAATACTCCCATAGGAGGATTAGTGTTCTGGATCCGTTCTCCTCAATTGGTGGAAAATATTATTACGGGAAGTTTTAGTTATGTACAACTATTCCAGGCTTTAAGTTATACCTTAGTTATGATTGGCGGATCAATCATCTTTGGTATCTTCTGGGTACAAACAGCTGGAATGGATGCTCGCAGTCAAGCCAAACAGATCATGGCGGCAGGATTACAAATGCCGGGGTTCAGAAAAGATGAACGTATCTTAGAAAAAGTGTTGAGCCGTTACATCTGGCCTTTAACCATTTTAGGTGGAGCAGCCGTGGGTATCTTAGCTGCAATTGCTGATTTATCGGGAGCCTTATCTCGAGGAACGGGTATCTTATTGACGGTAATGATTGTGTACATGATCTATGAAGAGATTGCTAAACAACATATGGCTGATATGAATCCGGCCATGAGAAAGTTTATGGAGTAATAATTTCCCCTTTTTCGTTACCTTTATATTCTCTAATTTTTTACTTAGATTATGCCCTTTGCTGTCACTCATGCTCTTGCTTCAATCATTCCGGTAGATCTTTATCGGGATTATATAACTAAACATAAGAAGTATTTTACCTTATTTACGATTTTAGTGGCCGGAATTGCAGGAATACTTCCAGACATTGACATTCCCCTCTCTTTGATCCTAAAAGTATTAGGATGGAACGTTCCTTTGTTATTGCATCGGGGGATTACCCACACCTTATTCTTTGGATTAATCTTCTTAATTCCGGGACTAATCTTATGGTTTAGCCAAAAGAAGTACAAGAAGTGGGGGATATTATTCTTTGTGGTAGCTTTTGGCATTACTACCCATATTATTCTAGATCTGATCGTTAGTAGCAGTTCAACTTTAATGCTCTTTTGGCCCCTTTCCCTAAAAACGTACGGGTTAAACTGGATTTTGGGAAGTGCTATCTTAAATGTTTATGCTGCTATCGACGCTATTTTACTTTTGGGATGGCTCACTCACGAAGAAATAAAACATAAGATAAAGATTTCATTTAGTTAACTATTTAAACTACTACCTTCCTTCAAAATCTATGCTTCCTACTGAATTCCTAATTGGAATCTTCAAGTCTTTCTTAGCTTTATTTATTATAATTGATCCTTTCTTAGGTATGGTGGTTTTTGTTACCTTAACTCGGGGAGCAAGCAAGAGAGAAAAAGCTAAAGCTGCCTTGATTGCTACTTCTGTTGCCGGGGGATTACTAGCACTATTCTTGTTTACGGGATTAATGTTATTAGAAGTGATGGGAATCTCTCTTCCTAGTTTTGTGGTTGCGGGAGGAATAATCTTATTGATTCTAGGAGTGCAAGCGGTGTTCGGAATAGAGTTTGCCAAGAAAGAGAAACAAGATAAGAAAGCCGCGGCGGTAATTATCGGAACTCCTTTACTTTCCGGACCAGGAGCCATGACCACTATTGTTATCCTTTCTCAAAGTTATGGTTACTGGCCCCCATTTATTGCCTTAATCTTAGTAATGATCATAACTTGGTTAATGTTATATTATTCAGAAAGAATTGCTACTAGAATGGGAGATCGTTTGATTGAAGTTCTCTCCAGAGTGTTAGGATTAATGCTAGCTGCTTTAGCTGCAGAATTCATCAAGGAAGGAATTTCAGATATGATTAGGGGATTTAGGAAGTAATCTTATTACTATTCACAAACTTGATTTCTTCCCTTGTGATCCTTAAATCTTCTAAAGTAAAATCATGTACTTCTTCGTTTAAAGCCGCACAGCAATCGGTAACAAGAGTAATCTCAAAACCACGATCGTAGGCTTCTTCCACCAACATCCTTACACAAAGATTGGTTAACATTCCAGCTACGAACAGATGTTTTATACCTTGCAACTCTTGCTCTAAGTTAGTACGAAAGAAAGAACTAATCTTATGCTTAACGATTACCGGATCGTGAAATTGGCGATCGAGTTTGGACCAAATTTCTGCATTTTTTCCGGTAAACTCTGACCCGGACTTCTCCACATGTTGAATAAAGATAATTTTATGTCCCTTGTTTCGAACAGAATCTATCAGCTTATTGACTCTTTCGATCAACTTTTCAGGATTTCCAATATAATAATCTGATTGCTTTGTGGTATATTCCACCTGAAAGTCTACTAAAATCAAGGCCGTATCGGTCATACCTTAACAAACCATTAAATTCAATATAAATCTTCCTGAAATAACCTTTAATCCTCCATAAAGCTTATAAACGAAAGAGAAGAAGTTAAAAGAATGGCTTTTTTAGATCCGGTGTTTAACCCCGTATTCCTATGGTTACTAAATCTTAGCCCATTATGGGGATTAGTTATTCTAGCCTTGCTCATCTCGGTCTTAGTAACTCTGGTGTACAAGTATTTTACCAATCAAGAAGAAATGAAAAAGCTGAAAGATCAGCAGAAAGAGTTTCAGCAGAAGATGAAAGAATTGCGCAGTAATCCAGAAGAAATGATGAAAGTGCAGAAAGAAGCCATGAAAGCTAACATGGAATATATGAAGCATTCCTTTAAGCCGATGCTTATTACCATGATTCCTGTTCTGCTCATCTTTGGATGGATGGCTGGACATTTAAGTTATGAACCTATTTATCCTGGAGAAACTTATAGTGTCAGTGCTTATTTTCTGGAAGGAGTAAATGGAACCGCTCAGCTCATCGCTGACAACCAGACTCAGATTTTGGACGAAGAAAGTAAAGAGATTACTAACAAACAAGCTAGTTGGAACCTTAAAAGTGAAGAAGGGTTGCGTACCTTAACCGTCAAACAAGGAGAAACAGAGCAGAAGAAGATGGTAATGATCACTAAAGAGTTTACTGCAGAAGACGCTTTCACCTTATATCCTCATTCAAATATTGAAAAAATCCAAATCAACTATAAGGATTTAAAACCTCTCGGTAGCATCTCAATTTTTGGATGGCATCCTAGCTGGGTTGGCTTGTACATCATTTTATCCTTAGTGTTCAGCTTAGGATTAAGAAAACTCTTCAAGTTATACTAATTTGTATCTACAACAATTAAATAAGGGGTGAATAATATGCCAGAAGAAGAACATCATGAGCATCATGAACAACATCACGAACATCATCATGAAGCTCCTAAAAGTAAAAGCACACCACTAGATTGGTGGAAAATTATAGCAGTGGTAGGAATAGTTTTAGTAGTCGTATCGATTTTTACCAGCGGTTTCAGAAATTGGAGCCTTTCAGGTAAAGATGCCATAACTCAGAAAACTTTAGATTTTGTAAATAAGGACCTTCTCCAAGGACAGACTGCCGCTAAATTAACTTCAGTTACTTCGGAAAAAGGATTGTACGTAATGAAATTGGACTTAAATGGCAGAGAGTTAGATACTTATGTCACCAAGGACGGAGCATTATTCTTCCCGCAAGGGATTAATGTAGCAGAATTTGAAGCTGCTGCTAGTACTAATTCTGGTAGTGCTGCTGTTTCGGAAGATATTCCTAAAACCGATAAGCCTGTAGTTGACTTATACGTGATGAGTTTCTGCCCTTATGGAAATAAGGCTGAAGAAACCATGTACCCCGTATACCAAGCCTTAAAGAATAAAGTTACTTGGAACATCCATTATATCGTGGGGGTTTCTGGAACCACCGTACAATCTTTACACGGCCAGCCTGAAGTCGATCAAGATATGAGAGAAGTGTGTGTCAAAGAAAATTACGGGTTAGACGCTTTCTGGAAATTCGTCAGCTATGTGAATCAGAATTGTGGATCTAACGGTGCATGTTGGAAAGATGCAGCTAAAACTGCCAATGTGGATACTGCTAAGATTGAAAGCTGTGTCAGCGCGAAAGGCTTAGATTACATGAAAGCAGAACAAGCTGCTTCTGATGCTGCTGGTGCACAAGGATCACCGACCATGAAGATCAATGGAGTAGAAACTTCTAGCGTATACAAGTATGGCCAGTCTAGCTCTTACCAGAAAGCTATCTGTGATGCTTTCAATACTGCACCTGCAGAATGTGCTAAAGTGATCAATTCAACTTCAGCTGCCGCTGCGGCCACTAGCGGTGGAAGTTGCAGTTAATTTTTTTTAATCTTTTTTTCTTAATTTTGTCATAATCTTTATAAATCACCTTAATTCTTAGTATAAACATTACTCCCAAGCGGAGTGATCTGTAGGCGACTCAGATCAGAAGAAGTATTTCTGATTCGCTATAATATAAAATATTGAGGTTAAAATAAAATGCCCCGAGGAATGTATAAATCAAGAACTTTCCGCCGAATTAAAGTAGTGGTTCCCGGAAATACGGTTAAGATGCAATATAGACGTAGAAAGCCGTCTAAAGCTAAATGTGCTGGTTGTGGTAAACTCCTAGCTGGAGTACCCCATGAACTGCCCTTAAAGATGAAGAATCTAGCCAAGACTAAGAAAAGACCAGAACGCCCCTACGGTGGAATGTTTTGCTCCGCTTGCACCAGACAACTGCTTAAGCAAAAAGCGAGGGAGGCATAAAATGGCATTATTCGAAGTAGGCAGATTATGTGTCAAGCTGGCCGGAAGAGATGCCGGATTAAAGTGTGTTATTGTTGACATTATCGATAATACTTACGTTTTAGTGGACGGAGAAACCAGAAGAAAGAAAGTTAACGTGCTTCATCTTGACCCCTTAGAAGAAGTGTTAGAGATTAAAGCAGGAGCATCCCACGAAGAGGTTAAGAAGGCCTTAAGTAAGCAGGATATTACGGTAAGAGAAAGTAAGCCTAAACAAGCCGCTCCAAAGGCCATGCAGCAGAGAAAGACCAAGCAGAAACCTGCTGCGGAAACCCAAAAGGCAGTTAAGAAAGCTCCGGTCAAGAAGAAAGTTTCTAAAGAGTAATTTTATTTTTTTTGTTTTTTAATCTAAAGGAAAAAATTAAAGTAATCTTACTTCTTAATTAACTCATACAACTCTTCCAGATCCAGTTCCATTCCCACTACTGGTACGGCTAAATTCCAATTCTCTAATACTTGAGGATGAACTTCTCCAACTATTCCTATCTTCTTTCCACCCACTATGATTTCTCCCACTCGACCAGGAATAAAACTAAGATGTTTCCCATCTTTTACGAACATTTCCAATCCTAAACCCTTCATCAACAAGTCTAAAACTTGCCGAATTTGAGTGAAGTCAGCTTGATCATGACACAAAACTATTGCTAGATTTTCTTTTTCTCTTACGCCAGTCTCGGTATCCCCATAACTAAACACCCTGCCGATTTCAAAAATATTCTGGGGATATTCGTTATGCTGATTCTCGCTGAGATTTTTAAGCAGAGAAGTTAAGAGGGAGTTACGTAAAGTGTTATACTCACCTAAAGCATTCTTCAACCCAATTAACTGGCTTTCCTGATTCATCTTCTTATTCAGTTCCGATTCGGTCATTAAGTGTAAATTCTTAGCTTCTAATAAACCTGTGCCAATCAAGATTTCACGTACCTGACGAGAAAATTTCTCAATGACATTCTCTTCTCCGATAGTGGAGACGTTAGGGATAACTTCGGGAAAATTCTCATAACCGTAAGCGATAGCTATATCTTCCGCTAAGTCTGCTTGATGAATAATGTCGGCACGATAAGCAGGAATAAGCACCTGGCCTTTCTCCCAGCCCAGCCCCATTTTTTCTAAAAAGAAACGAGCCTCTTTCTCTTTCAACTCTAAACCTAACCTTTTATTTATATATCCTAAATCAATCTTCATGGCCCGAGGAGCCAAATCCGGAACATGAAGTTTACGACCATCCTTTTGAGTAACTTCTAATGAATAAATGGTTCCTCCCATATCCGCTAAAGAAGTTACCAAGATCAATAAACAAAGATTGATCGCATTAAGATCTGTTCCTGTAGCTTCAATAAACACGTCCGTGGTAGATTCAGTAATCTTTCCCACTAAGTGTGAATTGATAATGGGGGGCATAGACATAATTGTCCCTTTGGCATCTACAAACACAGGAAACTTATCCCACTCTTGACATATATATGCGTAAGCTCTTCCAGTCGGATGTTGAGACAAGATTTGTCTTCCCGTGATGATACTCGGAAACTCTAGGGGTTGAAATTTAATTTCTTCCGGCTTACGTCCTTCAAAGGTTACTGGAAAAGTAATCTTTTCTAAGGGATATAATCCTAAGCCCCCTTTCTTTCTCTGACGAAGAACAGTTAAACCTAACTTTTCTTGAATTTGAATCACTTCTCTTATTTTTTCATCATCAAACTTCAATCCTTTAACAATGCACGCAACCACGTAAGGCCATTCTGAAGGAAGAGATTTAGCTGCTGTAACTTTTTGTCCGCTTTTAATCACTTTATACCCTTTTAATCCGGAACTTGAACCGGTAAAAGTGCTAAAGGCACGAGCAAAACCTTGTTCGGACAGCATGTCCGGTCGGGAAGGAAAAACTTCTACTTCTAATTCGTCCGAGGAAAGTTTTTCTAGTACTGTTCCCATCATGCTTACTTTTTCTTGCAAAAGTTGGTCACTAAGTTTCTTGCCTACAACCTTTTCTAAGACTTTTCTATTAATCGTAACTACGGACATTTAAAGCACCCCTGCAGCTAACATTAATGGCAACATGTATTTCAAGTAAAGCATAAAAACGAGGGTAATAACTATCACTAAAGGTACAATAACAATGGCAGCACTTTGAGCCCATCCCAGTTTATGTCGAATTTTAATCCCGAACACTTGCAGTACGATCATATAAATACCGCTAAACCAGTTCAAAAAGGGGATAGCCGAAAAGATGTTCGGAGAGATAGAATAAGCATAAACTTTAAACGTCTCCTTATAACCTTGCTTACCTCCGAACAATAATACAAATAAGTGCATTAGTCCAGCATTAACAAAAAGCATTCCCCAGGCAAACAATAATATGGGTACAAAAAGTAAAATAGCTCCTCCTACAAATAAAAGAATCTGAAGGGTCTGAGAAACATTTAATGTTCCTAACATGGGATCGGTTCCGGAGATGACCGTCATCCAAATGAAAAGCAGTAATATCAAAGTTATAATAAGAGCTTGAACTTTAAGAAAATAGAGAGAAGCAGCACGATACTTATTTTTGTAGTCCAGTTTAGCATAAAAGTTTAAGGAATTAAACATCACTTCTTTCCACTGCTTAAATAAATTCTTTTTTTGTTCCATTTTATTTTAACCAAGATTTCGCTTCTCGAGACAATTTAAGATCATTCTTGTACAGTTCGCGAATATCTTTTATTTGATAATAATCAAGAATCATGCGATCAAATCCGGGACCCCAAGCTAGGACCGGTATATCTTTACCAAGTAAAGGTATGACTACTTCAGGACGAAGCATTCCTGCTCCTCCTAATTCAATCCACTTTTTATGTACGGGATGCCATACATCAATCTCTACACTGGGCTCAGTGTAAGGAAAGAAGGCTGGCCTGAACCGAGCTTGTGGAAATCCCATCTTCTTGAAAAATTCTCTTAAATACCCTAATAAATGAGAGAAATTAGCATTTTCATCTATAACGATTCCTTCAGTTTGATTGAACTCAAAATGGTGACACCAATCTAAAGCTTCGTTACGATAACATTTTCCTAAAGCGAAATATTTCTTAGGCAGATCTTTTTCTTTAAGTTTGGATAAAGTTTGTGAAGTTAATACTGTAGTATGTGGTCTTAAGACGTTTTTCTTAGCTTCTTCTTCGTTCCAAACATAACGCCACCCCTTACTTCCGGTATTTCCTCCGTTTTCGTGTGCCGCTTTAACTCTCTTAACCAACGCAGCTTCGGGAAGAGTTCCCTTTTCCACTTTTCCACTTAAGTAATACGTATCTTGCATCTCTCGCACGGGATGATCTTGAGCAGTAAACAAAGCATCAAAGTTCCAGAAAGAGGTATTAACCATATTTCCGGTCATTTCTTCAAAGCCCATATCCATCCACACTTTTTTTGCATATTCGATAGCTTGATTAACAAAATGTTTTTTCCCGGAATAGATTTGAGGAACGTTAACCTCAATATCATAAGCACGGAACTGTTTATTTTTCCAACTTCCGTTCTTAAGCATGGCAGAAGTAAGGCGATTAACTACATCCGCATTGATTTTAGTAGAGACAAGTTTCTTACCCAATTCAGTAAGTTCAATCATCACTCTTTTCTGGTCTTCTACCTTAACGAACTCTTTTCTTTTCTTCAATTCCTCTAAAGCAAATTTATCTAAGTCCTTCAATGTAGTTAAATCTAAAGGAAATTTTTTGGAAAGTAATTGTTCTTCTAATGTCCCTTCTTTAAGTATTTTTGGACCTTGGGGGCCAAGCTTAACCAGCAACTCTTGATCTTTTTGAGTATCGATAGCTACTTTTCTTTTAAGCACACCAATGCATGCGTCAACCTCTTCTTTCTCCAGTTTGCTCTTTTGAGCGATTTGACTGAGGGGCTGAAATTTATCTTCCAGAACCCGTAAGAACTTCTTTTCGGGGAGACCTTCTTTTTGGTACTTCATTCCATTCTTGTCTAAACAAACCACTTTTTTAGATTCACTAATGAGCTTAAGAACACTTTTATTTTCTAACCATTGTAAGGCTCGCATTACTTCTACTTCTTGCAGTCCGGAAGACTTAACGATAGCAGAAAGTTCCGTTTCTGACTTCAACACCGGTAAAACCTTCCTCTCCAGAGGATGAAGTTTGGATATTAAGTTCTCTGTGTCCATTACAGACGGAAAGAATAAACGAGTATTTATAAAATTAACCTGTAGAAAAAAGAAATCTTTATATAGCCTAACTACCTCAATAACGAAATGAGAAAAGGAGATGAAGAACACCTAAGAAGGGTAGCACAATTGGAAGAGATTCTTGGACCAATTAGTAGACCAAATTATGACGCTCTTTCGAAGTATGATACAGCAAGACATAGCACTGCAGGAGGGATCATTCCTTCAGGAGAAATGGTCGATCTTGATGCTTTATATCGAGCCGTAGAAATTTCTGATAGGACTACAAGAGAATTTTTAAATGGATTAGAAAGAATTCGCTAAATGGTCCGCATCAATCTTATTTCTCCCAAAAAATTAGCAGATCAGCACTTAATTGCAGAATACGATGAGATATTAATGTTATTGGGCTATGTACGTAAATACCCACAACTAGAATTAAAGAAAATCCCAAAAAATTATGTATTGGGTAAAGGACATATTCTTTTCTTTAAAAATAAGTTAAAATATTTACAGAAACGTCATGATTTGATCAGAAAAGAGATGAAAAGAAGAAGATTTGAAACAAACAAGAGAATAGTCCTTTCTGAATTTCCAAAATTACTCCATCAAGATTGGCGCCCTTCTCCAAAAGATTATCAAAAGATAAAAGAGAGATTAAGTTGGAAGATTAAGAATAAACCAGATTATTATCGATATTATGGAAAAAAGAAAAGTATTTCTTACCTGTTAAGATTATTAAAAGGATAATAAAAAGATAAAATAAAAAATTACTTCATCTGCCAAACATGACCAAACATCTGATCCATAGCTGAAGCGAAGTAAGGCGTTTTAACCCACACTCCTAAATCGTAAGATGGATGAACTGTTTCATCATTCAAAGTCATAAAGACCACGTCTTTTCCATCTACGGTTACGAAACGAGAGTTAACTTTGTTATTATGCTTAACTTCCACAATGCCTTTCAAAGAGTCTAGAGCTTTCTTATTGTCTTTAGTTAAAGGTGCAGCGATCTTAATTTTTACTCCACGTTTAGCAGCCTTCTCCATAGCCGGAAGTAATCCTTCCACCTTACGGATAAACCCTTTTTCGGTAGTCATAACATTAATACTGCTTTTAGCATCTTTCATCAATAACTCTAAGTGGTTGTACAAATTGTTCCTTCCGCGCAAGCAACCGCTAACTTCTGCCGGATCGACCAAAGTTATGCCGTTAGCATGTAAGCTTTCTAGCTCGGACAATAATGGAGATCCTTTAACGCTTTCTAATCTCTTGATTTTTTCTACAGACTCCACTTGCATATTCTTCTTAACTCTATCCAAAACTTCATTAGGAGGAATAGCAATATATTTTATGGGCTTTCCTAATTTCATAACCACAAATCCTTTCTTCTCTAAAGATTCTAGAACATCATAACTTCTTGACCGAGGAACATCAGCGATATCTGAAAGTTCACCAGCAGTAGAAACACCTCGACTTAACAAGGCAGTCCATAATTTTACCTCATATAAATTAATGTCGAAATAACGTCTTAACTTACTCAACAACTCTTCTTTAACTATCATTTCCCACACCCCTTTCTTTTTTCAAATAAAGATATTTTTGTTACTTAACCATCAATAAAATGAACTACTATTAAAAGGTTGTGGTTTGACAAAATATACTATCAAAGGTAAATAAATTATTTTACCACGTTTTATAACGTAAGATGGCGGCAATTCCGCCCAGTCCATTTAATTTCTTACCACTCTCTTGCTCCGCAGAGATTATGTGGATTTCTCCTTGAGAAGAGTCCACTATCTTCATGAGATCATCTAACTCTTGATAGTTTCCTGACGCTCTTTCTTTCTGTACAAATTCATCGGTCAAAAGAAGCTTTAATACTGATCCACTTTCGATAGCAGTCTTAGTTTCGACAAACCCGTAAACGGCTAACCCTTCTTTGGTAATTTCACTCAACAATTCTTCCATCAGCATTTTCTCCTTACGCATACGAGAAGATTTGAGAAGAGGTGCTAATTCTGGACGTTTAATAACTTCATCCAGAGACGTTTCTTCCACATCAGAACAGGTGGCCAAAACTACCTTCTCCTTTAATTTAGGATTAACAATCTGTTTAAATAGGTCTTCCTTATAGAATGCAGGAGAAGCAAGAATAATATTGTCAGGATTGATACGTTCCAAATATTCTTGCAAGAGTTTGATAATCTCCCCATAAAAATCTTTTTTAATCGAATCATCTTTAAATTTTTTTGGCACATCTCCCTTTATTTTAGTAAGAAGATCATAACCCGCTTTCTTAGTCAGCGCGAACAGGGCTTCTTCTCGATCAAATAAACAGATTAAATAAGTTGAACGCTTTTCGGTAGCTTCTTTAAGCTTATTTTTTTGGTATTCCAACCAATTTCTTTTCTCTAAGATGAAATCGCTGCCTGGCTCTAATGAAATAGCATGATAAGAATCTTTGGGTAAATCTTCCGGACCCTCTTTTATCTTTCCATTGATCCGAAGCTCATTTCCTGCTACAGAGAATTCTATCGTTTCTGCTTCTACGGTGAGAATAAGAGTCTTCTTAACTACTTTAGCGTTTTCTCCGTCTCCCAACTTCATCTTTCGAGTAGTCTTTCCTCTAACTAAATCTCCCGGATCGATTAAATGACTTAAATACCATAAGTCCTCTAAGTCGTTTACTCTTAATTCCACTATTCCTTTACGATAATCGGCGTGACTAATCTCCATAGTTTGTTAAAGAAGCAAGGGAGTTATAAAAAGTTATGCTTGCAAAAACTCTTATAAATCATCTCACTCCCAACACTTGATAAAAAGGTTGAAATTGTTCTTCAACTTTTTGTCGATACTTTTCCAAATTGAGACTCATCCCAAAAGTTTCTGGCAACAACAAATCTGGCCATGGTTCAGCATAAATTAAATTAATCTTGCCGGGGTAAGGATGTTCAATATTTTCAAGGATTTCTTCGATAAATTCAAACTTAGGGGCCGCGTTTAATATCTTTTGCAAACGTTTACGAGTTTCTGAGGTAAACCTTTCTCCTATATTGGGCTTAACTTTAGTATTATATTCTTCCAATAGTTGAAGATCTAACCCACTATTCTCCAGAACTTCCCCCAACAAATTCTTATAATACGTCCTTCTTTTTACTTCTACCACATAATCTTGGGGATCAGCTCTACCTGAAACAAAATTTTGCACTTCCTCTTGTAAAAAACTGGCCACGCTCGCAGTGTTTTCCCCGCCAAATATTCTTCTCACTATCTCGGGCAGGATCCTTTTCTCAAACTTAGTTTTGCTCCATCCCTTCTTTAAGCTGATTCCCTGATACACCAACTTTTCTACCTCTTCTTCGTTCCAAGGATTAGCAATAAATCTTCCTTCTCGTAACGATAAGACTAAACCAAAACCAAGATAAGCTCCGTGAAGAGAATCTTCTAGCTTCTGCCCAGAAAGGTCTCCTTGAACCGCACTTAAATAAGGGCCATGAGTGATAACGATGTAGTGAGATAAAGAAACACTGCCCTGATGCAAAGAATGAGCTAATTCATAAACTAAATTTTGGGCATCCACCCGATGCAAGCCATGAGAATCTAACCACGAATTTAAAGCGTACTTTTGTTTCTTTGTTAGTATTAAATTAGAAGAAAATAGCTGTTGATTTTCTCGTTGCAGGACTGTTAAAACTTCTTCAACAACAGGAGCAAGTTTAGCGTTCACCGTTTGATAAAGATCAAATTTTTCTAAGGGGGAATTTGCTCTTCTTCCTCTTTCTAACAATTCTCGATCACTACCTTCTAACAGTCGACACATAGAAGCGGCAGCAATAATTGGAGTAAGATATATCAAGTGAGCATTAAACAATCCTTGAGAAAAACCTTTTTTCCATTCCTTACTTAAGTAATGGTCCACTGAAAAGTTCTCTTCTCCCCTTCCACTTCTGCCCACTCCTTTAGGCCAAGTCCTCCAAGTGTCTGCATACACTCCCCGGACAAAGAAATGGCGTCTATCCCAATAAGTTTGGGCCAAAGAGAGTTTGGACGTGGAAGAAATATCATCTGGAGGAGCACGAAAGTAATGACTCTTTCGAACAACTAAATCCCGAAATTCTTTACCTTTATCTTCGGTTATAACTATATCTTCAACACCATAGTGGACTAACCTTCTAAACGCTTGATGATCTCCTTGGCGAGCTAGTCTTACTAAGAAGGCTTGTTCTGTATAATCAATCGATTTTTCAAAACCATCTGTAACCGTTTCTAATTTATTATCGGCCCTTACTGCTTGATAGTTAGTATTATATAAACGACTGTCCAAAGTAAACCTACCTTTAGTGAGAACTTTTCCCAATCCTTGAGATCCCTTTTTAACGGGATAATGCTGATCTACGGCAATTAGATAAGTCCCAGTAAGGTCTCGTAACTTCATCTGATCAAAATTCATCAGATTATGTCCGAATAACCATAAAGGGTCTTCCTTTGCGAATATTTTTGCTAACCTCTTTCCCAAATCTTGAGGAGAACTAAAGCGAACTAAGCGAAAACCTTCCTGTCGTTTGTTATCAAAGGGAAGATCGTGAAACAAGATTTTCTTAGTTGCAGAAGCATACATAACCATAAATACATGGTCTTCTCCGATTTCCCAGTTTTCTAGTTCAATATCAATCACTGCATAATTCTCCTGAACCAGACTTTCAATTGAAGCATACTCTCTCTTTTTAATGTCCTGAGGTAAAGGTATGTCTTGAAGAGAAGAAATCAACATGCCTGGAGGATAAAGCCAACGTAAGAGCTGAGTAGGAGAATTCAACCTACAAGGATCTTGAGAAGCTCCGTTGCAAAGAAAAGGTGGAAGAAGTAAATGGGCATCTTCTTTACTTCCTTCTGCTCTCAAAAAGAAATGATATCGATCGTATTCTTCTCTGCTGAAAGAGAAATGAGCTAAATGGGGATCCTGTTGGAGTTGGGAAAGAAGAGTCATTCCTTCAGCTTCTTGTTCTCGAGAAAAATTAGTAGTAAAGAACAAATGAGGAATCTCCCTTATCACTACATGAGACTTAGATTTACCTTGATCCTGCTCCCGAACAAAAAACACCACCTCTTTTCCCTTCTGCGGATGAAGGGGCTCGCAGTGGGTTATGAAGTACTGCGACATGTGAGAAAATAAAGAACAAGAAGATATTAAAGGTTTAGCGGCTAGAAAATATACAACCAACCAATACAGTGTCACCCTAAAGTGACAAACGCACCAAAAC
>Ga0172375_10006911_pt1 | contig 15726 bp, 16 predicted proteins | sample LakKiv1m_FD_114537 | JGI IMG/M metagenome (GOLD analysis project Ga0172375, IMG submission 114537) | Freshwater microbial communities from Kabuno Bay, South-Kivu, Congo - kab_092012_11.1m | ecosystem: Environmental > Aquatic > Freshwater > Lake | place: Democratic Republic of the Congo...
AGAACGAACGAGTTTATAGATAGCCTGAAATACCGGAGATGGTTTAATCGGTTTTCTAAACTCATACGCCTGGCATGTTGCGAGTAACTGGATGGCGATTACCGCCTCAGTATTCCGTATGATTTCCCGGGCTTTCCGGGCAGCGATCGTGCCAAAGGAAACGTGATCCTCCTGGTTACCGGACACCGGGATAGAGTCGACACTTGCGGGACTTGCCAGTATTTTGTTTTCCGAAACTAAAGCAGCCTGGGTGTACTGGCTGATCATAAGTCCAGAATCAAGTCCTGCGCTTTTTACCAAAAATGCCGGTAAATCCTTGGAACACGCCGGATCCATCAAGTTATTGGTTTGGCGTTCTGATATGTTTCCCAAGTCAGTGACCACAATTCCTAATAAGTCTTGTGTATATCCGATTGGTGCTCCGTGGAAGTTAGCACCAGTCCTACAAACCTTTTCCTTTGTAAAAAAGATAGGGTTATCCGCGACCGAATTCATTTCTATCTCTGTAATCGTTCGGATATAATCAAGTGCGTCTCGGGCAGCACCAGAAACTTGCGGTACTGAGCGAAGTGAATATGCATTCTGCACATTCTTTTTGGGCTGCTTCATGAGATCACTTCCGGCTATCAGTCTACGGATGTTTGAGGCAGTATCGTTTTGACCTTTGTAGGGACGGACACCGTTATATTCCTTGGAGTATGCAGACTCAACGCAGTTAAGGACATCAATGGTCATGCCACAGACGATCTCTAACTGTTTGATGAGACGGGTAGCGTCGTACATGTTTAATGCTGCGATAGCCGTCATAAACTGCGATCCGTTCATGATTGCTAGTCCCTCCCGGTATGCCAACGGTACGATAGAAACGCCAGCTTTTTTCATGGCAACATTACCTGGCACCAATCGGCCCTTGTAATAGGCTTGTCCTTCACCGATCACGACCAATCCCATTTGGGAAAGGGGAGCAAGGTCGCCACTTGTGCCGACTGATCCTTTTTCGTAAAAAACAGGAGTTACTCCGCGATTAAGCATTTCAACGAATGTTAAAAATAGTCGTGGCCGTAAGCCACTGTATCCTTTCGCAAACACGTTAAGCCGAAGGAGTAGTGTAGCTCTGGCAGTTTCTTCATCAACAGAATTTCCGTATCCAGAAGCATGTGCCCGAAGCATCCGGGTAGAAAGTTCACCGGCCTTGTCCTTTGAAATTTTGACGTTTCCGAATCCTCCGATACCAGTATTTAGCCCATACATGGTATCGCCGCGATTAAGCATGGTAGCTATTGCGTCCCAATTATCCCCAATCCGTTTGATAACGTAATCAGGTACGATTACTTTCGCTTTATTACGGGCGACAGCAACGACTTCCTCAATCGTTAGTCCATCTCCCTTTAACTGAACTGAATTATTCATACATCCTCCTATAATTCGCGGAAAATGTAATAAACCCGCGAATGGGAGAGGGGGGAATAGTGGTTAATGCCTAGAGATTAGAACGGGATATTTACGCCTCTGCCACGCGTGGGTTTAGATAAGGCGATGATGATGGATAGAAGAGAGAACCAAGCGAAGCCTGGCTGAAGTAGGGTTATTTAATTTGTTATTTCTTTTCACATTCATATGATTCATACCATTAGATATAATATATCATCATGGAACATGTTAGCATGTTAACACGCTAACATGTTTGTGTCAAGTAAGTATTTCTTTGCAGATTGTTGTATTTGGGTAGTACGTTAATTAGGTAAGCAAATAATAATTAGTAACTAATAACATGAGCTAAATGTAATCTTGCAGGTAAATATCGTTGTGGTTAGGTAGAAGATAAAATTTACAACGTTCCGGGGATGCGTTCTCCATGACGTTTTCCTCCGTGGAAGCGAGGTGGGGAATGGTAGTCTGGATTTTTCCGAGTATCAAAAAGCCTTTTGGCAATAGCTTCATATCCGCCTGATCCTGAATTTAGCCAGTGTGCTACTCGCGAAATGGTGGTCGTCGAGACGCTTAATGCGCGTGCGATCTTAAGATATGATTCACCTTTTACTAAACGTTTTACGATCTGCCAACGATTAGCAAATTCACGAAGTTCAGGAATTGTCAGTAAATCACGGAAAAAGTTTGCCGTTTCGTCCTTTGACCGGATTTCTAAAATGGCATCAAATAATTCGTTCATAACTGGTGTGGGATAGGGAGCAAGTTTCTTTTTCATGTTTGTTTACGAAATTTCGACCATTGCGTATTTTTACGCAGGCAAAATTCCAGCCTCCTTGTATATACCACTATGGTAACACGATACTACCCCAAGGGGGTACATTTACGGAGTGGGTGTAGGGGTCGGTTTCGGCGTCGTGGATTTCGGAGTTACTGAACTTGTTGCCTCCGGGGATGGGGCCGTAGTTACCGTTGGCGCCGACGCAGCGCCGGTGATGTTACCAAGATCAAGTATGCGGGTAGCACTGATTCGGTTATCTGATTTTTTATCCGGGGTTCCTATGATATGTACCGTATCGCCGATGGCAATTTTAGAAAAGCCGCCTTTCACGATGCCCCCACTTGGGGTCCATGCGGTGGTTTTGGTCGTTTTCTCTATATCAATAGTTATCGTTCGTCCTTCTTTGGTATTGACGGTGAGTACAAAATCCTCACTATCAACGTCGGCGACAGTGCCGGCAACGTGCGTAGTATTGGTAGCGCTTTCGATAAAGATATATTGCGCTTTGAGTAGATCCAGCGTTTCGTCATAGGAGCCAAAAACCGTAATAGGATCTTTGACCTCAAGGTCCTCGATGGACAGCACCGTTCGCTTTCCGCTGATGATTTGTGAAACAACGACATCGTCGGTGAGCTCGATTTTGATATCTTTGGTTTTGGTTTCAACCGCAGCTGACGTCATGGAAACCGATTTGACGGTGCCGTACATGGCACGCTTCACAACCGTACGAAGCTCTGCCACCTTGGTGGCGAGTCGTGTTTTGAGTTCCTCTATTTGTGCATTGCCGGTAGGTTCAGTGGTTTTTGGGGTAGCCGACGGTGTTGCCGTTTCTGCGTAAAGATTTGCCGGTAATGCCGAAAACATGAGGGTAAGAATGGCAATCTTTACAAGTGTTTTACCAAACGATGTATAGATGCTTTGTTTAGGGTTCATATGAATATTTAGAAATCCTCCGGCGTATAGTAGACGGTAATTGTCTGTGTCTGGACTTTATTTTTGGTGTAGCTTGTGACGATTATGTCATTTTTTCCTTCTCCCAACGAAATTTTCCCGGCGAATGAGCCTTGGGCGTTTGCAACCGCCACCGCTTCCGTGCTCTCGCCTTCGATAACGACAACAGATTCCGGCGCCACGGATCCGGAAACGAGTGTCTCATTTTTGGCCTCAATTGCTTCAGGGAGCGGGCTTTGTATGGTAAGCGTTTCGCTTACTTTGGGAGTCGGAGTCGGTTTGATGCTGCCACCCGTTTTTGGTTTGATGGTAAAAAGAGAAAAGTTGGGGAGCGAAAAATGAGGGATGTTTTTAAAAAGCGTTGGTCCCAGAAATACGGCGGCTGCTATGATGAGCCCTACTCCGAAACCGATGGCTGTTGCTAGAAACGCGTCTTTATTCATTAAAGCATTCAAACATGAACATTAGTATCTATCGATCTTAAAGAAAATAAATACACGAGAGGCAGAACTTTTCCGGTCCCCGTAGCTTATAACATAGGGACTTGTTGCTTAGGATACTTAAATCTGTTATAAAATGCAACTATCATGGAGATTTCTTCACTCGGCCATTCATCGTTTAGACTTCGCGGAAAACAGGCGACCGTCGTGACCGATCCGTATGAGGGGGCCGGAGTGACGATGAAATACCCAAAACACGTAGATGCAGATATTCTCACCATCTCTCATGATCATGGCGACCATAACGCTATACATTTAGTCGGGGGGACGCCCTTTATTGTCCGGGGACCGGGAGAATATGAAATTAAGGGCGTGTCTGTCATAGGCGTTTCTTCCTTTCATGACGCGGAAGAAGGGAATACGCGCGGTCGAAATACGATGTATAGGATTGAAATTGACGGAGTAAAGGTGGCTCACCTGGGTGATGTCGGACATGTTTTGTCGTCTGTTCAAGTTGACATACTCGATGGCGTCGATGTGTTGATGATTCCGGTTGGTGGGGTGTATACGATAGACGCAGAAAAAGCTGTTCAAGTGATTTCCGACATAGAGCCCAAAATTGTCATTCCCATGCACGATCAACGCTCAAACAAAGATCTTGCTTCCTTGGATACATTCCTTAAGGTGATGAACAAAGGTGAGGTTGCGCCAGTGCCAAAGCTGACCGTGAGTAAAGATAAGCTGCCATCAGTATTGCAGATCGTTGTATTATCCTAAACATAGGATGAAATCTTCGATAGATAGGTATGGCAAATGTAAAAGTTCCTCCTCATGACGACGTAGCCGAACAATCAGTGCTCGGTGCCATCCTCATTGATAAAGATGCCATGGTAGATGTCGCGGAATTTTTGCGCCCCGTACATTTCTACAAGGATGCCAACGCGCAGGTATATAACGCGATGATGGAGCTTTACGAGTTGCACGAGCCCATTGATGTCGTTACCGTCACGGCGCAGCTTAAAAAGAACGGATCATTAAAAACTGTGACTGCGCCATATCTTTCTGAACTCGTCAATGTGGTGCCGACGAGCGCGCATGCAGAACAGTATGCGCGCATTATTACCGAACATGCCACGAAACGGAGATTGGTGGAGGCGGCCGCCAAAATTACGGAAATGGCATTTCGCGATGAAGGGGGAGCAAATTCCATCGTGGATGCAGCAGAATCGGAAATTTTTGCCATATCACAAGCCGCTTTACGACGCGACTTTATCCCGATTAAAGACGCACTTGCTTCCTCGTTTGACCGTTTGGATGAACTGCATAAACGTGCCGGGGGACTTCGGGGCGTACCAACCGGTTTTACTGAGCTCGATACCAAGCTTGCCGGCATGCAGGATGCAAACCTTATCATTCTTGCTGCGCGTCCGGGGACGGGAAAAACTGCGATGATTTTAAATATCGCCCAACACGTGACGGTGAAGGACAAGATACCTACAGGAATATTCTCTCTTGAAATGAGTAAGGAAGAATTGGTTGACCGTTTGTTAGTCTCTCAAGCAGACATCGATGCCTGGAGACTCAAGACCGGCAAACTCACTGACGATGATTTCACCAAGCTTTCTGATGCGATGGGGGAGCTTGCCGAAGCGCCACTTTTTATCGACGATACACCGGGGATGAATATTATCGAGATGCGTACCAAAGCTCGTAGACTCCAGGTCGAGCATGGGGTCAAGCTCATTATCGTTGACTATTTGCAGTTGTGTGACGCGGGGCGTAAGTTCGATAACCGGGTGCAGGAAGTGTCGATTATTTCCCAGAGTCTAAAAAATCTCGCACGCGAACTTCGGATTCCGGTGCTTGCATGCTCTCAGCTTTCTCGCGCAGTAGAGGCTCGGGGGACCAGGGTGCCGGAGCTATCGGACCTTCGGGAGTCCGGCTCCATCGAACAGGATGCGGACGTTGTCATGTTTCTTTATCGCGAGGAGGCAGATCAGGCCATGTGGGGAGAACAGATCCAAACGAAGCTTAGGATTGCCAAACACCGAAACGGTCCGCTTGCGGAAATTGACCTCATTTTCCGTGGCGACCGCATCCGGTTTTACTCCGTGGAGCGAAAGCACGCGGAAACATCACCTCCTGCCGTCCACTAAGTATTCCTTCATGCGGTGTCAGTAGGGTATAATATACCGTATTGCCGAGGTGGCCCCACAGGGAACACTCGGGCAACAATATAATAAGTAACAAGTAAAGCCGAGGTGGCGGAATGGCAGACGCTCAGGTCTCAAAAACCTGTGAGCATAATAGCTCGTGGAGGTTCGACTCCTCTCCTCGGCACTCAAAAAAGCCGTTGGCGGCTTTTATATTTTTTCTATGTCTTCGATTGACCGTAATGTTGAAAGTTGGTCGCCGGGAAGGGTATCGCGGGATGATCGGTTGGCCAATGACCTTCACGCCGCAGGCAATATGTTGGTGGATGGTGATCCTGCTGAAGCGGAGAAGTTTTTAGATAAAGTTCTTGCGGGTGCGCCGAAATTTCCTTCCTTATCTTTTTGGACGAAGAGTGAGCTGATTATGCAAAAGCAAAACTTTAATCGTTTATTAACCCGATTAGAAAAATTATTTGCGCACAAAAACGGTATGGAAATCAATGAAGAAACATATGAAGCGTCTAGCCCAAAGCCCGTAAAGTAACTGTGAAGTATGGTATACTTTTAGTATGAAATTAAAAGATGTGTATGCATTAGCGGTGAAGATGGGAATTGATGCAGATCCTCGTGGAAAAGACGGGGTGAAAAAGCTCCTTGCCCGCAGGAAAAAGGAATATGACGAGCTTCCAAAATCCAAAAAAGCGGAATATGATTTAGAAGATTTAGTCAATCCCTATTCGGATTCGCGAATTTTTTTAGGTGACCCCAATCTCGAAGTCGATTCCATCATGGCAGGGATAGATATCAATGCGGCTGAAGTGCTTCTTGCGGATAGGCTTAATCAAAAAGGCGAAGGCATCGATTTACTGCTCACCCATCACCCGGAAGGCGCATCACTTGCAGCGCTTTATGAGGTTATGGAAGTACAGGCCGACGTTATGGCGCAGTATGGGGTACCGATCAATATCGCTGAAGGCGTGATGCGGGAGCGGATTGGTGAGGTGAAGCGGAGATTTAGTCCGGTAAATCATGCAGAGGCCATCGATGCCGCCCGGCTTTTGGGGTTAGCATTTATGGGTACACACACCATTACAGACAATCTGGTGCATACGTATATGGCAGATTTATTTGCAAAAACGAAACCGGATACGGTGGGAGATGTCCTTGATATTTTAAAAAAGGAGCCGGAGTATAAGGAAGCCATGAAAGGCAAGGCTGGACCGGTCATTTTTGCCGGGGATGCCAAAAATCGTGCAGGGAAAATTGCCCCGATCGAGTTTACCGGAGGCACGGAGGCTTCACATATTGTCTATGAAAAACTCGCGATGGCGGGCGTGGGGACGGTCATCGGCATGCATGCCGGAGAAGAGCATCGGAAAGAAGCGGTCAAATATCATATCAATCTCGTGGTTGCCGGACACATGAGCTCCGATAGTCTCGGCATGAACCTCTATTTGGACGAATTGGAAAAGAACAATATCAAAATCCTCGCATGCTCCGGTTTGATCCGCGTCCGTCGTTAAATTAGGTCAGAAGAATAAGGAAAAAAGCGACGATTGCTATCTGCGTCGCAATTCCCGGAAGAAATTTTGCTTTGGCGTGAAAGGCGTTTGGGATTTTATACAACGAATACGCAGTGCGCTCGAGTATACCGGCGTTTTTTCCGGGTGCATGTTTTTTGTGATCTGCAAAAAAAATATACCATGGCGTTTCCAACCAGTCGGGCAGAATTCCGGCAAGGACGGCGCCCCCCCAAAGGATTACAGGGAGGTGTTGCCCGAAAAAATAATAGGACAAAGCAATGCCAGTACACGTCTCGACAATGGCAAAAAGACCCGTTTTGTATTTTGGGCGGCTGCGCCAGTTTGTCCCGAAATCCCAGTGGGGGACACTATCCATCACATAGTGTGAGGCAAGGGCAAGTGCGCTTGCGGTTATCGGATCGGAAAATCGTGAGGCGATCGCTCCGGCGACCAACGCGTGTGCAGTAGCAGTCATACTTCGTATTGTATGATAAGATGGTCTGTATTGTAAAATTAGCGTGCGTTATGAAGATGTCTCCACTTAAAAGAACGATGGGTCCAATATGGGAGGTTGTATCGAATCGGCTATTTCGGCACCTCTGGATTGGTCAAATTGCCTCGCAGCTTGCAAGTAACATGCTGGTATTTTTGTTAGCCCTCGTCATCTATCGCAATACCGGAAGTAACGTTGCCGTCTCGGGATTATTTTTGGCTTACGGGCTTCCCTCATTGTTGTTTGGTGTGATGGCAGGCACGATTGTTGATCAACTGGATCGGCGGGCGGTACTCCTTGTCGCTCATGCCACTCGTGCACTTCTTATCATTGCGGTGGCTCTCCTTGGGGATCGTATTGTTGTCGTATATCTTCTTATTTTTATTTATGCAATCATCAATCAGCTGACCACACCGTCAGAAGTGCCGCTTATTCCGCAGTTTGTCCCCAAAACGTTATTGGTGTCCGCAAATAGTCTATTTTCGTTTACGTTTTACGGAAGCATGGCGATTGGCCTCATTGCCGCAGGTCCGGCACTCCGATTTTTTGGCAGAGACGGCGCATACGCAGTATTATTTATTCTCTACGTTCTTGGCGCAGTCTCTGTAGCGGGGATTCCTCCTCAGGGGGAGGGCCTACGGTCACTCCGAAGGGTGTTTCACTACGATATCCTCTATATTGTGAAACGTTTTTTGGCGAATATGGAAATGGGTGTTCAGTATGTGGCTACGTCTCCCGTGCTTCGGGAAGCAGTCGTGTTACTTACCGGTACCCAGATCATGCTGGTGCTTCTCGGCACATTAGGGCCGGGATTTGCAGATAAAGTGCTCCGGATTGACGTGCGGGATGCGTCTTTACTCATTGTCGGTCCGACGATTTTGGGAATATTAAGCGGAGCGCTTTGGGTAGGAAACCGTGGATACCGCCATAAACCCTCGCTTTTGACAAATATAGGCGTGTTTTCGGCAGGGATTATTCTCATTACGACCTCACTTATTTTTGAAGCGACCAATATGTTCTGGTTTGCGGCGGTACCCAGAAGCGTTGTTTTAACCGTTGCTTTGGGACTCTTTTATTTGTTGGGGGTTGCCAATAGTTTGCTTGACGTGCCGTCAAATACTATTTTGCAAAAAGAAGCCGAAGGAGATATGCGTGGGCGCGTTTATGGTATTCTCTCCGCTTCGGTGGGAGGCGCAGGGATCCTTCCTGTGGTGATAAGTGGGGTTCTTGCAGATCTTATCGGGGTCGGTCAAGTTATTTTTCTGTTAGGGTTTATCGTATTATTGTTTGGCATTTATAGATGGTCTCGCGCGCGACACAGTCTTTAAGATACAATATAAAGTAAGACGTATGCCTACTCCAGCAACATCGTTTGTCATCCCGTTTGTACCCGGGGGCATCATGGTGATGAATCTCCTCATCGTCGTTGGGTGGGTTATATTTTCTTTTCTTTTTTGGCGAGGGCTTCGTCTTTTTGCTGTCGATGAGGATCGGGTGTTTGATCTGACGTTTTACTCAACGCTTGTTGCGTTTGTGGCGGGTCGTGCCGGATTCGTAGTGACGCACGGTGATCTTTTTTTTGGGAAATCGTTGTTACTCGTTGTCGCATTATGGGTGGCCCCTGGTTTATCATGGCTATGTGGCTTCGTCGGAGGGGTCGCTACCCTCGTACTGCTTTCTCGTCAGTACAAGGTTCGGTTAGGATTGGTTCTCGACGCACTAGCGGTTGCACTTCCACTCCCCATCATTTTAGGTGAAGCTGGATCATTTCTTACCGCGTCGGAATTGGGCCGACCGGCAATCATCCCCTGGGCCATACGGGTGAGCGGAACAACGGGAGATCTCCGTCACCCCGTTCAGTTTTACACAATGATTTCTCTCATTATTCTTAGTTTCATTATTTTGCGTCTTACCACCATATCCACCAAGCACAAGTGGCCGTACGGTTTGGTTGGCGTTTGGTTTTTCTTACTGTATGCCGTTTCCGGGTTCGTGCTTGAATTCTTTAAAGATAGTCGTGTATACTGGGGTAACTTAACCGCCAATCAATGGATGTTGATTGGCATTTTTGCTGAATGTGTAGGTGTACTTTATATACGGGGCGGAGGAAGGGAAAAACTACGACCATTCTTTACCCGGCTAGGTATAAAAGCAGCACACATACGAAAGGGGATATATGAATTCGTTTCCAGAAGACACGCTTTTAGGTCTCAAAAAACATCTTGAGGAAGAACGGAACCGTTTGGTTTCCCGTATCAATGAGTTGACGATTCAGGATCCCTTTACCGATCCTGACCGAACGAACGACAATGCGGCCTCTGATACAGAGGCAAGCGAAGAAAGCAACCACGATCGGGTGGCGGCACTGGTCGAGGAGCTTAAAGCCCAGGCCGGTGAGGTGGAACAAGCGCTCCATAAGATAAAAGATGGCTCATACGGATTTTGTGTGGAATGCGGCAATATGATCGATACCGATCGTTTAGCAATACACCCGACTGCCACCATGTGTTTGGCCTGTGAATCGAAAAAGAAAAAGTGAACATTTCAATTCTCTACGAAGATCAGTCGCTTCTCGTCATCAATAAGCCTCCTGGTGTTGTAGTCAACAGGGCAGAGTCGGTAAAAGAAGAAACGATACAGGATTGGGCCGAATTAAAAGTTAACAGCAATCAGTTAAAAGTAACCAATGAAGACGAAAGAACCTTTGTCGAACGAGCGGGAATCGTTCATCGCATCGATAAAGAAACCTCAGGATGTCTTCTCATTGCCAAGAATCCCCACGTATTTGTTGCATTGCAGCGTCAGTTTAAGGAACGCCGGATCAAAAAAACGTATCTTGCTATTGTTCACGGCAAACTTGTTCCGGAAGAGGGAGAAATCCGCGCACCAGTAGGGAGGTTGCCATGGAATCGGGAGCGGTTTGGGATAGTACCCGGCGGCAAAGAGGCGGTGACGACGTATAAGGTGGTGCGCACCATTTCGTCAAAAGATAACGGGGAGACACTGAGCCTGGTAGAACTCTATCCCGAGACAGGAAGAACCCATCAAATCAGAGTACATCTTAAGTATATCAATCATCCAATCCTTGGCGATTGGCAGTATGCGGGTCGGAAAACGGCAAGAAACGATCGTGTCTGGGCGTCTCGGGTTATGCTTCATGCAAAAAAGATTGTGATAGAGCATCCGGTGAGTAACCTTGATCTTGCAATTGAGGCTCCGGTGCCGGATGATATGAATAGTATCATCTGATGGCAAATTCTTTTTCTCTTATCACCACATTTTTATTACTCCTTGCGGCAGCTATAGGTGGGGGAGCCATAGCAGTTCGGCTGAAGCTTCCCTCGATTGTAGGGTATATCGCAGGAGGCATCTTGGTTGGTAACACCCTTTCCCATATCATCGATCAACATCTTCTTTCGCTTATTGCAGAAGCGGGGGTGACACTGCTTTTGTTCGCGTTGGGTGTAGAATTTTCGTTTCATAGGTTAAAGCGCATTCTTCATGCAATTACCTGGCCAGCGGTGGGTCAGATGATGTTGACTCTTCTTATCGTGTTTCTTCTGTTAATTTGGCTACGGATCGCTTTTGTTCCGGCACTATATTTAGCGGCTGCGGCTGCACTTTCTTCAACGGCCATCGTCGTCAAGCTTCTTTCAGAGCGCGGAGAACTTGATTCCGTGCCCGGGGAACTCGCAACGGGTTGGTTGGTGATACAGGATTTGGCGGTTGTTCCCATCCTCATTTTGCTTTCTGCGGTATCCGGCGTTTCCACAGGAGAAGGGTCTATCCTTACAGTTGTTGGCGCCATTGTATTGGCAATGTTTAAGGCGGGAGTAGTCATTACCGTGATCTTATATCTTGGTAGCCGGGGGATACCAAAACTGTTATCGGCCGTTGCAGGATTTCGTAATCGGGAACTTTTTTTATTAACGACCATCGGTATTGTCTTTATGGTCGGATTATTTACGTACGCCATGGGGCTTTCGGTATCGTTGGGTGCGTTCCTTGCCGGACTACTTGTTGCGGAGACGAGTCAGAATCATGCGGTGTTTGCCGAAATCCGGCCGCTGCGGGATTTGTTTGCCGTCGTATTTTTTGTATCCCTTGGGATGGCGCTCCCGGTAAGTGCGCTTCTAAGCGCTTGGCCGGCGATTTTGGTCCTTACCATCGCGGTCATCCTGATAAAGGGAGGCATCATTTATTCGCTGCTTCGATTTTTGGGGTATCACCGAAAAACTGCGTTTCTGGTGGGTATTTTTTTGACGCAGGTAAGCGAGTTTGGGTTTGTCATTGCCCGCGCGGGACTTGCCAACAGGTCGCTTTCCGAGGCGGAGGCGTCGGTTCTCGTTGCGGTGACATTTATTACCATCGCAATAAGCAGCCCTCTTATCACTAATGGACATGGAGCATATTATTTCATCCATGGGCTCACCAAGCGATTTCCGAAAGTGTTTCGGGAAACAACGGAGGGGCCGCTGGCTGACGAAGGGTATCCCATACGGGATCATGTCGTCATTTGTGGGTTTGGAAGAGTTGGGCGGTATATCGGTCGAGCTCTGCAGTTAACCGGTATCCCATTTTTGGTAGTTGATTACAACCAGAATACGTTACGAAGTCTTCAGGAATCAGGGATTCAGACGGTGTATGGCGACCCGGCGGATAAGGGGGTACTAGACTACGCGCAAGTTGATCTTGCGCGCTCTATCGTGATCGCTATTCCTGACCGGCATACACAGGAAATGGTTATAGGAAACGCCTTGTCCTTAAACCGGAGAATAAAGATTATTTGCCGAACGCATCATGAAGAAGACCAACGGCGTTTAAAGTCACTAGGGGTGCAAACTGTGGTACAACCGGAGTTTGAAGCAGCGCTTTCCGTTGTTTCCAAAATATGTATGGACTTCGGTGTGTCTGAGGAAGAACTGACCGGCAAAATGAGCCGGCTTAAGATTGAACACGGAATAGGGTAAAATAGTTGGATGGATCAATTCCACTTTCAAATTTCCTTCACACCTTCTTCTTCGACGGCGAGATTAGGAGTGATCGAAACGCCCCACGGGGCCATTTGTACTCCTGCGTTTGTTCCGGTGGGGACACAGGCGACGGTCAAGTCCCTAACTCCTGCCGAGCTAAATGCATTGGGTGTCCAGCTGTTTTTTGTGAATACCTATCATGCCTATTTGCGTCCGGGTCTTTCTGTCATCGAGAAATTCGGGGGGCTGCATACATTTATGGGATGGGATGGTCCCATTATTACGGACAGTGGCGGATTTCAGGTGTTTTCTTTGGGGGGTAAAAAATTAGTAAATGTTGCCATTTCGGAATCAGCGGTACTTGACCGTGAGCGGTTTGCCCGTAGGGTAAGTAAAGCCGAAGGTACTTTTCAAAAGGTGTATCCGGACGACTACAAGCCGGTAGGAGAACTCGTCAACATAGACGAAGATGGTGTGACGTTTACGTCTCATTGGGATGGCACTAAGCACCGGTTTACTCCGGAGCGCTCGATAGAAATACAACATATATTAGGGTCGGACATCATGATCGCATTTGACGAGTGCAGTCCGTATCCGACAACTCACGACTACGCTGCCTCAGCCATGGACAGGACGCACCGGTGGGCAGTTCGGAGCCTGGAGGCACATCGCAGGCTTACGAAGCGCTTTCCGCGGCATCCATACCAGGCGCTTTACGGCGTTATCCAAGGCAGTACGTACGAGGATCTGCGCCGCGCGTCTGCGCAGTATATCTGTAGCCTTGGGACCGACGGGATAGCCATCGGCGGCGTATCAGTCGGTGAGAGTAAAAAAGAGATGGCCGAAGTATTGCGTTGGGTAACACCGCATTTGCCGGAGGATAAACCCCGCCATTTGTTGGGGGTCGGGGAGATTGATGATATATTTACGCTCATCGAATACGGGATGGATACGTTTGATTGTGTGCAGCCGACGCGTCTTGCCCGGATGGGAAAAGTGTATGCCCGAAACGCGAAAACCGAGACGAAACACGTTGTAGATCACATGATTGACATAACAAACATTCGGTATGCAAAGGACACACATCCAATAGAGAAGCAGTGTTTGTGTTATACCTGTGCGCACTTTTCCCGTGCATACATCCATCACTTATTCCGCGTTCGAGAACTGTTGGGGTATCGTTTAACGACAATCCACAATATTCACTTTGTGAATTCGCTGGTATCCGAGATCAGAAAAGCGATATACGCGAATACATTCCTTGAAATGAAAAAGAAGTGGCTATACAATAGATAAATATTAAAAAAGGAGGAACGTATGGGACAATTTGGAGGATTTTATAAAGGCGACAAAAAGAAACAGAAAAAAAAGGATCTGGAGAAAAAGGCTCAAAAGCAGCTTTCCGGAGGATCGTGGCAACTTCCGCAGGTAGAAATTATCAAAAAAAACAAAAAGGAGTGGTGAATCCTGCCCTCCTTTCATTTGCCATGAAGAGGGAATCGGCAACTCACCAGCGACGTTTACAGCAAAACGCGACGCATTTCCTGCCTCTATTCGTTGCGGCGTTATGTATAGGCGTCATATTTTTTGTATTTCGCTTGGTAGTATCTGGTTCGCCGTTTCGACAAACCGTCGTTGTTGTCGGAAGTCCGACGCACGTAATTTCATTTGACGCAAAGATGCGCAGCATTACGGCAGTAGACGTGCCGGATGATGCATTAATTTCCGCAGCCATGGGATATGGGCAGTACACCTTACGCGCACTTGTGTCGCTGGATACGATTGACCACAGAAAGGGTAGGCTTATTACTGATAGCGTCACCAATGCATTGGGTATCCCCATATCCGGTCATGTGTTTTCTCGAGATCATACGGATGGGAAAATAGATATCCAGCAGATTCGTAAAATTTTTTCTCTGCCTAGTATTATCGCGATATTGGCTGATAGATCGTCTACCTCCATACCATGGCAAGAGTGGGTACGATTGGTTTTTGCCGTTTTCCGACTTCCGGCAGATGCCCTTCGAGTTGTTGATCTTACTCCCGCAATTACCACAATCACGTCGCCGGATGGGAATCTTATGTCATTACTCGATGAAAGTCGCGTGGACTATCTTTTGGATACGAATTTTTTTGATGCCGGGCTTCGGGCTGAGGGAGTTACGGTGGCGGTGTATAACACGACGAATACTCCATCAGTGGGCCTTCGGGCCTCCCGATTGTTGGCTAGGGTAGGCTTGCAGTTGGTCTTTGTGGGGAATTCGGAACCCGAGGCAAAGCGCTGTTTGATAACCGGTAGTAGTGAGCATTTGAGTACAAAAACAGCTCGATTTATTCGGCAGTACTTTCACTGCGACGAAACTCATGAAGGGTCCGTCGGCCATGAAACAGGTGCTGACGTAGTGGTTCTTTTGGGGACGGAATACGCCTCGATTTATAAATAGTCGGGGAGAGCATCGCGTCTATTCTTCCGTATCAGCTTCCTTGCCGCTCTCTCTGTCTCCGTCCGTTTTTTCCTCACCTTGTTCCGTCCGGGTGAACGGCACATACATTGCCGTGGTCGCAAATGACGGTTGATTGGCAAATCTTTTTCCGCGGGTGAGTTCCCGGAGAAATAGGGCGAGTGAATTTTTGCATACTGATTTAACGAGCGCCTGGTAGGTATTTCCTACAGCGAGAAACTTGATGAGGCGAAACGACACGTCGTCAGGAAGCGCACCGAGATAGACCCCTCGACAACTTCTCGCTTCAACGACATGGTTTCTGGCCTTGAGTTCGACTTCTTCACCCGGGGAGACGGTAGAGAGTGCTGCGATTGGGGCCGTATTGACGCATTCGACAATTTTTGTTTTCCCTGGTTCTTCCAAGAACGACATCGGCGTGACGCGGCTTCGCGTCTGCTTCAGAAAATCCTTCTGGTGAACGAGTCCAAGTTTTTTTAAGTTTTTTGACGCAATTTGATTGTAGGGATCAAGTTTTGTAAC
>Ga0172375_10006913_pt1 | contig 15724 bp, 17 predicted proteins | sample LakKiv1m_FD_114537 | JGI IMG/M metagenome (GOLD analysis project Ga0172375, IMG submission 114537) | Freshwater microbial communities from Kabuno Bay, South-Kivu, Congo - kab_092012_11.1m | ecosystem: Environmental > Aquatic > Freshwater > Lake | place: Democratic Republic of the Congo...
CGACTGCGCGCGGATGCGCTCGATCTCTTCCAGATTCAACGGCGACAGCGCTTCGCCATCGCGGCCGTAGTAATGCCCCTCAAAGGCTACCGGCAGCCCCTTGGGTGCGGCGGGAATCTCCAGCAACAGCACGCGGCCATTGGGATGGGCCACCTCGTGGATTTCGACGAAGCTGATGCGGTTGGTGGTCTTGTCGGCGATCTCTTCCTTCAGATGATCCAGGTCCTTGCGCGCCGGGCGGTAGTTCGAACCCACTACCTGCCGGTGGTTGTTCACCCCGAACACCAGCCACGCCGACGGCCGCCGCTTCAGGTTCGCCTCATTGCACAGCGCCGAGAAATACTTGCCGAGCTTGGTGAAGTCGTAACCGTTCTTTGCCTCCTTGAACTCCACGATCTCGTTCTCGCCGGGGAGTACACGCAGGGATTCAAGCTTGGCGGCGGGGTTCATACACTTCTCCATTGAACTGCTCGAAAAATTCGAGCAGTTGCCTTGGTAAAGCCATAAGCCCGGTCGGCGGCAGTTATTTCCAGTTTGGAAATAACTGCGTCGACTTGAGCCAAATGATCCATGGACCTCATGCGGCCTCCAAGTCGTAACGCACGCGGACTTCGCCGCTCATGAGTTTTGGGAGGAGGGTGTCGCGAAGGGATTCGAGGGTGCGGATTTGTCTGTCATTGGACCAGCATTTCTCGTAGAGCGGCTGTATCGCGGCAAGGGCATTGTCTTGCTGTGCTTTTGGGGGCAATAGCAATTTGAACTTCCGAAAATCCTTTAAAACAATGCGAGGAATGACGGCACCAGTAACAATGTTCTCCATGCTTTCGCGTGTCGATTCCATCTTGAGGAATGTCGCCAAGAGCAGGGGGTGATATTTACCGTTCGGTCGCAGGATGGCTATCGACGATAGAACAACAACATCCATATCGTCGTCGGCAACGAATACGTGCTTTAGATAGCTTCCATCTTTTGCGATCAAGATGTCATTTTTGAGCGGGCGACAATCGGAAAGCACTAGTGCTTCGTAATCTGCTTGGGAAATTCGTCGGCAGCTTCCAATCTTGATCCCCCAGTCATACATATCCTTCACGGAAGCCATGGGCCTTCCAAACTCCGTGGTAGGCGGGCTTGCATGGGAACCATCTGTGATTCTGGTAGTGACGTCCGTGAGCGTAACCTCCTCCCAATCTTCCTGCGCCTCCTCCACAAACCACTGCCGGAACAGCGTCTCGGCCATGGTTTCGAGGGTCTTGTTCTGGCGATGCAGCAGGTCGATCTTCTTCGACAGATCAAAATACTGATTGCCGATGTACTTCTGCAATTCGGGATCGACGCAAGGAATCCGCAAGTCGTCAAAGTCCCCTTTCTTGAAGTGAGGAATCAACGATCCGACATGCAGCCCCCCAATCTCTTGTTGCATGGCGTTGGATCGCAGCACTGCAAACATGTACTTCGGATATACCTTCGTCTCATCGGCCCTGATAGCCACCATGTCTTGAGCAATGCAAAAGCCCACGGGGTCGGGAACCCACGCGACACGGCCGGGCGTACCCTTCAGTACAAAGATCATGTCGCCCGGCTCGGGATGTCCGCGAAACCACTCGGCATAGACCTCATCGCTCACATAGCGGACGTTCTCGAATTGTGGATACAGGTGAGAGTTAACGATGCAGTTGGTTGCAATCAGCGGAATGCCCTTGTCAACGACCGGGCACGTCCTTCCTCGATTGTCGACAACCATCCTAAGAAGGCTACCGAAGGGGTGATATTCAAGGGCGGCACTCATGCTTGAATCTTTGCCAAGCTCTCCGCAATCGCCGCATTCAGCTTCACCTCCTCCGCTACCTGCGCCTCGAACTCCGCCTTCAGCGCGGCGAAGCGTTCGGCGAAGTTGAAGTCGTCTTCCTCGTCGGGCAGGCCGACGTAGCGGCCGGGGGTGAGGACGTAGTCGAGTTCGGCGACGCGGGCGAGGGGGATGGAGGCGCAGAAGCCTTTCACGTCTTCGTAGCCGCCTTCGCCGGTGCGCCAGGCGTGGTAGGTGGCGGCGATGCGTGCGATGTCGTCAACGCTGAGTTCGCGGGTGCGGCGGTTGATGAGGTGGCCGAGATTGCGGGCGTCGATGAACAGAATTTCGCCTTTGCGCGGGTGGCCGTTATTGCGGGCACGGTTCAGAAACCACAGCCCTGCCGGTATCTGAGTGTTGAGGAAAAGCTTGGCCGGCAGGTTGACGATGCAGTCGATGAGGTTGCCTTCTGCCACCAGCGCCTTGCGGATGTCGCCCTCGCCGCTGGTCTTGCTGGTGAGCGCGCCCTTGGCCAGCACCACGCCGGCGCGGCCGGCTGGCGCGAGGTGGTGCACGAAGTGCTGCAACCAGGCGAAGTTGGCGTTGCCCACGGGCGGCACGCCGTATTGCCAGCGGCCGTCCTTGCGCAGCAGTTCGCCGCTCCAGTCGCTGACGTTAAAGGGCGGATTGGCGATGATGAAATCGGCCTTCACGTCCTTGTGGGCATCGTTGAGGAAGGAGCCTTCGTTGTTCCACTTCACCTGCGAGGCGTCGATGCCGCGGATGGCGAGGTTCATCTTGGCCAGCCGCCAGGTGGTCTGGTTGCTTTCCTGGCCGTAGATGGAAATGTCGTTGACGCGGCCCTGATGCTCGGCGACGAATTTCTCCGACTGTACGAACATGCCGCCGGAGCCGCAGCAGGGGTCGAAGACCCGGCCCTTGTAGGGTTCGAGCATCGCCACCAGCAGTTCGACGATGCTGCGCGGCGTGTAGAACTGCCCGCCCTGCTTGCCTTCGGCCAGCGCGAACTCGCCGAGGAAATATTCGAACACATGACCGAGCACGTCGCGGCTGCGGGCCTTGGCATCGCCCAGCGCAATGTTGCCGACCAGGTCGATCAGCCCGCCGAGGCTGGCCGGGTCGAGATTCTGGCGGGCGAAGACCTTGGGCAGCACGCCCTTGAGGATGGCGTTCTCCTTTTCGATAGCGTCCATTGCAGCATCGACATGCAAGCCGATGTCGGGCTGCCTGGCCTTGCCGAGGAGCCACGACCAGCGCGCCTCGGGCGGCACGAAGAAGACTCGCTCGGCCTTGTATTCGTCCTTGTCCTCGGGGTCGGCGCCAGCGCATTCACCTTCGCCCGCCTGGAGTTTGGCGTACAGAACTTCGAAGGCGTCGGAGATGTATTTGAGGAAGATAAGGCCAAGCACCACGTGCTTGTACTCGGCGGCGTCGATGTTCTTGCGCAGCTTGTCGGCGGCCTTCCAGAGCTGCTTTTCCAGCGGCTCCGTCTTGGTTTCTTTATCTGCTTTGCTGCGGGCCATCCGATTATCGTTCCGGTCAATGCTCGATTGCGCGTAATCATACCTGCCAATATCCGTACCTGGCAGGCAAGGCTATGACAATTGGCAAGGCCATCAGCACGGACAACCTCCACGCGCATTATTGAAAACTCGGCGCTGGCGGGATGGCATATACGCCAGCTTCGCAGCCATCTGGTACAGAATGGCGGGTGTTTACAAGTTTGGCTGGAGAAGCGGAAATGGCGTTGAAGGTCGTCGCAAGAAAAAGCGGGCTGCACGGTCGGGGCTTGTTCGCTGCCCGCGATCTGGCAGCGGGTGAGAAGCTGATCGAATACAAGGGCAAACGCTACGGCAAGGGCGAACACCCGGAGTTGAAGGACGATGGCGTCACCAAGTTCCTGGGCCTCTCCGACGGTACCGGCATCGACGGCACGGGCTGGGCGGCACTGGCCAACCACGGCTGCAATCCCAATTGCGAACTGCAGGAAGAGGAAAGTCGGGGAGGCAAGCTGCACGCGTGGCTCCATGCGCTGCGCGACATCAAGCAGGGCGAAGAACTGGTGTGGGACTATCGTCTCGATGTGCGGTCGCCGCAGGAAGCCTATACGGACTGGGCCTGCGCGTGCGGCGCTGAAGAATGCCGCGGCACCATGGCAGACACGAAGAAGCTCAGGCAGGCCGCGTCCAGGGTACGCAATGAAGCGCCTTCATCCCGCACCCGTGTGCGCCGCCTGCCGGACCGCGCCCGCTACGACAGCGCGTCGATCGCCGCGATCGTCGATGCCGCGCCGATCTGCACTGTGGCCTGCCAGATCGACGGCGCCGTGCATGCGATCCCGACGATCCACTGGCGCGAGGGCAATTACCTGTACATCCATGGCGCGAAAGCCGGGCGCATGCTCAATGCGCTGACGGAGGGCGAAGCCTGCGTCACCATCGCCTTGGTCGACGGACTCGTGCTGGCGCGCTCGGCGCTGCACCACTCGATGAACTACCGGTCGGTCGTGATCTACGGCCGCTTCGCGCCGGTTGTCAACGCGCAGGCCAAGGAACGCGGCTTGCGGGCCTTCATCGAAGGTTTCTACCCTGGACGCTGGGAGGCGCTGCGCCCCATCAAAGCGAAAGAACTCGCCGCGGTCACGCTGCTGCGCATCCCGCTCAACGAAGCCTCCGCCAAGGTGCGCGACGCGGGCGTGAAAGATGACGATGCCGACCTGGGTTGGCCCATCTGGGCCGGCGTGATCCCGGTACTTACCACGCTCGGTGCGGCGCGGAAAGAAGCAGGCGTCGCCAGCGACGCCGTGCCGGCCGTCCGGCTCGACCGCAGCAAGTAATCCAAACCCTGAACCCAACCCGGAAAGCCCACCCATGCGCCTCCTGCACACCATGCTCCGCACCGGCGATCTCGACCGGTCGATCGACTTCTACACCCAGATTCTCGGCATGCGGCTGTTGCGCCGCAAGGACTACCCAGAGGGCAAATTCACCCTCGCCTTCATCGGCTACGGCGAGGAAAAGGACAACACCGTCATCGAGCTGACCTACAACTGGGGCGTCGACCAATACGAACCCGGCACGGCCTTCGGCCACATCGCCATCGAAGTCGACGACGTCTACGCCGCCTGCGCGGCGATCCGCCAGAAAGGAGGCCGGATCATCCGCGAGGCCGGGCCGATGAACGCCGGCACCACCATCATCGCCTTCGTCGCCGATCCGGACGGCTATTACATCGAGCTGATCGGCAAGCGGTAGCAAGCCGGTCCGGGCCCGATCGGCCTGCCTGAAAAACAGCAGCGGACTGACGAGCGATAATTGCCGTCAGCACATCAGGGCGAGGAACACCGCATGCGTATCCATTTCATTGTTCATGAAGCGTTCGAGGCGCCGGGGGCCTATGAGGCTTGGGCGTGCAGTCGGGGACACACCGTTTCCATTTCCCGGGTCTACCGGGGCGAACCTTTGCCGGCGTCCGCCGACGGGATCGACTTCCTGATCGTCATGGGCGGGCCGCAATCCCCCGCAACGACAAAAGCCGAATGCCCCCACTTCGATGCGGCAGCGGAAATGTCGCTGATCGCCAAGTGTGTCGCAGCCTGCCGTGTCGTGATCGGGGTTTGCCTGGGCGCGCAACTCATTGGCGCGGCGCTCGGCGTCGGCGTCGAGCATAGTCCGGAAAAGGAAATCGGCAAGTTCCCGATCTTCCTCACAAGCGATGGACTTGCCAACGAGAAGTTCGCCCATTTCGGCGCGAAGCTCGAGGTTGGTCACTGGCACAACGACATGCCCGGCCTGACGCCCGAGGCAAAGATCATCGCCTACAGCGAAGGTTGTCCGCGGCAGATCATCGAATACGGCAAACGGGTCTATGGCTTCCAGTGTCACATGGAGTTCAACCGGGAGGTCATCGAACTGCTGATCGCCAATGCCGATCCCGCACTCGATACGCTCGCTCAATACAGGTTCGTTCAGCAGGCGGCAGCGCTCAGGCAAAACGACTATTCCGAGATGAACGCAAAGCTGTTCGTGTTCCTGGACAAGTTGTCGGAGGAATACCAGGCAGGCCAATCTTGAATGTCACACTGGCGGCATGGATGATTTCATCACCAAGCCGGTTACGCCGGATCTGCTCTACCAGACCATCCTGAAATGGTTGGCGAAGCCATAGCCGCATGAAGCGCGCGGAAGGTTGATGACTTTGCGCTGATGGCAAATATTGCGCTTTGCGATGGGTTTTATTCCCAGGGAAAACGCGGCAGCATGTCGATTGCCTGAAACAGGCCCTCGCTCCACTTCTCTGAAATTTCGTGCGCGAAGGGATCGTCCTCGCGGAACACCATGCGCCGGCCATCGTTGAGGCTGTCGCGGTTCGAATGTATCTTCTGCAACTGTGCGCTGACCATGGCCGATGACATCCCATGCCCCTGAGCAGAGCGAAGATATTGCCTTTTCCACCGCGGGAAACATGGATTACATGGATTTCCGTATCCCGATTTGTGGCGGCAATGGCCGACTACTTGCATTAAGGCACTGCCGGTGTTACCTTGGTAACACTCGTTCAAGGGGATGCGGATGTCTACAACTTCTTTGAAACTTTCCGATGATCTGAAACAGCGCGCCGCCAACGCAGCCCATGAGTTGGGTGTGTCGCCTCACGCCTTCATGGTGTCCGCCATTGAACAGGCCGCGCATGCAACGGAACTGCGCCTTCGATTCATTGCCGAGGCCAATACCGCCAGGGAAGAAATGATTGACACAGGCCAGGGCCTGGATGCCGATGAGGTTCATGCTTTTCTGAAAGCCAAGCTTGCGGGGAAAAAAGTCGCAAAACTCAAGACACGCTCATGGCGCGCCTGATCTATTCATCGCGCGCGTTCAACGATCTCGATCGACTCACCGACTTTCTGATTGACAACGATCCGCTAGCCGCCAGCGAGACCGTGGAATTAATCGCGGAGGCAGTGACCATCTTGAAGCGCCATCCCCTGATCGGCCGTCCTGTCGAAGACAATATTCGCGAGTTGGTCATATCCCGCGGAAAGACAGGTTATATCGCGCTCTATAGCTACGAAGCGGAACACGACGCCGTCTTGGTTCTGGCGATCCGGCACCAGCGTGAGTCAGGGTTCGCTCATTAGCAGCGGTACAGCACTCCCTAAACGGGCATACGTTCTTTGGGAGTGCGCCAAGCGAGTGTCACTCGCCGCAGAAGTGGAGGGTACGGATCAGAATCCAGTCAGTACCACATCGAGGTGATCGACTTGTGGTGGGCTTGCGAAGAATCCCCCGACCAATTTCCGCCATTCCTGGAATGCATCGGAATTTCTGAAGCCAACCATGTGATCGTCGACGTTATCCCAGGTCACTTTCAACAAGTATGCCGAAGGCTGCTCGACGGACCGGAGCAACTCTAGTCCGCGACAGCCTTTCGCTTGCTGGAAAAGTGGCTTTGCTTGCGCAACCCCTGTTTCAAAAGCGGCCTCGTACCCGGATTTGATTTCGAATCTGGCCATCTCAAAAATCATAGCTGCTCCTATTCGACAGGTTTAAGCGGCGACTTGCAGCTTGACTGGTGGTGCAGCCATTAGTTTCGCCGAACCGGATTTGTCTCGCGCTGCATCACGCAGATGCAGACGCAAGAAATCCGCCGCCTCTTCGCGCTGATTGCACAACAGCAATTCGATCAGGGTCAGATGCTCGCGACAACGTCGTGCCGATGCCGTGCGGTCAATACATTTCTGATATTCCATCAACCGTCTCAGCCGATTGATTCGGCGCAATGATTCGGTGATGAAGACATTGCCCGAGAAACCGGCAATGGCCTCGTGCAACCGGGTATTTGAGTCAAAAATCTGGGCCGGAGAGGCCGAGTCAATTTCACCATTCAGCAGCGCTAATTGCTCTTTCTGGCAATGGAGAAGTTCTTTCTCGTCTACACGGAAGCCCGGCTCCAGAATGGCCGCGGGTTCGAGCAGGATGCGAAAACGATAACCTTGATCGTAAGTTTCGCCCGAAGTTAGCGTTGGCAGAAATATCCAGCCATGCCCCAGCAGACGCTCTGCCCAGCCCTCCTGGGCCATGCGCCGCAGAATGTTGTTCAGGTGGGACCGCGTCAGGCCATACAGGCGCATCAACTCGTTTTCCGTGAAGCGCTCCGGCAACTTTCCCGCCAGGCGGTCTTGCGCAATACGCAGATAGAAATCTTCTTCCTGGCTGCTTTCCATCAACAGCGCAGAACTGCTGCTTATCCCGGTTTTGACGACATAGCCGCCATCCTCAGCTTTGCTGACGACTTCTTCTTCAGACAATCTTTTAAGCGCTTCCCGGATGGGCGAGCGCGACACCCTGAACTGCTCGGCCAAGCCCCGTTCGGGCAGCCGGGTGCCCGGAGAGAGCTGCTCCTTGGCGATGTGTTCCTTGATGTTGATAACCAGTTGCTCGGTTACTTGGGTAGCCATGGAACCCCCAGATTTTTTGGCAGGGAAGGGCTGTCGAAGCCGGTAGGCGAAAAGGCAGCATGGATGGTACGCAATTATCACATAGAACCACAACAACATTCTTGCCTAGCCGGCAGCATACGCCATCAGTCGACAAAAACCCTCAATCAATGAGGTTAGAACCAATACAAAAATATTGTTGACATTGGTACATTGTAAGCATAATGTACCATACATAATGAATTACCGGGATGATGTATCGGTGGTTTTACGAGTCTTCCGGAGAATGAAAATTCAGCGAAATCGATTTCATTGAGGAGAGGCAAATGTTCTTGAAAGCCGCTTGCCAACTGGGATTGATACTGTAAGAGACTGTACTTAAAACTATTTATCAGATTGACAAAGGTCTAGCCATGTTTGCAACGATCAATCCAACAACCGGCCAAACCGTAGCCAGATATCAAGAACACACTCCAGAGTACGTCGAGGCGGTCTTACAAAATGCCTTCAATGCTCAGAAGGATTGGGCACGTAGGCCGCTTGTAGAGCGTTCTGCCCAGTTGAAACGAGTTGCTGGTGTTTTACGCGAAAGAAAAGCCGAATACGCCTCCTTGATCACGCTGGAAATGGGCAAGCCTTTGGCCGAAGCACAGGGAGAAATTGAGAAGTGCGCCTGGACATGTGATTTCTATGCCGAAAGCGCGCCACGCTATCTGGCAGACATGCAGGTAGAGAGCAACGCAGCGGAAAGCAGTGTGGTGTTCGAACCGATTGGGGTGGTGCTGGCGATCATGCCCTGGAACTACCCATTCTGGCAGTTCATCCGTTTCGCCGCCCCGGCGCTGGCCGCTGGCAACGGTGCCATACTGAAACATGCCGAAACCGTCCCGCAATGCGCGGCCGCGCTCGAATCCCTGCTTGTTGAGGCGGGCGTCCCCAAGGGATTGATGACCAACTTGATGGTCGAGCCTGCCCGCATTCAAGGCTTGATCGACGACCCGCGCATCGCTGCGCTGACGCTGACTGGATCGACGCGTGTAGGGAAGATTGTCGCGTCACAGGCCGGTCGCGCCATGAAAAAGCAGGTTCTGGAACTGGGCGGCTCCGATCCGTTCATCGTGCTCGCCGACGCGGACATCGAATTGGCCGCCAAGACCGCAGCGAAGGCACGCTTCTCCAATACCGGGCAAAGCTGCATTTCATCCAAACGCTTCATAGTCGAGGATGCCGTGGCGGATCGGTTCGTCGAGGCATTCTGCCGATATGTGAGGGAACTCAAGGTTGGCGACCCCTTTCAGGAAGGCACGACCCTGGGGCCGATGGCACGCCTGGATTTACGAGAGGAATTACACAAGCAGGTTGAGCGGTCCGTTGCCGCCGGTGCGACCTTGATCCTGGGTGGACACAAAGTGGACGGTGACGGATTCTTCTATGCCCCGACGGTTCTGGATCACGTCACGGCCGACATGGCTGCCGGGTCGGAAGAAACCTTCGGGCCGGCCGCGGCGATTCTGCGCGTCAGGGATGTCGAAGAGGCCATCCAACTCGCCAACGCCACGGAATATGGGCTGGGCGCCGCGCTCTGGACGACAGATATGGCACGGGCGCAGAAACTGGTGCGGCAGATCGAAGCCGGCGCGGTCTTCGTGAACGGACTGGTGGCTTCGGATGCGCGTTTGCCTTTCGGTGGCATCAAGCAATCCGGCTATGGACGCGAATTGAGCGATTTCGGCATTCGCGAATTCACCAACATCAAAACCGTCTGGATCGGTCCTGCGCGGTGACCCCCTGAAAGGAACGACATGCCTGCCATCAAAACCCCTTCGAATGCAATGCTGCTCAGGCCCAGCGACCTCAAATGCCATGATCGTGGCGGCGGCGCGCGGACGACGCCCTTGGTCTTGCCATCGCTTGGGGCCTCCACCTTCATTACCGGTATTACCGAGTTCGATCCCGGGGTTGCCATTCCATTCCATAGCCACAACTGCGAAGAAAGCGTTGTGCTTCTGGAAGGCGATGCGGTGATGGATATCGATGGCGAAGTACATCCTCTGCAGCCGCTGGACACCACGTTCATTCCGCCCAATGTCGTGCATCGGTTTCGCAACCTGTCCAGTACGCAACCGATGAAGATTCTGTGGATCTACGCATCCGTCAACGCGACGCGCACCTTGCAGGAAACCGGGGAGACCCGCCCCATTTCCGCCGAACACGCGCGCTGAAGCTTTCCTTATTACCTTTCACTGATTGGAGTTGTCATGAGAATTCTTGTACTACCGGGAGATGGGATCGGTCCCGAAATCGTTGCGTCGTCCGTTGATGTGTTGAATGCGGCAAACCAGTTATTCAACCTCGGCCTGCAGTTCGACTACGACGACATCGGCTTTGCCAGCCTGGAGAAATATGGCACCACCTTGCGGGATGATCTTCTGGACAAGGCTCGCGGCTACGACGGCCTGATCCTGGGGACGATATCGCATGCGGATTATCCGAAGCCCGAGAAGGGCGGCAAGAATGTGTCGGCTGGCTTCCGCGTCGGTCTCGACCTCTATGCGAATGAGCGCCCGGCACGTACCCGTAGCTTTCTGCCGTCGAATCTGAAGCCGGGCAAGAGCATGGACCTGATCATCATGCGGGAAGCGACCGAAGGTTTCTACGCGGACCGCAACATGTTCAAGGGCTGGGGCGAAATGATGCCGAGCCCCGACATGGCCTTGTCCGTAAGAAAGATCACTCGCCATTGCAGCGAGCGGATTGCCCGCCGTGCCTTCGAAAAGGCAATGACCCGCCGCAAGAAGGTTACGGCCATTCACAAGGCCAACAGCTTTCACATGACGGATGGCCTGTTCCTGGAATGTGTCCGCAAGGTAGCCAAGGAGTTCCCGGAAGTCCAACTGAACGACCTGCTCGTCGATGCGTCGACTGCGCACCTCGTGCGTAACCCGGAGAGCTTCGACGTCATCGTGGCAACCAATTTCTACGGGGACATCCTCAGCGATCTGGCGAGCGAACTGTCAGGCAGCCTGGGCCTTGCCGGGTCTTCAATGGCGAGCGACACACTGTGCTGCGCCCAGGCCCAGCATGGATCGGCACCCGATATTCAGGGCCAGGACAAGGCCAATCCGATTTCGATGATCCTGTCCGTGGCCATGTTGCTGCAATGGCTGGGCGAGCATCGAAACCATCCCGTCATGCGTCAGGCCGGCAACGCGATCGAAGCCGCGGTGGACGCAGTGCTGGCCAATCCTCAAACACGTACCGCTGACCTCGGTGGGTCGATGGGCACGAAAGCTTTTGGCCTCGAAGTCGCCAATCAGTTGCAGCGCGTCTAACCAGAACTTACGGGAGAAATCCAGATGGTCAGCAGGCGAACTTTATTGAAGGGAGGCGTGTTGATGGTTGCAATGGGCATGGAATTTCAAAACAAGCTGGCGAGCGCTGCTGAAAAGGGGAAAACCACGGGACTGCAAGTTCCGTATTCGGCGGGGCGGGCGTTGCCGACCATTGATATGCCAGACAATGCCTGTGATTGTCACCATCACATCTACGATCCGGTCACTTACCCCTACGTGCCGGAAGATGTGCGCAATCAACCGCCGGCAACCGTCGATGCTTACCAGTTGCTGCAACAGAAACTGGGACTGAAACGGAATGTCATCATCCAGCCGTCGGCCTACGGCCTGGACAACCGCTGCACGCTCGCTGCGCTGCAAAAGATGGGCAGTAATGCACGAGCCGTCGTCGTAGTCGATGCAAAGGTCACGGATGCCGAGCTCGATGCGATGCACAAGCTCGGTGTCCGTGGCATTCGATTCAATATCTCCACGGGTGGCACGGATGATCGCGACGTGATTCTCAGGCTGTCGCAGCGCGTGCATCAATTGGGTTGGCACGTGCAGTTCTGGATGAGTGCGAACGACGCAGTCAAGATGGAAGCGCTGTTGTTGCAAATGCCTTCACAAATCGTATTCGACCATCGAGGCCATCTTCCCCAACCGGAAGGCGCGAATCATCCGGCATTCAAGGTTATCTGCAACCTCATCGACAAGGGCAGGGCCTGGGTAAAGCTGTCGGGCCTGTACATCGACACGAAAGTGGCTGCACCGACTTATGCCGACACGGTGGAAGTCGGCCGTGCCTTGGTTCGTCACGCGCCGGAACGCATGGTGTGGGGAACCGACTGGCCGCACCCCAGCGTCTTCTCGGAACGCAAGCCGTGGCCGGATGATGCCCAGATGCTCAACCTGCTGGCCGAACAAGCCCCTGATGACGCCGTTCGTCAGCGGATTCTCGTAACGAACCCGGCGACGTTGTACGGGTTCGGCAATACCCAATAACTACCAACATCGGAGGAAATCACCATGTTCTCAAAAGCCAAACCCATTCTCGCCGTTCTGGCGCTCTGCACGGCAGGTGCAGTCCACGCACAAGTCGTCAAATTCACGCTGGGTACATCCAACAGCGACAAGACGCCGAGCACGATCGTGATGAAAGAATGGGCAGACAGTATGCGCAAAGCTTCATCCGGCAAGCTGGATATGAAAGTCCTATCCGGTGGGTCGCTCGGCAGCGATCAGGTACTGCTCGAACAGCTTTCGACCAACGAGATCCAGATCAATATTGCCGGTCCGACCGTGGTTCATAGCCTGGCCAAGGAGTATCAATGCCTCGAAGCGGAATATGCCATTCGCGATGCCGAGCACGGCATGCGTGTATGGACGGGACCGCTGGGCAAGGAAGTGAGCGATGTCCTGACCAAGCGTTACAAGATTCGCATTGTTGGCATCGCGCACCGTGGTGCTCGCGAAGTGACGTCCAACAAACCTGTCAAGACCCCTGAAGAGTTGAAGAACGTGAAGATTCGCGTCCCAACCAAATTGCGCGGCGATGTTTTTGCGGCCATGGGCGCCAACCCCGCTTCGATGAGCTTCACCGAACTCTACGGCGGATTGCAAACCGGCGTGATCGATGCCCAAGAAAACCCGGTTAACGCGATCATCGGGCAGAGCTTTTTCGAAGTGCAGAAGTATCTGATCAAAACCTCCCATGTCTGGAGTTACTTCGTTGTCACGGCCAACGATGAGTTCTATCAAAGCCTGCCGGCCGAGCACAGGAAGATCTTCGACGAAGAACTGGCCAAAGCCATGAATTCGCTGAATACGAAGGTGATGAACTCGATCAAGAGCGATGAGGATTTCCTGAAGTCCAAAGGACTCACCATCATCGAAGTTGATCAGGCACGGTTCAAGAAACTCGCCGATCCGGTAGTCGAAAAATATGCGGAAACGAACTGCCGCCCCGGGTTACTGAAAGACATCGCCAAATATTGAAGGATGAATACGAGATGGGGCATTGCCGCTAGGCTGCTGGCGGCTGATTGACGCAATGCCCTACCCTATAACTTTGGGGAGGCTTGGATGAGAAAGCTACTGGACGCGTTTTGCCGATTGCTGACGTGGTTCTGCGTCGTCGGATTCACGCTCATGCTGTTGATTACCTGGTATCAGATCGTTGCGCGCCACACACCGGTGTGGTTGGCGCCATGGACTGAGGAGGCAGCACGGCTACTGTTCGTTTTCACCGTGTTGTTTGGTATCACGGTTGCCATTCATCACCGTGAGCACATTGTGGTTGATTTCATCAGCGCGAAGATGCCGGCCCGCATGCAAAGAGTGATGAATATTTTGTATGACTTGGGCTCGCTGCTGTTTCTCGCCGCGGCATTCTCTGGTGCACTCAATCTCTCGAAGCGCTTGTGGATGGCGTCGTTGGCAACGATCGAGGGCGTGACGAAGGGACAGCTCTACGCCCTTGAGGCGATTGCGATCGGGCTGATGTTCATTTATGTCCTGGCGAATGTTTTCCTGCCAGAGGTCAAGGCGAAGGAAATTGACTATTCCGAGGAGTTGTCACAATGAGCATATTCTCTTTGCTATCCATCGCCTTCCTCATCCTGATCTGCATCGGGTACTCGGTGGGAATGGCCGCAGGCTTCATCTCCACGCTCGGTGCGGCGGAGCTGTTTGGCGGGATCTTCAATCCACGCACCGGGAGCATGCTGGCCCGCTCGCTCCTCGACAAGATGGACAGCTTCCTGTTGCTGGCCATCCCGTTTTTCCTGTTGGCCGGCCGCCTGATGAATACGACCGGTGTCACGACACGCCTCTTCAATTTCATCGCGCTCCTGGTACAGCCTCTCAAAGGCGGGCTGGGACATGCGAACGTGTTGTCCAGCGTGGCGTTTGCCGGCATGTCCGGCTCGGCGACAGCCGATGCGGTGGGGCTGGGCACCATCGAAATGAAGGCGATGCTCGAAAAAGGCTATGACCGGGAATTCAGTGCCGGTGTGACGGCAGCAAGCTCGCTACTGGGCCCGGTCATTCCGCCGAGCATCGTACTGGTTGCCTATGGGGTCCAGGCTGAGGTATCGGTCGGGAAAATGTTCCTCGCCGGCGTCGTGCCAGGTCTGCTGCTGGCAGCTGCTTACATGGCTTATGTGTGGTACCTCGCGCATCGCGACAACCACCCGGACGGCTCCTGGCCGAGCCGGGCAGAGGTCATAGGCAGTGCGCGTTATGCCGTCCTGCCCATGCTGATGCCTCTCATCATCATTGTCGGCATCTACAGCGGCGCGTTCACCCCGACGGAGGCTGCCGCTGCCGCGTGTGCGTATGCAATCGTGCTTGGATTTATATATCGAGAACTTTCGCTGCGTCAGTTGTTTAATGAGATCAAATGCACCATGATCGATACGGCGGTCATCATGCTGATCATCGCGACAACTTCGATGTTCGGCCAATTGATGGTGCTCGAAGGCATGCCGGACCGTTTGGCGACGACATTCGCCTCCATCACCACCAATCCGATCGGAATGATGTTCATCTTCATGGTGCTCTGGACGATCGTCGGCTTCTTCATGGCGCAAACCCCGGCGGTTCTGATTCTTACCCCAATCCTCCTGCCGATCGCGACCCAAGTGGGTATCGACCCGATTCATCTGGGCGTGGTGATGTCGATTACCTTGACCATCGGCTTGCTGACGCCGCCAGTCGGCATGGTGCTGTATGCACTGGTTCGCGTGACCGAACTCTCGTTCGGTCGGCTCGCAGTGTTGTCGATGCCTTACGTCATCCTTTCGACACTGGTTGTCGTGCTGCTGATCCTGTTCCCGCAACTGGTCCTGTTCCTGCCGAATCTGATGTGATGATCAGATTGATGCCGTCCTGCCACCGCCGAGTTTCTAACGGCGCCGCAGGTCGAGCGTGCAGGGATATTCCGGATTGATCTCTTCGACCGGCGGGGCCATCGGGCCGAGGCGCGAGCCTTCCGGCAGGAACTGCTGGAGTGCACCGACCCACGGCGGCGGCGTGTAGCTGCCGATGGTGTGGCCTTCGGCGCGGAAGCGGATGTGGCGGCGCGCCTCGGCTTCGTAGGCATTGACCGGAAAGTGCTCGTAGTTGCGGCCGCCCGGATGCATCACGTGA
>Ga0172375_10006921_pt1 | contig 15717 bp, 18 predicted proteins | sample LakKiv1m_FD_114537 | JGI IMG/M metagenome (GOLD analysis project Ga0172375, IMG submission 114537) | Freshwater microbial communities from Kabuno Bay, South-Kivu, Congo - kab_092012_11.1m | ecosystem: Environmental > Aquatic > Freshwater > Lake | place: Democratic Republic of the Congo...
AAGATTGTGCGGGAAAGTGGTTTTTGCAAAGAAATGGATTAGTCAAAAGAAAGAATTGATTGGAAAAGTAATTGCTTATAATATTCATAGGTTAGTGCAATTACTTAGGATTTGACTAATGCCCCAGTCTCCAAATATATTTAAACACAAACTTTCAAACAGATCTATGCCCAACAAAATCATTCTTCCGAAAAATAAAGTCGAAGTTTATTAATCACCCATATTTTTTTTAGCCGGTCCTGTTAGTCACGCAGGTGGTTGGCAAAATAAAGCAATCGAGATTATAAGAAAAAGAAATTCTGATGCCTACATCACCGTTCCAGATTACGGAAACATTTTAGATCCAAAACACGTCAGAGATTCCGAACAATCCAGAGAAATATTCAATAGTCAACTCGAATGGGAACAACACTATTTAGAAATCGCAGAAAATCAAGGAGCAATCTTATTCTGGCTTCCGAGACAAAGTGGGCAAATGCCATTTTTAGAAACTGGATTCCAAAGGACTTACGCACGAGACACACGCCCAGAAACTGGCGGTTGGGGCTGGGGATTATTGAGATTTAACCCGAACGCACACGTTGCCGTTGGCGGAGAAAAAGAATTCGACGGAATAGATGTGATAAGAAGAAACTTTGCTAAATACGCACCACAAATCCCCTTTAGAGACAACCTAGAACAAACCTGTACAGACGCCATGAGATATCTATCTTAGTCTCAAATTAGTATTAATTATATAGTAGTTACAAAACGTAATATTTAAAAATTGTCTTTTTCTGGGTTTTTTATGGCTAAACCTAGATTTTTTAAATTAGAAGTAACGCCCACTCCTAGACTGAGGGATGGATTTTCATTAGACACACTCGTATTAGAACAAGAAATGAAGAGAAATAATGGCGGAGTTAATTTAACAAGAGTTACGAAAGACACACCAATTGATGAAAAATTATGCAGAAGATTTGTGCCATTCTTCGAATGTGAAGATCAAGATGTAATTCGTGCGTTAACAAGCAGATACGGCGAAATTGATTCTCCATGCGCCATGATCGTTAATTCCGAAGAGGAACTAGCAACGCACTTATCAACAGCATACCAAGTTGCTCATTTCCATTACATCCTTGGAAAAAAACACAACCTAAAAGGATCTTTCCCAGATTTGTGCTGCGGAAGATCTAGCAGAAGCCTAATGTTATCGCTTATGGATTTTGGATATCCGAACGCGACCTATGCATATTCCAACAGATATGATCACGGATACACACTCTTGCCATTCGTACTAGGAGATAAAAAAATCTCTGGTTCTATCTTAATCGACCCAACACATGATCAACTATGGGATAAGACCGACATAAGAAACGCAGTTATGCTAAAACTAGGGCCAAAATGGGAATATCGAAATGGTTGGGCACATGGTGCTGATTTATTCCCAGACAGAATTTGTACGATAGATATTATTAGGAAAATTCCAAACAATATATCTGATGATGATCTCTATCATAGAGATGGAGAAAAATCCCTCAACCAAGCATTTGCAAATCCGGTTAAAGTTGAACAGATTGATGCCACCAAAAGAAAAACATCACGAACTACAGGACGAAAAACTCGTGGTTCACTCTAAATTCTTCAAATCTTTTTCTGGATATCTTAAATCCAAATCGTCCGCATCTAACTTCTTCAAATTAGAGTTCTGACGTTCTATATAAGAAAATACATTACTATGCTTCGCACCTTGAATTAAAGAAACAATTCCTTGAATCGCATGTGGCATATGATCCGCATCCGAAATTATCCCAACAAGATTATCATGTATAACAACCGCCGCACCAGTCAAGGTTTCTATCGTTCGTTTCGCTTTTCCTTCCACGCCAATTATCCTAGAACGTATTTCGGACAAATTTTTTCTATGTGTGTGTTCTTTAATATTAATATATTCTATATTTACATCCTCATTTACAAGACCCATCGCATCTTCAACGTCAAACCCAAAATCAATCGCCTGAATTATTTTTTCAGCCGTAAACTCGTTAAATTCCGTGCCATCCAAAACGACCGTCCCTCTTTTCGCCTCTATCTTAATATCTATCTTTCTCTGTATAACTGGTATTGCTTTCTTAATCTTAGTCAGACTCTTAATAATCAACTTTCTCATATTCTGAAAATCCATTTAGAGTTTATATACTTAGCGAAGCTACATTCCTTCAATTGTATTAGAATAACCGATACCATTCTTCTCAAAAACCTTATTCGCCTCTTTCATAGCATCACCACCCAAAAACACTGCGAAAACATTTTTATTCATCCCAGAAAGCTCTTTTTTGAAATCTACAACCGCCTTAGCAGTATAATTAATCTCGGACATACTCTGCGGAGTCAAGACAACTAACAATGAATCAAAATCCTTATTTTTAATTTCATTAAAATATTTTTTATAATCCACAGAAAGCGCGGTTCCCAAGATATCTAACGGTTTCTCAATAACACTAATACCATTTTTACTTAAATAATCAGAAATCAAAACACCAGGTCCACCTGCATTTGTCAAAATAAAAACCTTTTTCCCAATCTCTAGATTTTTCTTATCATAAATTATTTTTTTACCACTCGCTAAAACAAACGCATCGAACAAACTTTCACACAACACAACTCCGCATTGTTTCAACGCACCAGTATAAACCGCATAATCAGACGCAAGGCTCGCCGTATGACTTATCGCAGCCTCTTTACCGACTGCAGAACTTCCCGCTTTCACGGCATAAATTTTCTTTCCCTTTTTTATTGCTCGCCTACAAGCATCCATAAATCTTTTACCATCATTCAATTTTTCAATGTATAAAACAATAGATTTTGTTTTTCTATCCTCACTAAAATATTCTACAAAATCACTAAACTCCAAATTCTCCATATTTCCCAAACTAACAAACTTAGAAAAACCCACATCTTTCAGAAAATTCGCAATATAACTCCATAACGCACCAGATTGACTAATGAACGCAACATTTCCTACACTCGGCATATTAGATGAAAATGTTAAATCTAATTTCTCAGAAGGATCACAAATGCCAAAACAGTTAGAACCTAAAAATCTAATTCCGTATTTATTTGCTACCTTAGAAATTTCCTCAACTCCATTTTTATTTCCAACTTCCGAAAATCCAGCACTAATCAAAATGACGTGTTTTATTCCCTTCTTACCGCATTCTATCAAAACTGGTGGAACATATTCTGCAGGAACAGCAATAATGCCCAAATCTATTTTCCCAGAATAATCTAATACGGACTTATAACATTTTTTTCCCATCATCTCTTCATGAGATGGATTAACAGGAACAATTTCTATACCACTCTCTAAAACCTTTTTCAATAAAATACCACCAACCTTAGAAACATTTTCAGAAGCCCCGATAATCGCAACGCTTTTCGGTTCAAAGAATCTATCCAAATCACCCATAAAAAATTAAAATAAAGAAACTATTTAAATTTAGGGTTTAACGATTTATTAAAAAATTTTACTTGTAGTTGGTTGAATGCTTAAGCATCATAAAACAAGGAAGAGAAATGGCTAATCCAATAACAAAACAGCCCGTAGCAACCGCATACGCAGAAGCCATTGACCCTTGCGAGTTTACTGCAACTTCTTCCAATCTTCTTGCTTCATTCAGAACATCTATACCTGTATAAGAAGCCAAGGCCATACCGCCAAGTGTTAAGAGCCCACTAAAAGCCAAGGGAAGTTTATCTTCTAATCCATGCAAATTAATTTTTCTCATAAAATTAATGACGGAATGATATTTTTAAACATTTATATAATAATGAAATAAAGAAACTATTTAAATCTTTTACAAACACCTAGAAAGCGAACGCTCCGAAGCACGAACTCTGTCTGGAAAAGATTTGTCTACATAAATACCGTCGCCCCTCGAATGAACCTCGTGACATCTTCTATCTGTTCGTCCTGCAAGTTCACGATAATCTACTAAAACTGTTTTCTGATAATTCATCTTCAAGGGTTCAACATTCGCCATACTACATTAACTCTTTCCTAATTTATAAATATTTATATACAGACAAGAATTTATGCTTTTATGAAACAATTCACCGAAAAAGAGGCAGAAAGTTTTCTAGAGAAAAATAAGTTTCAAATTGCAAAAAGAGCATTCGTAAAAAATAAGAAAGACTTATTAAAAATAAAAATTCCGTTTCCGTGGGTTATGAAAATTTCTTCATCAAAAATAATGCACAAAGCAAAACTCGGCGGAGTTATTTTAGACATAGAATCAATCGAACAAGCAGAACAATCTTATTCACAGCTATCTAAAATACAATTTTTCGAAGAAGCAATCATCCAAGAAATGATAAGAGGAAAAGAAATAGTTATCGGAATAAAAAATACTCCTGAATTCGGACACGCAATAATGTTTGGAAAGGGCGGAACATCTGTAGAGAAAGAAAAAGATGTCTCATTCAGAATTTTGCCATTAAGGGACAAAGATATCTCTGAAATAATAAAAGAAACTAAAGTCTCACAAGACTTAACAGAAAAAGAGACAAAAAACATCCAAAATATAATAAAAAAAATACAAATTCTAATAAAAAACAACCCAAAAATACAAGAATTAGATATCAATCCCCTATTAGTTAACGAAAAACACGCCATTGTAGCCGACGCTAGACTAGTTTTTAAGTAGAAATCTCGCACAAAACATATAAATACTTGTACTCCTACAAAATTCTGACAAACATTTAAAAGTAAACTTTAGAAAAAATTAAGATGGAAGCAAAAGACAAACAAATGCTGGAATACATAAAGAAAGTTGCACCAGGAACGGCGATTAGAACCGTAATTAACGACCTTATTCGTTCTGAACTCGGCGCATTAATCGTTTTCGAAACACCCGAAATAGAAAAAGTAATCGAAGGCGGATTTAGAGTAAATTGCCGATTCACACCGCAGAGACTTTTCGAATTATGTAAAATGGATGGCGCGATTATCGTTTCTTCAGACATGAGAAGAATACTTCACGCAAACGTATTACTAACTCCAGATCCATCCATATCCACAAACGAAACTGGAACAAGACATAAAGCAGCAGAAAGAACTGCGAAACAGATGAATACTTTCGTAATAACTATCTCGGAAAGAAGGAAAAAAACCACGCTTTATCTTAATAATTTCAAACATTCGTTACGACCAGCAGAAGAAGTATTTAGAGAAATAGGAAACACTATCCAGATATTAGAAAAACAAAGAGAAATATTTGACGACTTAATGAGTAAAATAAACATCCTAGAAGTATCCAATATGGTTTCGGTAAGTGATGTATGCAAAATAATTCAAAGAGCAGAAATAATTCTTAGAAATTCTGAAACACTAAGAAAAGATTTCATCGAAGCTGGAAAAGAAGGAAACCTGATGAATATTCGATTCAGAGAATTAACAAAGGGAGTAGAGAAAAAGGAAGAAGAAATAATTAGAGACTACGCCAAACTATCTCTGAAAAAAACAAAAACACTTTTAGAAAATTTAAGTTTCGAAGGATTATTAGAACTAGAATCCATCGCAAGATTAGTATTTGAAAAAGAACTAGAAGAAAGCGTTTCACCAAGAGGATTCAGATTCATGTCCGAACTAAATCTAACCGAAAAAGAAGCTTCAATGATTGTTAATTCATATAATAGCTTATCAGAAATATTAAATGATGAAAGCAATAAAATGGAAGAACTTCTAAAGAATAACGCTGCAAACGTAAAAGAAAATATTGAAAAACTTAGAGAAAAAATAGTCGAAGGAAGGACGCTAATATAAAATGTTGTCCAAACAAGAATTAGAAGAAATCAGAAACATTCTTGAACGCTCTCAAAATCCCCTTTTTCTCTTCGATAACGACGGAGACGGATTATCATCTTTTTTAATATTAAAAAAATCACTAGATCGTGGCAAGGGATTTTTCATAAAATCCTTCCCCGAATTAGACCCTGCCTATCTTAAAAAAGCAGATGAATTTAATTCAGACATAGTAGTCGTTCTTGATTACGGAATGATAAGCAAAGATTTTATAGAAGCCGCACAAGAAAAAAATTTAGAAGTCATGGCAATAGATCATCACGATGTACCAAAGATAAATGAAATAAACTTTTTCACCTCCTATCCAACGAAAGAACCAACTTCATACATTTGTCAAAAAGTATTCAATCAAAAACAAACAGAATGGCTTGCTCTTATTGGTTGCATCAGCGACGTATTTTTACCAGAATTCCACGAAAATATAACAAAAGAATTTCCAGAATTAACCAACGGCAAAAAAGACCCACTAGACATTTTATTTACAACTGAACTCGGAAAAATCGCTATGATAATGAATTTCGGATTGAAGGACACAACGACAAACGTCATGAAGCTAATAAGATTCACAGAGTCTTGCAATTCACCACAAGATTTTCTATCTGAAACAAAAGAAAACAAATACTGGCACGAAAAATACGCAAGATCCATGAATTTCATAAAAAAAATGGCAGAAAAAGCTAAAACGCACGACAACAAAATCATACTAGAATATAGCGGAGAAACAAGCATGTCTTCAGAAATATCTAATTTCGTTCTTCAGCAAAACCGAGACAAACTTATTGCAGTTATTTACAAAAAATCTGGTACTTGTAACGTTTCTTTAAGAGGTAAAAAGGCAAAAATCATCTTAGAAAAAATAATCAAAGAGCTTCCTAATATTACCGGCGGTGGTCACGCAGAAGCTTGCGGGGCACGAGTCCCCACAGACGACCTAGAAAGATTCAAAGAAATATTTCTAAAAGAATAATCTTAAAAACCCGCATTTCGTCCAAATTCTATGATAGATCAACTAGCAACACTAGCTATTCCAATTAACTAATTCTAGTTAGAACTCTATCTTAATTCTAATGACATCTAAAACAAAACCTATTGATAAACCAAAAGAAGCGTCAAAAGCACTACTTGTAGACAGCCAAGAGCCAGAAGGGCTAACGATTAAAGGTTATGACTTCAACGAGAAATTCGACTTCAATAAATTCTTAGAAAGTTACGCAACGACTGGCGCTCAAGCTTCAAATCTAGCAAAAGCCATTGAAATTATTAAGAAAATGAGAAAAGAAAAAGCGTTCATCTATTTGGGCTACACTTCAAACATGGTCACAACTGGAATGCGAGAAATAATTAGATATCTAACGGAACATAAACTGATAGACTATCTCATAACAACCGCTGGCGGAATTGAAGAAGATTTCATAAAGTGTATGGGTGATTTCAAGTTAGGAGAATTTAGCCTAAATGGAGCAGAACTAAGAGACAGAGGAATAAATCGTGCCGGAAACATCCTAATCCCAAATTCCAGATACGTCCAATTCGAAAAATTCGTCCTTTCTACGCTCGAAAAATATAAAGACAATATCAAAACACCCTCCGACGTAATAAATTGCCTAGCAAAAGAAATAAACAATAAAGATTCCATATATTACTGGGCCAACAAAAACAATATTCCAGTTTACTGCCCCGCAATCATGGACGGCTCTTTAGGAGATATGATTTATTTCTATAAAAACTACAAAAATAAAAATTTCAAACTAGATATCGTAGAAGACACAGAAAATTTCAACAACTCTTCAATCGGAAAAGAAAAAACAGGAATGATAATTTTAGGCGGCGGAGTTGTTAAACATTCTATTTGTAATTGTAATCTATATAGAAACGGCGCAAACTACGCAGTTTACATTAACACCGCACAAGAATTTGACGGCTCAGATTCTGGCGCTCGACCAGACGAAGCAGTTTCATGGGGAAAAATCGCACAAAAATCAGAAACAGTGAAAGTTTACGCAGATGCAACGCTGGTTTTTCCTTTAATCGTTAAAGGCGCTTTTTTGGATTAATTATTTCGTCTCAACAGACAAGGTATTTCCGTTCTTATCTTTTACATGTATACTTTTTATCTTTTGTTTTATATCTTCTTTTTTCTTTTTCAACAACTCATAAAGTGTAAAGAACATAATAATCGCACCAGCGATAGTCGAAAACAAAACCGCATTATCTTTTAACTTCTGAGTTATAGAAATTTTTTTAACGCTCTCGAGTTTTTCAAACTGAGTGCTATATTCATCTTTTGCTAAATCAATTTTAATATTAGCCTGTTCATAATTCCCAGACAAAATATTCGACTGTGCATCCCTAATTAAAATCTTCAAATCTGCCAAACTAACACCAGCCACATCATATCCCAAATCTTTCTTAGACTGAAAATTCGTCTCTAAATCACTATAATTTTGTTTCAATGCAGCCAACATACTCGTAACATTAGCCGCCAATTGCTGATTCGCCTGAGCAGACGCACTAGCAGCAACATCACTCACATTAACACTCTGATAGAAAATCTCCTGATTTATCTTTATGGTTAAATTAATTTCTCCCGACTTCTTGAAATTACCGCTAATTAAAATATAAGATTTTTCCTGAGACTTTAATGAATCAATAGGCACAACATCATAACTCGAGAAACCATTCCCAGAAACAAATGCGGCGATATTTGTCAATTCTTGATCGCCAATATTCTGAACATTGATATTTAATTGTACATCCCCAATGTTTGCAGACTTAGGAAAAAAATTCTTAATCACGATTGATGTAGTCGAAACATTTTCTATCACCGAATCATTAACAGAAATATTTTCGCTAATATTTGCAGAACCATTCAAACTGTCATTAATAATACTATCATTCTCGCCAAATACGGATACTGCTAAACAAATAAATACAAACAACGATACAATCACCAATATATTTTTTCTCATACAAATTAAACTAATACATCTATTTTTAAAGTTTTCCTCGGTAAAAACTATCTACTCAAAACCTCTAATATTCTCAATTTCCTTTGAGCCTCTTGAACAATCACTCTCTGATTCGTTCCCTCTAATCTCTCAAAAAGCTCTCTAGCAAATTGAACTCTTTCTTCGTTCATGATTTTAACTTAAACCCCCTTTTCTCTAAAAAGTCCATAATAGCCTTATCTACGAAATTTCTCTTTGAAGGAAACTCTGTTTTATTTCTCAAGCTTCCAATAATATATCTATCAACCTCCGTAATGAGCCACTTACTCACCTTTACGGTTGTTTCATCATTTGTTACCATTCGTATACGATTAGTAACTGACTATTTAAATGTTGCGTAAATTAAAAAATATTTGTAAGAAGCCTACCACTCAATCTCGTTTACGTCTTTTCTCGTATATTGAAACTCGTTCTCCAAAGCATAAAACTCTAAACTTGTTTCAACCTGATCGTCAAAATATCTTATTTGATAATCTTTCTCCGTCTTTTCACTATAAACTTCAATAATCATCTCCTTTGTTGTTTTATGGTCCATAAATAAATAATGCGCATCGATAATCAACCCCTTTCCGTCTATAAGAATCCTATCCCCTTTCTTTAACTCAGATATCGGCTTCGACTGCCTCTTTATTTTTATCATATTACAAAAAATTCAAAAGAGTTTATAAATCTTTTTCAGAAACTAATAACTCTTCGCAACATATAGCTGCGTTTTTGTCTTCTTGCCACAGACCATGCACTTTCCGTCCTCTTTCTCTTCTAAATCTGTTCCAAATCCCTCTGCGCCTTCTTCAGCAGCCGATATTTCATCATAGCAAGACTCATCACCACACCAAAAAACTCGTGAAATTTTTCCGCCATTCAAATTCTTTTTTAATTTTTCAAAACTATCCACACTTACCAATTGTTCTTGCAGCATCTTCGTTGCCTTATCCAATAAGTTCATATGTATCTCTTTTAATAATTTTTCGATTTCCTTTTCAATCTTATCTACGGCAACAAATTTTTTCTCTCTTGTATCCCTCCTAACTAAAACAACCTGATTTTTCTCAACATCCTTAGGTCCAATCTCAATTCTTATAGGAACTCCTTTTATTTCCCACTCATAAAATTTCTCTCCAGCAGATTTATTTTCTCTATCATCAAACTTGATAGAAAATTTTTCTTTTATTTTTTCAAATAATTTTTCAGCATTATCTAAAACTATTTTTTCCTTCCCCTTAAATAAAATTGGAACAATAACTGCTTTAATTGGAGCAATTCTAGGTGGCATAATTAACCCGTTATCGTCGCCATGAACCATAAATGCGCCACCCAACAAACGAGCGCCATTCCCAGTACAAAGCTGCCAAACATATTGATCTTCTCCTTTTTCATCTTTAAATTTTATATTAAATTTCTTCGCATACGCCTGACCTAAATTATTAACAGAACCATTTTCCATGACCTTTCCCGAAGGGGTTGTAGAATAATATTCAACTGCACCAATAGCACCAGGAAAACATTCCCATATTGGCTTTCTAACTCTAAAAATAGGCAAAGCCATATCCGTCCACATCTTGTTCCAGAGTTTCATATGTAAATCGAATTCCTTTTCAGCCTCTTCCTTGTTCGCATGTGCAGTATGTATCTCATGCCAAACAGTTATTTCTCTTGTCCTAATCAGCGGCCTTGTGGCCTTAGTTTCATATCTATAACTATTAACGGTCTCGTATAATCTAATTGGCAAATCTCCTCTTGTTCTAACCCACTTGGAATACATTGGATACATCGCTGGTTCACCAGTCGGTCTAATAATACCCTGCATTTTATCATCACTACCGGCAATCAACCTGAAACCTTCAGTCTTGAACCCCTCCCACCAACTTGGGTTCTGAGCGCAATATTCTGGCGGAACAACTAATGGAAAATATGCCTCCTCTATACCTGCATCCTGGAATAATTTATCCCAAATAGCTTTCAAATTCAACATGGCTTTATATCCATAGGGTTTCCAAACTGCCATCCCTTTTACATCATATCTATCGTCAACAATATCCGCCAAAAACATCAATTGACTATACCATTCAGAAATATCTTTTTTTGAAGCAGTCAATTGATTAGATTTTATATCAATCATTTCTTTTTTGTCTTCATCTATTTCTTTGATTACAGATTTCTTTTTCTCGACCATAACTCTTTATAATTTCCTTGTTTAAAAACCCTTTTATGACGAGCCCGCGAGGAATCGAACCTCGATCAACAGGGCCGAAACCTGTCATTCTATCCGTTAAACTACGGGCCCTAATTATATTATAGAAATTTAGTTTAAAACTCTTTGTCTTATGCCGATCCGAACTGTCTTTGCTGTAATGTTTGTTGTGGTAGGGGTCTATATCCACCAACAGGATAGACTCCAGGAGTATTTGCAGGCGCAACAGGAGGCTGCTGTTGATATGCTTGATTATTTACATTCGCGTCAGATTTGCTTTTTCTCTTAGCCAAATAAATAGCCAATATAACAATTAAAATCAATATCACTAATCCGATAACTATCAATATCCAGATTTTGCTCTCACTAAAAATAGAATTTAAAGAACCCAAATCCGTCACATCTCCAGCACTAGTACCTGTATTCACATTCTGAGACGCTCCAGAAGTTCCTTGTTGACCATACACTATAGGATTCCCATTCCCACTATTAACATCACTTACTGTCAAAAACTTAATACTCATATTCGCTTTACCATTAGAAATTTCAGCCAAACTAACCCTAATATCATTAACCCCATCTCCACTCAAATCAAATCCAGCACTTGTATTGGAAAATAAATTATAATTCGAAACACCCGTATATTCAATCTTAAAAACTACTTTTGAAGAATCTACGCCTAAAATACCAAGCCAATAATTTCTACCCTGGAATGAAAACTCAACTTTATCGTGCGAACTCAAAAGCTTGTAAACACCAGAAGAAAGATCAGAACTACTAAAATAAACCGAACTCCAACTTACATTTCCAGAATTACAACTTGAGGAATAAATACAACTTGAAGTATTAGAATTCCAAACGTAACAAGACCTACAAACAAAACAAGTTCCCGCACTACAATATCTATTAGAAACCACCATACCATTAGTCAAATTAGCCATATTCATACAGCCAGGAGAAGAAGTACATTGTTTCATCTTACAAGAATTTGTCGTCGCATTCCATTCAAAATCACTATCACACGAAAAACAATTTTTATTATCAGCACAATAATCTGTATTCATTGATGCATTCAATATAGAACTATTATTCATGCAGCCTGGACTAGCAGAACAAATTCCAGTTATACATTTTCCCAGTGTAGAATTATAATAAAAATTATTATTACATTCGTAACAACTAAATCCAGTTCCATAAAAAGAACAATTCTTATTACTCAATACAGAAGCATTAGAAACTGAAACATTAGAACAAAAATAATCTTCTCCATAGCACAAGCCAGAAACATTAGCAATTATTGCATTATATCCTTGTATAAAATAATTGTATTCATTTGTACAATATTCATCCAAGCAGCTATAACCTGGAGAACACTCAAAGTCGTTTAAACACGAACCACTAGTCTTCTGTTGGATCATACCATCACTTTCAAAATCACAATAATTAGAGACATAAGGAACCTGACTCAAAACGACTATATCCCCATAAGGAACACAACTTGCCCCACTTTCGCAACCATTATCACAAGCCGCTAACGAAAAACCAACTACAAAAATGAGACAAAATAAAATAAATACTTTTTTCATTTTCATAGATTAATCCTCGGCATTAAGACACTTCATATAATCAGAATTTAAATCCGTACTATATCTGAAACCCGTACTAAACCAACAATAAACACTTTTTAACCAACTACTTGCGTCTCTAACTTCTTTTGCTATATTCAAACACCTCATGTCTGCACCACATAAATTACTTGCACACTGTGCATTATAAGAACAAGCCTGATTATCGGCCAATAATTCTACAAAAACTTTACTAGATGGATCACAATAGGCCTTGATGACTTTTCCATCCACATTCAAATTTGTTCTTACTATTCTATTTGGTTCGCTAACAATACACTTTCCATTTAGCGTACAGTTACTTGAACACTGAACATACTGAGAACAAGCAAATCCATTCCACACACTACCAGATGCACAAGTATTATTGAAAACGCAAGACACGCCATTAGAAAAATATCTTTGTTCATTATTGCAAACGTAGCAACTTCCAGAAACACAATCTGCATCACTAGAAACTTTTGCATTAGATAAGACTGTAGTAGAACAAATTCCACCAATTTCAGAACAATTTACTCTCCCATAAACACAAGACAAATTATCAGAAACGTTTATTTTATAATCACTAGAACAATTCCATTGACAAGCACCGGCAACTCCTCTAATATAATTCCATGTCATATTAACTAAAGAATTATTTGTATTATTTGCACCAAAATTAACATGCGCCGAATCTAATACCGGTTTAATTCCAGTACAATTATTTGAAATACAAGATCCGCCATAACCATGAAAACCTTCTCCGCAAATATAACAAGAATCAGTTCCTAATGAACAAGAAAGTGTTTCATTAATAACGCCACCAACAACCTGCAAAGAAGAGCAATACCCTCCAGAAGAAGTGCAATTGGCATTATTTCTCAAACAATTTGTTCCATTCCAAGTAAAATTTTGAGCACATGAAAAACAAGACTGGCCCGTAGGACAATTGTAATTTGATTCTTTAGTTCCATTTAATATATTATCTCCCACATAACAGAATAAATTCAAAGAGTTGGCATTAATACCGACGCAATTAACTCCGACAGAACTTTCACACTTGTCGGAAGCAGAACTGCATGAATAATAATTACCGAAATCCGAAGAACAAGATTTACTAGAACTCCATTCATAACAAATATCACTATCATAATTTCCGCATACTTCGTAATTTAATGAGCTAAGACACTTTGTGGAACCAGAAACATTACATTCATGGCTACATCCATATATAACATTAGACACGATACTCTCGGAAGACCAAGCAGAACGAAGATTATTTTTAACCTGCGCAACACTAACTCCAACACGAGAAACTACTTTACCAGAAGAATCTCCAATTAAAAGAGGAATCGAGAAACTATTACCGCTAACGCCACTATAACTAGTTTTCAAATTTGAATTCACAGCTAAATTGGCTTGAGTACAATTTTTAGCACGATTTAAAGCACTGCTTGAACAATAATTTTTCTTAGTTCCATCTGCATAATAATACGTCCACAGCACTTCAACTTCAGAACCAATAATATTGCCCAAAACAACTGAGCCACAAGATTGACCAAAATTACAACCACCAGCAATAGAATTAACTGACGGCGCAGATGGTATATAAGGCGAAATAATAGCAAACGTTGTACTATTAAAAGTAGCTATTTCCGCAAAACCATCTCCATTAAAATCTGCAGAAGCAGGAAGAACAGAATTGCTAACAGGAAGAGAACTAATGCTATAATATCCATACTGACCATTACTAACTACCAAATCACTTAAATTTGAAAAATAAGAAGGCACTTGACCAGAACTAAATATAAAATACCAATTTATTCCATTAGCCACCGCAATATCTGTTTTGCCATCACCATCGTAATCAGCCTGAGCAGGTTTAGAAGAACTCCATCCAAATGCGAATCTACCAGGAGAAACTCCAGCAAAATAATAATTATTTCTTACAGTCGCATTCCAATTGGCCGAAAGAGATGAAATCCAGGAAGGCACACTTCCAGAACTAAAATTAATCCACCAATTTCCATCGGCCGGATCATAAACAGCAAAATCTGTTTTACCATCACCATCGTAATCACCAGGAACTGGAATTGCCGCAGCCCAACCATATTTATAATCTACGGAATTAAAAACAACAGATTGAGCAGATGAACTATATCTTATTGTCCAATTATTCCCGTTCTTACCACTATTTGTATTCCCACCAGAACCGCTCTTGTAAACGGCTAAATCTGTTTTACCATCACCATCGTAATCACCAGGAACCGGTAAATTATAATTAGAAGAACCATATGTATAATATCTTGTACCACTATCCGTATTAAATGTTCCAAACCAAGACGGAGGAGAGTCAGAACTATAATTTATCCACCACTTAGAATTAGCCAAAAGACTATCAGGATCATAAACAGAATAATCTGCCCTTCCATCGCCATCATAATCATAAACAGAAGAAACCGTGTTTACATATCCATATTTTACATAACTAATCCCAGCACTTGCAAAAGAAAATGCAAAAACTAAAATAATAGGCACCAACACCAGCCAACTCTTTTTCACACTCATATAAAGCAAACAAAAGCAGACTATTTAAATATTTTTATAATTGATAAAAAAATTACTTTTTTTTATGTCTAGCAGAATACTTTCTTCTTAAATAATAAACAGCTAAGACCAACACAATAATAACTAATCCTGCAATTAAATAATCACTAACATTAACAGAATCTGCAACAGGCTCATAGATTATCGTCTCATTTTCCACATCCCCGCTACTAAAAACCACAGCCGTGCTACCCTCATAACTTGCCGCACAAACAAAACCCATCAAAACAATAAATGCCAAAACGAAACAAAAAATATTTCTCATTCGACATACCTCACATTTAAACTTACAACATGTCTCCCAGACGTAGAATATCTATGCTTGAAAACAACTACATCACCATAATTCTTATCAAAATCTCCAGAGAAAGAAGCGCCCTCACCAAGATTCCATGTGAAAGTTAAATTATAAGCACCAGTACTAGTTGCTCCAGGAGAATGTACAAAAGAACAATTCAATAAACC
>Ga0172375_10006924_pt1 | contig 15713 bp, 15 predicted proteins | sample LakKiv1m_FD_114537 | JGI IMG/M metagenome (GOLD analysis project Ga0172375, IMG submission 114537) | Freshwater microbial communities from Kabuno Bay, South-Kivu, Congo - kab_092012_11.1m | ecosystem: Environmental > Aquatic > Freshwater > Lake | place: Democratic Republic of the Congo...
CCACCCCTTCATCGCCAGAACCTTCGTGATCGCCGCCGTCAGCGTCGTCTTGCCGTGATCGATATGCCCGATCGTCCCTACATTGACGTGCGGCTTGGTGCGCTCAAATATCTGCTTCGCCATAGGTGGTAACCTCCTGCTTGTGCATGGCCTTTGGGCGATAAGTCGCCGCCGAAACCTTTAGTAAAGAACGAGGCAGCGGCGGCGATTTCACACAACATTCAACTGGAGCCCACGATCGGACTTGAACCGATGACCCCGTTCTTACCAAGAACGTGCTCTACCGACTGAGCTACGTGGGCGAGCCGGTCATAAGGTTACAGGTTCAAAGTCAAAAGTCCAAGTAACCAACTCACCTGAAACCTTCAACCTTGTACTTGTAACAATCATACCTGTGGGCAGAGAAGGATTCGAACCTCCGAAGGCGTCAGCCAGCTGATTTCATCCCGCTACGACTTTCGTCGCTCCTGATTCGTTGGACCAGGATTTGTGGGTTGGACTTTGTCTTCATCCGGTCTGGATGCTCCCCGTAAAGTCTCTACACCTTCCCTTGATCAGGGCTTGGCTCGGCGTTACCACCTTCCACAGGTTTCACCGAATTTGAGGAGTGTTCACCTACAGATTCCTCTGTAGGGCTGCAATTATCACCAGCGCTCGGAAGGACATATCGCACTGGCGATAGCCAAGTTGCCTTTTTGCTTGTTGTCCATGATCGGATTTCCCTCGGCAAACTTGACTCTTTACAGTCAGCCCCCTTTGGCCACTTGGGTATCTGCCCCGGTTGATAAGGTGCACCGTAAGCCGACGGCCGGAATCGAACCGGCAACCCTCGACTTACAAGGTCGATGCTCTGCCGATTGAGCTACGTCGGCATGGATCGCCTTTCACATCACAACGCCATGCTACTCTCAAACGACGCGCGCCAGGCGCTGCGAAAAGTGAGTATATCCGCGGGGAGGTGAAAAGTCAAATACGGCCCCTTTTCCGCGCGTTAGTGCATTATCCGGCGGCGCGGGCCTGGCGGGCCGCCACCAGTGCTATAGATCCGGCGATCGCAGCGTTAAGCGAATCTATTTTACCATACATTGGGATCGAGAGTAACCAATCACAACGCTCACGAACCAGCCGGGCTAACCCCGGCCCTTCAGCTCCCACAACGAGCACAATCCGCCCGGTAAGGTCGGCCTTTGGCAATGGCACGGCTGCCAAGCTGGCATCCAGACCCACAACCCAGATTCCGGCGGTTTTTAGCCGCTCCAATGCCTGCACTAAATTGCCGACCTCGGCGATCGGCAGGTGTTCAACCGCTCCGGCCGAAGCATTCACCACGGCCGGCGTGATGCTCGCTGCCCGGCGGTCGGGCAGGAACACGGCAGTCACGGCCATCGCCTCGGCTGTCCGTAACAGCGTGCCCAGGTTTTGCACATCCTGTAGGTGATCCAGGGCCAGATAAAGGGTGCCGCTTGAATCGGCGGCGGGCAACACCTCGTCCAGGTCAACGTAAGGATACGGGCCGGCCTCGGCCACAACCCCCTGGTGATTGACAGCCCCGACGCGATCCAAAGTCGGCCGCGGCGCAGGCATGACCGGACACCCCCTCTGTCGGGCGGCTGCGATGATTTCCGCAATAATACCGGTCTGCTGCACGCCCTGTCCCAGATAGACGCGCGAAATACGACGCCGTCCAGCGCGCAGCGCTTCCAGCACGGCATGACGGCCGTAGAGCAGCTCGGTCTGGATAGACATCGTGTCCGCCTTCACCTCGGTCGTAGAGACGTTGTATACAACGTCTCTACTCTTACCCCAACCGCCAGGTGGTGCCCTGTGGCGTATCCTCGACGATCACGCCCAGGGCCTTCAACTCGTCGCGGATCTTATCGGAGAGCGCCCACTGCTTGGCTTTGCGCAAATCTTGCCGGAGGCTCAGGAGCAATTCCACGAACGGCGCGATGGATTGGTTTTCAGCCTTGGGTGTTTCCAACCGCAGGCCCAGCACATCTGTCTGGGCCCTGAAGGCGACCTGCGCCGCGGCAAATGGCTCCCCGCCGATCCCTGCGTCTCGTGCGACGTTAATCGCGCGTACCAGATCGAAGATCGCGGCCAGAGCCCCGGCGGTGTTGAAGTCATCATCCATCGCTGACTCAAAGGCTGCCCGTGCCCGGCGCACCCCTTCGGCCAGCGTATCGACGGCCGGTCCAGTCGCGATCTGCCCTGATGCCGGGCGTAACGCGCTGCGCAACCGTTCCAAGGCCCGCTCGCCGTCCGCGACCACATCGTTGCTGAAAATCAATGGCTTGCGGTAGCCGCTGCCCGCGATCACCAGGCGCAGGACGTCCGCATCGTGTTCGGCCAGGAACTCATCGATGGTGATCAAGTTGCCGAGGCTCTTCGACATCTTCTCGCCGCGGAGCTGAAGCATGCCGTTATGCATCCAGTAGCGAGCAAACGGTTTGCCGGTATAACTCTCGGTTTGAGCGATCTCGTTCTCGTGATGCGGAAGATCAGATCGTTGCCGCCGCCGTGGATGTCGATCTGTTCGCCCAGGTAAGCCAGATTCATGGCAGAGCACTCGATATGCCAGCCAGGTCGCCCCTTGCCCCATGGACTGTCCCAGTTGGGCTCACCGGGCTTGGCGGCCTTCCAAAGGGCAAAGTCTCCTTCGTCCGTCTTTTCGTCGCTGCTCAGCGCCCGGGTGCCAGAAACCGCCTCCTCCAATTTGCGCCGCGATAGTTTGCCGTAATCATCATCGGAACGGACGCGAAAGTACACATCGCCGCCGGGCGTGACGTAGGCATGATCGCTCTCGATAAGGTCAGCCACCATGCGGATGATCTCGGGAATGGTCTGTGAGACTCGCGGCAAGACAGTCGGTCGCCGGACATTGAGGCGATCCAACTGCGCCTTATACTGTTCGGTGTAACGACTGGCGAGCGTCGCAGGGTCTTCCCCCTCTTTCGCCGCGCGCGCGATGATCTTGTCGTCCACGTCGGTGAAGTTCATGACGTGGCGTACGTCGTAGCCTTTGTATTCCAGGTACCTGCGAATGAAGTCGAACACGATGGAGGACATCGCGTGGCCCACGTGCGCATCGGAGTACACGGTGGGCCCGCAGACGTACATCCGCACCTTGCCTGGCTCAAGGGTTTCAAACACTTCTTTCTCACGAGTCAGGGTATTGTAAACAGCAAGCGACATGGTGTACTACCTCATCAAAATCACTTGGGTGTATTCAAAGCCTGTTATTTGAGCCGGGCGTTTCAACGCTCGGCGAGGCTCGCACGCTTCATGGCCTTGACCTCTGCGATCATTTCAGTGACGCTGGCGCGGCCGGCCTCCGAATCCGCGCCCAGCATTTGCGCCAGCTCGGCCACCCGGTCGTCGCCCGTCAGGACGCTGACCTCAGTGATCGTGCGCTCGCCAGCGATGTGTTTGGTCACATGGAAGTGCTCGTCACCGTAGGCCGCCAACTGTGGCAGGTGAGTGATGCACAAAACCTGATGGCCAATAGCTGATGGCCGATAGCTGATGGCCAATTGCTCTTCCGCACCTCTGCCCCTCTGCCTCTCCGCTTCCCCCCTCCCCTGCCCGCGGGTCAGCCCCCACAGCTTCCGTCCCACGGTGCTGCCCACGCGGCCGCCGATCCCCTGGTCGATCTCGTCGAAAATCAGCGTCGGAGTTTCGTCGGCGCGTCCAAGCACGGTCTTCAGTGCCAGCATCAACCGTGAAGTCTCGCCGCCGGACGCGACCTTCGCTAACGGTCTGAGCGACTCGCCGGGGTTGGCCGAGATGAGGAAGGCGACGGTATCCAGCCCGTGGCTGTCGAAAGCGTAGCGGCCTGGCTCCAGGCCGGCAGTTGCGGCCGCCGCGTCATCCACGACCGCACCGGCCGGGTCTGCCGTCCATGTGATGTCGACAGCGAAGCGTGCCTTCGCCATCAACAGGTCGGCCAATTCGGCCTCGATGGCGCGGGCCATTCGCTCGCCGGCCGCGCGTCGCGCTGCCGAGATCGCCGCTCCCAACCTGCCAATCCGGGTGAGCAAATCCGCCTCTTCGGCTTCGAGGCCGCTGATGCGTTCCTCGGCATGGCTGATGGTATCCAGCTCGGCAGCCGCGCGCTCGCCGTAAGCCAGCACTTCCTCGATCGTGTCACCATATTTGCGTTGCAGCATATGGATCAGGTGCAGCCGTTCCTCCACCTGTTGCAGGCGGCGCGGGTTGAACTCGATGCCATCGCGGTAGCGTCCCAGCTCGCGCGCCAGATCGTCGAGCAGTGCGGTGGCTTCGCCCAGTTGTTCGCCCAACGATCCTGCGTCGGGATCGACCTTGGCCAGCCGCGCCATGGCCTGTTCGGCCGCGCCTAAGGCATCCAGCGCACCGGCGCGTTCGTCATCGCCGCCGGAAAGCAGCATGAGGATCTCGTTGCTGAGTTCTGCGAGCTGTTCGGCGTTGGCCAGGCGGCGGCGTTCTTGTTCCAGATCATCCGTCTCGCCGGATGATAGCTTCGCCGCTGCGATCTCCTCCACCTGGTACGTCAGTAAGTCGATGCGGCGCGCTCGCTCGCGCTCATCCTGGCGCAGGCTCTCAAGCTCCCGCCGCACCGCGCGCACCTGCCGCACCAGGTCGCCGATCTCAGCGCCTTGAGCTTCCAACCCGGCATAGCGGTCCAGCAAGCCCAGGTGCTCGCGCTCGTGCAGCAGCGACAGATGCTCGCCTTGCCCGTGCACATCCACCAGCAGCCCGCCGATCTCGGCCAGCAACGCAGTGGCCACCGCGCGGCCGTTGACGCGCGCCACCGAGCGCCCGTTAGCCCGTACTTCGCGGGCCAGCATCAGAAGGGCTTCCGGGGTCCCGTCGGGGCCCGCCGGCTGATCGTTCTCCAGGCCGTGCTCGGTCAGGATCGGCACGATGCGCGCGACGGCGGATGGGGTGAGCAGGAAAACGCCCTCGACGTCCGTGCGGTCCGCGCCGGCGCGCACCACCTCGGCCGACGCGCGGTCACCCAACAGCAGGTTGACAGCGTCGATGATGATAGATTTGCCAGCGCCTGTCTCGCCGGTGAGCACGTTGAATCCCGGCCCGAAGGTCAGATCGAGCCGATCGATAATGGCGAGATCGCGGATACGAAGCTCCTGTAACATGTTGCCTCAGCACACTTACCGGCCCATCATCCCGACATCTCCTGTGCGGGTTCGCCTTCAACAGCCTTGCCCAGGCCCAGATCATACTCGACTTCGTTGTACCGGCGCACCTGCGGCGTGCGGACGAACACGAATACAGCAAATCCCAGGCTGATCACCGCGCCGAGCGCGATGGCTAACCGGGTGCTGGTTGCCTGGGCGACCGTGCCGGCGAACAGCGCGCTCACGGGCGTCGTCCCGAAAAACATGAACGCATAGGTGCTCATCACGCGGCCGCGTAACTCGTCGGGCACGATGGTCTGTACCATAGTGTTGCTCGTCGCGTTCTGGGTGACGAACCCGATGCCTACGATCACCAGGAAAGCCAGGGCCAGCGGAAACGATCGCAGCCCCGAGAATACCAGCAACGCGGCCGGGAAAATCAGACTGCCAAAGGCGACTTGCACGCCTTTGCGCGGGAATCGGCTGAGCGTGGCGACCGCCAGGGACCCGGTCAGCGCGCCGATGCCCACGGCCGCGTTCATCCAACCCAGGCCAGCCTCGCCCACTCGCAGGACGTCCGCCGCGTAGGCCGGCAGCAGCACCGAGTACGCGAACCCGAAGGTGGAGCTGATACCCACCACAAGTAACAGCATACGGACCACGGGCTCCCGGCCCACGTAACGCAGGCCTTCAGTCATTTCGGACATCATCCGGCCCGTGCGCATACCCTTCCCTGTGTCGTTCTGCAATCGCATGCCGATCAGCGCGATCAGCACGGCAACAAAGCTGAGGCCGTTCAGTGCAAAGCACCATGCAGCCCCCATGCCAGCCAGCACCAGGCCGCCAACGGCCGGTCCCACGACGCGCGCCAGGTTGAACATCGTTGAGTTCAGCGCGATGGCATTTTGCATATCACGGCGATCATCCACCATGTCAACTGCCAGGGCCTGGCGTGCCGGCGCATCAAAGGAGTTGGCGACGCCCATTATGAAGGCTAACACGCCGATGTGCCACACCTGCAAGATCCCGGTCCAGGCAAACGCGGCCTGGATGAAAGCACAGATCATCATGACCGTCTGGGTGAGGATCACCAGCCGGCGCTTCGACGTCCGGTCAATGATGGTGCCTGCCGGCAACATCAGGAACAGCGTTGGGATCGAGCCTATGAAAGAAATAGTGCCCAGCGCCAGTTGTGAGCCGGTGAGCTGATACACCAACCACCCTTGGGCCACCGATTGCATCCAGGTGCCCATCAACGAGAGTGCTTGACCGATGAACCAGCGCCGGAAGTTCGGGTAGCGCAACGATGCGAAGGTCGCCTGCAACCGACCCGATGTGTATGTGTTGGCCGCCATCGCCTACAGCAACCTCGCGTAGATCGCGCTGGCAGCCAGTCCGGTGGCCAGCAACACGTCCAGCCTGAAAAGCAGGCGTGGCAGAATCGACAGCGACCGGGCGAGCGACACGGTGAGCAATGCTTGACCGCCAAACAGCACGAACCCGCCGGCAATGACGCCGACGATGAACAATATGGCCGCGATCCATTTCATGCCGCGTGCCCGACGCCTTTTCACCGCGCCGCGGATGATCTCGGCGACCAGCCCGCCCGCAGCGGGCCCAACGAACAGAGCAATGATGAAACTGAAGATGCCAAGAATGCCAAGAAAAGCGTATGCCAGCGCACCGAAGATGCCACCTACCACCAGGGCCACGATGCCGGCGATAAGCAGGTCGGATTGCCCGCCGTTGTAAAAGACGTTCTGCTGGGAGCGCACACACTCCCTGCACCGATAGCCTACCGGCGTGCGCACCGCGCACTGATAACAGATCGGCTTATTGCACTTATTGCACCGCAGCATCGTCTCGCGGTCAGGATGGTTGGCGCAGTGTAAGACTGTAATCGTATCGTCAGGCATGAAAACTCCATTTGCTGGTAGACTGGGGATCAGGGAATAGGGATTGGGGATTAGGGATTAGGAAACTGGGAAACTCGCATGATGCGAACCCTTTACATCAATCTACCCAGTTACCAGTTCACCTAGGTATCTAGTTCCTAGTTCCTAATTCCTAGTTCCTAGTCACCCAATCACCGCGTTACCCCGTCCACCTCAGCCGGTCCATCAACGTCCGGTAGAAATAGGACCGGTCCTGCAGGTGCACGAAATTGCTCGTGTGTTGGCTGGCGCGTACCTCGATCCGATCTCCCTCGGCCAGGGCGATTTCGAACTGTCCGTCCACCGTCAGGATAGGCGCATAATCCGCGTGGGCCCGCAGCGTTACGGTCACGCCCTGGGCCAGCACAACCGGCCGGTCAAGGCTCAGGTGAGGACAGATCGGGATCAGCAAGATGTTTTTCAGTTCGGGCGGCAGGATCGGACCGCCAGCGGCCAGCGCGTAACCGGTGCTGCCTGTAGGCGTGGCGACGATCACCCCGTCGGCGTGATAAGTGGTGAGGAACCCTTGATCGACCCAGGTCTGGACGGTGACCATGCGCGCCAGGCCGCCACGGCTGATCACCACGTCGTTCAAGGCCTGGTAGGCGTGATTGACCGGAGGCTGCCCACCGCGCACCACGCTGACATCCAACAGCATCCGTTCTTCCAGCCAGTAATTCCCCGCGAGCATCTGCTCCATTGGCTCACGCCAGGCGTCCGGCTGCACCTCACCCAGGAAGCTCACCTTGCCCAGCTTGACCCCCAGGATCGGCACCCCATGACGGCTGCCCACGCGGGCCGCGCGCAGCATGGTGCCGTCGCCGCCCAGGGTGACCAGGACATCCAATCCGGCGACATGCGCCAGCGCGTCCGGCTCATCCCACGCCGAGCCGATCCATACGGCACGGCCGTGGCTGCGCAAGAATTCTTCCATGCGCTCGGCCAACGCCGTGGACTCGGGTTTCTTGGGGTGATAGAGAAGACCGATCGAGTAAGGGGATGTCATCATACGGTGTCTCAACGTGGTGCCTGACGAGCGATGAGTAATGAGTAATCATGTTTGAGGTTACTCGTTACTCATTCCTCATTTTCGTTTCCTCGTTCAATATGGCCTGTTTTCGTCCATCAGCTTGCCCAGGTTTGTAGCAAAGTCCGTCTCGATGCGTTGCACCTGGCAGCCGCTCATCCGCAAGCCCTGTTCGGTCAACGCGCTCACGGCGCTGACGCCACCCAGGATGGTGACGTGCCGCGCCTTACGCGCCTCAGCCTCGTCGCTGCCGACAGTCGGCCGGAAACGGCCGACGTAGCGCAGGATCGCCAGGAAATCATCTTTCGCACGCGCCAGCACCGCGGCCAGCAGGTAATGGTCGATCGTTTTCTCCGGCCCGATGGCCGTGAGATCGAAATCTACGCGGACACTGTTCGTGCCATCCAGGATGATCCCACCCTGCGTCTGGGTGCTGCCCGTGGGCGGATCGGTGTCGAGCACGGTAGCTTTGTACGTGCCGGCAGGCAGGCTGCCCAAACTGTAGGTCTCATCTTGTGCCACCGTGGTCGTGTAGGTATCGGCCGATACGTCGTCTTGACCGTCTGCCGATCTTTCGAGCACGACGGTGCGCCCCGCGCCACCGGGCACGCGGCCAGACACGCGACTTTCGGCATGCACCGGTGCAGGCAGATCGAAGTCCGCGGTCAATTGGTTCTGGCCGTCTGCGACGAGGCCATCCCGCGCTGCCAACTCGTCCGATGCAAGATCTGCGGCCAACACAGCCACCCGGTAGGTGCCGGCAGGCAGTCCCTCGAAGCGGTAACGGCCGGACGTCACTGTCGCCTGCGCCTTGCCGATCGGCCCGGTCAGCACCACCAGCAACCCGTCGCCGTTGGTGACCGCGCCCATGATGATGCTGTTGGAGGGTGCCGCGGGCGGCTCGACAGGCGTCGATGGCTCGGCCGGTGCGGTCGGCTGTTCAGTTGCGGTCCGCTCGAAGCGCACCCACGCCACGCGTTTGGGCTTCAAGTCAATCTGGGCGCGCACGGTTTGGGGAGTGCCATCGGTCGGGGCCGGCTCTTCCAGCTCCACGAAATACGTGCCGGGCCCGAGCGGAGCAAACTCGCACGCGTCGGAGCCATACTCCGGTTTGCTGCCCGTCACCTGAGTGATGCCGCCCCAGCCCCACGTCCACAAGCTGACTGCCCGGCCCGGCTGGCCGACAACCCGGCAGCGTACCACAGAAAAGCCCGGCCCCTCGCCGCCATCCTCCACCGTCCAGCGCATTCCGGCCGGAGTTTCATCCGGGCTCGGCAGGGACAGATCAACCTGCGCCTGGTTCGTGCCATCTACCACCACGTCCGTTTTCTCAGCGGCGACCGCGGTTCCTGCCCCGCTTTCCAGCACCTGCACTGTGTAGCTGCCCGCAGCCAGCTTCTCGAAGCGATAGCTGCCATCGGATGCAGCCTGGATCTGGGCCACGGGATCTGTCGCTGGAGGCTGCAACAGGCGCACAGTATGCCCACCAGCGCCGCCGGATACCGTGCCAGCGATGACGCTCGTGATTGCGGTCTGCGTGGCTTGTTCCGTGAAGGTCACCCACATCACGCGGCTGCCGTCCAATGTTACCTCGGACATGGTGTCTATGCCATCGGGCTGCACGCGATACCGTCCGGCGCCAAGCGGCGCGAATTCGCAGGCATCCGTGCCATACTCCGGTTTGCTGCCTGTACGTTGAGTTACCCCCTCCCAACCATCGGCCCAAAGGCGGACTTTCTGATCTGCCCGTCCTTTCACCCGGCAGCGGACCACGCCGAAGCCTGGGCTACGGCCGCCATCGGTCACCTGCCAGCCCCAGCCCGGCGAAGCCAGGTCCACCACGGCCTCATTGTTGCCGTCGAGGACGATGCCGGCTTGCATGACGCCGGTGTTTGGCAGCGTCAGATCGTATGTGCCGGCCCGCAGAGCGGTGAAACGGTAGCCGCCATCCGGCGCGGCGGTCACTTCCTGCGACCAGTTGTCCGCCGGACGGCTGAGGCGGACCGTCCGGCCCGCGCCGCCGCGGATGACTCCTCGAACGATGCTGGCCTCGGGCACGATGGTCGTCCCGCTCAGATCGAAGTTGGCCGTTGCGGCCGGCCGCTCGCGGCTCAGCGAAACATCCTGGCTGCGGTTGGCTTCGACGACGGTCACGCGGTAGCTGTCCAGTGGTACATCGCAGAATTCGTAGCGGCTATCGGCACCCACGCGGGCCGTTGCCGACCAGCCGTCGCCGCGCTGCAACTGCACGGTCAATCCGACACCGCCCTGGACGATCCCGGCGATCCGCCCGGCCAACCCCGCATCGCCGCGCCAGGGACGGGTCTGCTTCAGCTCAGCCTTCAGCGCGTCGACCACCGGCAGCTTGCCGCCCTGCCAGCGGCTGCTATACCACGCCTGGCCTTCCCAGGCGGGAGACCAGCTTCCCAGGCTGTAATTGCCAAGCAGCCAGAACGCCGTGCAGAAGAAGTAGTCCGGCGCATGGTCGAACCGGCTGCTGGTACCCATCATCACCCGGCACGCTTCAAGGATGTAGGCCATATGCAGTTGAGGCGTGATGGCCGGATAGCGCGGGTCGGACCGGTCACCGACGACGTAGCCGTCCTCGGTCGCCAGGATCGGCAACGAGCGGCCAATCTGGTCGCGGATCAGCTTGTCGTAGCGCTCGTACGCGCGCCAGCACGAAGGGTCATCGAAGGCGGTCGCGCCGGGATTGGCGTGCCCCTGGCGCTCCTGGTTCACCCGCGCCAGATCCCAACCGCCCCAGGCGTTCCCTTCCCACCGCTCGGCGGCCAGGCGGTCATAAAATTCCTGCGTATACGGCGCTCCCTGCTGGTTGCCGGTGTCGTAGGGGTAGTCCAACGGGTGATTGAGGCAGTAGTTGTGGAGCGCCTGCCACACCGGCTCGGCCAGGAGATCGCGGCGGCCTTGCTTGCAGATTTCCTCGACCAGGTCCCACTTCGTGCCGACCGCCACCGCCGGGATGCCCGGATAGCCGCCTGCGGCCAGGATCGCCTCCATGTCGGTGATAGCGTTGCGCGCGACGACCTCGACGGCGTCCGGTGGCACGAAACTGTTTTGCCACTCCACCCCCAGGTCGGGTTCGTTGTTGAACTCGAAGTAGCGCGCCCCGGCCGCCACGTAATCCTTCACCGAGCGCAGCGTCGCGGCGTCCAACGTGCCCGGATTAGGCTGGAACCGGTAGAGCCGCACGATGGGCATAATGTCGTTCTTAAGCAGCAGGTCGGTGAGCTCCAGCCCTCCATCATGGCGGGCGATTTTCACCCATTTGACACCCATCGCCTGAAGTTCCGGCAACCAGGTGTCGCGGATTTGCCCCAGGCCGATGGCGGCCGGGAAGCCAGCACCCCAGTGAACGCCGATGCCAGTGTCATCTTTGGGGCGAGGATAATCGCGCAGATCCATGAGCACCTCCGGGTGAAAACGGCGTGGAACGCGAGACGTAAAACGTGAAGCGTAGAGCGTAGAACGTGGAGCGTGATGCGACGCGTCCCCGCATCGTCATGTCGCCTTGTCCCCGCATCGCTGTGTCGCTCGTCACGTCACACCTTTGCCCGCAGCCAATCCACCACGCCAGCCAGGGGGATGGTTTCCTGCTGGCTGCTCGCCATGTCGCGTGCCAACGCGACACCGTCCGCTAATTCCTGGTCGCCTATGATGAGCGTGAAGGTGATGCCGGCCTTGTCCGCGCTCTTGAGCTGGGACTTCAGGCTCCGGCTGCCGAACGCCAGCAGCACACCGATCCCCGCCGCGCGCAGGTCGTTGACCAGGCGGATGGCTGGCATGCGCGCGGCCTCGCCGAGCGGCGAGATTTGCACCCGTGGCATCGGCAGCGCGGGCGGGACGATCCCCTGCTGTTTCAGGCTGGCGATGACCCGCTCGATGCCCATCGCGAACCCGATGCCAGGCGTCGGAGGGCCGCCCAGCTCCTCGATCAAGCCGTCGTAGCGCCCGCCGCCGCACACGGCCGCCTGCGCGCCGATTCCTTCCGCCCACACCTCGAACACCGTCTTGGTGTAGTAATCGAGCCCGCGCACCAGCCGGAAGTTGATGGAATGGGGCATCCCAAGGCCATCCAGGTAGCTTCGCAGCGTCGCCAGGTGGGTCGCGCACTCCGCGCAGAGGTGATCGATGCTGTGCGGCGCGTCGTTGAGGAGCGGCTGGATGGCCTCCTCCTTGGAGTCCAGCAACCGCAGCGGGTTGATGGCGAGCCGCCGGCGGTCCACGTCGTTCAAGCGGCTTTCGTGCGCCTTGAAGTAGTCAACCAGGGCCTGACGGTAAGCCGGACGGCACTTCGGACAGCCGGTCGAGTTGAGCTGGAAGTTCAGCCCGCGGTAACCCAGCCGGGTCAGCAACGCCCAGGCCACCGACATGATCTCCAGGTCCACCGCGGGATCCATCTCGCCGATCACCTCCACGTTGAACTGGTAGAACTGGCGGAAACGCCCTGCCTGGGGACGCTCGAAGCGGAACGCCGGGCCGATGGAATAGAGCTTGACCGGTTGCGGCCAGACGTGCATGCCGTGCTCGATGTAGGCGCGCATCACGCCCGCGGTGAACTCGGGCCGTAGGGTGATCTCGTCCCCGCCTTTATCCTGGAAGGAGTACATCTCCTTGTCCACGATGTCGGTGCCCTCGCCGACACTCCGCACGAAAAGGCCGGTTTCCTCGAAAATCGGCGTATCGATTTGTTGAAGGCCAAAGAGCGTCGCTACCGCATGCATCTGCCCGGTCACGAAGCGCCAGTAAGGGCGCTCGGCCGGCAGGATGTCCTGGGTGCCGCGAGGTGCCTGGTACACGGGTTGCCTCCACCATAAGTTTCAGATGGAGGCTATTATAACGCAATGATCTCAGGGCGTCACATCCCAGTCGTACCGTAACACGCCGGCCAGGTAGAAACGCCATTTCCCGGTTCGGCCCTGGGGACGACGATGGACGATTGACGATTGACCATGGACGATAGACCATAGTCGATAGTCACCACCTTAATGACTAACGAGATGGGCGTAGGCTTCCGGGGCGAGGAAGACCGGGGTCTGGTGACGGTCGCTGGCGTGAACACGATATCGAGGAGGAGGCCAGCGCCGGTGATCCCCTGGGAGGCGATCAGGCTGACCCGGATGCGCTGGCGAACCTTTGTTGCCTGGCTCCGGGCCAGCAAGCGGGTAACGACTTTGGCGGTACGTGAGCGATTTCGACTACCTCTCCAGTACTGGCTTCGCGTGTCTCGCGTCGGCCTGCGACTGCCGGATGATGCGGCGCAGCCAGCAGGCTCTGAGGCGTCACTACTTCTGCCCCAGCCCGGCCGGATCGGTCAGATCCAGGAGCGGCAGGATGCCCGTCGGGGAGCCGGCGCGCGCCTCCAGCGCCGCCTCGTAGACCACAGCCGGCGGCTCATACGCTGCACGTTCCGGCGTGGGTTTCGGTTGCTGATACTCCATGAGATGCCTCCGCTGTGTCGTAAGGTTCCCTCTTCTCCCGTACCTTCGGCGGGAGAAGGGGGCAGGAAGGATGAGGGCGGGCGTCGCGCGCTAGCGCCGCCACCCGGCCAGCAGATTCTCGAACCACGCAACCGGATCGAACGCCGGCGCGGCCGCCCGGAAGTCGTGCAGCGTCACCGCGGTGGGGTTGTCGGCCCGCACGTATTTCAAGCCGTTGATGTCGACATAGTAGCTGATCGCCGGGGCGCCGTTCACCACGGCCAGGGAGGTGTACTGCCCCGCATCGCCCATGAAGTCCAGCGTCTGCGGCGTGTCCCAGGCCGAGCCGTCGGCGTTCGTCGCCCGCACGTATTTCAAGCCGTTGGTGGCGTCATAGTAGCTGATCGCCGGGTTGCCGTTCACCACTGCCAGAGAGGCGTACGCTCCCACAAAGTCTGTGGAGTCCAGCGTCAGCGGCGTGCCCCAGGCCGAGCCGTCGGCGTTTGTCGCCCGCACGTATTTCAAGTCACCGTTGGTGGCGTCATAGTAGCTGATCGCCGGGTTGCCGTCCACCACCGCCAGGGAGGTGTACTGCCCCACATTGCCTGCGGAGTCCACGGTCAGGGCACTCCAGGCGGCATAAGCTATCTGGACGACAAGCAGCGTAGCGGCTGCTGCGAGCAGCAGGGTCAGCACTTTCCTGGTTTGGAAGAAGGTTCTTTGTTTCATTGCGAGTTCTCCTTGTCATAGATTACGGATTGCGGACTGCTTACGTCTCGCGTAGCAGGATTGCAGCTTCGTTTATTCGCGCATGCGCACCTCTTTAAAAAGCACCGCAACAGGCACTTGCACCTGTGCTGCAAGGTGTGGCCTTCGGCCAAACGGATAGACGGATGCCAACGCGGCCCATCCGCTTATCCGCTCATATCCGTTGCCTTGTCCCCCCGCGCCGCCTCCAGCACCACCCGCGTCAGCTCCCCCACCGCCCGCATCGCCCGGCTGTGGCCGGTCACCACGTGGATGCGGTCGCGCTCGGCGTCCAGGCCCAGCAGAGTCAGGCCGGGGCAGTTGGCCAGCCAGGGGGCGAGCTGGCCCAGCCCGGTTTCGGCCTGGTCGTACACCACCACCCCGCCCTCGGGCAGTCGCGCCTCATCCGGCAGGGCGCAGGCCACCAGGCGCAGCACCCGTACGCCGGCCGCGCCGCGCAGGCTGGCTTCCAACCCGGCCAGCAGCAGCGAGTCGCCACAGATCAGGATGAGGGGGAGGGAAGGCATCATGCGCCAGGATACGAAAATCCCCCGCGCGATGCAAGCAAAAAAGGACAGAAAAGGTATAAACTTTGCTGGCGGCGCGGCGGGCAGGGGAGAATTTGCCGCAAGGGTGAGAAAGAAAACCTGGGGCCGTGAGTCCTTGTGGTCTCACGACCCCAGGCGCTGAAGCCCTTGTATGTGTCTGCCACACTAGGCAGGTTGAACGTCAAGCGTAAACAGGGGTAGGAACGCGTTGGTAGGAAAACTCCTCCATCCCGATGGTCTGCTGCGCGTGCTCGATAGTCAGGCTAACAACCCGCCCAGCGGTGTCCAGGTCGAGGTAGATGTTTTCGTTAAGTTCGCGAGTTTCGACTGGCAGGGCGGCGCTGAATTCGATCAGTGTCGTATCGGTGTCAGCAAAGTACATGATGCGCATAACTCACTCCTTGAAATCACGGTCGAAGAAGGCATTGTGCACGGTCTCGCCATCTTCAAGCAGGATGACCCGCAGGGCACGGTTGTTCATTTCGGGGATGCGCGCCCAGCGCCGTATCCGTCCATCAGCCTGTCGTTCTTCGTGCAAAGGATGTTGGATGGCACGCGCAATCCACTCGTCTCGGATGATGGCCCGGTCTGGGCGTTGGCGCGTGTACAGAAAGTACTGGGTAGCCTTCACGATTGACCGCCGTTAGCTTGGCTGTTGGGTGGCGCCTCACATACCGGGATCAGTCCGATGCGATTCTGCCAGTAACAGTATACTCCCCAGTCCGTCGCGCTGTCAAACGCCTCAAGGGATTGCGATTCACCCCCTCACTCCCTGTAGTATCGCGTAATATCGTGCCCCTGCGCGATATTGCAGAAAGTCATGCCGCGGCCTCCTGTGACTGCGGAAAGCACATTAAGAACGGAAAATGGAGTTGGCGAGCTGGCACTGGGACATC
>Ga0172375_10006928_pt1 | contig 15700 bp, 15 predicted proteins | sample LakKiv1m_FD_114537 | JGI IMG/M metagenome (GOLD analysis project Ga0172375, IMG submission 114537) | Freshwater microbial communities from Kabuno Bay, South-Kivu, Congo - kab_092012_11.1m | ecosystem: Environmental > Aquatic > Freshwater > Lake | place: Democratic Republic of the Congo...
AGACGTGGTAGACAGCCTGAATGGCTCACGCCAAGACGCAAAGAACGCCAAGACACCCTCTGTATGGATTCTTTGCGCCCTTTGCGCCTTTGCGTGATGCTCTTCCAAGTCCAGCAGGTCATTAACCATTACAGAAAGGCAGAAATATGCGCGCAAACGGAAGACCCCGTGTCGGTTTGGCTTTGAGCGGCGGTGCGGTGCACGGCCTGGCGCACATCGGTGTCCTGACAGTTCTGGAAGAAACAGGCATCCCGGTGGACTACGTCGCCGGAACCAGCGGCGGTTCGCTGATCGGCGCGTTCTACGCGGCCGGTTGGCCCACGAAACAGATGCGCGCCGTTGCCGGTCAGATCGGCTGGCGCCAGTTGGTCAGGCCAGCGTGGCCTGGCCGCGGCGGGCTGGTCTCCTTTTACCAGTTGGAGCGCTTCGTCGCCGTCAGGCTGGGAAACCCCAGGTTTTCGGACCTGCCGCGGCCGTTCGCAGCCGTCGCAGGTGATTTGGCTACGGGCTGCCCGGTACCGATCACCTCGGGCTTCGTGGCGCCCGCCGTTTGCGCCAGTGCGGCAGTGCCGGGGATCGTGGTACCGGTGGAGATCGAAGGACGATGGCTGGGGGACGGCGGCGTGTTCGACAACCTGCCCGTGAATGTAGTCCGGGAGATGGGGGCGGATTACGTGATCGCGGTCAACGTCTGCGGACTGCGCTGGGGCCAGGCTCGCAGCGTCCTCGGCCGCGGGCTTGCGGCGATCGAAAGCGCGGTGCGCTGGGCCGGCGGCGGGATACATTCCGCCGATTGCGTCATTGAGCCGGACATCGCCGATCTGAGCTACGTCCGGTTCGCCAACCGTGCGGAGCTGATCGCGCGGGGCGAAGCCGCCGCGAAAGCAGCGCTGCCCGGGGTTCAGGCCGCGTTAAGCGCTTGCCGGTGAGTTCTTGTATAGCCAGCAAGAGACGCTTACGCAAAGCTGCAAAGGGTTTTCTTGGCGTCTTAGCGCCTTTGCGTGAGCCGTTTGGTTCCGGCCCGTTCCGGTCAGGACTGTGATACCCGCCGCGGCAACCCGACCAACAAAACGATCGGTCCAAGCAGCAGCAGCCACATCGCGGCCGACAGGCCGAAACGCTGGGCGACCAGACCCAGCATCAGCGGGATCAACCCGCCCGCCAGGCCGGATACGTTCTTGACCGCCAACGCTGTGCCGCTCTGACCGGGCATGGCCGAATAGAGGCCCGCCTGTAGGATGGCGTACCAGCCCGAATTGAAAAGCCCCAACAGGCCAAGCAAGATGAATTTCGCCCAGATCACGGGAGCGAGCAGGAAGGCAGGGAAGAGGATCAGCTCGACGATGACGCTCACCCGGAGGTAGCTCAGCCCACGCACGCGCTCCAGCAACGGGATCAGCAGGAAGTCGCCCAGCAGCCCCACCCCCGTCCACACCAGCACGGCCGCCTCCGCCTGTGTTTGTGTCAGCCTCGCCACGTCCACCATGTAGAGCGCCAGGAAGCCGAGCAATACATCCAACATCAGGTCGGAGAACTCAAGCAGGATCAGCCAGCGGAGCACTTCGCCGCGGCCGAGGGCGCGCAACGCGGCCCGCAGACCTGTGCTGAGAGTGGGTGGGACATCCGGCGGAGACGGATCGCCGTCCTCTCGCTGGCCGTTCAGATCAGATGAACGGGTGTTGAACGGAAAACGCCACACCAGCGCCAGCAGGACAACGGTCAATCCCGCGAATATCGCGAACAGTCCCCGCCAGCCCAACGCCAGCGCGGTCGCCCCACCCAACGCCAGCGGCCCGGCCACCACACCCAACGAGCCGGCAAAGGTCCAGCGCGCCATGCCTTGCTCGTGGCGCTCCGGTTCCAGATCCATCAAAGTGGCTTGCGACAGGCTGACGAAGGCGCCCGAGGCGGGGTAAAAGAAGATGAAGGAGAGGAGCAGCGGCGCAAAACTGCGGCTGAGTGCAGTCAGGAGCAAGGCCGCAGCGAAGACGATGCCTCCTCCCAGCACGATCACGCGCCGCTTCCAGACATCACCGAGAACGCCCAGGAACGGCTCCACTGCGTTGCCGATGACGTTCGGCACACCCAGAAGCACCCCGACCTGCGCGTAGGTCAACCCCAAGTCGTCCCGGACCAGCGGCCAGGCTGCTTCCCGTGCGCCGAAGACGAATTCGTCCAGGAATTCGATGGCGAGAAGGACCAGGGCGAAGAACGTGACGCGGCGTGCCGTCCTATGGACAGCGTCCTGCACGCGGGGTGGGGCTTTACGGGCCATGCGTGCGATGTTCGGAGCGCGTCAGGCTGCCTGCCTGATATCCGGACTCACGTGTCCTCAATACCCCTGCACCAGATCACGAATCCTGGCATCCAGTTCCCTGAGAGAGACCGGTTTGGTCACGTAAGTATTGGCGCCAGCCGCTCGACCCTTTTCCCGGTCGCTCTCTTGAGCGCGCGCCGTGAGCATGGCGATGGGCACATCAGAAAACTGCCTGATGCGACGGCACACCTCCCAGCCATCCAAACCAGGCATCGTCACATCCAGGAGGATCACATCTGGATGGCAGCGTTGCAGTTGTTCAAGACAATCTTGGCCATTGATAGCACTGATGACCTGATGTCCCCGGTTGGTAAAGTAGATCCCCACCACCTTGCGAATCAACTCGTCGTCATCGACGACCATCACGGTCAATTTGTCGGGCATTTCAGCCATGTGACACTATTACCCCTCTTAACGAGGCTCGGATGCAGCTTGCCTCGTGAGTTCCTCAAAGCCTTGTATCGGCTCGGGTGCCGCCTGGGATGTGATACGCTCGTCGTTCACCAGCACCGGGAGGATGATCGTAAAGCACGTGCCCACCCCACGCCGGCTCTCAACAGCTATCGTGCCTTTATGCATTTCCACGGCTTGCTTGGCCAGAACCAGGCCCAGCCCCGTGCCTCGGATTCCCGCTTCCTGTGCAGCCTTTGCCCGGTAGAATTTCTCGAACAGGTGTGGGATGTCCTCTTCGGCGATCCCAATTCCCTGGTCGACGATCTGCAAGACCAGTGAGCCGCCGTTCCGCCGGGCGATCAGCCTGACACAACCGCCCTCGCGGCTAAACTTGATCGCGTTTCCCAACAGATTGCGCAACAGCGTCGTGAGGACGTCCTTGCTGCCCATCAGAGGGGGTAAATACGGCGGCACGTCAATCTCGATGGAAATATTACGGGATGAAGCCTGAAAGCGCAGCAAGGACATGGCTTCGTCGACGACTTCGCTGAAAGCCAGTGGGGCCACAGGCATCGCGCCTTGTCCCGCTTCAAGTCGAGCCAGATCAAGCAAATCGCCTACCATCCCTGCCAGCCGATCCGTCTCCGCGTCGATAATCGACAGGAACTCGTGCCGGGTCTCGAGGATCGCGCTCTGTTCATCGTCCATCAGCAATTCGGCATAAGCCTTGATAATAGCAAGCGGCGTCCTGAATTCGTGCGAAACGTTGGCGATGATATCTGATTTGAGACGATCGACTTCCTTGAGCTCGGTGATGTCGGCCAGGCTCAGCAGGTAACCCTCGCGCAAAGGTGTCACGCCCAACAACACGTCGCGTCGCCGATCCCCTCGGATCAGCTTCTGCTCGGTGGGCGCGACACGCTCACCCGTAGTCATCGCTTTCTGCAGCGAGCTCCCCTCGCTCGCGATGGATGGCCCGAACACTTCTCGCAACGGTTGGCCGATGATTTGCGCTGCACCTTCACCGATGATGGCTTCGGCCGCCGGATTGAGGCTGACAACGTTCAACTGAGCGTCCAGCATCACGATGCCGGCGAAGGCCTGCTCCACGATGGTCGCCGTGCGCTCCTTTTCCGCCAACGTCTCCCTGTAGAGCCGGGCATCTTCAATGGCCACCGACACCTGGCTGGCAATGGTCGCGGCAAGATCGACCTGATCACTGGTGACCCAGCTATCCGCCTGGAAATGTTCGAGAGTCAGCAGACCGCTTGCTCGATCCTTGCTGATAAGCGGCACGGTCAGCAAGCCCTTCACGCCAAGCTGTTCAGCCCAGTCCGCCGGCAGATCGCTCGCGGAGTCCTTGCCGATGATCATCGGCCGTCGCTCCCGGACCAGTCGCATCAGCAGGGGGCTGGTCTGGACCTTTCCATCGGGGGATGCCCAACCACGCGACTTTTCCGTCTCCGCACGTCTCATTCCCGTGGCCAACCGGGAGACGAGAAGCCGCATGTCATCGTCTCTCTCGTTCACAACGAAAATACTGCACCGATCAAATCCGCACACGTCCACCGTCCGTTGGGCGATCAGTCTCAGCATGCGGTCCAGGTCCAGGGTCGAGCTCATCGCCCTGGCAACCGCGAGCAACGCTGAAGACGTCTTCAGTTTCTGTTGCTCGATCGAGAACAACCTCGCGTTTTCAACGGCCACAGCCATATGGTTGGCCAGCATGTTGAGCATGCTCTGTTCATCCGGCGAGTAGGGGGTCTCCGCCAGCTTGGACCCCAGGATGAGGACGCCGATGAGCTTGTCGCGCGCCAGCAAAGGCACGAAAAGCTGCGCGTCGACCAGGCCGAGTTCCTGGCGCTCGCTCGCCCATAGCCCTATGAAATTTGGATCAAGCTCCAGGGTGTGACTGGACAGAGCGTCCCGGTGGCCCGCCAGCCAGACTACGATCGGGTGGTCCTTTTTGAAGGAGAGCGCATGCTCGGAAACGCTAGGAAGACCTCTTTGCGCCTTCAGACAATACTCGCCGGCTGCTTCCTCCTTGATCAGGAACGCGCCACTGCGGATGTGCATCGTCCGCGTGACATCCTCCAGGATCATATCGGTCAGCCGTTCAAGATCCAGCACCGAGACGGCCACCTGGCTGAGCCGCTGGAGCATCAGGTTTGAGTCGTATTTCTCGCGAAAAAACAGCCTGTCGACCCACAATTGCATCGCGTCTCGTAGTGGCTGCATCGCCACGGCCGTCACAGCGGCCAGCACCAGCGAGAACAGGACGAACTGGTAGCCCGCGACGATATGGAAGAAGTTCAACGCGAGGAAAACGCCGGCGTAGTAGGTTAAGGCGGTGACCGCGGTGAGCACCGAGTAGATAAGCCCCTTGCGCAGAACGGGGACGATATCGAGCAACTGGTAACGCAGAATGGCGTATGCGATCAGGCCCGCATTGATCGCGTTTGCCACCATGTCGAGCGGATAGGGTCTCAGCGTATCAGTCAGATTGACACTGGAACCAAGAAATACAAGGATAAGACCGATTACCAGATACTTGATACGGATGCGCATCTGGATTGAGGTCGTATGTTGATGATACCTGACCAGAAGAACGACGCTGTAAACCAGGTACCCGTAAGTAACAACCGCCGAGACGAAAGCTCCGAGCCCCAGGTTCGGCAACAGAAGCCCGCTTTGCGGGGATATATAGATGTCCGACACGAGGCCCGATCGGCCAGAAAGGGCCCACGCTGCCATAATCGCGGCCCATACGTACCCGATTCGGATGATCCAGCGCCGCGAACGAATGCCGAGGAAATCCCGCGAGAACTGAGCATAGAACAGGCCAAAACTCTGACCCAGTCCCACGACCATTCGATAGCAGAAAAGTGCCATCTGCGGATCGGATGTGAAACTGGCGGCCGTCACCCCTAGCTGCCAGATCAACATGGCGAGCAGAAACAAACCAAACGAACGCACCTCGTTCCGGCGTGCCTGACGGGAAACGAGCAGGAACAATGCCAGGTAGCTGAAGAGAGCTATAATGCTGACGATCCGTATAAGGATCATGATAGCCCCTTGGAAACCGCTTGCATGATCAACGCACAGGGATACCAAAACCGGCGCGCGGGCCACTCCGTGACCTCAACCTGGGCGAACCCATTGCTGCGAAGCACCATCCGCCATTCGACAGCCGTCCGAATGCTGTCAAACGCGTCGGCCTCAGCCTGAGCGCGCGCGCTCCGCCAGAAAAGCCTGAAAATCGTGAGGATGGTCCGCATGACGATCCGTCCCCACCACGACCGCCAGTGGGCCGGCGCGCCCATGTCGGCCAGAACCAGATGTCCGCCATCCTTCAAGACGCGTTTGGTCTCGGAAAGTAACTGCGGAACATCCATGTGATGGGTGCCCAGCCCGCAAACGACAGTATCGAAGCTGCCATCGGCCAACGGCGCCTCCATCGCGGAACCGCAGACCTGGGCGATCTGCGCGCCCAGGTCTGCCTGCCGGATGTTCTCGACGCCGTATCGCATCATGGCGGGCGTTATGTCTAAACCGACGACCTTGCTTGCCGGACCCACTCGCCTGGCAATTTCCACGCTGCTGACCGCCGTGCCGCTGGCGACATCCAACACAGATAGATCGTCACCCAACGGCACGGCTTCCGCGAGATGCCTGATGAACTCCCGGTATCCCAGGCCCGTGAGTTCCCGCACCTCCCAGTCTACAGTTCGCTCGTAATGCGGCGCCAACTCGGTGAAGGCCTCGATGATGACATCGCCACTCACTTCCCTCTCCGTTCAAGCCGAGCGCTGATCGCCATCAACCGTTCAACAACTCCGGGCGGGGGCTGCATCCGGGGCGGCTTGAGCTGACCCAAGTCGGCATCTGCCGCTTGTTTCTCCTCCATGTAGCCCTGAAACGTGCCCGGCGTAAGCATGGTGATCCTGATCGGGTTGTTCTGCAAGATTGCATCGTAACCGGCATAGCTTTCATCGGTCGCCACCAACGCAGCGTGGAGATCTTTCGTCAGGCGCTCCGCCTCAATGCCCTTGCCCTCGACGTAGAGATGTAATGTGGGGTTGTCGCGGTTGCCGCCATATTCCTTGCGGGCCGTCCATTCCAGGCTCCCCACTTCAAGGTGACCGAATGCTTCCCAGATCGAACGTTCGGTGAGGACCGCCATTGAGGCAAGGTCAATCACATCGTCGGCCCTGGACTCCACAAGAAACTGAGGTAGCTTGATGCCCATCTCCTCATCGGACATGGCCGCAACCCTGAGCAAATCACCGACGACGTAACGTATGAAAGCGCCACCGGAGAAGCTGGTCAGGACCAGCACGTATTGTCCGGGTTTGATCTCGTTGAGCAACAGGGTCTTGGGTTGACAGGTCGGGTTCTGCTGCCACTGGCGGTATTCCGCAACCGGCATGAACTCCCAAAAGGCCGAATCCGGCACCAGGGTCAGCCGGTTTCGCTTTTCGCCCCATGACTGATAGGCGATCGCCCCTACTTCGGTGCAGGCATAGGCCTCAAGCGGATCGCGACCCCACAAATCCTTGATCCGTTTCCGGTACACCTGCACATCCATCCCCGAAGCAACGATCCCCTTCGGCCGCCAGATATCCTTTGGAAGCATGGGCCGGCCGGCCAACTTGCTGGACACAAAAGCCTTGCCCACCCGATAGATTGTAGCGGGCCGAAGGAGTGCCGGCGACAGCGCCATCTGGCCAGCGCCGTGCGAAAACGCTTCTCCGATCCGCAGCAACACGGAGGCTACCCCCACGAAGTAATCGATGCCTGAACCCATCGAACGCATGAACCCCTGCTCGATGCGCTCTTGAAACGTCATCTTCTCTGCTTCTGCGATCGGCGGTACCGGTTCGAAAGGGAATTCCAGTGATGACGCTCGCATCATGGTGCCGGTGATGTATGGCGGCGGCGCGGCCGCATAAAGCAGCCTGCCGTTTTCCTCGAGGATGATTTCTCCTTTGAATCGTGCGCCCGCCAGGGTGAGAGTGGTCACCAATGCCCGAGACATCTGGGCGTAGAACTGCGATGAAACCGGTACCCACTTGCCTCGGTACTCCCCCGTCCTGCCCGATGTGCGCATCCAGCAGACAGGTTTTACCGGCAGCACATCTTCCCGCTGTTCGGCGAGAAACGGGACATAGTCTTTGTAAGTGGTGATCGGCGCAACCCGGCGAAACTCGGCCGGGGTGAGCGGCACATCGCCGCCAACGATCTTCCGGCCCAACTCACTGGCGGCAAGCAAGTGCAGTTGTTCCGTCAGCAGTCGCTCCTGGATGCTTGTGAACTCCTCGACGGTGAGATCGAAGAATCCACAATAGCGCTGCCAAAACTCGTCTCGGCGTCCTTGTCTGAGCAATTCGAGGGCGGTAGTCATGTTGTCTCGATCTCCTTGTGCTGGCTGGGGAATCCAGGAACGATCGCCTGGACTTTAACGAAATGACGCGTCCGATCAGCGCACATACAGGGCAACGACAGGTGATTCCCTTTCGCGTGATCCTGGCGTGAAAACAGGATTTAAGTATACCCATGTTCTCGCCAAATGCCAACTATGCTTTCCTTGGCCTGCCATAGCCCGCCCATCTGATGTGAAACCTTAAGGAGACTGTCGGCCCAAATTGGTGGCACAACATCATCCCTATTCGAATAAAACTCATCGCTGAATTGGAGCCGAAATGTGGTAGAATCTCTCTTGGTTGACCACGCCGATTTTGTCTGGACCACCCACCAACGGAGAAGGAGCGTTACCATGAAGAAACTCGTCGTATTCCTCTGTGTCCTTGCCTTGCTCTTCGCTTCGACCGGCGTCGTCTTCGCCGAAAGACCGCAGCCGGCTCAATTCACGATCACAGGCACCACCGACCCGAGCGCCTATCAATACCGGGTGCTACCGAGCGGTCGCACCATATTCACGCTGACCTCGACCGGCGTCGTCGAGGGCTACTTCACGGGAACCTTCGTCTTTCAGGAATGGGGCAACCTAGACTTTAACCCCGAAACCGGCGCGGGCACCGGGAAGGGTGTCAACACCGGGATCATGACCATCACGACCCAGGATGGCAGCCAGGTCGTCATCTGGTACGGCGGGTTGACCGACCTGTACGCTGTGGACTCAGTAACGGGACACTTCACCGTGCTGAGCGGCACAGGCACGTACCGCAATTTGCACGGCCAGGGCACATATGCGGGCGGCGCGGGTTTCGAATTCACGGTGGTCTTCACCGGCCGATTCCACCAGTAGAAGCCTCCTCAGTCCTGCGTATCTGGGCTTTCAGGTTTCACAGCCTGTCCTCAGAGCGATGAAGTGCGCCCCGAGGACAGGCCGTCGGCGTTCGGGTAAGCCCGGGGTGTCACCGTCAGTTCGCCGCACAGGTTCTCACCTATCTTCCGCTTGACCACCTCCGGCGAGCATCCGGCGCCAAACAAGTAGAAGAGCTTGCACAGCGCGGCTTCAGCGGTCATGTCGCGACCGCTGATCACACCTGCCTTCGCCAACGCTGAACCGGCCGCGTACTCCTCCAGGCGCACCGAGCCCCGCAGGCATTGGGTGATCGCGACGATCACGACCCCGCGCCTGGTTGCCTCAGCCAACACCTCCAGGAATGTCACGTCCCGGTCTGGCCCGTTGCCCACGCCGTACGCCTCCAGCACAAGACCCTGCAACGGTGGTTGGAGCACATTCTGCAGCAAATCCGGCGAGAGGCCGGGGAAAAGCCGGAACGCGCCCACGGTGGCGTCGACGACAGGGGTCACCAACGTGACCCGATCGGCGGGCGACAGCGAAGCGAGATGGCTGCGATCGATCTGAACGTCCACCCCCACGACGCCCAGGGGCGGATATTTGGGAGAGTCAAAGGCGTCCAACCCATCGGCATCGACCTTTACCGCCCGGCAGCCCCGCAGCAGCTTGCTCCCAAAAAAGAGACAAACCTCCGGCACCGGGTATTCGGCCGCGATCAACATCGAGGTAATAAGATTCGCCCGCGCGTCGTTGCGGATTTCGCACAGTGGAATCTGCGAGCCGGTGATGATGACCGGCTTGGCTAACCCCTGGAGGAAGAACGGCAACGCGGACGCGGTGTACGCCATGGTATCGGTGCCGTGAAGCACGATGAATCCGTCGTAGGCTTCATAGTGCTCACAGATGTCCTCCCCGATGCGCACCCAGTCGGCCGGCCGCATGTTCGACGAATCGAGCAGGGGGTCATACTCGTGGATGTCATAAGTGGGCATACGCGGATCGGCCAGCTCGGGCATCGCAGTCATCTGGGCTTCGAGGAACCCGGGCGCGGGCGCATAGCCGTCCGCCGTGCGCCGCATGCCAATGGTGCCGCCGGTATAAGCGATGTAGAGACGTTGGGTCATGGTGGGTCGGTAGACTCAGTAGATCACGATTTGCCTCACGCAAAGACGCAAAGGTCAAGCGGAATCTCTTGGCGTTCTTGGCGACTTTGCGTGAGATCTGTGATCTACTGAGACTGGTAAGTTGGTAGACTGGTAAACTGGTAAATTGGTCGTGACGCTATGGCTCTACGCCAGCAACGCAGCCAAATCCGGCGGGCGCCAGCGCGCCGACTTCAGCACCTTGCCGTCCGGCCGGCGGATGACCTGGCCGTTCTCGTCCAGCTTGCTCATGTTGCTGCGATGGACTTCGTCGAACAGCGCTTCCGCCACAGCCTGCAAACCGTGAGAGACGTAAGTGCCCAGGACGACGTACAGCAAGTCACTCAACGCGTCGGCGACGGCGACCAGATCGTGAGCTTCGGCCGCCTGGCGGTACTCGTTCAACTCCTCCTGGATCAGGCTCACGCGCAAGGCGATGACCTCATCTGGCAGATCAGCCGTGGGCTGATCCTCGATGTGCGCCCCAAAGACACGGTGAAATTCCTCAAGTTGGCGTAATTGGACGATCAAGGCGTTTGCTCCGCTCAGCGCTCCAGCCCCAGTCGCATCCTGTTGCCATGCTGGAAACCCTGTCGAGAATATTTCCGAACAATGCTACCACACTTTGCCAAAAGTGTGTAACGCCAGCGTCGACGGGATGAGGTACAGAGTTTCGCGTCGTAGGCGATGAACCTCACGTTAACCCGCTCATGCGAAGCGTGCTGGGAGGGGCGCGCGAAGGTTCGCTACACCGTCGATAGGCTGTGCATCCCGCTCTGCGAAAACGCTGTACCACACGCTCGCAAACCCAATCCCTAATCCCCAATACCTAATACCTCACCTGTGCCTCCCCGGTTTGCCCACTTCCCCATCGCGGGCTAGAATGGACTCCGGCAGTCCGATCTCCGCATAAGATCGGGCGCCAGGTCTTGCCGGGAGTACATCATGCCGAATCTCACCCTCGAACGCATCCAGGAATACCGTGCCGTAACCTACCGTCTGCGGCCCGACTTGCGCGTCACCACCAGAGAGGAGGCGATCGCTTTCGTTAATCAGCGCGGCTTCGTTTACTTCTGGCCGATCAAGGAAGTGACGTCGCCCAGCCTGTGGGCCGCGGTCGCGGGTGATCGTCCGGTGCCGGATGAGCACGATGATCCCGGACACGTCACCTGGGGCTGGAAAGATGAGCTGCTCGGCGCCCGGCGCTGGTATTACGCCAAGGTATTGCGCAAACGGGCCACGTTCATTGCGCTGGATGTTGTCCCCTATTTCTACGCCCTGTCGGAAAACTACGGCGAGCCGGACAAAGATTACCTGCTACAATACCAGGGAGGCCGGCTGACCTGGGAAGCCAAGACGGTCTACGAAACGCTGCTGAACGAAGGTCCGCTGGACACAGTCAGCCTGCGCAAGCTGGCCCGGATGACAAACAAAACAAGCGACGCGCCGTTCAACAGGGCGCTGGAAGTGCTTCAGGCCGACTTCAAGATCCTGCCAATCGGCATCGCCGAGGCGGGCGCGTGGAAGTATGCGTTCATCTACGAATGCGTGCACCGCCACTATCCCGATTTGCCGGAACAAGCCCGCCCCGTCCGCCAGGCGGAGGCTCGACGCAGACTTGTCGAGCTATATCTGCGCTCGGTGGGCGCGACACGACCGCGTGACCTCTCCATGCTGTTCGGTTGGCCCCGAAATGAGTTGGAAGGGACGCTCAACGTTCTGGCGCAAGCCGGCACCATCCGGCAGGATGTGGAGCTGGAGAGCACTCCCGGCGAGTGGATTGCTCTGGCGGAATTAGACGATGGACGATAGACTGGGAATTGGGTATCAGGGGATTGGGTATCAGGGGATTGGGTATCAGGGGATTGGGTATCAGGGATTAGGTATCAGGGATTAGGTATCAGGGGACTGGGTACCAGGGATTGCCTATTGGCCATCCGCCATCGGCCATCAGCCACCCGCCATCAGCTATCGGCCATCCGCCATCCGCCATCCGCCATCCGCCATCCGCCATCGGCCATCCGCCATCGGCCATCCGCCATCCGCCATCCGCCATCCGCCATCCGCCATCAGCTATTGGCCATCGTCGTCTTCAGCGCTGGTTGCACGGCGACTCCTCCACGTAGGTGTCGATAACTTTCCCGCTGCGGGTCACAAACTGATAAGCGATCGAAGTCGGGCTGGCGTCCACGAGCATGGCGCCGAAATCCCTGTCATAACGCACCACGCTCCCCGTCACAGGTGTGCGGAAACCATATCGGCTTTCGCCGCCCAGGCCATTCACAAAGTACGGGATGCCATCGATCAACAGCCGCTCGTAAGTGTGGTCGTGGCCGGCCAGAACGGCGTCAGCGCCCCAGGCGGCGAAAGGCCATTGCATCGCCGCGTTCGAGCCATGAATTCCGCTCGAATAGGGCGGATGGTGGAAGATCACCAGCGTCCACGGCTCCTTCGCGGCCGCGAGCTGTGCCTGGAGCCAGGCTTTCTGCGCCCTGGCGTCCGATGAGCTTTGGATAGCACCCATGCTGTCGAGGACAAAGAAGTGCACGGGGCCTTCGACGAAGTCATAGTACCGCTCGGTGCCCGTCGTGTTGGTTGTCGTGATCCCCGTGCCCGGCAGCGTGAAGTACCCCAGGTACTCCTTCAGCCCGCCGCCATCGGAGTAGTCATGGTTGCCGGTCGCCGGGAAGAAGCGGTTGATCGCGCTTGTCCCGCCCGCGCATCGGGGCCCGCTGATCACATCCTTGAGATAACTACAATAAAACCCGCCCACGACGGTGTCATAATTCGAGCCATAAGGATTATTATACCGGTCGTCGCCGACCGTAACCACAAAATCGGGATTCCAGCCTGTTACCAGCTTCGCCACAGCCGCCTCGTTCGGGCTGCCGCTGCCGAAATCGCCGATTACGGCGAACCGCACGCTTCCCGGAACAGGCGTAACGGTTGTCACCTTCGCCGGGGCAGCAGTCGCAGCGTCGGTAGGCACCGACCGCGGGACGAAATAACCTCCCGGCTCAGGCCAGCTTTGAGGCAGGTCGCTCCTTGCGAACAGGATAACCAGGAAGGCAAGGGGCACCCCCACCGCCAGAATCGCCAGCGCTCGAAGCCCGCGCATAAAGCACCTCTGAACGCTATCCTACCGCACCCCGTGCATCCTTTCTGTCATCTAGAATGCAACCGATGCACCCAGGACCGCTGCCATGCCCGCAGCGTTGTCGGTGATGATGCGATCCACTCCAAGTTCAACCAGCCGTGCTGCGAGGGTCCTGTGGTGCGGTTGGTCCGGGTTAAGCGTCCACGTCGCCACCCTGGCCCCGCGACGGTGCAAATCGGCGATCCAGTCGAAGCCGTCGTCCAGCATACGCGCCAACAGGGTGGCCCGCACGTACCATACAGGAGCCGGCACCATCGCCCACAGCACATCGGACCGCGTCTTCAGGTATTCGCACGGCTCCCCCCAGCGGTCGGCAGCCAGCGGATGATCGTCGAGGTATCCGTAGGCGCCCGCGTGGCACAGATACTGCGAGGTGGTCGGCGAGGGACCGGGCTCCACATCAAGGTGGCGCAGCGGGTCGAAGCCCAGCGCCAGCCCTGGGGCCAACATCAGAAGGTGTCGAATCGCACGATCGCTGGTGCTGCTGACGCGCACGTGCGGTCCGAGCGGCGCGACCAAACGCGCCAGGCTTTGCAGAGTGGCATCGGTGAGAGGCATGTGGACTTTCAGATCGAACTGGAGTTCCACCAGGGAAGAATAGTTGAGCGCCAGGGAGACAGCATCGCTCAGCGTCCCCCCACATTCGTCGGTCAGGACACCTCGCCAGCGCAGCCTCAAGCCCCGCAACTGGGCGGCAGTCGCAGCCTGCACCGGCCCATTGCCCTCGGTCGCAATGTCCAGCCGCGCGTCGTGTAACAGGGCGAAATCGCCATCCGCCAGCGGCGTCACATCGATCTCGACAAACCGGGCGCCGGCCTCCAAACAGTCATGCAGCGCGCTCAATGAAGATGGCGGATAACGGTTGCCCCGACGCGCCGCGTGATGAACAAGAAACGTGGGCGCCATATCTTCCTCCTGCCTATGCTATCGTCCATGGTCAATCGTCCATTGTCCATCATCCATCGCCCATCATCCCCGAACGAAAGTAATGATGGCTGCGGACTGCATGGCACGGCAGCAGTATTCTACCGCCAATGGAGTGACAAAACAAGGCGATGCGAGTGCTATTCCTCTTTCTGGATGGCGTCGGGCTCGGGTCAAACGACCCGATCTCGAACCCCCTGGCCCGAGCGAACATGCCGCACATGACCGGCCTGCTCGAAGACAACCGGCTGATCGCCCCGGACGCACCGCTCGAAACACGAAGAGCCACGCTTCTCGCGTTGGATGCCTGCCTGGGGGTCGAGGGCACGCCGCAATCTGCGACAGGGCAGGCGACCCTGCTCACAGGCCGGAACATACCGGCGGAGGTGGGCTATCACTACGGCCCGAAGCCAAACCCGGCGGTTGCGGCGCACCTGCGCGATGGCAACCTGTTCAGCACGCTCGCACAGGCCGGACGCCGATCCGCCCTGCTCAATGCCTACCCTGCGCCCTATTTCGCCGCCATCGCATCCGGCCGGCGCCTGTACTCGGCCATCCCGCTGGCCGCGATCAGCACAGGCCTGGCGCTCAAGACCGCTGACGATCTCAGGACCGGGCAGGCATTGTCCGCCGATTTCACAGGTCGTGGCTGGCGCGAGCGCCTGGGGTACGCCGACACCCCCATTCTGACGCCCCGGCAAGCCGGTGAGCGCCTGGCCGCGCTGGCAGCCCAATACGACTTCGCCTTCTTTGAATACTGGGCGAGCGATTATGCCGGACACGGGCAGGATATGGATGCCGCGCTGACGCTATTGACAACCTTCGATGAGGTGCTGGGAGGGCTGTTAGCGGCATGGGATGATGAAGCCGGGTTGATCCTGCTCACGTCCGACCACGGCAACCTGGAAGACCTGTCCGTCCGCGGCCACACGACCAACTTAGTGCCCGCGCTGTTGATCGGCGCGCCCACGCTGCGACAGCGATGCGCGGCCGGCCTGCACAATCTCGCCGACGTCGCGCCGGCCATCGTGCGCCTGCTGACCGGCGACACGCAGGGCGAGCTCAAGATCAGCTCTCCACACCGGATGCAGCACCATGACTCCTGTGGGTGAAAATAGCTTACCTCACCGCGTACAAGACACCAAGGGCACAAGGAAAAGGTATTGGAGAGGCTTTGTGGCCTTCGTGCCTTGGAGCCTTTGTGGTGAGCGGACGATTTTCAAGGAAGCGATGAACGGGATCTGATTTCCGTGTGCGCTCGGGGATTTTACGCGACTGGCTTCTCTTCGGGGTTCCTGAAAGTGAGGTCGAAGTCCACCGCACGCGTGTCCAACACAGCCTCATCCCGGCTCAGCTCAATCTCCAGCCGGTAGCGCTCGCCCGGACGCGGCGGCTGGCGCAGATGCAGCGTCACGGATTGGTAGGCCTCCCGGATTTCAACCATGAACATCGTCGCGACCGTTGCCCCATCAGGATCGGTCACGGTGAGAGCCAGGTTC
>Ga0172375_10006929_pt1 | contig 15699 bp, 20 predicted proteins | sample LakKiv1m_FD_114537 | JGI IMG/M metagenome (GOLD analysis project Ga0172375, IMG submission 114537) | Freshwater microbial communities from Kabuno Bay, South-Kivu, Congo - kab_092012_11.1m | ecosystem: Environmental > Aquatic > Freshwater > Lake | place: Democratic Republic of the Congo...
GAGCCGGAAGGGATAGTGAAGCGCGTCTGTCCGTTCGGCGAGTGCGGAATAGGGAGGGACGCCATCCTCATGACCGGCATGCCGTCAATGCGCTCCTTCTCGTTTTCGTTTGGCGATTCGGCGAGGACGGCCGCGTAATCTTTAGCTCCGTACGCTGGTCCGACATACATAATCGAGTGTCCTCGGCGGGCGAGCGCGCGTCCGGTTATGCGAATGGAGTCAGTTATCCCGCTCATTTCGGGGTAGAAAATGTCGGAGTAGAAGGCGATGCGCATACGGGTTTGAGTTTGTGCCTCCAGACGATATGCTAAGTATATCCATGAACATATCCCTTGTCATTTGTGCGTATAACGAGGAAAAATTTCTCGGTCCTTGTCTCGCGAGCGCCATCAAGAACAAAGCGGGACTCCACGAAATACTCGTCGTGAACAACGCGTCAACCGACAAAACGGAAGAGGTGGCGAAGCGCTTCCCGAATGTAAATGTCGTGCGCGAAGAGCGGAAGGGTCTCACGCGGGCGCGTGAACGCGGACTCAGCGAAGCGACCGGTGACATTCTCGCGTTCATAGATGCCGACACACTCATGCCCGATGGGTGGGTCGAGAAAATAGCCCGCGCGTATGAACACGATCCCGATTTGGTCTGCGTGAGCGGTCCCTATATTTACTACGACGCGGGTTTCGTGACGGACGTGCTCGTGTGGCTTTACTGGCGGATTGCCGGAATGCCGATGTACTGGCTCAAGGGATTCATGGCGGTCGGCGGAAATTTTGCCGCAAAAAAAAGCGCGCTCAAAAAAATCGGCGGATTCGACACGAATATAGAGTTTTACGGCGAAGATACGAACATCGCCCGGCGTCTGGCTCAGGTTGGAACAGTTCGCTTCACGCTCTCGCTTCCGATGTACACATCGGCGCGCCGGTTCCGCGGCGACGGGCTTGTGAGGACCGGCTGGCTCTACGGCAAGAATTTTTTGTCCGAGGCGTTCTTGCGCAAACCCGCGACGGAAACATACAAAGATTACCGGTAGCTCGTGATAGTATTGACCCGAATGAACACACTTATCATTTTTTGCGCGACGTATCTCATCTGGGTGGAAGCATGCGCGGCGCTTGTGTTTTTTGTCATGCTCGGCGTGACACAAAGAAGGTCGTTCGCGCTCATGTCGTTGGGAGGACTCGCGCTCGCATACGCGCTCGGCAAGGTTGCCGGCTTGTTGTGGTACAATCCGCGCCCATTCGTCGCCCAGAATTTTACGCCACTCGTCGCCCACGCCGCAACGAACGGTTTTCCATCGGAACATGCGCTCGCGGCCTTCGCCATCGCGGCGCTTATTTGGGTTGCCGACCGGACATGGGGGTGGGTGTTCCTCGTCATTGCGCTTTTTGTCTCGTTTGGCCGGGTTCTCTCCGGCGTGCATCATGTCGTTGACGTAACAGCGTCCGCGGTCGTGGCGGCTCTCGCCGTGCTCATTGTGACGTCGATACTGCGACGTTTCGGGCACTCCTTCATCCGCGAACCGTAGCGCGATGTTTCTTTGCACGACAACGGCATGTTGTATAGTGCAGACGTAGTTCTCCGGGATGGTCCCAGGGGAACGTTATTGCAGAGAGGGCGGAGCCAATGGATATTTTTCCACAAACTGTCTTTTGGCCTGCCTTCTGGCGAGCTCTTTGGACAAAGGCGCCTACACGGGTGCCGCGCTGTATCGCGCTGATTCCCGACGGGAACCGGCGTTTCGCCGCGAAGCATCTGCGGCCGAAATTATGGGGTCACACGCAAGGCCTCGAAAATCTTCAGACGATCGCGAGGGCGGCATTTGATGCCGGCGTCGAACACGTTGTTGTGTGGGCGGCATCGGAAAGCAACCTCAAAAACCGGCCGGCCGCGGAAATCATGTACCTGGTTCAGTTGCTGAAGCGTGAGATAGCAGAGCGGCTTCGGGACCCGGAAGGGACGCGATTGTATATTCGCGGCTCGTGGCGAAAACACATCGAAGACGCGGAACTCGATCTGCTGATTTCGAACATAGAAACCGGGACGGCATGCTTCACGCGGCGACACCTCACGCTTCTGTTCGGCTACAGCGGGAAGACTGACGCGCTTGAAGCCGCGAAAAAGTTTTTCCGTCACGCGAGCGTGGAGGGTTTCGACGATATTTCGGACGATATTTTCGACCGGTACAGCGCTACGGCGCACATACCGAATGTCGACCTCATCATCCGGACCGGTGTCGACGGCACGCCGAATGAATCAGACCCGTTTTTGCCGTTTAAAAAGCAGAACGCAGTCCTGTACTTTCGGCGGATGCCCTGGCCCGCGTTTACTGCGGCGCATCTGCGCTCGGTACTCAAGGATTACGGCAAACGTTCGGCGGCATTGCGGAAAGGCGCATAGAGAGAAAGCAGTACCCGGCCTCACTACAATGTGGGGCTATTTTTTTGTTGGTATATATATAGAAATCAAAAAATCCGCCGGGTGGCGGATTTTTTGATGAAATGAAATACACCGTTACATCTGGTGATCGTGCATCTTGCAACAACCGCAACGCTTCATCTTTGAGAGTCCCGCGAGAACGATGATCGTCGGCCAAACCCAGGCGACCGTCGCGGGTGACAAAACGCCCCAGTTTCCCAAGAGGAACGTGAGACCGAACAGTACGATGAGCATCGGCATGCATTTATGGTGCATATGATTGCAGGTTCCACCCTGATTCATTTCCATATTCATGGTTTTTAAATGATTAATTGGTAATAACCGTGGTTGCCCTGCGTATAAGTGTACCCCGATGTTTGGAAGCCGCGTTGGGTTATACCCACAGGCGCTACGAGAGAAGAAATCCGCCGTCGACGACAATTTGGGAGCCGGTCATATACGAAGAGAGATCTGAGGCCAGGAATAAGGCGACACGGCCGATGTCGTCCGGTTCGCCCATGCGTCTCATCGGGATTTTCGCCAAAAACGCGTTCAGAATATCCGGCTCCTGCATTCCCGCAGATCCGGGTGTCGAGATACCGCCCGGCGCTATCGCGTTAATGGAAATGCCGTGCGGGGCGTATTCAAGCGCGCTGTTCTTCGTAAATCCCCATACGCCGTGTTTCGAGGCGTCGTAATGGGCGAGGCCGACGGATGACGGGTGGGTGGCGTCAATGGAAGTTATGTTTATGATTTTCCCCGGGGTGCCTTGCGCTATCATCTGCTCAGCGACATACTTCGTGCATAGGAACACGCCCCGGAGATTGATGGATATGACCCGTTCGAAATCGGCGACGGTCATCGTTCGTATGGGTATGGTGGGGTAAATGCCGGCGTTGTTGACAAGAATATGCACCGCGCCGAACGCGGCGATGGTTTTCGCGAGAATTGCCCGCGCGCTGTCTTCCGAGGAAACATCGGCGATGCAGGACTGTACTGAATATCCCGACGCGACCAGTTGTGCTGCCGCCGCTGACGCTTTTTGTCCGTTGACGTCCGCGAGCATTACGCTCGCGCCCGCTTCCGCAAGCCGGGCAGCGATGCCGAAGCCGATACCCTCCGCGCCACCGGTCACGATGGCGGTTTTCCCGTGTAAATCCATGAGCGAGGCAATGGTGGGATTCATACGATAATCGTAGCACGCTCCGCGGGTGCCGTTTTGCAACTGTGCAGAGCGCGATCTCGGCCGCTCTCCGCGCGGGCATGCTATATTCAAAGGACAAACAGCCGCGATGATATGACAAAAATTTCAGCACTCCACGCCAGGGAAATCCTGGATTCGCGCGGTAATCCGACACTTGATGTTTGTATCTCGGCCGCGCGCGTCGAAGGCCAAGCCTCGGTGCCTTCGGGCGCGAGCGTCGGTTCGCACGAAGCACTTGAATTGCGTGACGGCGATAAAGGGCGCTATGGCGGAAAGGGAGTTCTCAAAGCGGTTCGGAATATCAACGAGGAAGTGACCGCGGCGCTCGTCGGCAAAGATTTTGATCAGCGCTCGCTCGACGAATTTTTGATAACGCTCGACGGAACACCAAATAAATCGCGTCTCGGCGGCAACACGCTCATCGGGATTTCGATGGCCTTCGCTCGCGCCGCGGCCGCGGAACAGGGGGTCGCGCTGTACCGCTACCTGGGCGATCTGATGGATAAAAAAACTTTTAGTATTCCGATGCCGACATTCAATGTTCTCAACGGCGGCAAACACGCGAACAACGGACTCTCCGTGCAGGAATGCATGCTCATTCCCGTGGGATTTTCTCATATTGCGGAACGGCTGGAAGCCGTGGCCGCGGTCATCGACGTTCTCAAAAAAGAACTCCGCTCGGCCGGGTACGACACGGGGCTTGGCGACGAAGGCGGCTTCGCGCCGCGACTTCATTCGAGCGAAGAAGCACTCGATCTTTTGGTCGCGGCCATTACCGAAGCGGGACATACGACAGAACAAATAAAATTAGGCATCGACGTCGCGGCATCCGGACTTTTGAAAGATGGTTCGTATTTGATGGACCCAGAAGCCTCGCCGCGGACATTCAGCGCGGTCGATATGTTGGCCTGGTACGTGAGCCTTGCCGATCGGTATCCGCTTGTTTCCATCGAAGACGGATTTGCCGAAGATGATTGGGAGGATTTTGCGGCGCTCAAATCGAAACTCGAAGGGCGCGCGCGCATTGTCGGCGACGATCTCCTTGTTACCAATGCCGCGCGCATTGAAACTGCCGCGAAACGAAAAGCTGTCGATACCGTCATCATTAAGCCGAATCAGGCCGGCACTATTACGGAAACTGCCGCGGCGCTCCGCGCCGCGCGCGGGGCCGGAATGTCGACGTGCGCGTCGCATCGCTCGGGCGAAACAAACGACACGTTCATCGCGGATCTCGCGGTCGGGTTCGGATGCGAGTATATTAAAGCAGGTTCGCTCGCGCGGGAAGAACGAGTCGCCAAGTACAACCGACTTTCGGAAATAGAAGAAGAGCTCGGACACTAAGTATGGATTCACAAACACAGATACTCGCAACGATTGGTCCCGCGTGCATGCGCGAGGATATTCTCTCGGCAATGATGGCGGGCGGCATGGACGCGGCGCGGCTCAACTTCGCGTGGCGCAAGGATCATGAAGCGAAAGAACAGGTGGATCTCGTCCGCAAAGTTGCTGAAAAACTCGGGCGAAACATCATTATCGTCGCGGACATGCCCGGTCCGCGTATTCAAGTCGGGGCCGCCCACACGTATGACGCGTCGAAGGCATATTCGCTGACTGAAAAAGACATTGAAAATGTCCGTTTCTGCGTCGAAGAGGGTATCACCCATATCGCGCTTTCTTTCGTCGGCAGTGGTGAGGATGTCACGCACAGTCGCGGCATCATACGGGATCTTGGCGGCACGCAAAAAATAATCGCAAAAATTGAACGCAAGGTCGCGGTTGAAAATATAGATGGTATTATTGCCGCCACAGACGCAGTCATGGTTGCGCGCGGAGATCTTGGAAGCGAAGTGCCGTTGCCGGAAATCCCGTTCATCCAAGCGCGCATCATAGAAAAGGCAAACGCCGCGGGGAAACCGGTCATTGTAGCGACCCAAATGCTTGCTTCCATGGTGGAGCATCCGGAACCGACACGCGCTGAGGTAACTGACGTGACCGAGGCCATTTTACAAGGCGCCGATGTGGTGATGCTCTCGGAAGAGACAGCGGCAGGAAAATATTCCGCCGAAGCTGTGGCTATGATGGAGCAGATTATTCGCGCGGCAGAGAACCACGCAGGAAAAAAAACGCACACCAATTCGCTATGATGGGAAAACTACTTATCGCGCGGCATCACGAATCGGAATGGAACGGCCAGGGCCTGTGGACCGGAACGCGCGATGTTCATTTGTCGCCCTACGGATTTAAAAAGTCGGAAGAGATGGGCGCCCTCGTGAACGATATCCGCATCGATCAGGTCTTCGCGTCGAAACAAGTGCGCGCTATCGAAACGCTCTCCTGCATGCTCAATGTCATCGGCCTGCATGATGTCCCTTCAGAATACATCGCGGCGCTCAATGAGCGCGATTACGGCGATTACACGGGGAAAAACAAATGGGAAATGGAAAAACTTCTGGGTGAAGAACAGTTCGAATATATCCGCCGCGACTGGGACTGCCCGGTGCCGGGTGGCGAGACGCTGAAGCAGGTGTATGAACGCGTCGTGCCGTTCTATGAACACACCGTCGTGCCGCTTTTGCGGGAAGGGAAGAACGTGCTCCTGGTCTCGCACGGGAACGCGTTGCGCGCGCTTATGCTCTACATTGAATCGATACCAAAGGAAGAGGCGAACCACCTCGAAATGCTTTTCGGCGCGGTTATAATCTATGAGGTGAACGAGAGCGGCTGTATGGTGCGCAAAGAAGTCCGTCAGGTCGTGCCGTAATTAACAGGATTTTTCGATATTTTCCCAATGAAACTCGTTTATTTTGGCCAGGAAGCGTGGGAAGAAGAGTATATGCGGGAAAAGCTTCCCGGCGCGGAGCTATCTTTTTATACGGGCTCACTGCAGAACAACGCAGGCGTGTCGGACTCATCTGCCGAAGTTCTTTCTATTTTTGTAAATAGTACCGTCGGCAAAGCTGAACTGGATCGGTTTCCGGCGCTCAAGCTTATCGCGACGCGCTCAACGGGATTTGATCATATCGATATGGCGGAAACGGCGCGGCGCGGTATCGCGGTTGTGAGCGTTCCCTCCTACGGCGTGAACACCGTCGCCGAGTTCGCGTTCGCGCTTCTTCTCGCGCTTTCGCGCCGCGTGTGCGAAGCGCGCCGCCGTGTTGTGGAAGGTTCATTTTCGCAGGAACATCTCACCGGCTTCGACCTTAACGGAAAAACGATAGGTCTTGTCGGCTGCGGCCGCATCGGCGCGTATGTCGTAAAAATCGCGAACGGTTTCGGCATGCGTCCAATTGTGTATGATGTTTTTCATAACGACGAACTCGCGCGCGAGCTCGGTTTTACCTATGTGGAGTTGCCGGAACTTTTGGCGCAGTCGGATGTCATTACGCTTCACACGCCGTACAACAAACAAACGCACCACCTCATTAACACGGGTAATATTTCACGCATAAAAAAAGGCGCGTATCTCATCAACACGGCGCGCGGCGCTGTTCTTGAGACCGCGGCGCTCGTGGAGGCGCTCAAAAACGGCACAATCGCCGGGGCGGGACTCGACGTGCTTGAAGATGAAGCCGATACCGCGGATGAAAGCAGGCTTCTTTCGGAGAAAGACCCGAGCGGTGAAACGATGAAGATCGTACTCGCGAACGAATATCTCATCAATCATCCGCGCGTTATCGTGACGCCGCATGTCGCGTTTGACACGACGGAGGCGATTAAGCGCATTCTCGATACGACGGCGGAAAATATTGCCGCCTTCGAAAAGGGGATTCCTCAGAACGCCGTTGCCTCTGCTACATAAAACCGGGGAAGTAATCGGTTTGTATCCGCGAGCCGGGTACGCCCATATCACGCAATGTCGTTTCGAACGATTTGACCATCGCATGCGGTCCGGAAATCATAAAATAGCGTTCGCGATAATCGGGAACTTCCCGCGCGATAAGCGCCGCGTCAATCCGCCCCGGGCGCGTGCCGGGAGGGGGATTTTTCTCGTCCGAGAGCGCGTAGACGGTTGTAATGCCGAGCTCCGCCCGCGCGCGGTCGAAAATGTCTTTGTACGCGATGTCCGCCGCCGTTTTGTTGCCGTAGAGAAGCGCAATTGAACGCGATTCTTTGGCGTCAAGAAGATACTGTATCATTCCGCGGAACGGGGTGATCCCGATGCCTCCCGCGATGAATACAAGTTTACGCGTCGGATCATTCGGCAAGACAAATTCTCCGGCGAGATGCGACGCGGAAATGACATCGCCGATTTTCATCTCCGCGAGCGCGCGTTTAAACGTACTCGCCGGTTCGTAGAACTTCGCGCCGAGATGTATTTCTTTCTCGGTCGGGCTCGAGGCGATGGTGAAATATCGTCGGTTGCCGCGGTTGTCGGTGTACGCGTGTCCAAGCGTCCATTCCAAGTATTGCCCGGGGCGGAAGAGAAACGGCTTGTCGGGCGTAAACGCGAAGTCGTACGCGTCCGTGCCGATTTTCTGCACCGAGGCGAGCGTGAGCATATGCCGGCCCTTCGGACTGACGCCGTAGGAAAACAAATTGCCGATAATGAGCGCGAGTTCGGGCGTGAAATAGAACGACGCGACGTGAACCGCGGGCACGAACAATACGCCGACGATGGCTCCGTATACGACGCGCTGGAGCCGGGAGGGCGGCATCGTCAGGGGCTCGGTGAGCATCACGAAGGCAAGGAAAAAGAATGATGAATGGAGGAGCGTCTGGACAAGGGGCGTTACAAAGTCGTTCGCGGGCGACATGAGTACCACGGTCGCGAGCGCCGCGACTCCAAAGCTTAGAACCATGTCGAATCGCTGCAATTTTTTCACGATAAGAAGCCCGCCCAGGATGACGAATGGAAGAAGCGCGGTGTTCCCCGCGGCCCACCAGGTCGCGGTCTGGCTTATGGTGAGGGCCGCGAGCGCCACGCCGAAGGCGGCCGGGTTGAAAATGTGCTTATTGCCGATGGCGAAAATAAATTTTGACGCGATGGCCCACACGGACGCGAAGATAAGAAATCCGACGCCCGCGATATTGGTCGCGGCGACCGGATTAACGATGAGCGCGAGAATAAACGCGGTGATGTATACCGACTCGGTGTTTACGGGTGCCGAGAACGCCCACGCGAATATTTTATTGGCGAACCAGCACACGCCCGTGATAAGAACGAACGAGAACGCGAGCATTGTCGGATCGAATGGTACTATGCCGAAGAATCCGAGCACGAACGCGACGACAAGAATTACTGAGAGGTAATACAGCACGAGGCGGTACATCGTGATGGTATTCAGAAATTTATCAATGGGTCCTAGCATAAAGATTAGGGTATCGTGTGTTCGGCAAATCCGCGCGTCATCGTGGCGATACCGTTTGCGTCGATCGAATACGCTTCGAATCCGGGGAGACTGTCGATGAAGACAACGCCATCGTTGCCCATCGCGAAGGCGGCGGTCGCGAAGCGATCCGCCTCGCAGATGTCGGGCCCGATGACCGTAATGCTTACAACGTCTTCAATGGGTTTCCCTGCCGCGTGTGGATTATAAATATGCTGGCCGCGCAGATACGTGCCCGATGTCGCGACGCCGCGTCCGCGGGGATACACGACTTGTACTATCTCATTATGTTTGAATGGATTGCGTATCCCAACGCTCCAATTCTGCTCGTCCGCGTTCATACCCCGCGTCTGGATATCTCCGCCCGCGTCGATATAAAAATGTTCAAACCCCTGCTCCGCGAGAAGTTCTGTCGCCCGCCGTATCGCCCAACCTTTGACGATACCGCAGGTATCAAGCGAACCGTCTGATTTTTTGATATTAAAAAATCCCGCCGACTCACTTTTTGTTTTTTCCGCGAGTAAGAAAACCTCCCGCATATCATCGCTGTGGTCTCGCGCGGAAATCTCGCCGCGGTTAATGCGCGAAAGCTCGCTCTCTTTTTTGTACGGGCTAAATTGTTCGTCGACTGTTCTGAAATAATCAAAAACGGCGTCAAGCGAATTCTGCGTTGCCGACGCGTCCACCACCTCGACGGTTATTGGCATTCCCATTATGTCGGTGCGGGTTTGTTTGACCATATTATTTTGCCTGCGCGAGCGCGCCCTCAAGCGATTGCCGGAAGCCGCCGCTCGTGTGCGTGGCGCCGGAGACGATATCCACGTTCGCGCTCTGCGCCCGAATGGCTTCCTGAATAAGTATAGGCATCGCCTGGCTGTTGATGAACCGCGACGTGCTGCGGTCGCTCGGATACTGCAGGAACGTCACGTCCGCGAGCGCGCCGCCTTGAATAAGAGCCTGTACCTGCACCATACCGTAATAGGCGTCGACCGCGGCGCCGGTGTAGGTGCCGTTTTTATATTGGCCGAGTTTCTGTGGCGTCGGCGACGGGACGGGAGAAGGATTGGGCGTCGGCGCGCCCGGACCCGCGGGCGGCGCGCTTGATGTCTGGGGAGCTTGCGGAGTTGTTTGCGAAGACGGGGAAGGGGGCGGCACGGCGACGGTAAAAGTATAACGGGAACTTCCAGAATTCTGGAATACAACATAGGCCACGGAGGCCGCGATAACGCATAGTGATACCCAAATTTTTTTCATCACGTTACAATATATGCCCACTGGACACGTCGAAGAGATCAATTCGTTGCCGCACTACCTACTACGCGGTTTCCAAAACAAAAGTTTCGCCGCCGTGCCGGGAGCGCGGTCGTTCGCCTATAAGTATACCCCGTCGGTTTAGCGCCTGGGAACACCCCGCTTTTTCTCGGCTTCTTCAAGACGCCGAAGCGCGACGCAAAACGCGCTCCGGCGCAAATCGGTCCGCGTCTTTTTCGCGTACGCCGCGATGTCGCTCGTCTCTTGTTCCAAAATAGCGCGCAATTTTTTGAACACATCCTCCTCGCTCCAGTGTTCGCCGCGCAAATTTTGCTCCCACTCGAACGTGGAAACAATGACGCCGCCTGCGTTCCCGAGAATGTCCGGCACGACGGGAATGTTGCGCGCGAAAAGGATATCGTCCGCCTGGGGCGTCGCGGGGCCGTTCGCAAGCTCAAGAATGAGCGAGGCGCGGACGCGCGCCGCGTTTTCTTTTGTTATCTGATTCTCAAGCGCGGCCGGAATAAGAACGTCGCAAGGGAGTTCGAGCAGTTCGCTGTTGTTCACGTAGCGCGCCCCGGGATATCCGCGCAACGTGCCGTTGCCGCGTTTATACGCGAGAACGGCGTCCGGATCAAGGCCCGCGTCGTTTACAATGCCGCCTTTAGAATCCGAAAGCGCAACGATGCTGTTGCCGTGGTTCTTGAAAATGCGCGCCGCGTTAAGGCCGACATTTCCCATTCCCTGGATAACGATTTTCGCGGGCGTTGGGATTTTCGCGGCGCCGCGGAGCGCTTCGAAAACAAAGAAACCGCCCATACCGGTCGCGGCGCCGCGGCCTTCCGAGCCGCCCACGGCGAGTGGTTTGCCGGTAAACGCGGCGCCAGTCGTGTCGCCCGTGAGCTTCGAGTATTCGTCCCCCATCCACGCCATTATTTCGGGTGTTGTGTTGACGTCGGGCGCGGGAACATCGGTGTGCGGACCCAGGACCGGGTAGAGCCTTCGCACCCATCCGCGCGAAAGCCGCTCAAGCTCGCTTCGAGAAAGCGTTTTGGGATCGACAACAACGCCTCCTTTGCCGCCGCCCATCGGGATGTCCGCGACGGCGCATTTGAGCGCCATCCAAAAGGCGAGCGCGCGGACTTCATCGATATCCGCGTCCGGATGAAAGCGAATACCGCCCTTGTAGGGCCCGCGCGCGTTTGAATACTGCACGCGATATCCTTCGAATATGCGCAAAGAGCCGTCATCCATCTCAACAGGAATTGAAACGTGCACCTCGCGTTCCGGTTTCTGTAGCCGAGCAAGAAATTGTTCGTCGAATTTTTGCACGGAAGATGCCCGTTCCAATTGCTGAAGGGCGTTTTCAAATGGGTTGTTCATACTCGTAGCTTTGAAGTGGCGGCACATAGTAATGACAAGTGTGTAATCTTACTACACCGAAGACCGGCACACTATGCACGAGTGTCATATGGTATCGTTTTTGTATGTATATCAGAGTTCGCGTCAAGACGGAGATGAAAAAAGAGTCAATGCGGAAACGCTCCGACACGCATTTTGAGCTTTCGGTCAAAGAAAAACCGCTCCAAAATCTCGCCAACAAACGCGTTATTGAACGAATAGCGGCGCACTTCGGCGTTCCCATAGGTAAGGTGCGCATCGTGAGTGGTCATCATAGTCCGTCAAAAATACTCTCGGTCGAACTGTGAATCTATAGAATCTTAACGGCCTTTCAGGTGCGCGAGCATGGTGTCCGCGTCGCTTACCTTGAATGGGTCGGTGGTACCGTTGTGTTTGAATCCCGGCTCGATGAAAACTTTTTTTATGGCGCCGTTTTCAACATACATACTGTAGCGCCATGAGCGAAGGCCGAACCCGAGATTTTCTTTTTTGACGAGCATGCCGAGTTTTTTCGTAAACTCGCCGTTGCCATCGGGAAGCATGCGGACATTTTTCACGCCGAGATTTTTTGCCCACTGGTACATCACGAACGCGTCATTGACGCTCGTACAAATAACATCGTCGACGCCAAGCCGCTTGAACGCTTTGTAGTTCTTTTCGTACCCGGGCAGGTGTGTCGATGAACAGGTTGGCGTGAAGGCGCCCGGAAGGCCGAAGAGCACGATATTTTTGCCGCCGAAAATTTCTTTCGTAGAAACATTCTGCCAGCGGAACGGATTCGGTCCCTTGATTGACTCGTCGCGGACGCGGGTCCTAAAGATAACGTTCGGCACACGCGACACTTCGATGGGTGACTGTTTGGTCATAGATAGGTGAATTATGTGTGTAATCTGCCTATCGTATCAAATCGGCGAAAGAGAAAAAAGGAAACGCGTCCGGTCGCGGCCAGTTGAATGAACGGAGACCAGCCAATGTCCAGGAAGGGGACAATCGGCATCAGAACGCTATAGCTCCAGTGTCCGCTGCCGAGACCGCGCCATTCGATGAGCGTTGAGAGTAGAAGCCCGAGCATGATGACATACGCGGACACGCGGTTTTTCATGGGCCGCGCGAGCCACGAGATATCTCGCTCAAGAAACGCAATGAGAGCCCATATAAGAGAAATATACACGACATCACCGAGCGTTGCATACAGAAGAACCGACCAATAGTTCTGGTCGGAAAGCGACGCGGCGGTGAAGGTATCCCAAAGAAGCGTTGTTCCGCGATAGAGCGGTACTTGGAGGATTTCCCACACCAGATTCAGAAAAAAGGCATATGCAAGAAACACCGCGATGTTTGAAAATGTTTTGTTCATGGCGACACTTCTCATCGCGTAAGTATTCCATGAAATGTTCCAAAAATCCCCCTCCCCGCTGACGCGGGGAGGGGGATTTTGAAAACAGTGGTTAGCGCGAATGTTCCGACGTCTGTCGCTTTTTTCGGAAAACGTAGATATACAGGATTTCAAGAATACCGACAGTATTCACGAGGAATAGAACAACGAACCAAATCTTGCTGCCGTCGCGGGCCGCGTGCCACAGCGCGAGTGCTTTCCATACGGCGCTCCACGCGAGAAGCACCACAAAGAGAGTAACGCCGAAACCGATGAACGGCGCTCCCCACGTTCCATACCACGGGGCGTATGTTGAATTCCAATACATCATATACGATACAAATTACTTGGTATTGTTATAGTATACCACGCGCGTTGGCGGTATCGGCGCTCGACATTGGGCAGGCTATGATAAAATGACCGCCCTATAAGCATAAAAAATAGAATCGACCGTGGACAACATCATTAACGCGCTCAACTGGCGCTACGCGGTAAAAGAATTTGATCCGCATAAAAAATTGACGGAAGCACAGCTCGAAACGCTTCTTGAAGCGCTCCGGCTCGCTCCGTCGTCTGTGGGGCTCCAGCCGTGGAAGTTTATTGTCGTCGAAAATCCGGATATCCGCGCGAAATTGCGCGATGCCGGGTATGGGCAATCAAAAATTACGGGCGCGTCGCATCTCATTGTCATTGCCGTGCCGAAAAAGATCGACGATGCTCATATCGACAAATTCATCCGACTGACTGGGGAGGCGCAGGGGAAACATACTGATTCGCTCAAGGGTCTGCGAGACATGGCGGAGGGTGCGGTACGCGGCCGCACGCCGGATGCAGTTGTCGAATGGTCGGCCCGACAGGCGTATCTCGCGCTCGGCGTCCTTCTGACGGTTGCGGCGCACGAAAAAATAGACGCCTGTCCTATGGAGGGTTTTGACGCGGGGAAGTTTGATGAAGTCCTCGGTCTCGGTGAACGCGGTCTTGCTTCGCAGGTCGCGGTCGCGCTCGGTTTCCGCTCGGCAGACGATAAATACGCGAGACTGAGGAAGGTTCGGTTTCCAAAAGAAGACGTCGTCATCGGCATGCGATAGTGCTCATAAAAATGCCGCGCGTTTTCCCATCGGAAAACGCGCGGCTCTTAGTGGCTGAATATCCAGCGTGTCGCAATGAACGTCCAAACGGCGATGATTCCCCAGGTGACCCATTGGGCGATCATATACCACATCTCCGCGTACTCCACGAGCACATATAATATGGCCGTGTTCAGGCTGAGGTTCACGAGCTGAAGGGTAAAATGTAGCCCAAGATGCTGGCTAACTCTTCTTCGGCTCTTGTTCCTGAATGTCCACGACCTTTGGAAGTGGAAACTGACCCAGTATGATAGGACGAACGCTGCCGCCGCCGAACGGAGATATTGCACCTCAGCGTATTCCGTAAGGGTGTAGAGAACGGTGCTGTCGACAATCGCGCCGGTTAGACCCACAATAACAAATCGCACCGGCGTGGATCCTTGCAAACGCATGAACACGGTGGCGCTTCCTGCGAGAAACCTCATTGCATCTCCCCGTTTTTTTAAATACGAATATCCGAGTTGAATACTACAATATCATCGGACTAAAGTCAAATTATACTCTGGGACAAAAAATGGGCTGTTTCAAGACTTCCGCATCCGCTCCTTGAGGTTCGTCGTGGAATAGTCGTGTGTTCGTTCATGGTAATAGACACGATCCGCGAACTCCTGTCCCGTCGCGTACTTGCCGCGCCAATCACTGCCGAGAATCCTGATATGCGGGCCAAGGTTTTTAACGATTCGGTGGAGATCGGGCTCGTCGGTGTAGATAAAAATTTCGTCGATATAGCGCGTGCCTTCGAGCAGTACGCGGCGCTCGTCGAGAGAAAGCACCGGACACTCTTTCTTTTTTCCCCGGTACGCGGCTTCGGTGACCGACGGGTCTATCTGAAGGCCCGCGACGAGGAAATCGCACTGCGCCTTCGCGTCTTTGAGCATGAGCATATGTCCCGCGTGCAGGAGGTCGAATGCACTGCAGACCAATCCGATTATTTTTTGATTACCCTTCATTTTGATTTCAGTTGTGTACCAGAAAAAAGGCCCCATGCTGCGCGGGGCGCCCGCCTCCATGAAAGCATTTTTCCGGCACGGATTCCAACCGTTCCTACTATCGGAGAGGAGGAACGGGCGGCGGTGCCTCGCCGGTGCTGCCTTGCACCGGGGGTGGGGGTGTTGCGGTTCCTTTCGCGGAAGAGGTCATGGGGGGAGGTAGAGCCTGCGAATTTGAAGAAGTAGGAACGGGTATCGTGCTATTATTTGCGGACCGTTGGGGCGATATCGTGAAAGAATTCTTTCCGATGAACCAATAGATAACGCTAAGCGCGATAAGAATAAGAACGATGATACTGGCGGTTGTCGATGGTTTCATGATACGGACAAATTATAGTGCGCCGGGTAATTGAAACGCTCGTTACTGTATCCTACCACGATCATTTTAATGTTTGCCGGAGCGGTGTTAACATATCGGATATGCGTTCCGTTCGATGCAATCCTGATTTCGTATGAAAACATTTGTTAAAAAACTTAGTTTCTGGTGCGCTTTTCTCGCGTTGATTGTGGCCATGCCGGCGCATGCTGACACGCCCTCCGAACTGCATATTCTGCCGGACGGGACATTCACCGCGCGGAATATTCTTGTGACGCAAAAATCAGGAACCTC
>Ga0172375_10006930_pt1 | contig 15697 bp, 11 predicted proteins | sample LakKiv1m_FD_114537 | JGI IMG/M metagenome (GOLD analysis project Ga0172375, IMG submission 114537) | Freshwater microbial communities from Kabuno Bay, South-Kivu, Congo - kab_092012_11.1m | ecosystem: Environmental > Aquatic > Freshwater > Lake | place: Democratic Republic of the Congo...
GAGAGATTTCTCAACAGGGCGGTTACCTTTCTGGAAAGAGCTCCTAAGACTGAAAAACAGGTTAGACAATATCTCAAGGAGTTAGCGTTTAAAAAGAAAGGGAAGTGGTTTGAGGAGCTAGAGGGTGAAGAGTTAAGAAAGATAGTGGAGATAGTAGTCGGGAGATTAAATGAGTACAAATATCTTGATGACAAGAGATTTGCAGAGATATTTGTCTCAAGCAGGATGCGTACTAAGCCAAGAGGTAAAGATATTTTAACAATGGAGCTCATATCCAAGGGTGTCTCCAAGGATATCGCATTAGAGGTAGTTACCGAGCTTGTCGAAGATGAATATAGCTTGTTACAGCAGACATATTACAAAAAATACAAGGAGGAAAAACTGAGAAGAGATGATAGAAAGAAGATTGATTACTTGAGAAGGAAGGGTTTTAGTTGGGATTTAATTGAGCAATATATAAATAATGAGTCTGGAGAGTAAGAGTAACTGGAATATACCAGAAATGGTAAGTCAAGCGGATATAGTTGAATATATCCTCAAGCTTAGGGGGATTGAGGATGAGGACAGTTTTCTTAACCCAAAGATTGAGAATATTGCAGACCATACTAAGTTGTATGATACTTCAAAAGCTGCTAAGAAGATTCTTAAATATGCGAAATCAGGTAAGAAAATCATAATACATGGAGACTATGATGCTGATGGAATATGTGCGACTGGCTTACTGTGGGATTTCTTGTATAGGGAGTTGGCTTCACATATTGGTACAAAGGTTGACGTTGTTCCATATATTCCTAGCCGTATAGATCAAGGATATGGGTTAACTGAATCATCCTTGGAAGATATCATCACTCTTGGGGGTGATTTACTCATATCTGTAGATTGTGGTGTAAGGGATAAGGAGTTGGTAGAAAGATATATTGAAGAAAAGAAACTAGATTTTGTAATTACAGATCATCATCAACCTCCAGAAGATTTTAAACCAAGCAAGAAATATCCTTTGGTTCATCAGATGTATCCGAGTCATGAATATGACCAACTTGAGATATGTGGTACTACTGTGGTGTTTTTGCTAATACAAGCCATTAAGGCGGAAGTTGGGATTGGTAGTAGTTTTGATGAAGATACCCCTGGATTAGATCTTGTTGCACTTGCATCCATAACAGATCTCATGCCACTCACTGGTGTAAATCGTACTTTTGTGAAATATGGTTTGAAACAGATACAGAGAGGTCAGAGATTGGGATTGCGTATGTTGGCTTTGAGAGCAGGCGTGGAGGTTAAAGACATTGATACCTACCATCTAGGGTATGTCATTGGGCCAAGAATAAATGCGGCAGGAAGGATAGGATCCCCATTGGAGGCAGTAAAACTCCTTGTGAGTAATGATGAGGAGCAATGTAAGACGATTGCCAATGACCTTAACAATGTGAATTTCTCTAGGCAACAGATGACAATGGAGATTTTAGAATCTGCAAAGAAGGAGCTTGTGGATACTGATAACATGATATTTCTTGTAGGGCAGGGTTGGCATGAGGGAATCATAGGGCTTGTAGCAGGTAAATTGGGAGAAGAGTATTACAAACCTGTCTTGGTAGCTACAAATAACGATGGTGTCATAAAAGGGTCAGCTAGAAGTATAAAAGGATTTAATATAACTCAGACTTTGGAGAAATTTAGTCCATATCTAGAAAGATTTGGAGGCCATGAACTAGCAGCGGGGTTTACCGCAAAGACTGAAAGTATTGAAGAGTTTAAAATTGAAATCATAAAATATGCTAATGAATCTCTAGATCAAAATTCCCTAAGGAAGGAGATTAATATTGATTTAAACTTGGAATCAGAAAATGTTGATAGGCCACTGACTGAAAAGATGAAAATATTGGAGCCGTTTGGATATGGAAATCCTAAGCCGTTGGTGTTCTTAGGTAATCTGATAATTGTAAAGAAATATCCACTTGGTAAAGATCAACTACATCTCAAGCTTATGGTTAAGGGGAATGGAACAGAGCTTCTAACATTGGTACTCTTTAACTGCTTTGATGATATCCAAAAGCTTAATGAAAATGATGAAATAGACGTAATAGGGTATCCAAACATAAACGTTTGGAATGGAAATGAGACATTACAATTCCAAGTAAAAGAATGGAGATATTCTACAAAAGATTCGTAGAATCAGTTTCCACAGTCTCTGGCTGCTTTTGTTCTACCTTGTTCTGTACATTATCATCATCTATTGCTGGGTAGTAGAAGTCGAACTCTCCCTTTGTATCATTGCTAAATATCACCTCTCCAGAGATTACATATACCGGTTGTAAAAATGTCTGCTCATCCTTACTTTCGAAATATGTAAGATTTACATACATAATTGTGAATTTCTTTACAGAACGTGGAGTATACTCAGTAACTGTATCTCCATTAATATCTACTAACGATACCAAACTCGCCTCTCCTGCCTGTACTTTCTCGATCGCAGTATTGGGTGAAACAAGATCATATGTGCCACAAGCACTCTCTGCAATTGGCCAATATGTATAATCGATCTGATATATCGATGAAAGATATTTCTCAGTCTTGTCTGCTTGGACACCTACATACACAGAGATATTACTCTTTGTAGGATTTAGGAATGTAACTGCAGTATTGAAAGTATATATATTAACCTTCTCATCATTGATGATCATCGACTCCGTGCTTGGTTCCCCAAGTTTCTTTTTGTAAGCATTTACCATTGCTTCTGCACCAACAACATTGGATGGAATTGTCACCATGGATTTCTCTCTATTGAAATCTACACGTACAAGCTCTGCCTCTGAGAGAGAATTTGCCTGTGAGTATGATCCATCCGGATTAAGATTGATCAATGTGGTTGTAGGTGTACCATTGGAATAGTCATTGTAAGAAAAGCCTATACTTCTCAAGAAATTTGTAGCAATGGATTTCGCTTCTTGCTCTGTAGGCATGGTTCCACTTTGTGCTACCTGTTTAATATATGAGGTATTGGTAGTCATTTTGAAATTAAGATTTTTTGCATATATCACAAGCGACCTATTAGTATCTGACCAGCTATATGACTCTGTTCCATTTCTAGTTATCTTCTCAGAACTAAACCCTAGTTTGTTAGCCAATACCTTTGCCTCTGCCTGAGAGCTTAATGATTGAGTAGGATTCTCAAATTTGTATACATTTATAATCTCTGGCAAAGCATCTACCAATCCAGAGTCTGTTTGAAGTTCAAAATACATCCCAGACCCAGATGCTAGATCAAGTGTAGGGATATTCAATTTGCTGGTTAAGAATTCTTCCTTCTTTTCTGTACATGCATAGTTAGGAGATATATATTGAGGAAGAGCATCGCTACTCTTGGAAGAAACAAGAATTATAACTACAACCCCAAAGATTACTAATACGGTAGCTACTATAACTCCAAATCTTTTTGTCCAGAATGCGGCTTCTGTTAACGTCATGGTATAATCTTAACAACAGTTTAATATCGTATCAATATATATTACCTTCAAAATTATGAGAACACCAGAGGAAAATATCCAGTTAGCAAATATTCTTTTTCCAGAGGTTAAGGAAACACCTGCAGATGTAGAAGCAAAATATCCAAAGAGAGAATTAAAAGAAGGAGAAACTGTTTTGCGATTGGCACCTAGTCCCACAGGATTTTTACATATAGGTACAGTATTCATGGGCTTAATTGGTAGAACTTTAGTAAACCAATCGGGTGGTACCTATTTCCTCCGAATTGAAGACACAGATAAGACAAGAGAGGTAGAGGGTGGTATTAAATTCATAGTTGATGGATTTAAAGCATTTGATATTAACTTCGATGAAGGAATGACTGGTGAGGGTGATTGGAGTGGTGATTTCGGTCCATATATCCAAAGTAAGCGATTGGATATCTACAATATATATGCCAAAGATATGGTTGCCAAGGGTAATGCATATCCATGCTTCATATCGGAGGAGGAGTTGGAAGAAATTAGAAAGAAACAAGAAGAGATGGGAGTACGTACTGGCTACTATGGTAATTGGGGTAAATGGAGAGATGCTTCATTAGAAGATGTTAAAAAGGAATTAGATGCTGGGAAGCAATTTGTAATTAGGCTTTATTCTACGGGTAATATTGAGAATTCATTCAAAATTAATGATTTTATCAAAGGCAATGTTACATTAAGGGAAAACGATATGGATACTGTACTATTGAAGTCAGATGGATTCCCAACATATCATTTTGCACATCCCATAGATGATCATCTAATGCAGGTGACACATATCACTAGGGGAGACGAATGGTTTGCGTCTTTACCTTTACATGTTGAACTATTCAAAAAGCTTGAATTTGAACTACCACAATATTGTCACTTCGCACCACTGATGAAACTAGATAATGAAGGAAAGAGCAAGCGAAAGCTTAGCAAGAGGAAAGATCCTGAGGCAGATATGCAGTATTACATTACTCATGGCTATCCCAAAGAGGGCGTTAAGGAATATTTGCTTAATGTTGCTAACTCCAATTTCTATGATTGGAAGATACAAAATTCTGGTAAACCAAGTAATGAGTTTGTTTTGAAATTAGAGAAATTTAACAAAGCAGGAGCACTGTTTGATATTGTTAAGCTCAATGATATGTGCAAAGACTATATATCTACTCTAACTGCACAGCAGGTATATGATTTTGCCCTAGAATGGGCAAGTACATATTACAAGGAAATTGCAGATGTATTAATAAATAACAAGGAATATTGTATTAATATTTTCAATATTGAAAGAACAGGAGAGAAGATTAGAAAAGATTTGGTTAAGTTTGAAGATGTGAGAGGGCAGTTGGAGATATTTTTTGATGATATGTTAGAAAAGATAGAGGTTGAGGATATTGCTGAGAGGGTTTCTAAGGAAAAACAGAGGGAGATTCTTAGAGAATATATACAGATATATGATATTAATGATGATCAGAGTACTTGGTTTGAAAAGATTAAAACACTTGCAAGTAAGCTAGGATATGAGAGGGTAGGAGATGTGGCGATGGTTCTTAGAGTAGCTATAACTCATAGGACAAAGAGCCCGGATTTGTATCAGGTTATGATGGTATTGGGTAAGGAGAAAGTTATACAGAGATTGGAGAAATACATAGGGTAGGTGATATAATCTTCGTTGTAAATGCCGGATCGTCTAATGGTAGGACGATTGCCTCTGGAGCAGTTAATCATAGTTCGAATCTATGTCCGGCAAGTATTTAGTTATCTTCTTCTCGGCTTTCTAAAATATACCCCCTTCGTCTGGCTTCATTTAATATCTCGAAATCTTTCTTTAATTCTAACTTCTGGCTTTGCTTGTTATAGAAAATTTCGCTTAATATTATTGGGGAGTTGAACTTTATTATGGAGCCATTCTCTTCCACAACTGCTCTTTTGGAAATATTGTTATTTCGTTTATTAAATTCCATGTTTGCTTGTGCTGTCGGGTACTCAATCGTAACAACCTCTATCTTTTCATTATTATTTATAGCTGTAACATACCAAGAGAGTGCTTCTCCTTTTTCGTGAACAATATCAAAGATATCAGCATACTCTAGTGTCCCCATCTCTGTATTAGAATTTGGTGCTTCAAGGTGCCTAATAACCGCAATTTTAATATCATACTCTTCTTCATGTGAGATTTTCTCATCCTCCATAATAGATGGGATATTATCCATGTTTAATTTTTTTACAACTTATTTAACAGTACTTTAATTTCATCTATTCCACTTTCCCAAAACTCTTTTTTAGTAATATCTATACCTATCTCTTTAAATAGTTCTTTTGGTGATTGTGTAGAACCAGATTCCATAAACCTCTTTACATATACTATATTCTTTTTATCATCTTTCACCATCTTTTGTAAAGCTTTGGATATTAACAAGCCACTAGCATATGAATATACATAGAAGAATCTTCTAAAATGACTTACATATATCCATCCATTCCTCATACTTTCATCTTCCTTAACAGCATCTCCTAGATATGCCTTCATATGCTTACAGAACAAATCAGAGATATATTCCTTAGTTAAGAATCCTTTCTCTCTAAAATCATGGTGTAATTCAGTTTCAAAATTGTAAAAAGCAACCTGTCTAAAAATGGAAGCTGTATCATCATGTATTTTTTTGTCTAGAATAGCTTGTATAACCTTTTCATTTTTTGTATCTTTCAATACCTCAGTTAGTACAAAATCTTCAAAAAATGTACTAGCAATCTCTGCCAAAGAAGTAGGGTATCCATCATTTAATGCATTCTGCTTTTTAGCAAGCTCTGTATGTATGCCATGTCCACTCTCATGAGCAATGGTTAGAACAGATTCTAGTTGATCTTTGTGATTTAGAAGAATGAATGTAGGTAAATTCCTGTTAATGGATGTACAAAACGCTCCACCAGTTTTACCCTTAGAAGGATATGCATCATACTGACCATTCTTCAAAAAGGTATCTACAATCTCTTCAAATTTAGGATCTAGATTTTTAAATGTCTTTTTAACAAGCTCAATTGCTTTTGGGAATCCATACACCATTGATGCTCCAGGAAGTGGAACATTTCTTTCGTAATATCCCAATTGCTTTACTCCCATTAATTCTGCTTTTCTTTTGTAATACCTTCGGGTGATATCAAAGTTCTCAGTTACTGTTTTTACTAATGTATCAACTACTTCCGACTCAATATCATCCGCTATATGTCTTGTTAGATCAGGTCTAGATACCTTCCTGTAATCATCATCTATCTTCTTCTCTTCCAATACCGAATTAATCTCAAACTCCGCTATCTCCGCATATCTGCTATTTACTTTGTTTTGTTCTTTGGCAGCATAGTCTCTTACCTTTTTGTTTTGTGAATCAAGATATTTGTTTACTTCATTGTAAGTAATCTCTGTTTTCTTAAGCTTTTCATCAAGTACTACCATCTTTTGCTTACTGAGTAATTCGGTAAGCATATTAACCCAATTAGAGTATGAGGTCTTAGAGGTTAGGTTAAATATCTTCTCTTCTTTGTCTGAGAGTAGGTATTTTGAGGACAAGAATGATTGTTCTAGTAGGTGTTTGTATGGTTTTAGGCCTTCATATTTTAAAAATTTGCTTTGTTTGGATTGTGGTATTTTAGAGATATTTAAATAGAAGAATTGTATTTCATTTACTAGCTTTGTATATATTTCAGTGATTTGGTTTAACCTCGCCTTAATATTTGCATCTGTTTGGTCTAACTCGTTTAACATCATGAAGTAATATATTGGTTTGTCACATATTCCTGTGGATGCACTTAATTGCTCGCTTTCTTTTAATGCTTTTTCAAGTATTGCTGGGTCTTTAGTATATTCTTTGTTTGTTTTCCATTTTTTTACAAATGTTTGTATGTTCTTAGTGGAGAGATCTATGTCCTTTTGGATTTGAGGATCATTTTCTGATTTGTAGAGTAGGGATAGATTCCATTTGGTTTTCATATATCTATTATATATTTTTAATAATTTTTAAGAAAGGGTTGACAATAGTATGGACTATATGGATAATATATTACTCATCTGACAAGGGTCGGAAGGGAAGAATCCACAGGGTGTGGATTCGTTTGGTGTTCTTTGGTGACCAGCTTTGGTCACCCATCGTTTCTGGGTTTTCCCAGAGCCCTAGGAGGAGTAAGTGTTTTTTTGTTTTTCCTCCGCCAGTGTGGAGTGCAGGATTTGTGGTGTGATAATACAGGCTCGAGGTGCTTTTTCCCCGATACCACCCCCTGTTAACACCCAAGCTTTTCCTGCACTCCGCAATTTTTCTTTTTGAGCTTGTCTTTGAAATCCCATAGTGGTGTAGTATAATATTTACGCTTTTTAAATGCTCTTTTGCAGTAGATTGGAGGTGTGACTTCGCAAGGAAGGGAGAGACCATATTTGAGAAATATTTTAATATGAAGCCTCTTCTCCTCAATTTTTTAAAATCTGCAAAAGAGTGCAAGCACAAGATGGGGAGTTTTGTGAGAATATAGATGAAAAATCTAATATAATTTCATACTACTTACATAACACTCCCAATCTTAGAACTTCTTTTCATATTTCTTCCCATATCTGATATAATCATCCTTAATATGTTGATCCAGTAATCACTGGGGAGTAGTAGAAAGAACATATTCCATATTGGAAATATTAGTAGAATCTACCGTATGTAAACGAAATATACACAAATGAGAAATAAATAGGGTGGTACCGCGTACACAATGTTCGCCCCTTTCTAAAGATTAGTATATATTAATATAGGTATATACCAGTTTTTAGAGAGGGGCTTTTTGTTTAAATTAAGAAATAATTACAATGCCACAATCCAAAATACAAGATGTAAATCCTCAGGTAAACTTCTCACAAATGGAAGATACAATTAATGAATACTGGAAGAAGAATGACATATTTCAAAAAAGCATAGAAAGAAGACCAAAGAACAGAAGATATTCCTTTGTAGATGGACCTCCATTTGTATCAGGAATGCCTCACTACGGCCATCTCTTGGTATCCGTACCTAAAGATGTAATACCAAGATATTGGACTATGAAAGGCTACAGAGTAAGAAGAGTATGGGGATGGGATTGTCATGGATTACCAATTGAGGCAAAGGTAAACGAACTACATGGTATTAAAGATCGAAATGATGTAGAGAATGGTATTGGTGTTGAGAAATATGTTCAGCAATGTAAATCTTTTGTGGATCAGCACATAACAGACTGGAGATGGTATATAGAGAAAATTGGAAGATGGGTAGATCTAGATCATGCATACAAGACCATGGATGCTGAATTTAACGAATCAGTAATATGGGCTTTCAAGCAGATGTGGGAAAAAGGTTTGGTCTACAAAGGCAAGCGAGTATCTATGTATTCCACAGATACATCTACACCAGTATCAGGATTTGAAGTAGGGATGGATGATAACTATGAAGATGTAGAGGACCTCTCCATCTTTGTAAAATTCACATTAAAAACAGACAAATTTAAAGATTTAACAGGTGGGAAACCAGTAAGACTTGTTGCATGGACAACGACTCCTTGGACGATACCTGCAAACTTTGCATTAGTAGTAAATGAAAACTTTAGCTATTCATTAGTTGAATATGAAGGGGAATATCTTGTATTGGCAACGGATAGATTAGAATATGCATTTGGTGATAGAGAATACAAAGTGGTCAAAGAATTGGAAGGAAGAGAGTTTGAAGGACTAGAATATGAATCTGCATATGACTATTTCAAAGATACTGCCACTGAAAATGACTGGCATGTATATGTTTCTGATGAAGTAGTAGCTGACGAAGGTACAGGAGTATTACATGTAGCTCCAGGCTTCGGTGAAGTAGACTTCAAGATGGGTAAAGATTGGGGATTAAGTGATACTGTACATATCGATGATATTGGAAATATGAAGAATGGCCCATGGAAAGGTGTGTATATTAGAGATGCATCTCCAATGGTTACCGAAGATTTAGAAAAACAGGGGAAACTGTTCAGATCTGAAAAATATCTACACAGACTTCCATTTTACAGAGGTAAGAATCCATTGATTTACATGTCTCAAGATTCATACTTCATAGATATACAGAAGATAAAGGCAAGAATGTTGGAATTAGAACCAGATGTAAGCTGGATGCCAGAGACATTTAAGAAGAGATTTCTAAACGTATTAGAAACCTCTCCAGATTGGGCAGTATCTAGAAACAGATATTGGGCAACCATAATGCCAATATGGGAAAACAAAGATGGAGATCAATTGGTAATGGGTAGCTTTGAAGATATGATGCAATATACCGATCAGATTGAAAAGAGAGAAGAGGATGGCAGAACAGTTTACTACCTAGATGGTGAGAAATTGACACTACATAGAGATATGTGTGACAAGATTGTGCTAACTAAGGATGGAAAGGAATATCGCAGAATACCTGAAGTATTAGATTGTTGGATGGATTCTGGTTCAGTACCATTTGCAGAACATCACTATCCATTTGAGAACAAAGAAGCATTTGAAGAAGCATTTCCAGCGGACTTCATAGTTGAATATACAGGCCAGATTAGAGCATGGTTCAATGTCTTGTTTAGAATATCTACAATGCTGTTCGATACTGTACCCTACAAAAATGTAATATGCAGTGGTGTACTCTTCGGAAGTGATGGTAGGAAGATGAGTAAATCGTATGGAAACTATCCTGATCCTAAGGAAACATTGATAAAGGTTGGCGGTGAGGCTATGAGACTCTACTTCGCATCTTCCCCAATCCTAATGGGAGGAGATATTAGCTGGTCTGATGATACATTAAAAGATCAGGTTAAAGATGTGCTACTCCCAATATGGAACACATACAGATATCTAACAATGTATGCTACACAACATAACTGGACACCAACTACTACAGAATTTACATCTGAAGATATCTTGGACAAATGGATTGAAAGCTATATGAAGAATGTAACTTTGGAATATGCTAAAGCGCTTGAGAACTATGATATTCCAGCTTCTGCGAAGTTAATCCAACCATGCATTGAAAACATATCTAGATGGTGGATTAGAAGATCTAGAAGTAGGTTTGCAAATGGTGATACTAATGCGCTTCAGACATTATATGCCACTATGGTTTTGTTTACAAAAGCATTTGCACCACAGATGCCATTCTTGACTGAACAGATGTATCAGAACCTAGTCATAAATGCAGGTTTAAGTAATGCACAAGAATCTGTACATTTGGAAGACTACCCAGTATTTGAGTCTAAAGATATAGACTATGATTTACTTAAGAAGATGGAACTTGCTAGGGAGATATGTTCTAACGGATTAAAAGTAAGAGAGGATACAGGAAATAATCTAAGACAACCACTTGTAGACGCATATATTGGAGTTGATGATGAAGTTGTGATGAGTATTGTAAAAGATGAACTCAATGTGGGTGAAATCAAATATTCAAAAACACCAATCACAGATTCTGGCTATATATCCTTTGGAGAAGGAGAAAAGTTTGTGAGCATAAATACACAAATATCAGAGGAACTAAAAGCCCAGGGAATGGTTAATGACTTTATGCGAAAATACCGAGACATTCGAAAGAAGAAAGGATTAAAAGTGAACGATATGGTTGGTCTACAGATATGTATTGAAGATGCTGACATAAAAAATGTGCTTAAGAACTATGCAGATCAACATAGTAGTGAGCTACAAGCAAGTAAGGTTGAATTCGTTGATTCAATGGAGACTCCTGACGGAAATATCGTCATAGACGAAAAAATTATTTCTGTAAAACTGAATTAAAGAATTAATACTCAGAGAGAGTAACTTTAATACCAGTAATCTTTTGGAATTGAAGATTAGCATCATCTAAGGACTTGTCCGAAGCTATTGCTAATTCTCCTACAATATTTCTAACAGATTCTTCCAACTGCTTCTCAATGCTTGTAGGGATTAATCTACCTTCCTTCTCTCTGCTCTTCTTGATGAAGTTACAGTACTGAATAATCTCGATTGTTGATTTAATATCAGATTTCTCTTCCAATTCCTTAAACATATTCAACATGATATTGAAATCTGTGACCTTAGGATTCTTAGAAGGGGTAGTTTTCAGAATCTTAATCTCATCCGCGATCTTCTTTGCAGACAAGACCTCTCTTATACCTAACATCTCTACATTATCAACAGGAGTCGAAATACTAAGCGGGTTCGTGACTAATTCAAACTCAAAATATTTCTTCTTCTCTCCATTAAATTCAATCTCTTTCTGAGCTTTTACCTTACCTGCACCATGTGATGGGTAGAAAACTTTTGATCCGACTTTTAATTCCATGTGGAGAATCCGTAATATTAACGCTTCTATTATATCATGAAAGTGATATACTTTCCTTAATGAATATTGTCGTAATAGGGGGAGGATCCGGCTCCTCTGTGGTACTTGAAGGATTAAAAAAGTACAGAGATCTCAATTTGAGCGTAATCGTTGGCATGATGGATGATGGTGGTAGCAACGCTGTTGTAAGGGACGAATTTGGTATGTTACCACTTAGTGATGTTAGAAAATCAATACTGGCATTAGCTGCGGATAATGAGAATATTTTTCTAAGGAAATTGCTAACCTATCGTTTTGCTAACGATAATATGAAGGGACATACTTTAGGCAACCTCCTGATGGTAGCGATGTCTGATATTTTGGGTTCAGAGATTGAGGCTATCAAAACTATGTCGCAGATGTTTGATGTGTGTGGGGATGTAATACCTGTGACGCTAGACAATGTTAGATTGCAGGCTGAATATGATGATGGCAGCGTAGTAAAAGGTGAGCATTATATCGATGAACCCGAGAAGGATATTAATATTGTCAAGTTTGGTTTAGATGGTACTGCGAAGGCCTATCCTCAGGCGCTGGAAGCCATCAGCGAAGCAGATTACATCATATTAGGTCCTGGAGATCTGTATACTACTCTTTTGCCCAATCTTTTAGTTGAAGGAATGAAGAGAGCAATTAAGAAATCAGATGCGAAAGTAGTATATATCTCTAACCTTATGACCAAGATTGGTCAAACCAGGCATAAGTCGCTTAAGGAGATAACCAAGATCATTGAGGAACATATTGGAAGGAAATTGAACTATATCCTGATTAATAACGGTCGTATCCCGAAGGAAGCATATCAAAGATATATTGCAGATGGTGAGAATCTCATCCAGAACAATCTTGAAGAAGGGGAGAGTAGAATTTTGATATACCAGGATCTTGTGGCTAATGATGATATTAAGAGGGAGAAAGGGGATACCCTAAAGCGTAGCCTGGTTAGACATGACTCTCAGAAACTTGGGAAGGTTCTGTACCATATATTTAATAAAGGACCATTAAACAGATTCCTGCGAAATATTTTTTCCCAGTACGTAGACTAGATTCTTTTCTTTAGGATCTTTCTTCTCAGATAACTCAAATCCATTTCGTTTTAATATATCCTGTATATCTGTATTGTGGCATTCAATAACTATATTTTTGACATATTTTAATTTATCGGCTTGTTCCAACTCCGTTAATACCTCTTTTTCTGCTCCCTCTATATCCATCTTCATCAGATCAATATGAGAACTAATATATTTACTTAGCTTTTCTGTCTTCACAGATATGGATGTTGTACTCTGCTTGCCATTCCATGCGTTAGGTTTAAATCCAGAGGTAGAGAATGCATCAAATTTATTATCAATATGGAAATCTCTAATACCATCATTATCACCTAGTGCAATATTATGTAGCTCGATATCTTGGAGATTATTACAGTAGATGTTCTCTTCTAGCAAAGGGAAGATGTTGGGATTGGGCTCAAAACCTACGATCTTGGCATTGGAATAGTTAAATTTGAAATACAAGATAGAAAGACCGATGTGTGAACCTAGGTCAAAGATTACAGGTGTGCTAGTTTGTAGATCTAGTTTATATATCTCTTGATTAAAAATTTCGTCCTTAAGAATATCGAACTCTTGTTTGTTGGTATATCCGATATTGTATTTGTGTATTTTAGAATATTTAATTTCCATACCTGAGTTTACAAAAAGGCCCCGGTATTATCCAGGGCCTAAAAGATTACATAGCTTCTATCTTATCCATAACAAATTGAACTTTAGCAGCCCAACTGTCAGCGGTAGGAGGACAGTAAGAGTAAGATATTGATCTAGGAGTTGTCATGCCTTTAGCATAGTACTTAGAAAGACCTTCAGATACTTTCCATATACCTTCCTCCCAGCTTGCAAATCCACTTTTACCCCAACCCCATGCGTTGTAAGGTCTAAATGTATTCTTACCACCTTCTGATTCAATAACAGAGATGGATGCTACAAGTCTGTAGTCTATACCATACTTATCTGCAGCAGCTACGAATTCATTTGCATAATCTGCTAAAGGAGCATTTCTCTTAGACAAATATGCTTTGATCTTTGCAACTCTTACGTCAGTAGCTTCGTTTGAAGATACCTCTGTACTTTCTGCAGGTATACTTTCAGTACTTACAATGGAAACCTGTCCTTGATCTGCTTGTACCAAGTTTACAGGTACATTATCACCAATTACTTGAGAGATGATACCTAATCCTAATACTGCAGCTATTATAGAAAGAGCTTTTCGACCTTTTATATATATGGTTCTCATAATAGTTATTTTCAAATTAAATCCTTTTCAGGATATCCTATATTATACCACAGAAGGCCTATAGCAATCAAAATGGCTAAGAATGTGATGGTTGGTATATCATGTACCTATGAAATCGATGGTTATCAATGATGTGAAGTACAAAAGGCCTAAAAAAGGCATGATATCACTGTATGCCGCTATCACAGGATTGCTAATAGGGCTCACATATCTTTACATTTCCAACTTCAAGACAGTTAATACATTGATAACTTTCCATAATCCTAAGGTACAGTACAAGACATATACAGTGGCATTTGGTAGTGATATGCCAGTGGAGTATGTTAACAAGGTAAAGGAAAGTGTTGTTGATATGGTGTTTAACAAGAAATCGAGATTTGAGTTTGTGGATGGTAATGCAGATATTAGCATTGAAGCTACAAAACAATCAGATAGTGATGTGGAGATAGGGGAGACATTGATTCCTGTTGGGCATATGTATTCATTAAAAACCTCTACAGATACCGAGGATATCAAGAATATGCATGTGTATGTTCTGGATGATATATACACAAGTTTTTTGAAGGAGCAGTACGATGTGGATGCGCAGAAATTGGACAGCGTAGATGCGTTAGTTGCCAAGATGAAGGAGGATGATTCTAATGTGGGATTGATATCTTACCAAGATCTTAACTACAAGATGCGGGTGCTTAAGGTAGGGGACAAATACTATCTGGATGATCATAGTGCTGGTATTACTATCAAATTCTTTGTATCCCTGAAGAATACTAATGATACCTTGGGCTTGAATGTTTTGACTAAGAATATTGATTTTGGTAGTGAGGCTACCTCTGCAGAGGATCTGTTGAAGTTAAACATGACAGGGGTTGTAGCGATATCCCGAGATTTAGGTGCTAAGATTAATGCTACAAAGGATCCCGACTATCCTGCAAAGTATCTGGGTAGCTTCTTAGCAGATGCTGATCTTACACATATTTCAAATGAGGTTTCGTTTGTTGATGGGTGTGTTGTTTATGGTGGTATGAGATTCTGTGCAAGACCTGAGTATATCGAGACTTTGAAAGCGAGTGGGGTAGATATTGTTGAATTAACAGGGAACCATAATAATGACTATGGTAGTACTGCAAATGGGGATACCATAAATACATATACGAGCTTAGGATGGAAATATTTTGGTGGTGGTTTGAATAATGAGGATGCTTCTAAGATATTGTATGAGGATGTAAATAATACAACAGTGGCATTTATTGGTTACAACTGGTATGACACTACTTACAAATCCGGCGCTATTGCTTGGGATGACAAGCCTGGTGCAAATGAGTACTCTGAGGAGAAAATGGCTGCAAATATTGCTGAGGCGAAGGCTAATGCGGATGTAGTTATTGTAGATTTCCAGTTCCAGGAGTGTTATTGTTATCCTGATGGTGATGTTATATATCCTGTCTGTTACAAACCTTTATCAAATCCAGATCAGGAGGGCGTGTTTAGGAAGGCTATAGATTTGGGTGCAACGATAGTTATCGGTACGCAGGCGCATCAGCCCCAGACTTA
>Ga0172375_10006935_pt1 | contig 15684 bp, 18 predicted proteins | sample LakKiv1m_FD_114537 | JGI IMG/M metagenome (GOLD analysis project Ga0172375, IMG submission 114537) | Freshwater microbial communities from Kabuno Bay, South-Kivu, Congo - kab_092012_11.1m | ecosystem: Environmental > Aquatic > Freshwater > Lake | place: Democratic Republic of the Congo...
CTCGGGCAGCCGCCCCCAGACCAGGGCCAGGTATTTCTTTTTTACCTCATGTTTCTGAAATTGGTTGACCAGGGAGCGGTGGGCCAACTCCGTCTTGGCCACCACCAGGAGACCGCTGGTGTCTTTGTCCAGGCGGTGCACCAGGCCCGGACGGCTGACGTCGCCGATTTCTGGTAACTCCGGGCAGTGGTGCAGCAGGGCGTTCAGCAGGGTGCCGGTCTGGTGCCCGGCCCCGGGGTGGGTCACCAGGCCCGGGGGCTTGTTTACCACCAGGAGGTCCCGGTCCTCATGGATAATCTCCAGGGGCAGGGCCTCCGGCAGCAGATAGCTGGGCGCCGGCGGCGGCACCGCCACCTCGACGGCGTCGCCGGCCCGCACCTTATAAGAGGGAGGCCGGGCCCGGCCGTTCACCAGGACCAGCCCGGCCTTGAGCCAGCGCTGCAGCCGGGCCCGGGAAAAATCCAAATGCCGGGCCAAAAAATGATCCAGACGGCTCCCCCCTTCCTCCGGGGCAACAGTCAGGGCCAGGGATTGGGGGCTGGCGTGACTTTCCAAAATTACCTTAAATTTTCAGAGCCTTACTCCCTCCCCCTTGAGGCTAATCATTACCCGCAAGTTGGGTGAGGGCGGTATGAGCATGGTATAGGTGTCTGTTAATCGATACCACATTACACGCCCCCCTCACCCTAACCCTCTCCCCCGAGGGGAGAGGGGATTAATACTGGAATATCCATAAGTTTGTATCTTAGGGATATGCCAAGTTTTTCCCTCTCTCCCCAGTGGGGGGAGAGGGAAGGGTGAGGGGGGGTGACCGCAGCGAAGAATCTCAACATTATGGAAAACCGAGATTCGTAACGAAGCTTCGCTCCGTTCAGAATGACAAGTACCGGTTAAGTCAACGCTTCCTGAATTAAGCTCCGAGTTTTCTGGCATTGCCGCCATTCTTGATTTCGCTGAAAATCATGCGCCCCGCGGTGGTCTGCAAGACACTGGTGACCGCCACTTCCACCTCCTTGCCGATGAAGCGGCGGGCGTTTTCAATGACCACCATAGTGCCGTCGTCCAAATAGGCCACGCCCTGGCCCTGGGATTTGCCCTCCCGGAGGATCTGCACCTGCAGGGTCTCCCCGGGCAGGACCGCGGGTTTCATGGCGTTGGCCAACTGGTTGATGTTCAGGACTTCGATGCCCTGGAGCTCCGCCACCTTGTGGAGGTTGAAGTCGTTGGTCAGGATCTTGGCATGGATTTTCAGGGCCAGGGCCACCAGCTTGGAGTCCACCCCCGCGGCCTGGGGGATGTCGTCTTCCACGAATTCCACCTTCAGGCGGTTGTGCTGCTGCAAGCGTTTCAAAACGTCCAGGCCCCGCCGGCCCCGGGTGCGCCGCAGATCGTCCGGGGAATCGGCAATATACTGCAGCTCCTCCAGGACAAACTTGGGCACCAGGAAGGTGCCTTCCAGAAAACCGGTTTCCGAGATGTCGGCGATGCGGCCGTCAATGATGACGCTGGTATCCAGGATTTTCAAAGGAGCCCTTTGCCGGCCCCCGTCGAGAAAAGCCGGGGTGGACACCTCCGACATCTTCTTTCCTCCCAGAACCAAGCCGATATAACCAAAAATTGCAGAAAGAAAAATATATAATGGTATTTGCAAATTGGGGAGTTCCAGGAATTTGTCGAAGGGGTAGCTGGCCAGCTTGGCCATGCCCAGGCCGATGAACAGGCCCAAGGTGCCCCCAAAGATGGTTTTCAGGGGAATGCGCTTGATGAGCCGTTCCAGACCCAGGGTCAGGAAAGCCGCAACCAGGCCGCCCGCGGCTCCCACCCATCCGGCCCACCACAGATCGCTGAACTGGGGGATCTGGCTGGCGATGAGATAGCCGCTGACCGCGCAAATGGTGCCCATGATGGTCCCGGTGACCATCTTCTGTAACAATGGATTTCACCTCCTTTCTTAAGGAAAAATTCAGGCAGGACGGTACGGCTGACGCCGGCCGTTTTTTCATCGCAGTCAATGCCGGCCACGGAGTCAGCATTTGACCGCCGGGGGGATGGTCGTTGACCGCAAAGCAGATGAAACTACGCCAGATTTGGCAGTTTCAGGCTCAGGGAAGGAAACGACTCAGCTAGTTTCCAATATTTCCTGCAGTTGGGCTTCGATTTCATCTTCCTGTTTATCATTCACTAAAGATAGTTCTTTCACTAATAAATTTTTGGCGGTGTCCAACATCTTCCGTTCCCCGAAGGAAAGGTCTTTCTCGGTCTTCAGGAGGGTCAAATCCCGGAGAACCTCCGCCACCCGGAAGGGGGAACCGGTTTTGATCTTGTCCATGTAGTCCCGGTAGCGCCGGTTCCAGGTCTGGGTATTGATGCGGGACGGCCGGAGGCTGAGGATTTCATAAACTTCGGGCACCGAGGTCTCATCGATGATATCCCTGAGGCCGATGGTGCGGGCGTTGCTCATGGGAATCATGATAATCATATCGTTGTCCAACAGGCGCATAATATAAAATTGTTGTACATTCCCAGAGACAATCCGTTCTTGGATCGATTCGATTACCCCTACGCCGTGGGCGGGGTAAACGGCCAACTGGCCTATCTGGAACATCCTGATTCACCTCCCATTAATTTCTTATCATATTTTCCCAGAGAAAGAAAGGGCGCGGCTTCTGGAAATAATTTCGACAAGAGGGCTATCAGCTGTCAGCGATCAGCTTAAAGATTAAGTTATTGTAAATTTAATACTAATAGAGTCAAACCCAGTTCCAACTGTTTGTCCGGTCTCTTTTTTAAAGCTGAAAGCTGACAGCTAAATGTCTCAACGGGAGAAACGGAACAGCAGGATCTCTCCGTCCCGGACCAGGTAATCCTGGCCTTCCACGTGCAGGCGCCCGGCTTCCTTGACCTTGGCGGCGCTGCCCAATTTTTCCAGGTCTTCAAAATTCATAACTTCGGCCCGGATGAACCCCTTTTCCATGTCGGAGTGGACCCGGCCCGCGGCCTGGGGCAGGGCCGTGCCCGTGGGCACGGTCCAGGCCCGCACTTCCGGGCCGACGATGGTATAAAAGGTCACCAGGCCCAGGAGCCGGTAGCTTTCCCGGATGAGGCGGTGGATGCCGGGCTCGGCGAGACCCAGGCCAGCCAGGAATTCCCGCTGCTCCTCCGGGGGGAGGTCCTGGAGTTCGGCCTCCAGGTCCCCCAGAATGGGGACCACCGGCGCGCGCCGGGCCCCGGCCAATTCCTGCAAGGCCCGGAAGTGTTCTCCCCCCTGGAATTCTTCTTCGCTCAGGTTGGCGACAAAGAGACAGGGTTTCAGGGTGAGCAGGGGCACGGGTTGCAGGTGCTCCAGCTCGGCGGAAGTAAGGTTCAGGCCCCGGGCCCATTTGCCTTGATTCAGGCCGTCTTCCACCCGGGTGGCCGCGGCCAGGGCCGCGGCCGCGGTTTTTTCCCCCATTTTGACTTTTTTTTCTAATTTCACCCGCTGGCGCCCCAGGATTTCCAGGTCCGCCAGGAGGAGTTCGGTCTCCACCACCTCCACGTCCCGCACCGGGTCCAGGCTGCCCAGGGGGTGGGGGCATTTCCCGGAAGCAAAGCAGCGCACCACGTGCACCAGCAGGTCCACGTCCCGGATGTGGGCCAGGAACTGGTTGCCCAGGCCCTCGCCTTTCGAGGCCCCGGCAATCAGGCCGGCCACGTCCACGAACTCGATGGTGGTGGGGGTGAGCTTTTCGGGTTTAAGCAGCTTTCCCAGGGTCGTGAGGCGGTCGTCCGGCACCGGCACCACCCCCAGGTTGGGGTTGATGGTGCTGAAGGGATAGATGGCCGTGTCCGCGCCCGCGGCCGTCAGGGCGTTGAAGATGGTGCTCTTGCCCGCATTAGGCAGGCCGATGATGCCGCATTTCCAGGACATTTAAGACAGTTTTCAGTTTTTAGTTTTCAGTTATCAGATATAAGCTGAATATAGATGAATAGTATTTTTCCTCACCCTTCTTTGAACGAATAATTGTATTCTTTCAACCTCCTCCTTGCGATTTCCCGCTCCTGCTCGGAGAATAGTGAGTTCCACTTTTCGTGGATAATCAAAGCTTCAACTGTTAAATCAAGCCTGCAGCGCTCCCACAACGCCGTATACCCATCTGATACATTAGATGCATGTAATAATATCCTTGCTGTTTCAAGTCCTCGGTTCTCTCGAAGCATTTGGAGGAACCGGGTGGCGTTGTAGCCAGCTTCATCATAGGCGCGCCTGTAAATATTCAACATCGCCAAATCGAATTCTCTTTCAAGTTCTTCTATGGCCATTGGATAAGCTTTTTTGCCAATTTATTCGATAATAGAGGGCATAGAAAATGGCCGCCGAATTTCTGACTAAAAACTAAAAACTAAAAACTGAAAACTGATACTATGCCCTTTGCTTCCAAATCCCCGGAATCTTCGTCCCGCAGTGCCCGCAGGCCCCGTCCTTCATCTGCACTTCCCCCACCCGGTAGCCCCGGCGGGCGATGACCAGTTTTTTGCAGTGGTGGCAGAAGGTGCTCTCCGCGTCATGGCCCGGAATATTGCCGATATAGACGTATTTCAGGCCCGCCTTGAGCGCAATCTCCCGGGCCTGCTCCAGGGTGCTCACCGGCGTGGGGTAGTGGTTCTGCATCTTGTATAGGGGGTAGAACCGAGAGAAGTGCAGGGGCGTGAGGGGGCCCAGTTCGTCCCGGATCCAGGCGCACATCTTGGCCAGGGTCTCCGGCTGGTCGTTCATTTGGGGGATGAGGAGGTTGACGATCTCCACATGCACCCCCTGCTTCCGCAGGGTCTGCAAAGTGCGGAGCACCGGGGCCAGTTCGCCCCCCACCAGGTCCCGATAGAACTGCGGGTCGAAGGATTTTAAGTCGATGCAGGCTGCGTCCAAAACTTCTGCGAGTTTTTGCAGGGGCTCGGAATTGATGTAACCCGCGGAATGGCAGGTGTTGAGCAGCCCTGCTTTTCTGGCCAGGCGGGCCGTGTCCAGCATGTATTCGTAAAAGATTAAAGGCTCAACATAGGTATAAGCGATGGAAGGGCATTTGCCTTCCCGGGCCCCGGCCACCACTTTTTCCGGAGGCAGATCATAGTTGAAGGTCTTTTCCGGGTGGGTCTGGGAGATCTCCCAGTTCTGGCAAAACTTGCAGTGGAGGTTGCAGCCCGCGGTGGCGATGGAAAAGGACTGGGTGCCGGGGAGGACGTGAAAGAAGGGCTTTTTCTCGATGGGGTCCAGGTGCACCGCGCAGGGGTTGCCGTAAGCCAGGGTGACGTATTTCCCGTCCCGGTTTTCCCGGACGCCGCAATCACCCCGGTCGCCGTCCTTGACTTCGCACTTCCGGGGACAGAGGCGGCATTCCACCAACCCCTTGGCGATGGGCTGGAAATAAAGGGCCGGATGGGGGACGCAAAAGCCGGTGCGCAATTCCTGGGCCGCGGCGGGGCGGAGAGGCAGGGGCAGGCCCAGGAGGGCCAGGGCGCAGGCCCCGCCCTGGAGAAAAGCGCGGCGGCTGCACTGCAGGCCCGGCCGGTCCCGGGGGCCGGCTTTCATCTGCCGTTGCCTTTCATGACCAGGGGGCTCAAATGGGACTCGTAATGCATAAATAGCCGGATTTCCACCCCGTAAAGCCTTGGAATGGAATCAGGAGGCTCTCTGGTTGCAGACGTTGATGCCCTGGGGGCGAATTAGATGGATCTGACGCCGTTGATGCGGTTGCGCAGCACCCCGGAGGTCTTGAACACCACCACCTTGCGGGCCCTGAGGATGAGATTTTCTTTGGTTTGAGGATTTCTGCCCCGGCGGGCGTTTTTCTGCCTGACCGAGAACTTGCCGAAGCCGCTGATGAGCAGGTCTTCACTCTGGGCCAGGGAATCCTTCATGATGTCCAGGACCCGCTCCACCACTGCCCGGGATTCTTGTTTACTCAGACCCACCTGGGTCTGCAGGCGGCTGATCAACTTTTCTTTGGTAAGGGCCATAAGCTTGTATCTAACCTTTTGTGAGGGCTAAATCCTTAGGGTATATAATGGCTTAAACAAATTTCCGTGTCAAGTATTTTTTATGCCTTGAATTATAGAAGGATTATGGACCTCCCGGGGGTGCGGCAAAGGCCGCCGCAGACCGAACTCGAGGGCCCGGAAATGGCAGGCGTCCAGGCATTTCAAGCACATAATGCATTCCCGGCTGTCCCTCTGTTCATGGGGAACCACCCCCATGGGGCAGACCTTGACGCAGGCCCGGCATTGGACGCAATTGCCCTCGTTGAACTCGAGTTGCACCAGGGTCATGCGGGTAAAGAGACTGTAAAACGCCCCCAAGGGACAGAGGATGCGGCAGAAGGGCCGGGCGATGAGAACGGCCAGGATGACGATGATGCTCAGGATGGTGATTTTGTTCCAGAAGTAAAAGCCCAGGGTGGTCCACAGCTGGGGTTTGAGAATAACCAGGGGGAGCGCTCCCAGCATGGTGCCCGCGGGGCAAAGCAGTTTGCAGAACCAGGGTTGCCCAATGCCATATTGATCCAACAGGAAAAAGGGCATGAGGATCACCATGACCACCAGCACCCCGTATTTCACCCACCTTAACGGGACCCAAAGATTGAATTTCGGGGAAGGGATTTTGTGGATCAGGTCCTGGATGAAACCGAAGGGGCAGAGCCAGCCACAGGGCAGACGGCCCACCAGGGTGCCGATGAACCCCAGGTACCCCACCACCATGGCCCCCAGGTGCGGCATACTGCCGGGAGCGGTGTAGCGCAGGCCGGAGATGAAGTTCTGCACCGCACCCACCGGGCAGGAGAGCAGGGCCCCGGGGCAGGAATAGCAGTTAAGGCCGGGATGGCACACCGCCTTCAGGGGCCCCTGGTAGATCACCGAAGCCCAGGGAAAAAGCAGGTAGGAGTTGGTCCCCAGCGCGACCAGGGTCTGGATCAGTCTCCTGAGAGCACCCATCAACCCACTCCGATGCAGGATAGGCAGATGGTGTTGCCCAGGTTCATGAGGTAATCCAGGTCGCCGGTGTTGATCCCCAGGACGAAGAGGAGGGTGAAGATGATCACCAGCCAAATTGCCTTTTTAGGCATATTTCCACCTCGGTTGCTCGAATAGTTCAAAGTTCAAGGTTCAAAGTTAGGTGGGCAGTCATCATGGGCCCTTGGCTCACCCGTAAATCATGAAAAGTCTTGTAGGGCGGGCGTCTCGCCCGCCCTGGCAATCCGCACAGGCTGTAAAGCCTGTGCTACCGCCAAGGTCAAACAAACCCCTCTTTCAGCGCGGCAATGGCCGCATCCACCCGGGCCCGGGCCTCCGGGGCTGCCCGGCGCAGGGCGTCCCAGGCTTGCTCAACCTGTTCTTCCAGGGGTTCGGGCAGAGAACCGTAGACCGCCAGGAATGACCGCCGGCGCTGCCGCAGCCGGAAAGCCAACCTCTCCGGCTCCGGTTTTTTAAGATAATCGTCGATAACCTGCAACATTTTTTCTTTATCACCAGGAAGCCTCCCTTCCACGGCATACAAGAGATTGGCCATCTGGTCGGAGACCAGGTAAGAACAACATTGTAAATTAGCGATCAGCAAGGCAATCTCCGCCACCACTTCGTCTTCGGAGAGTTCCGTGAACAATCCCTCCTGCGCCTGGGCCAACAGGGGCGAATGACGCCGCAGCGCCAGGCTGCGCAGGCGGATGAAATCCGGGTTGATCTCATCCAACACCCCGGCGCTGTCCAGGGCGTGCCTCTCTGACAGGTCCCTTCCCCCCAAGCCGGGCATGAGATAGTCGCACAGCGAAATGCCCGCGGCCACCACTTTCTGGCCGCCCTCCATCTGCTCCCGGGCGGTGACGCCTTTCTGCATCCGGGCCAGCACCGCGTCACAGCCTGATTCCAGGCCCACGTGCAGCCGCAGCAGGCCGGCCTGGCGCAATTCTCTTAATTCTTCCAGTGACTTGCGGCGGCAGCTTTTAGAGCGGGCATACGCGGTGACCCGCGCCACCGTGGGAAAGGATTGGCGCAGGTAATTAAGGACCTCCAGCAACTCGGGAGTCCGCATTATCAGGGCGTCCGCGTCCTGGAGAAAAACGGTCCTGGCCCCGGAGCTGAGCCAGTTGGCCACGTTGTGGAGATTTTGCCATTTAAGGGTGATGTCCCCTCTATCTTCCCCATAGAGGTGGGGATTGCCGCCCCATACCCCGCGGATAACCTCCTGGGTGATCCAGCCGCCCCGGCCCCCGGCCGCGGCCTGCAATTCCTCCTGCAGGGCCCGGGCTACATCGATATCCTTTTTTATCTCCTTAACTTGCCGGTAACCGAATTTCTCCCCCCGGTAAGTGGCGCAGAACTCGCAACGGTTCCAACTGCAGTTCCTGGTGGTCCTGATGAGCAGGGAATGATCGCTGCCCTCGCTGGGGGGGCGGATGGGGCCCATCTCAAAGAAGAAATTCTCCCCGTCGAAGGCCGGTCTGCGATTATCCTGGGGGTGCGGAAAAGTCATAGAGATAATTTTGGGTCAGGGACCGGAATTGTCAATCTAGCCAAAATTCCTGGAGGAAACCGGGTGAAGGGCCTGGAATTTATAAAAATATGGCCCATATGGTTTGGCTTCATTATATCCAAAGGATTCGGGGCCGGGTAAAAATATTTTTCAGGTTGCCGATAATTTTCTTGACGTTGGGAAAATCTGTAATATTATAATAAGTAAATATTATGATTATTCCATATACGCCAGAGCGCTTAGAAAAAGCGGCCCGCTGCCTGCGGACCATGGCCCACCCCACCCGGCTGATGATCATTAACCTTCTCAGCCAGAGGGAGTACGCGGTCCAGGAACTGGAAAAGGAACTGGGGGTGTCCCAATCCAGCATCTCCCAGCATCTCAATCTTTTGAAGGATAAGGAGATCCTGGCTTCCCGCCGCGCGGCCCAACAGGTTTTTTATCGTCTTAACGACCCCCGCTTTATGGAACTCATCTCCCTGACCCGGGAGCTGTTTTGCAAGGAATAATTCGGAGAGGGCGCACTCCGGTGTGCGCCCGCCCCAGGGCGGACACTTGGGTCCCCCTTACTTGGCATTAAAGGAGCAAACCATGAGCAAGTTTAACCCGCAGCGCACCCTGGATTGCCGGGGAGACGCCTGCCCCCTGCCCCTGCTGAAGACCAAGAAGGCCATGGCGGAGTTGGCCGCCGGCGAAATTTTGGAGATCGTGGGCACCGATCCCGGCTCCAAGAACGATCTCCCCGCCTGGGCCAACCGCACCGGCAACCTTTACCTGGGAGACGAAGAAGAAGGCAACGTCTTCCATTTCTTCCTTCAGAAGAAATGAGGCCCCAGATGACCGGACCTTTAGGCATCATGGTAACCACCAGGGATTCCCTGGATCACCTCCTGGGGGTGGTGGCCGCCGCGGAAAAGCGGGGCGTGAAAGTGGAGGTCTTTCTTAGCGGCGAAGGGGTGCTGGTTAGTCAAGACCCCAGGTTCGCCCAACTCGCGGGCCGGGCCAGATTGGCCCTTTGTGAGGTGAGTTTCCGGGCCCAGGGGCTGACGGGCGACGTGCCGGGCATGGGCTTCAAGGATTTTGCCACCCAGGCCCGCCACGCGGCCATAGTGGAAGATTGCCCCCATTATCTGGTGTTGTAGCGCACCCTTGTAAGGGGGGTCACCCATGTGTGCCCCCTCAGGCGTGCGCCCGGAGCAGGGCGGACACAGGGCGGACACGTCGCCCCTTGGCATAACGGAGAGGACAAACAATGAAGAAAGTCGCAGTCGTGGTGCGTCATCCCCAGCGCCATTATGAGGCCCTGCGCACCAGCCTGGGCTGCCTCCTGGAGGACCACCAGGTGAGCTACCTGGTGTTGGATGAAGAGATCCAGCCGGATGAGGCCTTCACCGACAACCTGGGGTTCCTGGAAGAAATGGAAGGCCGGCGCTACAGCAACCACCCGGCCAATGTGGAAAAATACGGTTTTACCCAGATGGACCTGGCGGAGATGGGGGAGCTTCTCCGGAGCCAGGACGTTATCATCCCGTTTTGAGGGCTGCTCCGGAAAGTTCAAAGTTCAAAGTTAAGAGAAAGGGCTGGCATCAACTTTTCATAATTGATGGTTGAGCCAACGGCCCAAGAAGGACTGCCATGAAAATCTTGCACGTTTTTCGCCATCCCCCGGACGCGGTCACCCGCAAACTGGTATCTGTCCTTTCCCAGGACCGGGAGGCCATGGAATTTTCTTTGCACGAGGAACTGGTGGACTATGACCGGTTGCTGGACCTGATAATCAATCACGACCAGGTAGTTTCCTGGTGGTAACAAGGAGTTGGTATGAGTAATCACGATAACCCCCAAATCCCCTCGTCCCCAGTGGGCGGCCCGGTGTTAACCCCGGACCTGGAGGCCCTGGTTGCCGAACAGGTTAGGCTGCAGGTGGCCGCGGAACTTAAGCGCCTGGGGCTGGACCCCGCCCGGGCCAAACGCGCGGCCTTCATCGCCTCCAAAGGCACCCTGGACATGGCCTATCCGCCCCTGATCCTGGCCACCACCGCCGCGGCCATGGACATGGAGGCCGCCATCTTTTTCACTTTCTACGGCCTGGAGATCGTCAAGAAGAATAAATCCGGCGATTTGAAAGTGCCGCCCCTGGCCAACCCGGCCATGCCCGTGCCCATGCCCAACATCATCGGGGTGCTGCCGGGGATGACCCGCATGGCCTCCTGGATGATGAAGGACTGGATGAAGAAGGGGGGGGTCCCCACCATCCCCGACCTGTTGGATATGGCCAAAGAAAACGGGGTGCGCCTCATTGCCTGCCAGATGTCCCTGGACGTCTTGGGGATTAAAAAAGAAAGCCTGATCGACGGCCTGGAATTCGCCGGAGCCGGAGCGTTCCTGGACTACGCCGCGGACGCGGATATTACCCTGTTTGTGTGAAAATAATTTGAGGGAGGGGGGGGCCAGGGGCCACAGGTCCCGGCCCCTCCTCTCAAACTCCCTCCCCCAACCCCCTGCATGGATGGTGGGTCGGACCTCCGTGCCCGCCTCGAATCCCAGCCCCGGCATCAGTCTAATCAGGTAAACTAGACCGTCACCCCTGGCCCCTCGTCCAGGCCGTGCTTATAATAGCCCCAACGGGCGTTGCTCTGATAAATCAGGATGGTTCTGGGCAAGAGACGACAGATTTGCCTGGACCTTGCAGAAACTGGGCAGAGCAGGCGCCAATACAATACGTTATCGTAAGGAGAACCCCGTGTCGAACCACTTCACTGGCCTGAACCTCGGTCCTCCCGAAGGAGACACTCGACTCGATCTCACCGATCTCTACGTCTTCCAAGTACCGACGGACGCGTCGAGGACCGTGCTGATCCTCAACTGTAACTCCTTCGCCAAGGCGGCGGCGTTCCACCCCGACGCCGTGTACCGGATCAACATCGACAACAACGGTGACCTCGAGACCGACGTGGCGCTTATCCTGGTGTTCTCCGAGCCGCGGGACGGTCGGCAGCGCGCCACCGTCCACCTGGCGACCGGCCCGGAGGCCCGTCAGGCTGAGGCCGCCGGGGAGCCGATCTTCAAAGACGTCGAGGTGTCGCTCGGTCCCGAGCCGCGCATCCACACGTCGGGTCCCTACACTTTCTTCGCCGGACTTCGCAGCGACGCTTTCTTCATCGACTTCGCGGGCATCCTGAACCTGTTTGACCACCAGGGCGGAAAAAACTTCACCGGCCTCGAGGGATCTCCGGACCCGAGCCGGTGGACCGGCAATGACCTTTTTGCCAACTACAACGTGTTCAGCATGGCGTTTGAGCTACCCACCAGCCTTCTGGGCGCCAACCCCGCGGTGCGCATCTGGGGGCGGGTCAGCATCCGCCGCGCCGGCAAGCTTGTGCCCGTGGATCGCTCCGGCCACCCGACCTTTGCGAACTTCTTCTTCACCGACGAGATCAAACCGGAATTCAACCGGAGCGAACCTGCTCACGACCGGGTGCGCTTTCTCGACCAGATGATCCACGTGTTAGAACACGTCGGGGGCTATTCCCAAGCAGAGGCCAGGGCCTTGATCGATGCCGAGGGGATCCTGCCCGACATGCTGGGCTTCGACCCATCCAAGCCCGGCGGGTACCCCAACGGCCGCCTGCTCACAGACCATATCGTCGCTCACCGCCTGGCCATGCTCTCCAAAGGCAAGATTCCCCCTGACGGGCTCAGGCCGCATACAGACCTGCTCAAGGGCTTCCCATACCTCGGCATTCCGCACGCGCACCCCGACCCGCCCCCCGCGTAAGGGGGATGGTGGTCTGGAAACCCTGATGTGGCAGGTGTTTGCCGGAGGTAACCACCTGCCACATCACCGGTGAACCTCATGCGAGCGTCTATGTTTTTACTTTATACTTGGATAATCTTTTTCATTTAACGAAAAACGAAAAACCAAAAACGGTATTAAAAGGGCATTGATGGGCAAAAAGGCCTTAATCGTAGCGGATATGCTCCGGGATTTCCTGGAGCCCCAGGGGACCCTCTATCTGGGAGAGGCAGCCCGGGGCATCATCCCCTTTGTGGCCCGGAAGATCGAAGAGACCCGGGCCGCGGGGGGAGTGGTGATTTATGTCTGCGACGCCCATGCCCCGGATGACAAGGAATTCAAGCTCTTTGCCCCCCATGCGGTCAAAGGCACCCGGGGCGCGGACATCATCCCTGAGTTCCAGGTTCTGCCCGGAGATTACCGGGTGGAAAAGACCACCTACAGCTGCTTTTTCAATACCGACCTGGACGCTATCCTAAAGCGGGAGCAAGTGGCGCGGGTGGAAATCGTGGGCGTCTGCACCTCCATCTGCGTCCTGGAAACCGTGAAGGAACTTTTTGAGCGAGACATTCCCCGCCTGGTCTACCGGGAGGGAGTGGCCGATTTCGATACCGCAGGCCATGCCTTTGCCCTGAACCATATGCAGAGCGTCCTGGGGGCGGAGGTGGTTTGATAGCGGCAGCGGTTTAGATTAAATTTGTCATTCTGAACGGAGCGAAGCGGAGTGAAGAATCTCTTTTTTTCATGAAGGTTGAAATTCTTCGCGGCGCTCAGAATGACAAAAGAGCCTTATTAGCGTTTATCTCCTCATCCCTTACCTCAATCCTTTCACGCTTTAATAATCAACTCAATTCCCGGATCAGTCTGGTCCCCTCCTTAAATCCCGGCTGCAGCACGTCCGCCAAAGCAATGCTGAGACCTGCGCCGGCGAGCAGGCTCAGGCAGGTTACTTCCACTTCCAGGGGATAGACCCGGCGCAGGTGGCTGCGCAGATTGGACAGCCCGGCGATGGTGCGGGCGGGTTCGGGAAAGACCGCGCCTGCGGCCAGCAAGCGCACGGTTTTGATACACTCCCGCACCTGCTCCCAGGCGTCGGGCCAACTGAGGTTGGGGAGCACCGGGTCGAAAATCAACCGCTCCGCAGGCAGGCCCACGGCCAGGGCCCGCTCCCGCAGCTCCGCGGCCAGGGCGATCTTCCCTTCCAGGGTGGGCGGCGGGAAGGAGCGTTCGTCCAGGAGCAGCAGCACCAGATCGCTCTGGTGGGCCGCAGCCAGAGGGAGAATTTCTTCGATCTTTTGGGGTTCCAGGGTCAGGGCGTTGAGGATGGGCTTTCCCCGGCACGCGGCCAGCCCCTTGGCCAGGATTTTGGCCCTGGGGCTGTCCAGGATCAGGGGCAGGTCCACCACGTCCTGCACCGCGTCCACCAGGAAGGCCAGGCGGTCCTCCTGGCGCTTGCTTAAGAAACCGGGGTTGAGGTCCAACAGGGCGGCCCCGACCTCCCGGCAACGCCGGGCCAGGCCCTGGAGAGGCCGGGGGTCCCTTTCCTCCAGCGCTTTCGCCACCACCGGGTTGAAGATCTGCAAATTATCCGCGGCCAGAATCATGGATACCTGTTTTCCGTTTTCCGTTTTCTGTTAATACCAAGTTGCAATTAAACGGCGAGGATTTGTAGGGGGGCACCCATGTGTGCCCCCCGGAGGTCCGCAAACACACAACCTCCCGGTCCATAAAAATCATTACGACTATAGAATTAATGCAGTAGTGTTTGCGGCCGCCGGGGCGGACACGTGGGTCCGCCCCTACGAGAAAATTGTCGTTAGATTGCAGCTCGGTATAAGAAGGAACCAGCCGGTAGTTAGCGCCCTGCATTGTCATCGTATCAGGTTTTCTGGTAGCCGCAGGCTTCAGCCTGCGCTGGGGACGCCTGATGATAAGACTCGAATATCCAAAACTTTCAGGACTTGTGTATTTGCCAAAAAGCCCAGGCGCGATTGCTTTGCAAGGCTCCGTTAACTTGGTGGCCCAGGCGTCCCGCCTGGGCGGCGCCGGGACGGGCGAAAACCCTCATTCCCTGGCCGCCAGAATCTCTCCGGCGTCCAGAAATGCTTGCCGGCCCGCCTCCGCGGCCTGGGCGAGCTTCCGTGATAAATCCTGCCGCTGCCCGGCATCCGCCAGCAGGGGCAGATTCGCCCGGGCGATGTGGTGCGCGCCGTGGAGCGCGGCCATGAGAAACTCCCAGGCCACCTGGAGGTCGGAGACCAGGTGTTTGCGGCACCGCGCCCCGGCCCAGGCCGCCAGGGCCAGGCCTTCCCGGGCCCGGGCCATGATCTCCAGAGGCACATTCAGGGCGAACTCCACGGCTTCCTGCCACTCCGGACCCCGGGAGCCGGAATCCCGGGCCGCCGCCATCCGGGCATAGGCCCGGACGTCCTCTTCCCGGAGGCGGTCCAGGTCCGCGGTCAATTGCCTTATCTGCTCCAACTTTTCTTCCCAAACCTGCCGCTGCCCCTGGTTCGAGGGGCGCTGAGCCTCCAGTTGCGCCACCTTTTCCAGCAGCGCCAGGGCCAGCAGGCCGCCGAACGCAGCCGCGGCCCCGCCGCCGGGGTCAGGGCGGGGTTGGGATAGTTGTTCTAAGAATGAAGAGTGCATAGTCGAAGTCGATGGGAATCTTGGAACTTTAGTAGAAGATGCGGGCAATTTTGGCAAGACTTTTCTGAAGGCAGGTTCCTGTAGGGGCGAATCTTGTATTCGCCCTGAGCGTCAGGGGCGAACACAAGGTTCGCCCCTACGGAAAATCATTGCAGCAAAATCCTTCGGAGATGCGGCACCAAGCCGCCGGCCCGGCACAGGCTGGAAAGCCCGTGTCGACAAGGTACATTAAAATGTATGGGATTGGGGGAGGGGGTGTGCGCATAAGCGCTAACACAAGCACATCTCCCTCACCCCCCTTTACTTAATCTCCACGGACGCCTGGGGGTCGAAGGGGTTGGTGCGCACCGCCAGGGAGAAGAGGAAGGGGTAGTGGTTCTTGAGGTGCTCCATGTAATCCAGCCAGGCGTCCAGCAGCAGGACATAGACCCTCTGGAGGTCCGCGGCCAGGTGCTCCTGGTCCCCGGGGGAGAGATGCAGGAGTTCTTCGCGCTTGGCCAATTCCTCCGCCAGGTGAAAGACGGCCAGCAAGAGGTTGGAAAAGGCGTCGTGTTCCAGGATGTTGGGGTTTTCCAGGAGACGCAGGAGAAAATCCCGTTTCTTCATCAGGAATTTCCGCAGAAATTCCAGTTTGACTTCCTCGATGCGGACGGTGAAATCAAAACCGGGAAGGGATTTGCGGAAACCGGCGAATTCCTGGTCCGGCCATTGGCCGATCTTCCTGATCAAGCTATTAAAATGA
>Ga0172375_10006937_pt1 | contig 15684 bp, 12 predicted proteins | sample LakKiv1m_FD_114537 | JGI IMG/M metagenome (GOLD analysis project Ga0172375, IMG submission 114537) | Freshwater microbial communities from Kabuno Bay, South-Kivu, Congo - kab_092012_11.1m | ecosystem: Environmental > Aquatic > Freshwater > Lake | place: Democratic Republic of the Congo...
AAAGTTCAAACCCGGTATCTGCAGAGTGCGTTCAACTCGATGCGCCACGGCGAGCCGCTCAAGTTCGCGGAGACGAAGGCGGTCGGTTGCGGTATCAAGTACCGGTAGCAACAAACTAATGCTTGGCGCCTGCTGGCGCCTGCCCGGCCGCTTCGATGTGAGCGATGGCCCGACCCATGTCGTCGCCGACCAAGGCGATGCCCGAAGCGCCATACTCGCGCAGGTAGGCGACGGTGGCGGCGTTGCGTGGCCTCGTCCTCGCGGAGCGGGAGGAACTGTTTGGTGATCAGGAACGGAATCAAACAAGTGTCCGACCACGCGCCGAGCGATTGGGTCATGAAGGCGGGCAGGAAATAGCGGAATGCCTCCGGGGTGAACAAGGTGATGGCGAGTTGATGTTTGCGAAGCCCCTCCAGCGTGTGCATTTGCCATTTGGTGCCCCGGAAGTACTCCGTAATCTGGCGGCAGATCGGGCAGCCACACTGAATGATGTTCACGTCGCCCGGATACCCCACGTGGTCGAACGCAGACTCGATTGTCTGTAGGACATTCATGACCGCGCGGGCGCAAATGATGCCGGATGTGCCTGTCATGTCAATTCAAGCAGCAATGCGATTTGGTATTGAAGCTGCTCGAAGTCGCGTGTATAGCCTTAGACGCCGCTAACCGGAAAATATATGGAAGTCCCCGGCACAGTACCTCAGTCAACAATTTGTCCGTCCTGCAAGGGTGTGATTCCCTTGGAGGGGCGGGAAGGCTTGACGCACGTGGATTGCCCGCACTGCGGCGCGCCCACGGTGGTGCCGGTCGAGTTTCAAGGTTTCATGTTGCTGCACGCGATCGGCTTTGGCGGGATGGGCACCGTGTACAAGGCGATGGACCTCGCCCTGAACCGGATGCTGGCCATCAAGATCCTCCGCCGCAAACTCGCGGCCAGTTCCGAGTTCATGGAGAACTTCCGCAACGAAGCGCAGGCCGCCGCCGCCGTCAACCACCACAATGTCGCCCGCGTGTTCTCTTTCGGCCAACACCAGGGCCAATGCTACCTCGTCATGGAACTGCTGGAACGTGGCAGCCTCGACGACCGGCTCACCAAGATCGGCAAGGTCCCCGAAAAGGAAGTCCTCGACATTGGCATCCAAATCGCCAACGGCCTGAAGTCCGCGTTTGAGACCGGGTTGTTGCATCGCGACGTCAAGCCCGGCAACATCCTCTTCAACGAAGAAGGCATCCCGAAGATCGTGGACTTCGGCCTCGCCCGTCCCAAGGACGCCGACCAGCAGTCCGCGGGCGGTGGCGAGACGATCTGGGGCACACCGTACTACCTCGCTCCCGAAAAACTGACCTTGCACACGGAGGATTTCCGCAGCGACATCTATTCGCTCGGCGCCACGTTGTTCCACGCGATGACAGGCCGGCCGCCGTTCGACGCGGCCACCGCGGTGGACGTGGCCGTCAAACACACCACAACGCCGGTCTACTCGTTGAAGACCTACCTGCCCACGGTGCAGGATGCCACCGCGCAGGTCATTGGGCGGATGCTCGCCAAGAATCCGTTGGACCGGTACGAGAGTTACGATGCGTTGATCGCCGATTTGGAGAAAGCTAAAAAGACTCTGGAGGAATCGGAGGGGAAATCCGCGATCGTCAGCCAGGCCGGCGAACGGCTCAGCATTTCCTCGCTGGTCCTCACGGTGGTGGGGCTGATCGCCATCGCCGCCACGGGCGTGTTTCTGTGGTTGAACCGCGACAAGTTTTTTGGCGAAGAACCTCCGCCGCCACCGAGCCAGGTTGTGACGCAGAAGGTCGTGCGGACCCAGATCAAGATGGAAGAGGTCAACTTCAACGGCAACCAACGCTGGCACGAAGCCGCGCAACAACTTGCCGAGGGCAAAACGACTGCCGCGTTGTTCGCCTACGAAGCGCTGGAAAAACAATTCCGTTCCCAGCCCAATCACCTGCGCTGGCTGTTCTACACTGAGGGCATCGGCCTGCTGCTGAATAATCAACCGAAGGAGGCGCGCGAGGCCTTCGCAAAGGCGCAGGATCCATTGCTCCAGCCGCAAGTGCCCCCCAGCATCAACCCCATCAACTTCGTCAGCCCGCTCGCCAGTGTCCTGCTCCAGAAACTCCCGCAAGCTGACATGGACAAAGCCGCCCCCGCCATGCCACGATGGGCCGCCCACCTCAACGACTTCAACGCCGGGCTTGTCGAGTTGCGCGTCCACCGCTTTACCAACGCCGTCCCGCGTTTCGCTCGCTTCGCCAACACTGCGGCCGACAGTGAACACAAGTGGATGTATGCCCTGCAACCGTTGGCCCGCGAACTGGTCCGCGAGTGCCCGCTCGTTTCGCAAGCCACCGCCAAGGCCGAGCTACTCCACAAACAGGGCAAATTACCGCTCGCGCTCAAAACCTTCAAAGATGGGCAAGCCGGAATCAAAATCCCCTTACTCAAAGCCCGCCTCGAACTGGCTGCCACCACCATGCGTCAGCGCGACGAAGAACTCCGCAAACGGCAGGAAGCGGAACGCCTCGCCGCCGAAACCCGCGAGCGCGAGGAACAACAGAAACGCCGGCTCGAACAGCAGCGCCAGCAAAAGGAGGCCGATGAGAAACTGCTGGCTGGCGTTGAGACCGACGCGCCCGCCTTGCTGGCCGCCTACGATTTCAAACAGCTGTTGCAGAACTATCAGGCGATTCAATCCAAACTCAAGACGGCCGACGCACGCGCGCGGCTGGCCCGTTGCATCGCCCGTCTCAAGGCCATGGCCGATCTCAAACACGATCTTGCGGCCGCCTTCGCACGCCAGCCCTTCAACGGCGAAGACATTAAACAACCCGGCGGTGCCGCCTTCATCGGCAAACTCTCCCGCGCCACCGATACCCAACTCATCTTCGTCCTCGACTTCGGCGATTCCATGCGCGAGTGGCGCGAGTTGCAGCCGGCCAGTATCGTCAGCATTGCCTTTTCCTACGCCCGCGCCGACAAAGAGCAGGAAGCGACGTGGTATCTGCGGCTGGCCGTCTTCTGCAAACAATACGGACTGGATCAGTTTGTGAAAGCATACGCCGACAAGTCTGTCGAACTCAATCCTTCGCTTCAGGCGGAACTGAACAGCCTCCTCGGCAACTGAGCCGATCTACCGCCGGACCATCAACTCGTTGTGCACCGTCTTCACGCCCGGCACCGCCGTTGCCGCCGCCTGCGCGCGCCACGCCACGGCTTGCGACGACGCAACGCCCTGCAACGTCACTACGCCGTCGTTGACCACGATCTTGATCGCCCGCGCATCGCCGGGACATTGGGTCTCCAGCCGGTACCGCACCGCCTTTCCAATCACCTCATCCGGATGCACGGTCGTCTCGGAGGCCGGGTGGGGGGATTGCGCCGTCTTGTTTGCAGCGCATCCAGCCGCCACGATGACGCACATTGCCAATAAAAATGGTCTCACTGGTTGCCTCCCTTCATCATTTCTTCTCACCGAGCCGCGAGCGGCGGACGGGGCAACCGGGTTTGAGCAACGCGCCGCCGCAAGCCGCGGATTCGTACAGCGCGGTGAGAATCTGGACGTTTTTCTTGCCTTCGTGGCCTTCGACGAGGCCGGGTTTCTTGTGGATGATCGCCTCGATAACACTGGCCAGGTACGGCGTGTGGCCGCGACCGTAAACATTCGGCACTTCCTGCGAAAACCGTTGCTGAATCTCCGTATCTTCAGGACGCGGCTCGTTGAAACCCCAGTAGAGAATCTTGTTCACCGCATGGCCGCCAAGCACGACGCTGCCTTTCTCGCCGAGCAGACTGAGTGAACCTTCAAGGTCTTGCGGGCGTGTCGCGACCGTCGCCTCGAACGCGCCGAGCGCTCCGCTCTTGAACTGGAACGTCGCCACCGCCGTGTCCTCGACTTCGATGTCGAGCAACCGCGTCGCCGTCCGGCAATGCAGGTTCTTGATTGGGCCAAGGAACCACTGAAGCAGATCGAGATGATGGCTGGCTTGCTGCGACATCACGCCGCCGTCGAGCGCCCATGTGCCGTGCCAGTCGTCCTGCTCGTAGTACTCCTGCGTCCGACGCCAACGCACACGCACCGTGCCCATCACCAGCTTACCAAACCGGCCTTCGTCGAGCGCCTTGCGCGCCGCGACGACGGCAGGATTGAACCGGTTCTGCTTCACGACAAACAGCCGGCAATGATTCCGCTGGCACGCCTTGATCATCCGGTCGCAATCGGCGACCCGCAACGCCATCGGTTTCTCGACGATGATGTGTTTGCCGTGTCGCGCGAGGTCAACGACATGTTCCGCGTGGTAGCCGGTCGGCGTGGCGATGTTGATCACGTCCACGTCGGAATGCGCCGCCATCATCGCGTGGTAGTCGGTGTAGAACGGCAGCTTGTATTTCTCACCCTTCCCGCGGGCCTTGGCCTCGTCCTTGTCGCACACTGCCACCAGTTCCGACGCCAACTGACCACAGGTCAACGCGCCGAGATGGTTCTCTGAGACGCGTCCGCAGCCGACCAACACAAATCGCAATTTCCTGTCCATGAACACGCACTCTCTCAGAAAACGCCTCCCGATTCAAGGTTGATAGCGACACACTCTTGAGGCACAGTATCGCCAAAAGGAACTATCATGAGAATCTTGACCGCCGCTGCACTACTGACCGCTGTGACACTCCACGCGGCTGACTGGCCGAACTTCCTCGGTCCCAATCGCAACAGCATTTCCACGGAAACCAGCCTCAACAAGAATTGGAGCGCCCAGCCGCCCCGCGAACTCTGGCGCGTCCCGATGAGCGACAACGGCTACGCCGGGCCGAGCGTCGCCAACGGAAAAGTTTTCATCATCAACCACGAAGGCGACAAGGACATCGTCCGCGCCCTCGACCTGAAAACCGGCAAGGACATCTGGACCCACACCTACGCCGATCAATCCAAACCCAACCACGGTTTCGCCCGCGCCACGCCGACCGTCGAGAACGGCAAAGTCTATACCGTTAGTCGCTTCGGCATCGTCAACTGCCTCGACGAAAAAACCGGCAAGCCGCTCTGGACCAAGGATGTCGTCAAGGAGTTCAAAGGACTGCCCCCCCGCTGGGAAATGGCTTGGTCGCCGTTCATTGACGGCGATAAACTCATCGTCATCCCCGGTGGTGACGGCGCCGCCGTTGCCGCCCTCAACAAGAATACCGGTGCCGCCATCTGGAAAGGCGGCGGCAGCGACAAACCGGGTTACGCCACGCCCGACGCCGCCACGCTCAACGGCGTGAAACAATACCTCGTCTTCACCGCCTGCAATCTCATCGGCGTCGAAGCTGCCACCGGCAAACTCCTCTGGCAGTTGCCGTGGAGAACCGACTGGGACGTCAACGCCGCCACGCCGCTCGTCATTGGCGACAAGATTTTCATCACCAGCAACTACAAACACGGCTGTGCCCTCGTCAGCGTTGCCGGCAACAAGCCCGCCATCGTGTGGGAGAGCAAGGAATTGCAGTGCCACTTCAACTCGCCGATTCTCTACGACAATCACATCTACGGCATCAGCAACGAGCTTGCCTGTCTCGACCCGCAAACCGGCAAGGCGCTCTGGAAACAACCCGGTTTCGAGAAAGGCGGTCTCGTCATCGCCGATGGCGTCATCATCGCCGTGGACGGCAAAGCGGGTGACGTCGTCATGGCCGAAGCCAGTCCGCGCGCCTACCGCGAACTCGGACGCATCAAACCGCTCGGCGCCCAAAGCTGGACCGCGCCCATCGTCGCCGACGGCAAACTCATCATCCGAAACAAGAACACTCTCGCCTGTCTCGCGCTGAAGTAAAATGTTCCTCCAGCTTCTACTCGCCGCAGCGTTTGCGTTCCGCGCCGACCCCGCGTTGACGGGTGTCACCACCAACGCGCTTCCGTCCCAACTCGCGCTGCGTTGGACCTTCAAGACCGGCGACGCCATCAAATCCTCGCCCGCCATCGCCGGTGATCGCGTCTTCATCGGCTCCGACGACGGCAAAGTGTACGCGCTCTCCCTCAAAACCGGCGACCTCGTCTGGTCGTATGCCACCAGCAACGCTGTCGAAGCCGCCCCGCTCGTCATGGATGGCACTGTCTTCATCGGCTCGACTGACGACAACCTTTACGCTCTCAACGCCGCCACCGGCACGTTGAAATGGAAATACGCGACCGACGCCAAAATCCCCGGCGCCGCAAATCATTTCGGCACGCGTATCCTCGTTGGCAGTCACGACAATCGCCTGCACTGCGTTGACGCCGGCACCGGCAAAGCCGTCTGGACTTTCGACACCTCCAACTACATCAACGGCGCGCCCGCCATCGCCGACGGCAAAATCGTCTTCGGTGGTTGCGACGGCCTCCTTCACGTCCTTGACCTCACCGGCAAAGAGCTCGCCGCCATCGAAGCCGGCGCCTACGTGCCCGGCTCCGTGGCAATTCGCGATGGCCAAGTGTTCGCCGGCCACTACGGCAGCGAAGTGATCTGCGCCGACCTCACTCGCACCAACATCCTCTGGCAATTCAAGGGCAGGGAAGCGTTCTTCTCTTCGCCCGCTGTCACCGACAAACTCGTTCTCATCGGCGGACGCGACAAACGTCTCCACTGTCTTGACCGTGCCACCGGCAAGGAACTCTGGGCCTTCCAAACCCGCGACGAAGTTGACTGTTCCCCCGTCGTCAGCGGCGACAAAGTCATCTTCGGCTCCGGCGATGGACGACTTTACCTCGTGAGCCTCGCCACCGGCAAAGAACTTTGGAGCTACGACATCGGCAAGCCAATCACCGGCGCGCCGGCGGTGGCTGACGGCCTTGTGGTAATTGGAGCCGAGGACGGTGTCGTGTACGCTTTCGGTCCAAAGCGGAGTCGTTGATGCGCATCCTGCAGCTAACGCCCGGCACCGGCAATTTTCATTGCGGCGGCTGCCTCCGCGACAACGCGCTCGTCCGCGCCCTTCGCGCCCGCGGCCACGATGTCCTCATGGTCCCGCTCTACCTGCCCATCGTCGCCGAAACCGCCCCCGAAACCGGCGACACACCGATCTTCCTCAGCGGCATCAGCGTCTTCCTCGAACGCAAACTCCGCGTCCCGCGCTGGCTCGACCGCGCGTTCAGCTCTGCCGCCATGCTCCGTTTTTGTTCCGGCTTCGCCCACCTGACCACCGCCAAGGACCTCGGCGAATCCGCCGTCGCCATGCTCACCGGCGCGCCACCCGAACTCGAACGTCTCCTCGAATGGCTTCGCACCGAACCGCGTTTCGACGTGATCTGCCTCTCTAACTCCCTTCTCACTGGCATGGCGCGCCGGCTGAAAGAGGAACTTCGCGCTCCGCTCGTCGCCACGATGCAAGGGGAAGACTCTTTCCTCGACGGCCTCACCGAACCGTACCGTTCCCGTTCGTGGGAACTGCTTGCCCAACGTTGTGCCGACGTGGATCGTTTCATCGCCGTCAGCCGTTACTTCGCCGACCTCATGCGCGCGCGTCTCAACCTGCCCGCCGACCGCATCAACGTCATCCACAACGGCATCGCACTCGAAGGATTTTCTCCTGCTGCCATGCCACCCAGCGTGCCGACCGTTGGTTTCCTCAGTCGGATGCACTACGGCAAAGGACTCGGCCTCCTCGCCGACGCCTTCGCCGAGCTGAACATACCCAACGCCCGTCTCCGCGTCGCCGGTGCCATGACCAACGCCGACAAACCGCTCGTCGCGAGCGTGCGCCGCAAACTCGGTAACCGCGTCGAGTTTCTTCCGAACATCGAACGCGACGCCAAGATCGCCTTCCTGCAAAGCCTCAATGTCCTTTCGGTCCCTACGCTCTACGCCGAAGCGTTTGGCCTCTACGTCCTCGAATCGCTCGCCTGCGCCGTTCCCGTCGTCCAACCGCGACACGGAGCATTTCCGGAACTCATCGCCGCCACCGGCGGCGGCCTCCTCTGCGACCCCAACGACGCCCATTCCCTCGCCGCCGCCCTTCGCGAACTCCTCACCGACACGGAACGGGCTCGCCGCCTCGGCCAAGCCGGCCGTGGGACCGTGCGCGAGAACTTCAGCGTCGAGAAGATGGCGCAACGCATCGAAGCTGTTCTCGCCTCAGCGCGATAGCGCCGTTTTCGCAAAACCAGCCCCGCTCGCCCTTTGCCACATCAGTGTCATAGCTATGACACTGATGTGGCAAAGACGGAAACGCTGGAAAAAATCACCGGCCATGTCAGAATCCGATTGTTAATGAGCGACTATCGCCAGCCAGGACCACGACCGGACCCGATGTTCGACAACCCGGACTTCGCGACCGCGACGATGCGCGTGCTGATCGTCCGGCTCTCACCGTTCCGCGACGTTGACCGCTCGATCTCGCATCTGTTCCTCTTTGACGCCGTCCGACGGGCCGAGCCGCGCGCCTACATTGACTTCACGTTCTTCCCACTTCTCACGGGTATCCAATCGTGGCGACCCGCCAAGGACTTCGATCTCATTCTCGTCTCCAACTCGTTCGCGCTGGAAATGCTAAATCTGCCGTATCTGCTTCGTCATTCTGGCTGGCCGGTCCTCGCCAGCGAACGCGCGGGAAAATTTCCGCCGGTCATCCTCGGCGGTTCCAACGCCAGCGCCGCGCAATCGCTCGCGCCGTTCGTGGACGGCATCTTCGTCGGCGAAGCCGAGGAAGCCATCGCTGACGTCGTGGCAACACGCCGCGTGAAACCTGGCCGTGTGAAACTCATGCGTGCGCGCGCTGACCTTCTGCCGCTGCGTTATCCGATCCTCAACAGCCCCGAAGCCGGTACTGCGCGCCTCCAAATCACTTACGGCTGCCCGTTCACCTGCTCGTTCTGTTTCGAGGGTTTTGATCGCAAGCCCTACCGCGAGATTCCCGCCGACGATTTGATCGCCCACGCCCGACGCCTGAAGCAACACGTCGGCTGCGAGGAGATTGACCTCACCAGCTTCAATTTCAACACGCACACCGACATCGCCAAACTCATCATCCAATTGAACCGCATCTTCGACCGCGTCAGCTTCAAGAGCCAGCGCGTGGACATCCTCGCGCAAACACCGTGGCTGCTTCCGCTGGAGATCGCCGCCGATAAACGCAGCTTCACCCTCGGTATCGAGGGCATCAGCGAACGCCTCCGCGCCTTCCTGAACAAATCGCTCGCCACCGCCGACATCCGCACCGTGCTCTCCGCTTTGCTGCGCGAACGCATCCGCGAGATCAAACTCTTCTACATCCTCACCGGCCACGAGACCGACGCCGATCTCGTTGAATTCCGCGAATTCGTCCGCTGGCTGAAAGAGAAACGCCGGGCCGCGAATCCATCGCTGCGCGTCGTCTTCAGCGCCGGTTTTCTCGCGCGGATGCCGGGCACGCCGTTGGAACACGACCGGCTTCTCCTCGACGAGTCCGACTTCAAACCAATCCTCGGCCCGGTGAAGTCCGCCTGCGAGACCAACAACTTCGAGTTCCGTCTCGCCGCGCCGTGGACCGACTACGCCGCGGCGCAAGTGTTGGCACTCGGCGGCAAAATCAACCCCGATGCGGACATCTGCTACGACACCGCGCTGTCTCCGTCTGCGTGGGAACAAATCAAAACGTGGCAACAGCCTCATGTCGCGCACCTCAAACCCATTCGCCCTACGAAACCCGCCATCCGACGTCTTCGTCCGCCGGAGGATTTGCCGTCGTTCCGCGACCTGATGGCGCGCAAGGCCCGGCTGAAACCGTTCTTCGTCCGTCTTCGCGTCCCGCCCAAGTGGTCCGGCGCAACCGCCGAATCGCTCAACGCCCGGATGTTCGCGCGCCTGCTCCAGCAACGCCCTGAACTCACCGACAACCTTCTCTCCGTTCGCGAGGCCACATTCACCCCGCGCCGCTGGCAGGTTACCGGCGAAACCGTGTTTGCGCTCAAGGCGTGGAACAATTTCGGCGATGCCATTGAGACCAACGAATTCCGGCAAGCCACCGTCGAGCTTCGGCGGCCCGGCATCGGCGCCCGCGTGCAGGAATGGCTCCGCGCCGAGCGACTCGCGTTCAGCGCGCGACGCGACGGTAACGGTTACCGTCTCGAACTCTCCGCCGAGGCCCGCAAGAAGCGAATCGTGTTCGACGCCCATGTCGAAACCGATTCCGCCCAGCTCACCATCGGTCCGAAGTGCCGGTTTGACCTCGGGCAGATCCACGTCACGGCACTGGAACTCTGAGCGGTGACAGGTTATTCTGTCGCCATGCTCCTCGAACTCCAACACGTTCACAAGAGTTACGCATCGCCGCCGGTCGAAGTGCTGCGCGACATCAACTTCCAACTCGCTGACGGCGAAGCTGTCGCCATCATTGGGCCGAGCGGTTCCGGCAAGAGCACGCTGCTGAACATCCTCGGCGCGCTTGACCGTCCGACGCAAGGCAAAGCTCTCTTCGATGGCCGCGACCTCACCACGTTGACGGAATCGGAACTCGCCGCTATCCGCAACCGACAAGTTGGTTTCATCTTCCAACTCCACCATCTTCTTCCGCAATGCACCGTGCTGGAGAACGTCTTGATCCCGACACTCGCCGGCACGCCCGATGCGACCGCGCGCGAACGTGCCGAGCGATTGTTGGAACGTGTCGGATTGAAGCCGCGCCTTGCACATCGGCCCGGCCAGCTTTCCGGCGGCGAATGTCAGCGCGTTGCCGTTGCTCGCGCGCTGATCAACCAGCCGAAGCTCCTGCTCGCCGACGAACCGACCGGCGCGCTCGACCACGCCAACGCCACGGGCCTCGGCCAACTCCTCATCGAACTGAACAAGGAACAAGGAGTCGCACTCGTTGTCGTGACGCATTCATTGGAACTGGCGAAGAAACTGACGCGCCGGATGGAATTGAAAGATGGAACCCTGCACGCTACCCCGTAGCCGCACCCTTTATGGGTGCGCGAACGAACGCAGGCGTAAAGCCTGCGGCTACAGCGCATGAACATCCCGATTCTCATCTTTCGCAGCCTGCGGTTTTACTGGCGGACGCACCTCGGCGTCCTCGCTGGTGTGGCGGTGACGTGTGCGATTCTCACCGGCGCGCTCGTTGTCGGCGACTCGGTGCGGTTCAGCCTCCGTCAACTTGCGCTGGCGCGGCTTGGTCGCGTGACGCACGCGATTGCTACCGGCGACCGGTTCTTTCGCGAGAAACTCGCCGACGAGACTGGCGCGGCACCGGTGTTGATGGTGCGCGGCACGGTGTCGGGGCGGGCCAACGACGTGCAGGTCGTTGGCGTGGACGAACGATTCTGGCGGCTGGGTGCGACGAGAATCTTCGACGGTTTCGTGCTGAACAAGCGACTCGCGACGCATCTCGGCACGAAGGTTGGCGACGACATTGTGGTGCGTGTGGAACCGCCGTCGTGGGTGCCTCGCGACGCTCCGCTCTCCGGCAAGGCCGACAAAACGGTGGCGATTCGGGGTCGCGTCAGCGCGATTGCTGGTCGCCGGGATTTTGGGCGTTTTAGTTTGCAGGCGAACCAAGTGCCGCCGTACACGATGTTCGTTCCGCTGACGCTTTTGCAGAAAGAACTCAAGCGCGTTGGCCAAGTGAACGTGTTGCTGGCGGAGAAAAATGTTCCGGACATGTTCCGGCTGTGGACGTTGACGGATTCGGAGCTGGTTTTCACCAACGGCCTGCTCAGCACATCGCGCGTTTTCCTCGATCCGAGCATCAAAGCGGCGGGCGACGGCGTGTTGACTTACTTTGCGAATGAAATCCGCCTCGGCGACAAGGCGACGCCGTATTCGTTCGTCACCGCTTTCGGCAACGAGGACGGGATCACCATCAACTCGTGGCTCGCCGGCAACCTCGGCGCGAAAGTCGGCGACGAGTTGGCGCTACGCTATTACGCCATCGGCGAGCGCCGCGAGTTGCGCGAGGAGTCGGCGAAGTTCCGTGTCAGCCGAATCATCCCGATACAGAAGGATGATTCGTGGATGCCGCCGTTTCCGGGATTGGCGGACGTGGAGGATTGCCGGAAGTGGGAACCCGGAATTCCGATTGCGTTGGAGCGGATTCGCCCAAAGGATGAGGCGTACTGGAAACAATATCGCGGCACGCCGAAGGCATTCATCTCGCTGGCGGCAGGACAGAAGTTGTGGTCGAACCGGTTTGGGAACCTGACGGCAATTCGTCTTTCCGAGCCGGTTGAGAAGCTGAAGCTGGAGCCGCCATCGTGGGTGCCGGTGCGGGAGCTGGCATTGAAAGCGAGCAACGAGTCGCAGGACTTCGGGCAACTGTTCATCGGGTTCAGTTTCTTCCTGATCGCGGCGGCGTTGTTGCTGACGGCGATGCTTTTCGTGTTCAACCTCGAACAGCGTCGTGAGGAAATCGGTTTGTTGCGGGCGCTCGGTTTTCCGCCGGGACTGGTTCGACGGCTCACACTGGCGGAAGGCGGCGCGCTTGCGTTGCTCGGCACGGTCGTCGGCGTGGCGGCGGGCGTGGCGTACACGAGATTGACATTGCTCGGTCTGCAGACGGTCTGGCGCGGAGCGGTCGGCACGATGAGTTTCCAGTACCACGCCGAGGCGGCGACGCTGGCTATCGGCGCGGTGTCGAGCTTGGCGGTGGCGTCGGGAACAATGTGGTGGGTGCAACGGCGCCAGATGTCGCGCACGCCGGTGGAATTGATGATACCTAGTACTACTAGGCATCATGGTTTTGGCTTATGGGGTTGTTTGGCGGCGTTTGTGGCGGCGGTGGCGTTGTTGCCATTGGGGAATGCGGGAGCGTTTTTCGGAGCGGGAGCATGTTTGCTGGTGGCTGGCGTCGGGTTCAGTGATTGGTTGCTGCGGCGGTTGGAGAACACGGCGAGCCTCGGTCTGCGCAACGCGGCGCGGAGCCGGGGCCGAAGTTTGACGATTATCGCGGTGCTGGCGAGTGGTGCATTTTTGTTGGTGGCGGTGAACGCGTTTCACCAAGACCCGCAGCAGAACGCGCCGGGCACGGGCGGGTTCGCTTGGTACGCGGAAACGACCGCGCCGGTGTATGAGCAATTGCCGGGTGTGGTCGCGATGCGGGTGCGCGACGGCGATGATGCGAGTTGCCTGAACTTGAATCGGGCGCAGCAGCCGCGCTTGCTCGGCGTGAGGCCGGAAGAATTGGCGAAGCGGAAAGCATTCGGCGGGAAGTGGGAGTCGCTGGACCAGCGCGGTGAGACGGTGCCGGCGATTGGAGACGAGGCGACGGTGAAGTGGGCGCTTGGAAAGAAGATCGGGGACACACTGACGTACATGGACGAACATGGACGAACATTTCCATTGCGGATTGTCGGTGTGCTGGCGAGTTCGATCTTGCAGGGCAGTCTGGTGATCTCGGAGCGGAACTTCATCGAGAAGTTCCCGTCGGCGTCGGGTTACCGGGTGTTCTTGATGGACGCGATGACGGAAGGATTGGCGCGGTCGCTGGAGGACAAAGGTTTCGAGGCGGTGCCGGCGCGGCGTCGGCTGGCGGAGTTTTCGCAGGTGGAGAACACGTATCTTGGAATTTTTCAGACGCTCGGCGGGCTGGGGCTGTTGCTCGGCAGCATCGGACTGGCGATTGTTGTTTTGCGGAACGTGATGGAGCGTCGCAGCGAACTGGCGTTGTTGCAGGCGGTCGGGTTTGAGCGGCGGAAACTTCAATGGCTCGTGTTGAGCGAGCATTGGTTGCTCGTGTTGCTTAGCGTGGCGCTGGGCACGGGCGCGGCACTGGTGGCCGTCTGGCCGCAACGCGCCCACGGTGTGCCGGTATTGACGCTGGCGTTGCTGGCGGCCGGCGGGTTATTCTGGAGTTGGCTGGCGGCGGCGGTGGCGTTGCGCGGGCCGTTGTTGCCGGCATTGCGGAATGAGTAAATGATCGTCCAGATGGCCAAACGAACGCTGTCCAACACCGACCTCCGGTTGTTGTGGAAGTTTGCCTTCAACTTCGGCGTGAAAGGGATGCTCTCGGTGCAGCGGTTCAAGCGTCGGATCAAACGCGGCATCTGGTTCCCGCCGTTCCTGTACATCTCGATCACCAGCGCCTGCAATTTGCGCTGCACGGGTTGCTGGGCCGACGTGACCGCGCCGCCGCGGCATCTCGACCTCGACGACCTGAACCGGCTCATCAACAGCGCGCGGCGGCACGGCAACAGTTTCTTCGGCATCCTCGGCGGCGAACCGTTCCTGCACCCGCAACTGTTCGACCTGCTCGCGGCGCACCCGGACTGTTACTTCCAACTGTTCACCAACGGCCAGTTCCTCACCGACGAGACCGCCGCCCGGCTCCGCGCCCTCGGCAACGTGACGCCGTTGATCAGCGTCGAAGGAAACGAAACCGTCAGCGACGAGCGCCGTGGCCGCAGCAACGTCTATTCGCACACGATGCGCGGGCTGGAAGCGTGCGTGCGGCACCGTCTGATTACCGGCGTGGCGACCAGCCTTTGCCAGAGCAACATCGCCGACTTGCTCACCGAGGCGTGGCTCGACGAATTGATCCGGCGCGGCGTGACGTATGTTTGGTTCTACACCTACCGGCCCGTCGGCCCGCAACCGGCGCCGGAGCTGGCGTTGACGCCGGAGCAGGTCTTGCGGGTCCGGCGGTTCTGCGTCGAGATGCGCAAACGCAAACCAATCGGCATCGTGGACGCCTACTGGGACGACCAAGGCCACGCGCTCTGCCCGGCGGTGATCGGCATCAGCCATCACATCGGCCCCGGCGGCGACATCGAGCCGTGCCCGATCATCCAATTTGCCGGTGTGAAGATCACCGACAACGCCGGCGACATCTTCAAGACGATGACCGAAGCAAGATACTTGGCAGACTTCCGCAAGACCGTCGCGAGCGCGACGCGCGGCTGCGTCGTGCTGGAACGGCCGGACCTCTTGCGGGAACTGGTGGAGAAGCACAACTTGCGCGACACGACCGCTCGCCAGACCGCGCTGGCGGAGTTGGCGGCGATGAAGCCGCGGACCAGCCAGCATAATCCCGCCAACGAAATCCCCGAGGAACACTGGGCCTACCGCTTCGCCAAAAAACACTGGTTCTTCGGTTTCGGAGCATACTCGTGACGGACAATCCACAAGGCGTCGTGACCGACCTCGGCAACTCGCTCTCGTACAGCCGCTGCAAGTTCTCCACGACGCTGCCGAAAGCTTACCGGTACACCGCCGCACATTACTGGCTCGCGTCGGCGGCGCCGGGAGTGTGGCGGGTCGGGTTTGCCCGGTTCGCGTTGCGGATGCTCGGTGATTTCGTCGAGATGCAGCTCGACGTGAAACCCGGTGCTTCGGTGCAGCTCGGTGACGAGATCGGCTGGTATGAAGGATTGAAGGCGCGGACGGATTTGTTCTGCGTCGTGGCCGGCGGGTTCGAGCGGGCCAATCCCGACCTGACCGACCCGCGCGACGACCCGTACGGCACGGGCTGGCTCTACGAGGTGCGCGGTGTGCCTGACCCGCAGAGCGTGGATGTGCGCGGCTACATCGCCGTGCTGAACGCGACGATTGACAAGATGCAGGAGGAAGACTAGAGGAAGCGACGGTGAGCGCGCGAAAAAGCAAAGCATTTGACTTCGAGGAATGCGCCTGTTCGGGCCGAACCTTGGGCAAGCTCGTGCGGCCTTACATTCTGGCTCTGCTGGCCGGCGGCCCGGCACACGGTTATGCGTTGCTGGATCAACTGGCCGAAGCCGGCATCGAGCCGGACCACTC
>Ga0172375_10006938_pt1 | contig 15682 bp, 13 predicted proteins | sample LakKiv1m_FD_114537 | JGI IMG/M metagenome (GOLD analysis project Ga0172375, IMG submission 114537) | Freshwater microbial communities from Kabuno Bay, South-Kivu, Congo - kab_092012_11.1m | ecosystem: Environmental > Aquatic > Freshwater > Lake | place: Democratic Republic of the Congo...
AACGAACTCTCTTCGCAGCTGGCCCGGATGAACGAGGTTTTTTCCGCAAAAGAAACGCATTTTAAGGAAAGGGAAGCGCTTCTCACCCGGATGGACGCGGACCTCAACCGCCTGCAGACGGAAAACAAAGAGCTCAAGAACAAGATCTTCGAGCTCAACCTCAACGAGACAAAAACATCCAACCTGCTCAACGAAAATTCAAGCAGCCTGCACGGCCTCTTGGCCCGCCAGAGAAGGTTGGAGACGGAAAAATTGAAAACAGAGGAAGAAAACGCCGAGCTTCTGAAGAACATCGATGCCATCGGTTCCGAGATATCCCAGGAAAAAACGAAAATCGAGGAGATGCAGGGACGCCTGACTGGGGTCAAGGCCGAACAACACAAACGGGAGACAGAGCTCAAAGAGATGGACGTGCGCCTGCGCACGCTCGAAAATGAAAAATTGGGCCTCCAGTCCCAGATCGAATTCTTAAAAGAACTGCGCCTGAAATATGAAAGCATGCCCGAAGGGCAAGTCGGCACACTGGAAATCCGCGGCCCGATCGACGGTAAGATATCCGGGATCATCGCCCATGCCAGGGAGATCGTCCATGATGAAAAAACGGGCATTTACCGCATCACCTGCGAATTGAAATTCATCTCTTTTGACCTGGAGGGACTCGAACAGCGCGCCAGGGACATCGATACGGAGACTCAAAACCTCCGCGGTGAGCTTTCCGCCAAAGAAAAAGAACTCCTGCGTGTTGTCGAAGACGCACGCAAGATCGACGAAGACCTCCAACAGGAAAGATTCACCCTGACTAATAAAGAAGCCGTCAATACGAACCTGGCCGAAAACGCGCATAAGATCCAAGACGAGCTTTCCGTGATCACGCTGGAACTTCAGGATGTCACGCAGGAACTTCAGACCGCCAAGGGACGCGATGAACAATACCGCAATGAAATGAATACGTTATCGGCGGAACTGACATCCTGCGACAACAAAATCACCCAAAACACCGAACTGGCGGCCAAGACGAGCGCAGAACGCGAAACGGTCTTAGTCGAGATCACACAGCTCAAGGCGGAACTGGACAACCAGAAGGCCAAAGAAGACGGCTTGCGCGCCAACCTCAAGCTCTTTGAAGACGCCCTCGGCGCCGACGACCACACCCTGACGCTCGCGCGCCAGGAGGTTGCGGAATCCCAAGAGAAGACGCGGATGCTGGAAGAAGAGACCCAAAACCTGGAGCTCAAGATCAAGGCCAACGAAGAGACGATAAGCAAAAAAACACAGGAGTTGAGGTCCCAGAGCCAGCTGCGTATCGAAGAAGTCAACGCGATCGATTTTGTCCAGAAACAGATCATGGACCTTGAGGAAAAACTGGACCGCGTCAAAGAAAACATCCATCACTACCAGATGCAGGAACAGGAACTGCATTTCAAGCTTACCAACATCAAAAACAGGATCCTTTCGGCCTATAATGTCGATCTGGACGATGCCGCGACCGTTGCGTCCGAGCCCCCGGAGGGCGTCGATGTCGGGGCGCTTCAGCAGGAAATCCAGTCCTTGAGGGAAAAAGCGGAATCCTTCGGGACGGTCAACCTAGTGGCCATCGAAGAACTGGAAGAGCTGAAGAACCGCTACGACTTCCTCACGCAGCAGCAAAACGATCTTTTGACGGCCAAGGAATCGTTGAAAAACGCGATCCTCAAGATCAACCGCAATACGCGCAAGATGTTTTTAGAGACCTTCCAGATCGTCGCCGAAGAGTTCAAAAATTATTTCCGGCTCTTGTTCGGCGGGGGAGAAGCCAAGCTCTTTTTGATGGACGAAGAAGACGTTCTGGAATCCGGCATCGAGATCATCTGCCGGCCGCCGGGAAAGAAACTCCAAAACATCACGCTCCTTTCCGGCGGAGAAAAATCCCTGTCGGCCATCGCGCTGATCTTTGCCATCTTCAAGACCAAGCCGTCGCCGTTCTGCGTCTTAGACGAGATCGATGCGGCGCTCGACGAATCCAACATCGACCGTTTCAGCCGCATGCTGGGCGATTTCGCCAAGACCTCCCAGTTCATCACCATCACGCACAACAAAAAGACCATCTCGCGCGCCAATGTGATGTATGGCATCACCATGGAGCGTTCCGGTATGTCGAAGATCGTCTCCGTCAAGCTGCACGAGAACGCTGCGGCCAAGGCTTCCGCCGCACCCACGGAACCCGCGGCTCAACCGCAAGAAGCCACAAAAGAAAAAGCTCCCGAGGCAACCTCGGAAGCGGCGTGATCTTCCAGAATTCCGTTATGATCCTCTTAAAGCATTAAGACGTAGGTGGGCAGGCGACGCGATTCTTGCCTTGTTTCTTGGCGTCGTAGAGCGCCGCATCGGCGGCCCGGATAAGCTCCAGCTTTGTTTTTCCGTTCTCGGGGAACGACGCGACGCCGATACTGACGGTGATCTTCTGGGAAGGATGGTCGGCCCCGGTGGCAAAAGCGCACTGTTCGATATTCGCGCGGATACGTTCGGCGACCACGAGGACTTCCTTCTTGGCGGCATCAGGCAGGATCACAGCAAATTCTTCGCCGCCGTAACGGCAGACCTTATCGATCTTCCGGGACGACTCCATGATGATCTGAGAGATGCGAGAAAGGATCTCGTCCCCCTTCTGATGACCCCACGTGTCGTTGTAATTTTTAAAGTTATCAATGTCAAGCATGATGATGCTCAGATAGGACATGTGGTCTTTGGCACGCCGGAGCTCCTCGTCACAGACATATTGGAAATAACCGTGGTTCCAGAGGTCCGTCAGGGCGTCCTTATGGGCCTTGATCAGGGTGCGCTCATAAAGCTGGGAGTTCTCCAGGGCCATGCCGGCCTGGTTGGCAAACATCATCAGGATCCGGATATCGTCTTTTGTGATGGAGCGCTTCGTAAAAATATTGTCCGCGACGATCAACCCGTTCGATTTGTCCTTGGCCTTTAAGGGGATAACGACAAACTCATCAGACGAAAAAATGGTGAAGAGGGGATCGCCCGCGAAATTCTGCAGATTATCTTTCTTGAAATGAAATGGCATGCCGTCATTGAACACTTTCGCCAGGATGCCGCCCTCAGGCTCCTTGACGGGCATGCGGATGGATTTGACCTGATTAAAAAATTTAGACCCTTTAAGAACCTCAAGCGTCTGGGTATAGGAATTGACGAGGTCGTCCAAATCCATCTTCTGTTCATCGACCAGCCTCCAGATACGCCTGGCTTCCTCGCCGTTGTCGGGACCGATCCCGATGCGGCCTTCCAGGAATTTTCCGGACGAATCCAGGAGAAAAAGCATGGCCCTGTTGAACCCAAGGCCCGAATGCGAGGTGACCCCCGTCAAAATGATAAAAAGGATCTCATCCAAAGCCAGGGTCTTATGCATGGCGTTGGAGATCTCATAGAGGGTCGAGAGCTCCTGCCTTGCCTTGGCCAACTGCTCCAAAAGGACATCCTGATCATGCATGGTCTTTGTCTTATCTTGATTTTCCATACGCGCAACTGTAACATAAACCCCCGGGGAAGTCAAGGGCGCCTTCCCTTGACAGAGGCACATTCCTATGTTATACTTTCAAAAATTTTTGCTTAAGAGGTCTGCTCTTTACTGTTACACATTGTCACAAAATCACTTAGATATGCGCGGTTGTCCGTGTTTTTGGGCGCACCCATGCCCGAAGGCGCAACCGTTCACACAAAAAGGTTTAATGCTCACAAAGTATTTCATAGGAATCAACTGGGTCGATTTCCTGATGATCGCCGTCATCCTGCGCATGTGCTACATCGGCGTCAAGACAGGATTCATCATAGAGATCTTTAAACTCTTCAGCCTCTGGCTTGTCACGGTTACGGCCTTCCACACCTATACGACCCCCTTGTCGGACATGCTCAACCAAAAACTTCCGGCCCTGCCCCTGGATGCCGGGGACGTGTTTGTCTTCGTCGCCCTGGTCGTCGCAGTAACACTGCTCATCCGCATCGTCCGGGAATCTTTTTTCCTCCTCATCAAGATCGAAGCCAAGAACGTCCTCGATAAATGGGCGGGGCTCTTTATCGGTTTTGTGAGGGGCCTATGGATCTGCAGCATCGGCCTTTTCATCATGACCATCTCAACGATCCAGTATCTGGAAGTAAGCGCCAAGTCGTCGCTCTTCGGACACAAGCTCATCGCCATGGCGCCGGCCATCTATAAAGGCAGTTACGAAGGGCTGATCGGCAAGTTTTTCCCCGGAAAACTCAATCCAGAACCGTTCAGGGCCGTCGAACGCTAACCCCATAGCGCGGCCGTCGAACATATCGAAAAATAAAAGTGAAGGAGCCTCTGAAAAGATGAAACTCCAAAAGATCTATGAATTCATCATCGCCTCGGGGATCGACGCGGACCCTCGTGGAGCCAAGATTGTTCATGAAAGCCTCAAAAGAACGAATGAGGAGTATGCTGCGCTCTCCGCGAAAGAGAAAGCGTGGTTCGACGCAGACAGGCTGAAAAATCCCTATGACGATAGCCGTCTCCTCAACGGCCAGCCGGACAAAGAGATCAAGACCGTCATGGTTGGCATCGACATCGACACTTCAGAACTCCTGCTCATCGACCGCCTCAATGGCTCGGGGCGCGGCGGCGCACAGCGGCCGAAGGTCGATCTGGCCCTAAGCCACCATCCTCAGGGAAGGGGTTTTGCCGGCCTCCATGAAGTGATGCGGATGCAGGCGGACATCTATGAGCAGCTCGGCATCCCCGTGAATGTGGCCGAGGGCCTCACGGGGGAACGCATGAAGGAGGTGGGCCGCAGGACCCACGCGGCCAATCACCAGCGGGCGACCAACGCAGCCCAGCTTTTGGGGATCCCCTTTATCTGCGCCCATACGCCGGCGGACAACCATGCGGTAAGCTTCCTGCAAAAGCTCTTTGACCGCAAAAAACCCGAACAGCTCAAAGACGTCATTAGCCTTCTTTTAGACATAGACGAATACAGGATCGCCGCCAAGAACAATAATGCCCCCGTCATCCTCTTCGGCGCCCCCAGGAACAGAACAGGAAAGATCTTCATTGATATGACGGGAGGGACCGAGGGGCCCAAGGATATCGCAAACCACCTCTTGAACGCGGGCGTCGGAACCGTCGTGGGCATGCATGTCAGCGACGAATTCTACAAAAAGCTTCAGGGCAAGAACATCAATGTCATCGTGGCAGGGCACATCTCCTCAGACTCGCTCGGCCTGAACCTGCTTTTGGACAAACTCGAAAAGGCCGGAAATCTCAAGATATTGTCCTGTTCCGGATTCACAAGAGTCAAAAGGTAATGCCCAGACTGTATCCAGACAATCTCATCAGTGACGTCCTGGATCGCTGCAATATCGTCGAGCTCATCTCTTCGTATATCCCGCTCAAGCGGGCGGGAAGGAACTTCCGCGCCAATTGCCCCTTCCACGCCGAAAAGACGCCGTCGTTCATTGTCAGTACGGACAAGCAGATCTTCCATTGCTTCGGCTGCGGACAAGGAGGCAATGCCATCACCTTTGTCATGCAGTACGAAAAGGTCGGTTTCCGGGAGGCCCTGGAAATCGTTGCGCAGAGATGCGGCGTCCCCTTGCCCGAGCCAGAGCTAACAGCATCCCAAAAAGGCAAAGAGGATTACAGGAAAACCCTGCAGGGCCTCTACGAGCAAGCGGCGTCATTCTACCACGCCCGCCTCCTGCAGGCCGCCGATGCCAAGGCCGCCAGGAATTATCTGCCGGCCCGGGGCATCTCCAAAGAAACAGCCCAGCGCTTCCGGCTGGGATACGCGCCCGGAGAGTGGGACAGCCTCATCGCCTATTTTAAATCGCAGAAGATCTCTCTTGCGGCGCTCGACAAATCAGGACTGGTCGTCGCAAAGGAGAACGGCGGGTATTACGACCGGTATCGCAACAGGATCATGTTCCCTATTGCCGACGTCAAGGGCCGCGTCATCGCTTTCGGCGGCCGCGTCCTGGATGAATCGCTGCCCAAATACATCAATTCACCGGAAACCGCCATCTACATCAAAGGAAAGAACCTCTTCGGCCTGGACGTCTCCAAGGAATACATCCGTCAGGCGGACCAGGTAGTCGTCGTCGAAGGCTATCTCGACATGATCGTTCCGTTCGAAGCAGGCGTCAAAAACATCGTCGCCTCCCTTGGAACCGCCCTGACCGAAGACCAGATCCGCCTGATCAAACGCTTCACGAACCGTGTCGTCCTGCTCTATGACCCGGACCTGGCGGGAGAGATGGCGACTTTGCGTGCGCTGGATCTGCTCATTAAAGAAGATATGGACGTGCGCATCGCCGGCCTCCCTCAGGGAGAAGACCCTGACGCGTTCGTCAGGCATAACGGCGGCGCCGCCCTCAAGGATGTCATCGATAAAGCCTTGCCGATCTTCGACTACAAGCTGAATCTCCTTTTGGTCAAATATGACGCCAAGAGCACCCACGGGAAAGACAAGATCGTGCGCGAAATCCTGCCGACCATCCATCAATTCAGGCACCATACGACCCGTGCGGAATATGTGAAGCGGACGGCGGCATCCGTCGGCGTCGATGAAGAAGCGCTCATGCAAGACCTTAAAAATATTGGAGAGACGATGCAGGCGGATGCCATGTCCACCGACGGCGCCATCGCCCTGAACGCCATGGAACACCAGCGCCTCACGGAGATCCCGGTTACCGAAAGGATGCTCGTCAAGCTGATGCTCGAAGAAATGCATTTGATCGACCATTTGCGCCAGCTTATCGAACCGTCTGATTTCGTTTCGGATAAATTACGCAAGATCGTTACGTTCATCTTTGACTTCTTCGACCAGGGAAAAAATTTCAAGCCGAACGTGCTCATGCATTATCTGGACGATGACGACGCCATCAATATCATCGCAGAGCTTGCGGCGCTCGACATCCATAATTGTCCCGAAAAAGAAAAGCTTATCGAAGACTGTGTGCGCCGTCTCAAACGCGACAAGATCCTGCACCGTTGCCAGGAATTACACCACCGCATCCAGGAAGCACAATCGTCCGGGAATGAAGAGGTGTTGCAGCATCTTCTTGTTGAATACAACGATTTGATCAAACAGAGATCGAATGAAAACGCTATTGACGAAGCCGCCGCTAAAAGCGGCAGGCACTCATAGATCCTCAAGAAGAATATATACCCTTGCAGCCAAAATGAAGGAGCCCATTCCATGGAAAAACCGGTCGTAAAGAAAAGCCTGGATAAACTGATCGCGCTGGGCAAGAAGAAGGGATACCTCACGTATGACGAAGTCAACGATGTCCTCCCGGAGGATATCGTCTCATCCGACGATATCGACGAAGTCTTCGAAATGCTCAATGACGAAGACATTCAGATCGTCGACAACGAGCTGACGGAAGAAAAACTTGAAGATATTTCAAAGACCGAAGAACCGAAAGAACTCGACGAGGTTGAAGACAGGCTCCTGCCGCTCGACGACCCCGTCAAAATGTATTTAAAACAGATGGGGAGGATCTCGCTTTTGTCCAGGGAAGACGAGCTCCGCCTGGCCAAAAAGATCGAAGAGACGGAGAACAACTTCCGTCAGCTCCTGTTGTCCTCCAAATTCGTCAAACACGAAGTCATCCTCCTGATCAGACAGGTCCTGACGAACGAGATCCACATCGAGAACGTCGTCAAAGAAGATATCGCCATCAAGCGCGAGAAGACGCTCAAGAAATTTGCGACGACGCTCAAAAAACTCCTCAGAACAAAAAGGGACGACGCGACGGCGGCGTATCTTTTCGCCCTGAACCTGGCCACGCCGGCCCTTGAAGACATCGTCCATCAGATGAGCAGCCTGGTCAGGCAGGCCGATGCAGCCGACAGGGAACTCAAAAAGATCCGAGAGAAGAAATCAAAAGGCGATGTCCGCGCCCTGAGGCAAAAAAGGAACAAGGCCTTAAGGCAAATGGGCATGGCCCCCAAAAAGTTCAAAGAACAGCTCAAGCTCATCAAAATCCGCCATTCCCGGTTCCAAAGAGCCAAAAAGGCCCTCGTCGAAGCGAACCTCAGGCTCGTCGTCAGCATCGCCAAGCGTTACACCAATCGCGGGTTGTCTTTCCTGGACCTCATCCAAGAGGGCAACATCGGCCTGATGAGGGCCGTCGAAAAATTCGAATACCGCCGCGGCTATAAATTCTCCACCTATGCGACATGGTGGATCCGCCAGGCCATCACGCGGTCGATCGCCGACCAGGCGCGGACCATCCGCATTCCCGTGCACATGACGGAGACTATCAATAAGATCATCCGCATCTCGCGCATCTTTGTCCAGGAGTACGGCCGCGAACCCTCTCCCGAGGAAATCGCCAAATCCATGCGCATGCCGCAAGACAAGATCAAGAACATCCTTAAGATCGCGCAGGAACCTATCTCCCTTCAGACCCCGATCGGCGACGAGGGCGACACGCATTTCGGCGATTTCATTGAAGACAAGAGGGCCATCTCTCCGGCCAACGCCACCGTCCATGTCATGCTCAAGGATGAGATGAATTCCGCGCTCAACACGCTGACGGAAAGAGAGAAGAAGATCCTGATGCTGCGCTTCGGGCTCTCCGATGGCGCGCCCAAAACTCTCGAAGAGGTCGGAAACGTCTTCAAGGTCACGCGCGAACGCGTCCGGCAGATCGAGGCCAAGGCCCTGCGCAAACTCAGGCATCCGTCCCGGTCCAGAAAGCTGCGAACCTTTCTCGACATGACCCTGGCGCACGAACGGGAATACTGATCCCCGGGGCCCCGAATCAGGCGCAGAAACATGAAGAATACCCTGCATATCATTAAGGCAAGACGCTCCGTCCGCAACTTCAGCGGTGACAAACTCGCGGCCGCGGACATCGCTAAAATCCTCGAGGCAGGCCGCTGGGCCCCTTCGGGGCTCAACAATCAACCTTGGCGCTTTGGCGTCATCGAAAACGCGGATGTCCGCAAACGGATCGCTGCCTTCACTACATACGGATCCATCATCCGCCGGGCGGCGGCCATCATCGTCGTCTGTATGGATATTGCGGATTCCTACAACAGGGACAAAGACCTCATGGCTGCCGGGGCATCGATCCAAAACATGCTTCTGGAAGCCCAGAGCCTCGGCATCGGGACCTGCTGGATGGGCGAAATCCTGAACAAGAAAAAGGAAGTTGCAGATATTCTGAAACTGGACAGAGACCTGGACCTCCTGGCCGTCATTGCCATGGGGTATCCGGCAGGGAAGGCGCAAAAAGGCTGCCGCAAAGCCCTGAAAGACCTCCTGATCAAAGGAACCAAATTCCTATGAACCACCCTTTATCCTGGTTATTCTTCAGCGAACTTCTCCTGATCGGCGCCGTCTGGCTGATCATTGCCGAACTCAACGACAATTTCCGCAGGAAAGACCTTTTTGAACGCATAATACACGATGACATCCTCAACAAAAGCACCCCGCCGGCCCATCATCGCCAACATACCCCATGAACCTCCCGGGCCGCTTCCTGACCGTTATCAGGGGATGGTCTTTACCCATCGGCATCTCATCCGTAACCCTGGGGACAACGGCCGCAGCAACACAACATGGGTCCATCGGACTGTATCTTTTGGTCGTCTTCGGTACTTGCATGCTTCATGCGTGCGCCAACACCTTCAATGATTATTTTGACCTCAAATACGGAGTTGATACCCCCGATGCGCCGACCGCCCTTTACAGGCCTCACAGTGTATTTGCGGGCCTGATCACCCCCAAAGCGCTTTTATATCTCTCAATAATCCTTGCTGGAGGCGCCCTTGTTATCGGCATGGCCCTGGCGATCCTACGCACGGCATATCTCTGGCCTCTCATCATCCTGGGCTTGTTCTTGAACTTATTCTACACGGCGCTACCTGAACGCGGCCTCAAATATATTGCCCTGGGAGAACCTGCAGTCTTCCTGGCTTTCGGCCCTATCATCATGGAAGGCAGTTATGCTGTACAAACCAGGCATCTCTCGTGGAACGTTTTTTTGTTATCTATCCCTGTAGGCATCCTTGTCGCCCTTGTCCTGTTCGCCAACAATCTCAGGGACAGGGAATTCGATTCCCGTAAAAAAATCAAAACGCTTGCAACGCTGCTCGGATCCCGCACAGGGATAAAAACATTCATTGTCCTCGCATGCCTTCCTTATGCGATCATTTGCGCCTACGTCGGCATGGGAATCTTAGACTGGCCGGGCCTATTCGTGCTCTTTTCTTTGCCGACCGCCTTGCGCGCCGGCAGGATTTTTTCTCAAAAGATCCCCGTTGCTGCGGATGCCGTAGCTTCCGAAGTCGCTCTTTCCTTCAATTTCTTCTTACTCATTGCCTTGGTTACAAATATTCTCATATCATTCTGAAAATTTCTATAACTTATTGTAAGACAATATGTTTCATGTGGCCTTTATTATGTTTTGGACATATGTTATACTATTATTGTAATAATATATGATATTCCCCAGGCAAAAAAGGAGGTTTTGGCAAGGTCCAACCCTGCCAGAATGAGAGATAGATGTATTGGCCTTGCACAACGGGGTGCGTATGTTTACAAATCTCAACACGGAAATCAACCTCGGCACTTCACTGGTAGAGAAGAGGCTGATCACAGCTGAACAGTTGAAAGATGCCTACGAACACCTAAAGGTCAAAGGCGGATACTTAAGCCAGAGGCTCATCGAACTAGGCTATATCAAAGACGCAAATATCGCCACCCACCTGACCTGCGAGTTCGGATATTCCTATATCCCCCTGAAATCTTATATCGTCTCGGAAGATGCGCTTGCATGCATTCCTGCGGAGTTCGCATGCGACTTCTGCGTTCTGCCTATCGAAAAAAACGACAAACTGCTGACGGTCGCCATGGCCGACCCGCTTAATAAAGGCGTCATCGAGTTGATCCGTCAGATCAGCCGCTGCGAGATCGTCGTCCTTATCAGCACACGCACCGAAATCCGGCAGAACATCGAAAGATACTACGGCAACAGTTTCAAAGAGTTTGAGCTCGACAGATATAAAGATGACGTTGTCCTGCGCGACAACCTGATGGAGAAAGAGATCTCCAACGGCCTTTACACAGGCATCAACCGCCGCAGATATAAAAGACTGCAAGTGGGATTGTCGGGTGAATACTACGTCTATCCGAATTTTGTCAAAACGGAGATCAAGAACCTCAGCATGGGCGGCGTCCTTTTCGAAACCCAGAACCTCTTGCACCCGGGTACGGAACTAGCGATCAACATCCACCTGGATAATTACCGCTATATCACTGCCGTCGTTGAGGTTATCCGCTCGGAACCGGTCAATATCATCAATGCCGGATGGGATGCCACCAGCAGGGTTATCCACGAAACCGGCGCTTTCTTCAGCTTTATGCCAGAAAAGAACCAAGAGATGCTCTCCCAGTTTTTAAAACGCATGATCAAATATTAGAGATTCTCTTCCCAGGAAGGACAGGTTCAGGATATAAACCCACCATAACAGGTGGGTTTTTTGTCGGTCGCAACAACCGCTTGCGCGCCGTTTGCCACAATGGCAGCTACTAACAGAAAAGTTTTCGACATTTTGGCAACTATTTCATCATTCTTCTTGCAACCATATTTATTTTAATGGGTTATATAAAAATGGCTATCTGCTTTTTCACTTGCAACATCGTTAACTTTGTGGTATAAATAAAAGTCTTAAATTCAGGCTTTTTTGCATAAATATTTGACTATGCCTGAACGGCTCAGATTTTTGCTATTTTTAGTATTATAGGAAGTTGTTTTTTCAAAAGCTGTTTTTTCCGACGAGAAAATAGACGGCCTTCAGGGCCCTTAGCTCAGTCGGTCAGAGCAGGTGACTCATAATCACTTGGTCGGAGGTTCGAATCCTCCAGGGCCCATGATAAACAGCTTGGCAGGCAAGAGGTAAAGCTCTTTTGCAGCAAGGGGTTCTTTGTTCTTTTTCCGGGCGCATAGCTCAGCCCCTCGACAGGCTCGGGACGAGCTTGCGTTGTTGCATTGCTGAAAAAGAAGATATTGTCATAGCGTAGAGACGCAACAAGACTCGGGCGCATAGCTCAGCTGGTTAGAGTGCTGCCCTCACATGGCAGAGGTCGAAGGTTCAAGTCCTTCTGCGCCCACATTTCGCCTCTGGCGAAATGTGTCCCGAACATGCGAAGAGAATTTTCGAGTCGCCTCTGGCGGCTACGAGAAAATTATCGAGCGCTTATGTCCAGGGACAATCAGCAGCCTCTGGCGAAATGTGTCCCGAACATGCGAAGAGAATTTTCGAGTCGCCTCTGGCGGCTACGAGAAAATTATCGAGCGCTTATGTTCAGGGACAATCAGCAGCCTCTGGCGTACATGATGACATTAAACCCATCATAGGCAAAGTTAAGGAATAAACGTTGACTCGCTCGCTTGAACACTTGTAAATTTCCTCTCCGGCTGGCCAAGCCGGCCTTCGGGAAATTTACTGCGCAAGCTCGGAGTTAACCCAGAGAGGGTAGGCCTTCGCAATTCCGAATAAGCGAAGGGCCTAACTTTGTAAGGAAATAAAACCCATCATAGGCAAAGTTAAGGAGTGTGTTTTGTCAACGCCGGATATTAGCGCGGAGCTAAAAAAACTCGTCGAACTCCAGGGACTGGACAAGCGTATATTTGATCTTAAACAGAAAAAGGGAGAAGTCCCTGTCCTTTTGGAAAGATTGCATAAGGCATTCGAAGACAAGAAAACCAATTACAAATCCCTGGAAAGCAACCTGCAAAAAATGCAGCTCAAACAGAAAGAGAAAGAGGGGGACCTGGGCGCCAAGGAAGAAGGCATCAAAAAAACTCAATCGCAGCTGGGGGTCCTCAAAACCAACAAGGAATACCAGGCCAAACTTGCGGAGATCGAAAGCCTGAAAGCCGACAAATCCGTCATCGAAGAAGAGATCCTCAGGCTGATGGATGAGATCGAAGCGGCCAAAAAAGCCCTGGATGAGGAAAAAAAGGTCCTTGCCGGGGAAGAAAAAGTCTATAGCGAAGAAAAAAGGGCGGTTGAGGAGCAGGCGAAAGACACAGATGCCTCTCTGCAGGCCGAGGAAGGAAAAAGACAGATCGCGGCGGCGGGCATCGACAAAAAAATCCTTCAGGCCTACGAACACATCCTCCATGGCCGCGGCGGCGTGGCGCTGGTACAGGTTTCGAACAACTCCTGTGAAGGATGCCACATGCGCGTCCCTCACCAGGTGATCAACGAGATCAAGATGTACAATCGCCTGATCACTTGCGAGAATTGCAATAGGATCCTTTATCTTGAGGAAGGCGAATAGCTCTTATTACCATGGACATCTATATTGACGGTTCTTCCATGGGTAATCCCGGCGACGCCGGGGTGGGCGTCATTTTCTCCCAGGCAGAGGTCCCGGTCAAAAACATATCCAGATACATCGGCCGCCAGACCAACAATGTCGCTGAATACACGGCCCTGATTACGGCCCTCCGGGAAGCCCTGGAGATGAATGTGCGAAAAGTGACCATCTTTTCCGACAGCCAATTGCTGTGCCGCCAGATCAGCGGAGAATACAAAGTCAAAAACAAGAATATCCAACATCTGTTCGAACAGGCTAAAACGCTTTTACGAGACTTCGATACCTGTCGCATTCAACAGATCCCGAGGGAACTCAATAAAGGCGCCGATAAACTGGCGCGTTTGGCTATAAAAGAAGAACGTTCCAAAATAGGCAGGATAGCCGCCCATGGAGGCCTGAAGGTTTCCGGGGAGGAAAGTCCGAGCTCTAGAGGACAACGCAGCGGGTAATAACCGCCTCCGTTACTTCATGTAACGGACGGATCAGAGCCACAGAGACGAGTCCCGCCACAATGCGTCGGCGGGGGTGAAACGCGGCAATCTCTGCGTAGAGCAATGCCAAGTAGGCTCCGACATCCTGGATAACAGGAATAGGGTTGTCCGCCTGAACATCGTGTGTCGGAACGGGTTGGCTGCTAGATCCCGCCGAGCAATCGGAGGGAGAAGTCAAATGGCTATCGCCCCCGCCGTTTTGTTTCGCTTTTGGTGAAACCAGGCGAACCAAAACGAAACAGCGGGGGAGACAGAACTCGGCTTATATGCCTATTTTGACGTCGCCTCAACCTATGTCCGTCCCTGAACGGACGGACATAGGTTGAAAAAACACACAGGATTCTCGAATCAACAGATGCAGAGGAAACGACCTCCCGTCTCTCGGACAACCGCTGAGGGAGACCCGGGGTCTATTTCAAACGAAAAGATCCGGCGGGAAATTGTGAGGTTAGAATGTCAGGTCATTCAAAGTGGGCAAGCATCAAACACAAGAAGGCAGCGATCGATGCCAAGCGCGGCCAGCTCTTCACGAAGCTGATCAAAGAGCTGACGGCGGCCGCCCGTTCCGGCGGCGGCAACATGGAAACGAATATCCGTCTGCGTACGGCCGTGGCAAAAGCCAAAGAAGGAAACATGCCGTGGGACAACATCGAAAAAGCGATCATGAGGGGCACAGGCGAGCTCCCGGGCGTCACCTATGAAGAGGTAACCTATGAAGGGTATGGTCCGGCAGGTATCGCCATCATGATCGACGCCGTCACAGACAACAAGAACAGAACGACGGCGGAACTAAGGAACATGATGTCTAAAAAAGGCGGCAATATGGCCCAGGCCGGAGCCGTAAACTTCCTGTTCCAGAAAAAAGGCTTCCTGACGGTCGACAAGAAAGCCATCGGGGAAGACAAGCTCATGGACATCGTGCTCAATGCGGGGGCCGAGGACATGAAAAGCGAAGCCGACGTCTACGAAATCACAACGCAGCCGCATGACCTGGAATCCGTGAAGAACGCCTTGACGGCCGCCAAGATCCCGTTTGAGAACGCCGAACTCACCATGATCCCGACCTCAACCATCAAGATCACGGAAAAAAATACGGCCAACACAATCCTGTCACTTATGGATGCCCTGGAAGAACACGAAGATGTCCAGCACGTCTATGCTAATTTTGACATCCCGGATGAGCTGATCGAATCAACCGGAGAATAATAAAACAGATGCTCATCCTCGGCATTGACCCGGGATTGCACGTAACAGGTTACGGCCTCATTGAAGCCGACAGGCACGGTTTTACCGTCAAAAGGTCGGGCTTTATCAAAACACGGATGAAAGATGAGTTGCCGAAACGCCTGTCGCAGATCCACAGAGAGCTGACGGACATCCTGGAGAAGTACAAACCCAACGCCCTTGTGCTGGAAAAACTGTATGCGCACTATAAACACCCCCTGACGGCATCTCTGCTCGGACACGCCCGCGGGGTCATCTGCATGCTTGCGGAAGAAAAAAAGGTCGCCTTCTTCGAATATCCGGCCACGCGCGTCAAACAGGTCACCACGGGGCATGGGCACGCATCCAAAGAACAGGTGCAGAAAATGATCGAGCACATGTTCGGCGCTGCGCGCGAATCCTTCGGACCCGTTGATACGACAGATGCCATCTCGCTGGCCGTGACGCACGCTTTGACGATCAGGGCCAAGTTACTGAGCCTCCGATAGATAATGGGCACATTGGAAGCCCGGGTTTTGCTCCGGATACGAGGCGCGACGACGATGGCGTGTCCTCTGCGACACGTCGAGGAGGAGCAACGACGCAGACGGACAAAAGACGGGCTTCCCTGGCTAAATTATG
>Ga0172375_10006939_pt1 | contig 15681 bp, 10 predicted proteins | sample LakKiv1m_FD_114537 | JGI IMG/M metagenome (GOLD analysis project Ga0172375, IMG submission 114537) | Freshwater microbial communities from Kabuno Bay, South-Kivu, Congo - kab_092012_11.1m | ecosystem: Environmental > Aquatic > Freshwater > Lake | place: Democratic Republic of the Congo...
CGGCACAAAATTATCTACGCGGCTTGCAAATTTTCTTGGAATTAATCCAACCGGAAAAATTATGCAGAATATTAAATGGCTTGGATTACTGAGTGATGAAGTTATTGGCGGAAATGTGCGCACGCCGGCAGAAGTCATGATAAAAATTATGTCTGAGAAAATGAAACTTCCCCCGAACGGACGTGATATGGTTGTGCTTGTGCATGAAATTGAAGCTGAATTTCCGGATAAAAAAACAAGAGAAACAATTACTTCAACACTTGTTGACTATGGCGAGCCAAACGGTTTGACTGCAATTTCGAAAACGGTCGGATTGCCTGCAGCTATTGCTGCTAAATTAGTTTTGAATGGTGAAATTCCATTAACAGGTTGCCATATTCCTACTCATCCATTGATTTATAATAAAGTTCTGAATGAACTTGAATCATTTGGAATAAAATTTAAGGAGCGGATAGAAAATATTTTTTGAATTGCCTGAAGTTGAATGTAGAATGAGAAAGATTAATGATGGCATAATTAAATGGCAGTAACGAACGGTTTACGGCGTGGCGTAGTGGCGTATTTTGAAGCACTTAACTGTCAATTTAGCACAATAGTTGATTTGAAAAACTACTGTTCAATTAACCACGTCACCCGCCATTGAGCCAAACGCCTGTTACCACCAGTGCTTCCTTGTCTGCGGTGGTTTGTCGGTCTATTTGTTGCTACGTTTTCTCTTTCTTTTGTCGTGCGGTGGGGCATTTTATAAAATTTCTTTTTCTCTTGTTTTGGCTTTGCAAGCTCTTTGACAAAGCTTTGGTCTTAGCGTGGGCTTGTGGGGCTTTGGCAATGTGCTTGCAAAATGGGTTGGCTATATAACTTCATTTAGTACTGAATCTCTCATTTCATTTGCTGTTAATGTTTTTAAAACCTTGGCTCCATAATTAGTAAGCGTTTTATAGTGTTCAATTGTCGATTTTCTGTCTTGCAAAAAGATGAAAAGTTTATTACCATTAGTTAAATATTCTTTGAAGTAATTAACTGTCTGCGATACGTTTTGTAATTCACCATCAGTAATAATTACTGTCACTAAAGGATTTTTAGAACTGTCAATGATTTCTTGAATTCTTATAATTGGGAAGCTTGTCCCTCCGCTGCCATTTAAAAGCAATTCTTCTCTTACATAGTCATAGTCTTTTGTCCAGTCAATGTTTACAGAAATTCTATCAGAAAATCCGATCAGTGCAATTTGGTTCTTTCTACTTTCAAAATATTTTATAATACCATAAGCGGCTAAAACTGCTTGGTGTAGATTCGATTTGTGATCTGTAATTGATCCCATACTTCCAGACGTATCTATTATTAATAAAAGGTCTGTATCTCTTTTTTCAGATCCTGCACTATATACAGGATTTTGCACCCATTTTTTTGTTGTTACACCGGGAATAATCACAGGAGAAGTTGAGAAAGAAAGCATCATATCCATTTCTTCTAAAGGGTCTCCCAATTTCCAAGATGAAGGATAGGAGTAATTGTCATTTGAGCCTTTAGGAGATTGTTCAATAATTGGAATTATAGCAGTGTTTTGAGCATCAAACCAAATTTTCTGTTTCTCTTTCTCTGTTAAGAATGAGAGGCCTGCTGCAGACAATATTTGACCAAATTGTTCTAATGATGCTTCCTGTGCTAATTGAATAAGTGCTTCTTTAATTTTGTCTGGTGACTGAAAAACAAATTGACTACCATTTACTTGAGAATCTTTAGTTGGAGTTATTTTAGGGTGGTCATTTTGCTGTTCATTTGATTTACCTGAATCAGCGGATGAATCTGCTTGCTGTTTTTCTTCCTTTTTATCCTCTTCAAATAACTTAAAAAACGAATGAGTGTAATCAATAGTCTTTGAAATGAATAAACCTTCATTATCAATTCCCTCTTTTACAAATTTTTCTGATAGTGAATTTACTTCGTTTATTAGCTCATCATCATCTTCAAAAAGCTCTAAACTTTCTTTCCAAATAGCCTCCTTGGTAAGAAACATTAACTTTGAATGCCTCGGTAAGTCTTTAAATGATTCATAGCCTCCTTTTTTAATCCAGGCTATCTCGCTTTTAAGTGTTTCAGATTTATGACGATAAAAGTTCTTTGTATCAATGATTATGTCAGCTGCTTGGTTAGCAAGACTTCCTGATAAGGAAATAATATCAATTAAGTGGCGTGAGTAATGTTGATGATAGGTGTCAATGATTGCTTTCAACATTCGAAAATGGGTAAGAACATCAAAAGGGCAACAAATGTAATGTTCCACTTCGTGACGTGTCAGTACACGTACTTCTTCTTGGAAATCCTTATAGCTTGTGGGTAGTAGCCCGAAGTTTAAATGAATCTGCCAAGTGTCTCCAATGCGGATGTAATATTCGCCAGATTTGTAATTATTTGAATCAGGTAAAATAAATTCAATATTTGGCAATGGTATGCCAATAGAACGATTGTATTCACCTAGGAATACCTGCCTACAAGCTTCAAGAGCCTTTTCTTTATATATCTCATAATTATCCAACATTATTTTTTTTTAGAAAATTATAGATTGAATTGTCGTTATTTCCTCTATATAAAAACCTTAGACTGTAATTTCCACCACCTTCACTAACTTTCTCCATAGTCAAATTGAATTCTGATTCGCTTATGTCAGACAGCACTTCAACCCTTCGAATACTGGGGTTAAAGTTTGAATTAAATCTTGAATTAACCAGTTTGTAAAGGTCAGAGCATTCTTTATTGACTAATTCGATGAAATTATCGAATGAAATCTTGAATTTAATTTCAGAAAATGATTGTGCCCCAATTTTTCTTCTCTCTTTCTCTATTAGTTCGGCTAAAAATTGGCGATTGGGTATATCGTATCTGTCTGAAAGTTCCTGTTTTAACTTGCCGAGCTCTTCTAAGTTCTGAGAGCCTTCTATTTTTTTATTGTAACCAATTATTTCATTATATACAGGGAAGTAGGCTTGCTCAAGAATAGGTACAATCTCTTTTATTGTAATCAAGAAATTGTTATTTGATTGCTTAATTGTTTTAACAAAATCTTGAAATTCTTCCAACAACAATTTACCTTTTTTAACTCTTTCAAATTTTTTGAGTAATGGTAAAAGACCTTCAAATTCAAATGAAATTTTCTCAATCAATTCCTTTGTTGAGTCAAGTTCAATATTTGAAGAAAAAATACCAGACTCAAATCTTCCTTCTTTTAGTTCATTCTTGAATGATTTACTCAATGATGAACGATGCCATATCATATAGGGGGCTAAAACCTTTATATGATTTGGTTGAACTTCAGTGTCACCTAAGTACCAAGCTAAGGCTTTTCCATAACGATATAAGTCTTCTTTTACCCTTACACTTAATGGGTGGATTATCTTATTGCAAATCTTTTCTGGAGCATTGAAATGACAGCCATTGCAAAGGCCTTTTTCAACAGTAATTGAGTCATTTGATTCTTTCGAAATTCTATCACAGAGTCTATATGATGAAATTATAACATTTATGAAAAGTTCTGCTTCTTCGGAGTATCTTATGTCTTTTACTTCTTCTTGTGCTATTTTTAAATCAAAAGCGTCTAGATAATTTGCAAGATCGTCTTGTTTAGACGATTTATCTTTTTTACCAATCGTGCTAAGACTTTCATAATCTGGCATTGTAATAGGTAAGGCTAATGCAAACCTATCTAAAAAAGGTAAAGACATTATAAAATTCCCTTCATCTTTTGGGTTCATTGTTGCATACAATGAAAAGTTAGGTAACCTCTTGCTCTCATTGTGATATTTGACTGAGCTTTCAGCAAGTAGAGAAAGCAATATATTTTGGGCATAAGGTGAAAGCCGATTTAACTCATCGATAATTTTCCAAGGAGAATCAACAAAGTCATTCCAGATTACATCAACTTTTTTGTTGGCATTTAATTCTTTAGCTCCAGTTAATTGAGCTATATCTAAACTACCTAAAATTTTTTCTTCTGTTAATTGAGGATGCCCCCTAAGAATACAATCTTCTATAGCATCTTTTGAAAGTTTGTAAAATACCTGACCTAAATATTTTGCTAAAGTTGTTTTGCCGCCTCCATGCCCACCATATAATAACATTGTCCCTCTGTCGACTAGGGCATTAATAACTGCAAGTGTTTCAACTAGATAAACCTTTCTGCTTTTTAGAGAGGGTGTTGAGAAATTAACGTCAGGAAGTTCATCATTTTGGACATATAGATTTCCTAAACGTATCTTATCTAGTGCTCTAACTAATTGTATATTTTTGTTTGCCATTTAAAAAGTCTTTTGGATTTCAATTTTGATTAGCCCTTTGTCAAGTAATTCTTTTATTAAAGTGGAGTTTCTTAAGTCTTGAGATGAAACGATTCGTTTGTCAGCACCATTTAGCTTAGATTCTAACCAATTCAAATGTTCTGACATTCCTGACTCATTAAGTGCTTTCCTGAATAAAGCAGTTATGTCATTGTTTGTATTTAAATCTATTAAGAAGTCCTCATTTAAGTAAGAAACTAAATCTGTTGACCTTTCCAACGATTTGATACCATTCTTCAAACCTTCTAAAGATTCATTAATTCCAATGATGATTGAATTTATGCTTGGTTTTGAAACTGCTAAACTATCTAATAACGCTATGTTCTTCGATTCATATTCGGACAAAGAACCCTTAAATACTAAGAGAATATTATTTCTCACAGTGGCTGAATAGCTTTCAAAGTCATTTATCGCTTTTGATTTACTGATAAGACTTTGTTGTATACCCAGAACGCTTTTTGTTAGTATTGTGTCAAGAATATTTTCTTTAATTAGTGAATTGTACTGAAGTATGATTGATTGAAGTTCATCTTTGTTAGGATAAGAGTCCCACCTGGAATCATAAGAAATAATCTGTTTATTATTAAAAAAATCTTTTATTGTATTATATTTCTTTTCTAAATCACTCCATTTATTATCAATAAACTCCTCAAGATTGTTTTTTACCCCACCCTCATATTTTACCATATCTTCTGTAAACTTTAGTAAAAGCTTCTTAAACGTGGTGTCTTGTGAGTTAGCTATTTTGGTTTTATATAATAATACAATACATTTATTTATGTCACTTATTCTGTTCTTAATTTTATCGCTTAGACCAAGATTGTTATCAGTATCGTTAATCGGCTTTGTGCTTTGGTTTTTTTCAACGACAAGGCTTACGATATCTAAATAGAAATCAATATTATTATCGATTTGTTCTTTGCTAAAAAATTGTTGTACATCTGAATATACTAATTCTGGTAATTCATTTATACCGGATAAAATGTCTCTTAATTCTTCCAAGAATGCATCAATCTTATTTTTAAACTCGGCAGGTTTGTTCAAAAAATCGTCACATTTCAATTTTAAGCTCTTTTCTATTGCATTAATAAGCGAACTAAATATTGATTGCTCAATATTTAATGAATTTTGTTTCACTAAAATGGTATCAATGGAATTACCAAGATTTGATTCAGCATAATTGTCTACTAAAAACCTTCTTAATTTTTCGATTTCTCTATGATCAGGAGATAAGCGATTTATGAAGATAATGAAGTCGTCAACAGTAGGAGCCATTATCTGTTCAACAGTAGTTTCAACTAAACCCTTCAGAAATTCAATGTATTTTTGGTAAGTTTTTTCATCAACTATGCTTTGCCTTCTTTGATCAATAACTGCAACATTTTCCTGAAGGTCTTTTAGCTTAAGATTTATTCTTTCCTTATTCTTGCCGTCTTTCTCTGTTTTGGCAAGATTAATTCTATCTATAAGAGTCTGTTCAAATAAATTATTCATTATCGGCAATTATTAAAAGTTCTTTTAATTGGTTCTCTAAATCAATAATATTTTTGATTTCGATTATATGAGTGTCAAGTGCAGCTTTATCTGCTTCAATCTTTGTCTTTTTCTCTTCAAATTTTAAGTTGATGTCTTTTAGAAAAATTTCTAAATCAGATTTATCAATTATTCTTTTTTCATTTGGGAGATATTCATCCTTCTTTTTAAAGATGTAAGTGTACTTTGGTATTGCTCTAAAGGTTGCTAGAATTATTGATGACCAGAAATATTCACCAGATTGATTTTTTACGCCTTTAGCATTATTAAGTACGTTGGAATAGAAGGAATCAGCATATATTTCATTTACTGAATCTTGAATCATAGATATTTTTTTATACTTTTCTTCTAATGATGTTTCAAGCTCTTTTAATTGATTGGCAAATATTGAAGCGTCAGTTATTATATTTTCTGTATGGCTAAGAATTTCGTTTACTGTTAAAAGAAGTGATAACGAATTAGCTGTTTCTAACTGTTTTTGACAAGCTACGATAACCTTAGTTAGGAATTCTCCTAATTTACTTTCATAAGAAAAAGGTAGGTCTTCCATTTTTGATAATTCCTGTAGTCTTGAATTTGATCTATTGATTTCTGATCTTATAGAATTAATTTTCTCCTTGGATGTTTTAATTTTTTCAAGTAAAACATTTTTCTCTGACTCAAGTGAAATTTTTGAACCAAATTCAATATTGTAAATAGTTTCAGTCAGCCGTACTCCTGAAATATTTCCAAGCATTTTGTGATAAGTTGCTATGAAATGTTCATCAGTATATGATAGGTATTTATTGAAATCAGAAAGATTTTGTGGTTGAGGTATTTGTATTAAAAGTTTCGTCAATGAAGCAAGGCTTAGAATTACTGAATCTTCTTTTGAAAATGTTTCACGATGCTTTTTAATTATATCTCCTTTGGTTTGAATGAAAGATTTGAATTCATAAAAGCTAAGCTTTTGGTCTTTTTCTGATACTTTACTTCGGAGATTAAAATCATCTGCAACTTTCAGAAGTTCTAAAAATCCATCAGGAATATCAGTGTTTTCAAATAAAAATAAATCTATAAGTTTCTTAGTGAAGGAACCATATTCAATATTATCATTGTAAAGATCATCACTAAAAATGTATTTTGATATTGACCTAGTAAAACTATCCTTCTGAGGAACTAATTCAAGTAATGTATTTTTATAAATATTTATTACTTGAGTAGAAATGGATTTAAGTTCTGAATTTTCATTTATAAAGATTAGCTTTTCAAAGTGTTCAATAGTTCTTCTGGTTTCTTTCCTTTCTGACCAATCGGGGTGTTTAATTACCTTAACAATGCTACTTAGTTCTATTATATTTTCCTTTGATATTAGATAATTTAAATCCCCATTGCTTTTACCAATTAGGCCTATTTTTACTAATGAGTCAATAAAATCTGTTGTGTGTGAAGGAAAATTTAAAGAAAATGATTTTAACAATTTACATTGGAGTTTTTTTAGCGTATTGGGAGCTACTAATTTATTTTTATCGTTGTCTTCAAAAATTATACTATTGCTAAATTTTGAGAATACTTCAATATCATCACCCAAGTAGATGAAACTTGCAATCATTTTACCATCTTGAAGTAAAGGAATTTGAAGGTTTTTGTCGAAGTAAAGTTTTAGTTGGTTCAGGTAGTCTGTTAACTGCACCTTAGGTAAGGCAGGTATCAGAAATAATTCTACATCACTTTGTTTATATCTTATTATGGGTGAACTATTGGTTATTTGAATAGTGCTTAATGCGGCTTCTAAATTTAGATTTTTGTAACCAAGCTTAGGTTCGCCAATTGGTTGTTCAAATGTTTCACTTATAGAATTTAAAGATAACTGGATAAATCCTTCTCCATCCAAATAGTTATTCTTTTGGAATAATGAATATGTTTTATAGAATATGGCTCTAATATCATTTGCTTCTGCTCTTTTTTTAATATCATTCATAATATTTAAAAGAAATTCGGTTGCTTGTTTATTTCTTGGGAGATATTCTTCTTCATATTGAGTAATGAAGTCATAAGTTAAATGTATTAATGGCAATAAAAACATATCTGCGAATGTTCTGTCTGCCGCATTATCGTCTGCCATTCCAAATGCAAAATTTCCATCCTTGTCAGCGATTGATTTCAAAAAGAAATCAAAATATTTTCTTATCGTTAAATCATAGTCTAATTCAAGATATTTCCCTTTTTCTTTGTTTGGCTTCAAGATACCATCGTTTACATCCGATGATAATGCAACCATAAGTTTTTGACTTATATTGATTGTACTTGGGGAACAAAACAGATAGTTTTTCGATTTCAAAATTGCTAATCTATATTCATCGAAAGAAATTTTTTGAGGGCCTATTTCAGTAATTAATTTTGGTAAATATTCATCTTTCAATTCTTCGGAAAAGTCGTTGAAATATTCTGTTTTAACATATGTAATGGGTGATTGCCCCTCTTCTGATGATTCAATCGGGTCACTAAAAAATGTGAAATCGCTTAAAAACTCCGCATATGATTTTTTTAAAGACAAAGTCTCTAAATTTCCAACTGCATCTTTTAGCCTAAGAAAATGTCTTGCTCTGCATCTAGATGCCCACCAGGCAAAGTTTAGTAGTCCTTTATTGGATGTTCCTAGAAATTCCTGAGTACTCTCAGGCAATGGGAAAGGTACTTGTTTTGGAATTATTCTACTTGACTCTGCATCATCCGTTCCTTTACTGTTTTCACTTTTTATTTCATAGCCAGATGCTGGGCCATTTCCAATCATTAAGTCAAACGAAACCTTTTTCTCTACCACTTGATCAAATAATTCTCTTAATTCACCACCATTTGATGCATCAACAAGGCTCTTAAGTTTAGTGAATTTTGTTTCAAATTCATCAATCAATAATAGTGGGCGGTGCTTAGATTGTATTGACTCCTTAATTATTTCAGTAGTTAATAAATTGAATTGTTCTGTAACTAGTTTTTCATCTACAAATTGTTCTAAAATTAGGGGACTAAAGCCTTTGCACAAATCACTCAAGTTACCAGCTTCCCAATCAAAAAAGAATAAGTTGGTATCGTCATTGGGAGTGTCATTTTCAATAGCAGATAGTGTGGATTTTACTTTCTTATCGATAAAATCACAGAGTTCGACATTGCCAATTTTTTTTTCTGCTTTTTCATTGGCATATTTTTCTAAAATTGGATAAAGTTTTTCAAGGGATACGTAAAGTACAGGAGTTTTTAATTTACACCACCCGTAATGAAACAAATAGTGTAAAGTATTAGTCTTTCCTATACCAAAAGCACCCTTAATCATTACTATTTTATTTGGATCAGTTATAAACTTTTCAAGGAATTCTCTTAACTCCTTGTGTTTGGGACTTAGGTCTATCCATTTTGAATTCTTGACTACTGATATTAATGCTGACATATTATTTCAATCTAATTTTAATGGATTCTTTAACTTGTTCAGAAAACAGAGTGTATTTTCCTGCTTGAAGTTTCGCAAACACTGTTTTCTCGTTGTTTGATATTCCGGTAATTTCCTCATTATGATTTGAAACTAATTTTAGCTTATCTGCTGTGTAAACGGATAGGACAAATCCATCTTCGTTCTTTCTGATAAAAATTTTAAACGGAAGACTCTCATTATCTAAAAGAAGATACTTGTCTTCACCGTCAATGCCAGATTTTGCTGCTAATGCAAGTGTTGGTTCTTTTTGAGTTTTATTAATATAGAATTTAGGATATTCTGTCTTGCCAAATATTGAAATTACAACCCCTGCATCCTTGCTTTGTCTGTTCTCCAAGAAACTTAGTAATGAAAGGATAGAATGGTTGATGTATTTAGCTCTTGATATTTCAATATCTCTAAACTCTTGTTGAACTTCAGATAAAGTTTCAGAAGCTGCTTTTAAATAATCAGAAATTGGTTCATTTACTAATTCAAAAGCTTCTGACTTTGCAAAGGATTTTGACTTCAGTTCATAGTAACCAACATATTCATCTAGTAATTCTGCAAGAATTGGCTGGTCATTCCAAGTTTCAACCAAAAATGAAAATCCTATTATTGAATGGTCGTTACATACTTCATCGCTTTGGGTAGCCATTTCAATGAATGGGCTGATTATTAAAACTCTGATAGAAAGTTCACCTTCAACATCATCAGGATCATTATTTATTAATACGATAAATGGGTGCGATGTTTTTTGTGAAATACCTTGAAAGTCATCATATTCATTTTTGACTGTCCAGATTTGATTTCTTTGAATTCGTGGTTGTATTTTGAGATGCCTTGTTTGGTTTACAGTTTTGGAGCGGTTTATAAACAGTTTTGTCAAGTTTTCAATATCCTTTTCTGTTGTGACAAATTTTTCAGAATCGTCTGTAAAGGTGTCTAATTGACTTTTTAGAAATTGAATAATGGTTTTCATTCCTTGCTGTTTAATGATACTATACCCTTACTTTGAGTGTTCGTCCAAAGCTTTTGAAATATTTTGTATGAATAGAATTCCATCCCGCTCATTTTCAGGAGTGTAGCTAGAAGCTATTTTCTTCTTGAAAGTATCTATTTTATGATGGAATGTGCTTTTAGGAATATTATATAAGTCAGCAAGTTCAGCCAAAGATTGTTCCTTTTCATTCTGGAAAAGAAAGTGGGAAATTAACTTTGCATCAACTTTTGTCAAACCATATAAAAGCTTTTGAATAATCTTGTCATACTTTACACTTGTCCTTGCGATTTCTTCTATGGCAATCGATTCTTCCTTTGTTTCTAAAATATTGAAGCTTTTTTGGTTGAATAAACTGAAAACAGCTATAGTTAATTTGTTTAGTGAGATTGGGGTCAAAATAGAATTGAAAACATCTTCGATGGCTATCTTCACTAATGGTTTGAAATGTTTAGTGGATTCTTTTATGGGAATCTTCGACAAATAAGAAAGTGCATTTTCAATATCTTCCAATGGTTTGAGGTCGTCTTTTGAGAAAGAATTAATAAAAACGTAATCTTTCCCTTCAATCGTATTGTTAATATAGTCTTCCTTACATATTGAAATAACCAATTCTCTGCATTTCTCAAAGCTCAAGCCTTCTTTTTGCTGTTCTTCCTTTATACGGTTAGCAACAAAAGAAATGAGAATTTGAGAAAAGTAATACGACAAATAGCTCTCAGGTATCTTGTTTAGGTTATCAAATTTTCTTTTAGCTAATGACCATTCAAAAAACTGATGTGTTAACTCCTTTATTTCGTCTGCTGACCAAAATTTAGTTGCATTTGTTTCACTGCTTACAATAATTGATTTAGGCCAATTATACTTACGCACAAAATTTGACACAACACTTATAAAGTGTTTGTAACCTTCATTTGAAAGTAGCCCTGATAATATTTCGTATATGTATTCAGTCTTAAACATCTATGCCTTTGCAGAATTTAACTTGTTGTTTGAATGCTTTTAACTGTACCTCGTTTAAATTTTCGATTCCATTCCACCCTTGTTTCAATTTCAATAAATCACTTTTACTGAATGTCATCCAAAGATCAATAAGAAAATATGAAAGTGGACAAGCCGGGTCAGTAGTATTTAACTGTACCTTAAAAACGCAACTTCCCTTTCTGTAATCTTTTGAGGTGCCAGGAACAATTTGGCAGCTTGTCCTGCAAGAACTTACTTTTCCTACTACAGACGGATGATAGTCTGTTTCAGATTTATTAGAAGCAAATGAATTAGTCCAAATTCCATTAGGTGCTGCCCAAATAGAACCAACTTCTGGGGCATAAATGTCATATAATATTTGCTTCCAATCTTTCATACTGTCCAAGGTGCGTTCGCAAAAACTGCACTCTTTTGGTTTTGCGAATGGACGGCTTGTGTGTCGGGCAAAACCAAATGTGTGCAATACGGGTCGGCAATAAGAAATTTTAAAAAATGCGAGGGGTGGACTTTTTCTTCTGTTTCTGTCACCTGTCCCAAAAGCAAAACACGGTCAGTTTGAAAGTCTGTCTGCTTGTACGATATGGTCTGTATGTCGAGTCCATTTTTAGTCATTGTTTTACCGTGTCGTCTGTCTTTTAGCATTGGTGGTAACCAGCCGGGGCTTGGCGAAGGTGGCGAATACGAAGCACAAAACTGTCTGCCAGCACTGCACTTGATACGAAGCACAAAGCTCCAAGTTTGCACGTCACTCCGCCTGACGCAAAACCTGTGTTATCGGTCGTTCTTCTCTTCGTCCGAAGGTCTGTTTCTATAAAGTTTTCAGCATTATTGTTATTGAGGTTGTCCATCTGTCGTCAAACTAGCTGTTAATAGATATGTGCTGAATAAATAATCATCAATGCGTTCAATTAGTTGGTCGTCACCGCTGTCAAATACAATGTCTGTAAATGTTTTTGGTAAGTTTGCAAAACCAATAAAGGCTGCCCACATTGAAAAAGCAAAGTGAATGTCCTTTGCTTCTTTGCTGTAAGCAAAGTTTTTTAATTCGTCATTATTGTATGGCTTAATAATAAATGAGATGAAGTTCTGCAAAACTGGAATTGAGTTTGGGAAAGTGTAATTCATTTCTTTGTTTACTCTGTATGCAGAAAGGTTTTGAAGATGTGAAAGAATTTCCTTTCCTATTTCAGTAGCAGAGAATTTGCTTTCAGAAAAGTTTGCAAAAACTTTTTCTGAAATGTTTGTAATGCTTGTTTCAGAAACTTCAGTTGAAAAATTCGTCTCTAACAAAACAAATTCAACAATCTGTTTAAATAAATATTTTTCCTCGTCTGTTGCAAATTCAAAGAGGTCGGACTGTAACGAAATGACGAAGTCATTTCGCTTATTTCCAGTGAAGGCACTTGCAAGCGAATGAATGTCAAATTTGATTTGAGAAAGGTCGGGATACTTTTTCTGTGACTGTTGGGATTGAGTTATCTTGTCATTGGTTGAAAAGATAAGGTCGTTGATGTAACCTGAAATTTTGTAAAACTGTTCTTCAATGTTGCTATCGTATTGTGTTCTCCCAAACTCGGAGTATTCTGCAAGTTCTAACTTCAATTTCTGAATTTCATTTTTCCCTGGTCGTCTTTCTTCCTTACTTTTCTCAATGGCTTCTTTCAGTTCGGTAATTTTTTCTTTGAGAGAATTTTTTTGCTCATATTCTGCGGAATTTTTTTTTGGTCTCTTGATGGATTTATATTCCACTTCAAATTTCTTTCGCTGCTCCCAAAGTTTATCCTCTTTGGATTTTAATTTTAAATCATTGTCTTGTAAAATTTGCAAACTGTCTTTGAGTTTTTGAATTAAAGATTTATCAATTTTTGCAAACTTTTGTCTCTGCGTTGCAAGAGTAGAAAGACGAAGTGTTTGAAGGTTACCAATTTCTGTTAGTCGTTGGTTGATGCTTTGAAAAAAAGTTGAAGAAGTTTCAGGGAACACAAGTGAAAATATTTTTTCAGCTTCATTTACATTTTCAACTAATGGATTTATCATTTCAAAATTAAATTCTTCGGATAATTCAAGTCGTGTCCTAAAGCCACTTATTTTGCTTTTAAGAATTTGCAAACTTTTTTCAAGGGTAATTTGAACGCTAGTCTTTTTTCCAATCGTGCTGCAAACAAGTCCGTAAATAAGTCCTTTGATTTGATTGAATGCTTTGTCAAAGTATAGTTGTTCCTCACTAAATGCTTCACTCAATCTTGCATCAGGATTGTAATTAAAAATTTCAGAAGGGGAATGGATGTGTAAAATGTTTTGCTTGCTTGCTGAAAAGTTAAACTCAACATTATACTTCTTTAAAGTTTTTGTTTCAAGATTTATTGAGAGTGTTGCAAGAAAAACATTTTTGTCTTCCACACTTAGAAATCTAACCTGAAAGTTTCCTCGTCTTAAATAGATTGTCTTTCTGTAATAGACAATTCCGTTTTCGTCAACTTCTATAAAGTTGTTGTCAAGTGAATTAGAATTGACAAGAATGAAAACAGGTTTTCCGATGCTTGGCGTAAACGAAAAATTTTTCGGATAGAGAACGATTGAATTATTTGCTTCAATCAATTTGCCTTTGTCGTCTGCAATTTGATTGCTTTTACTTCCGAAAAGCCGTTTGGCATAAAACAAAGACGGTGAAATGCTTTCAGTGGCGAAAACATCTGACAAATTCCATGTTGTTGTCGGTATCCAATAATGTGTTTTCAGTTCTTTCATTTTATATCAAAATATTCTTTAGGCACTTCATCCAACAAAGATGTCAAACGATTTTGATAAGTAATGAATAACCGTCTGCTAGTTCTTGTCACTCCTACATAGAAAGGACTTCTCTCAACTCCATTTTCTGCAAACGGAAGAAAGATGTTTTCAAACTGTGTTCCTTTAGAACTGTGATAGGTTAGAATACTTGGGTTATTGGGATTTGTAAAATCAAGTGTGTCTATCTGCCTGAACCGTCCAAATGGGTCTCCTGCAATTGCCGCAGTAATTTTTACCTGAACATCAAAACTTTTCAGGTTGAGATATTCAAACACTTCTTTTACATCGTCATTGTTTGGAACTAAAATTCCAACATCATCCAAATTTTCTTTTTGGATTTGCTTAACTATGAAATCAAGTTGTTCTTCCCTTGATGCACATTTTTTAATAACTGGCTTTGGGAAATCTGGAAAATCAGTCTTTCCATTGTTTCTTCTGCTTGTTTCAACTAAGTTTTGTTTGTTGACTGAAACAAGTTCGGCAACTTTTGCGACTGTCTTTGGCAGACGGTAATTGAACGTGAGAAAATATCTTTGAAGTTGTAACGATGAAGCAATATTGTCCATGCTTGTTCCTCTGTTGGAATAAACTTGTTGTAAAGTGTCACCAAGTAGGAGCATACTTTTTATTGTATCTGTTTTGAAGTTTAGAATTTCATTGATGGAAAAATCTTGGACTTCATCAACAATCATGTAATCAACAATTAGTTTCTTGCTGAATAGTCCGCCTGCTGTAATTAATTGATAAGAATTTGTGTCGTTCAGATTAATGTTTGAAACGGTCTCTGTTTTTTCAAACCATCTTTGTCGTCTATAAAACGTATAGTATAAACTGTCTGAAACAAAATCTGCGAAGTCAATTGTTACATACTTGGCAAGCTCTTGCTCTTTGCTTCGTCTTTCTTGAAGTGAAAGTTTTTTGTTGTTAGTTAAAAGCTCTTCATAGAGTTTTTCGTATTGACTTTTCTTGTCGCTGTTGCAAGCACGATAAATATCTGTTTCGGTGTCTGACTTTTTCAGATACAATATGTCAGGGTTAATGCCTCTACCTACACTACTGTCAAGCTTGCAATATACATCACCCTTCACATCAATGCCCCGATTGAACCAACTCCATTCATAAACTGCTCGTTCGGGTGGCAGTTTCAAAACTTTAAGTCCAAATTCAATCATGGTCTTAAGGGCTTTGGTGTAAACTATTAGTGCAAATGTCCCTGAAACATTGGCTTGTGCAGCTCTTTGCAAAGCCAAAATTGTCTTGCCACTGCCCGCACTGCCTTGAACAATAAAGCTATTGTTGAAGTCAATCATTACGATTTGTCGTTGAGTGTCGTCAAGGTTGCTTGTATACCAGTCGTTAAGTTTCATATTGTTTGTTTATTAAGTTACAATTTTTCGTTCTCATCTCAAGTTAGCACTGTCGTTCAATCGGAGCGATAGAATGACCGCTAACATAATTCTTTACGCAATATTGCATATATCATTCTTTAAAAACCAAATTCATTTCGTTATAACTACAATTTAGTAGATATTAAGCATAAACTCAAATAGGAATTGAATAAATTATTTTGAAATACCATATTTAATGTCCTACTAAAA
>Ga0172375_10006942_pt1 | contig 15678 bp, 11 predicted proteins | sample LakKiv1m_FD_114537 | JGI IMG/M metagenome (GOLD analysis project Ga0172375, IMG submission 114537) | Freshwater microbial communities from Kabuno Bay, South-Kivu, Congo - kab_092012_11.1m | ecosystem: Environmental > Aquatic > Freshwater > Lake | place: Democratic Republic of the Congo...
GATATTTTAGTTGTTGGCGGAGGTGATTCGGCAATAGAATCTGCCTTATTGCTTGCCGAACAGAATAAAGTGATCCTTTCCTACCGGGGCGAAAGTTTTAATCGTTTGAAACCAGCGAACAACAACAAAATAAATGATGCTAAAATTAGAGAGCGCATTGATGTAAGGTTCAATACCAATCCTGTTGCGATAAACAAGGAGGATGTTATTTTGATGAATGTAAACAGCAATGAAGAGTTTAAAATAAAAAATGACCTGGTATATATTTTTGCCGGAGGCGAACTGCCCACGCAGTTTTTGCAAAAAGCAGGGATACAGATCACGAAGAAATTTGGCGAAGCAATTTTAAAGCATAAATAAAAATCTGAACGAGAGGTGCAAATGAAATTTTACAGAATAACAGGTATATTATTTATTGTTGCATTAATCGGAGGGAAAGTTGTTGCGCAAATTTCTCCGGGTGATTTAGCCAATGTACACAGCCACCTGGAAGGTGTTACAAACTGCACACAATGTCATATTTTAGGTGAAAAGGTATCGAATGATAAATGCCTGAGTTGTCATACGGAATTAAAAGAAAGAACTTCTCAAAACAAAGGATACCACTCTTCAACTGAAGTGAAAGGGAAGGAATGTGCCGCTTGTCACAGTGACCATCACGGGCTTACTTTTCAAATAGTAAAATTTGATGAAACAAAGTTCAGGCATACTTTAACAGGGTTTGAACTGACTGAAACTCATGCAAAGAAAAAATGCAGCGATTGTCATATCCCTAAATATATTACAAACCCAAAAATCAAGACTAAAAAGTTCACTTATCTCGGACTTAATACAAGATGTATCAGTTGCCATGATGATTATCATCAGAAAACCTTAGCTGAAGATTGCAGCAAGTGTCATGACACAAAAGCGTTTAAGCCTGCTACAAAATTTAACCATAATACAGCAAAGTATGACTTAACAGGCGCACACAAAAATGTTGAGTGCAATAAATGTCATAAGACAGATACTAAGAACGGAAAGAAATTCCAGGAATTTACAGGGTTGAAATTTGCAAACTGCACTAATTGCCATGCAGATGTTCATAATAATAAATTCGGGCAAAACTGTTTGCAATGTCATACAAAGGAATCATTTGTTATTTCTGAAGGAATAAAAAACTTTGATCATGCAAAAACAGACTACACACTTGAACAGAAGCATCTCGGTGTAAATTGTAAATCATGCCATAAAATAAATTTTACAACTCCTTTAAAACACGAAAAATGCGCTGACTGCCATAAAGATTATCATGACAACCAGTTTGCGAAAGAAGGGATTAAACCAGACTGCTCTGCCTGCCATAACTTAAGCGGGTTTGTAAACTTCTCTTACAGCATTGAGCAACATAATAAGAGTGTATTTCCGATACAAGGCTCACATACTGCAACACCCTGTTTCAGTTGCCATAAAAAAACAGAAAAATGGGCTTTCAGGGAAATAGGAAAACGCTGTGCAGATTGCCATTCAAATATTCACAAAGATTTTATTTCTGATAAATACTATCCTGAACAAAGCTGCCAAAGTTGTCACAGCGAAAGCCAATGGAGCGAAGTAAGTTTCGACCATTCAAAAACCAATTTTAAATTAACGGAAGCGCATGAAACGCCAGGTTGCAGAAAATGTCATTTTACTGAAAAACCTGACGGTACCTTCCAGCAGAAATTTGCAGGTTTATCAATAAACTGCTCTACCTGCCATACTGATAATCATTTCAGGCAATTTGAGAAAGAAGGAGTAACTGATTGCCTGAGTTGCCATGAAACTGTCAACTGGAAAGCTGTAAAATTTAATCATAATAACACAACGTTCAAATTAGAAGGCTCTCATGCAAATGTTTTATGTGCAAGGTGTCATAAACCGGCAGATGTAAATCAGAATAAAAATATACAATATAAAATAAGCGCAAAATGCGAAAGCTGTCACTCATAATAACAGGGCTGGTAATGTTATTTATTACCTATTACACGGCATTCTCTCATATAGAAGATTATAAAACGCCTCTTCAGTCACCGCATGGAAAGGATTTTAAAATAAGCTGTAATGTTTGTCACGGCTCCAAAGGCTGGGCTTTAGATAAAGAGATATACTCATTTGATCATTCCTCAACCAATATGCCACTGGTTGGGCAACACAAGGAAATAAACTGCAGGATGTGTCATACTACTTTGGTGTTTTCAGATGAGAAAGCAAAAAAAGAATGTGTCAGTTGTCACACCGATATTCACAGCCAGACCGTAGGTAATTACTGCGATAAATGCCATACTCCCAATTCATGGATTGTAAATACAATTACAGAAATTCACCAGCAAAGCAGGTTTCCGTTATTAGGAGTTCACACGATGACTGAATGTCAGCAGTGTCACTTATCCGAAACATTGCATCGTTACGATGTTAAAGGTGTTGAATGTTTTGACTGCCATATAGATGTTTATATGGCATCAACAAATCCAAATCATGCCACAGCAGGTTTTTCCACAGATTGTTCCACCTGTCATTTTATTTATTCTCCCGAATGGGGAGGAATCGGTTTAAACCACAGCTTTTTCCCGCTTACTCAAGGACATAATGTAGAGTGTTCAAAATGTCACACCAATAATAATTTTTCCAATCTTCCAACCGAATGTGTTTCCTGTCACCTGCCTGACTATAATGCTGCAACCGATCCTGTACATGTTGGAGGTTGCTATCCTCAGAATTGCGAAATGTGTCATACCACAACACCGGGCTGGAGCTGGAGCCCAACCTCATTTCAGCACAATAATCTTTTCCCTATAAGTTCAGGAGATCATGGCGGGATGGCTTGTGTAGATTGCCATACCAACCCCAGTGATTGTAAAGTTTTCAGTTGTATTGACTGCCACGAACATAATCAATCAGAAATGAACAATGAACATGATGAGGTGAGCGGGTATTCTTTTAACAGTAATGCTTGTTATAACTGCCACCCTAATGGAAAAGGTGATTAATTAAAATTGCGGATTTGCTATGAAGTTATTTTTCGGATTATTTTTCTTAAGCCTGATCAGCCTGAACCTAAACGCACAGACTGCAACAGAAAATGTTGAGGGAACAGTGTCTTTTCTAAGCTCGCAGAATGTGTATGTAAAATACAGTTCAACCAAAGGGATAGCCATTGGCGATACGCTTTATACAAATAATAATAATGTATTAGTTCCTTCACTAATAGTCACAAATCTTTCATCAACCTCAGTGCTTGGCAGCCCCATAAACAATAGTCAGTTTAAGGTTAATGATAAAATCACTGCGAAACGGAGAATGGAAATTAACAAACCGGAGAAAAGCAACGCTGTTAAAAAAGATACCATAGCCATTGCAACAGATAGTGCTAAAGTATCTGAAACAAAAAAAATAGAAAAAAGCAATACCGGTAAACAGTTAATAAGCGGAAGGATTTCAGTTTCAAATTTCTCAGGACTTTCCAATACCTCTGAAGACAATTCGTATGTGATGAACTACGCACTTTCCTTCAACATCAGTCACATTGCAAATTCAAAGTTCTCTTTTGAAAGTTCAATTTTATACAGGCAGGAAAATGGTGAATGGAAAAACGTAAAGAAAAATATTTTCAATGCTCTCAAGATTTATAACCTCGCTGTAAAATACGACATCAGTAAAAGTCTTTATCTCAGCCTTGGACGAAAAATAAACCCTGCTATTTCTAACATTGGCGCCATTGACGGCTTGCAGGCAGAGAAATCATTTAATAACTTCCGGGTAGGCGCGTTCGTAGGTTCGCGCCCTGATTATGTGGATTACAGCATTGACCTGAATTTTTTTCAGTACGGGGCTTACGTTGGATATAACTACCAGACTGCAAAACGCAACATGCAAAACTCTTTAGCTTATGTTGAACAGACCAATAAATTTAAAACAGACAGGCGTTTCATATATTTTCAGCACAACAGTTCCTTAGTGAAAAACGTAAATATTTTTTATACCCTTGAGTTAGATCTTTACAAAGTTTTGAACGAACAAAAACAAAACACCCTTAGTTTAACAAACACTTTTCTATCTCTCCGTTACCAGCCTTTTAAGAAACTCACACTTACCGGATCGTATGATGCACGGAAAAATGTTATTTATTACGAAACCTATAAAGATTATCTCAGCACCCTTATAGCTGCAGAAACCCGCCAGGGTTTTGGAGTGCAGATTAATTATAAAATTTCTAAAAGCCTGTATGCCGGAATAAAAGGTGGATACCGTTTTCAGAAAAGAGATATAAGAGACACCAGGAACGCTTATGCATTTTTTACATGGAGCAATATTTTTAAATCGCAGATTTCGGCAACAGTGTCATCTACCTTTTTAGAAACAAGTTACCTGAACGGGATGATCTATAACATCCGGGTATCACGCGGGTTTAACTCAGAGAAAATAAATATTGGATTGGGTTACAGTTACAGTGATTATAAAGTGGCGAATGACGCGTTTCCTTTAAAGCAACATATTGCAGAACTTACTTTTTCTGCCGAACTGATTAAAAAAATCTCTTTTGCTTTGAGTGCTGAAGCATTTCTTGAAAAGCCCAATACTTTTTACCGTATTTACCTGCAGGTAAGAAAAAGGTTTTAGAAGTATATCATAATTGAAAAAGAAAAAAAGCCCCGCATATCTGCGAGGCTTTGTGGGAGCTACAGGGTTCGAACCTGTGACCCTCTGCTTGTAAGGCAGATGCTCTGAACCAGCTGAGCTAAGCTCCCATTTTTTTTTCAAACGGGCTGCAAATATAAACATTTGTTATAACGGGCAAATTTTTTTTTCAAACTACTTCTGCAACCACAAATGTGCTTCCGCCTGCAAATACAAGGTCGTTTTTATTCGCATTTTTTAGTGCCGCCTTGTAAGCCTCGCCAACACTGGGATAAGCATGTCCCTCCAGTTTATATGAAACTGCTTTGTCTAACAGCAACAGTTCACTCAATCCTCTTGGTATGTTGGGGCGACAGAAATAATAGCTGGCATCTTTAGGAAGTATTTCAAGGATGGGGTCTATCTTTTTATCACTTACAACGCCCAGGACAAAATGTAATTTCTTGTGCCGTGTAAGTGCAATTTGTTTCAGCACCTGTCTTATGCCATCTATATTATGTCCTGTATCGCAATAGGCTGGGGGGGAGGCTGAAAGTTTTTGCCAGCGTCCCATTATCCCTGTTTCTGTAACCACATTCTTTATTCCTGCCCGCATGGCGCTTTCCGGGATTATAAAACCTTCTCTGCGAAGCATGCTAACTGCTGCCGCCAATGTTTTCAGGTTGCTGTGCTGGTAAACTCCTGTAAGCTCTGATTGAGTTTTTTTAAGAAAAATTTTGTTTCCTTCCATTATATCCAGTTCAAGGTATTGCTTCTTTTTCCCTTTCAGGGATGGAGATTTAACATGGAATATTTTATCGGCAAAGCATATTTTCGCGTTGAGTGATTGGGATTTTTCAATGAATACCTTTTCAGTTTCGGGTTGTGTTTCACCAATTACAACAGGTATTCCTTTCTTGATAATCCCTGCCTTTTCTGAAGCGATTTTTTCTAAGGTGTTTCCAAGAAAATATTCGTGGTCCCAGCCTATATTGGTTATCACAGACAAAACCGGTGTGATGATATTGGTTGAATCCAATCTTCCGCCCATGCCCGTTTCAATGACGGCAATGTCCGCTTTTTCTTTTGCGAAGTAATCAAAAGCAAGCCCAACTGTCATTTCAAAAAATGAAGGATGAATTTTTTCAAAAGCAGTACGGTATCTTTCCACAAAGTCAACCACTTCTTTTTTAGAGATCATTTTCCCGTTTATTTTTATTCTTTCCCTGAAATCTTTTAAATGCGGTGAAGTATAAAGCCCCGTTTTGTATCCTGCATTTTTAAGTATGGAGGCAAGATAATGAGAAGTGGAGCCTTTGCCATTTGTTCCTGCAATATGAATGGTGCGGAATTTTGTTTCGGGATTTTTCAGTATCCTGCAAATCTCAATCGTATTATTAAGGTCGGCTTTGTATGCGGCATGACCTATGCGCTGATACATCGGCAACTGGCTGTAGAGGTAGTCCAGCGTTTGCTTATAAGTCACTTATTCCAGCTTGAAAGTAAATGTCATTGTTCCTACCTGTTCTTCAGCAGCATTTGGATTGGCATCAAACTTTGTTTTCAGTGCAGCTTCTTCTGAAATTTTTTTCAGGTATGAACTTGTAGCGGTTGTTCCTTTTTCACCGGCTGTGGCTTTGGTAACTTTTCCGTATTTGTCAACAATTATTTTCACCACCACTTTCCCCTGGTCCTGCGAAGTTTCATTAATAATTGGCTTCTGAACCATCTTTCTGCCCGAGAGACTAAACCCGATTTTTCCGTCACCGCCCGGTCCACCCGGTCCGTAGTTATCTGCACCGGGAGTTCCGTTCGGGTCGCCCTGGTTGCCGGGTCCTCCGTTTACTCCCTGGCTGTTTGAATTGCCGTTGTTCTTACCAAAAGAGCCACTGAACAATTTATCGCTTTCAGCTTTTTTTCTGCGGGCTTCTTCTTCTTTTCTTTTGTTTTCTTCTGCTATTCTGCGTTGTTCCTCTAAACGGTTCTTTTCTTCTACTGCTTTACGTTCCTTTTCTTCTTTTTTGCGTTTGGCTTCAACACTCAGTGTTGCTATTTCTTCCTGTGTCAGCGCTTCTTCTTTTGATTTTTGTGTTGAGGAAGGTTGTGAATTGCTTGGCGTAACCTGCTCCTGTTCTTCAACCGGGTTGTTGGATGGGGCAGGTTCTTCTTCGCCCAAACCTGTTTGGCTGTCACCGAAATTCACTACAATTCCTTCTTCTTCTGGTGGTTCAATGTAAGTTAGTCCAAGAAAAATGAAAGCAAGAAACAGAAGGGCGTGAAACAAAATAGTTCCAATCAGTCCTTTGCGTTTGTCTTTATCTTTTAAAATATTCATGTTAATATTCTTTTCAGTCTGCCTCTCTTCTTTGGTCTCGTCTGAGGCGAGAGGTACGAGGCTTGTTATTTTTTAGGTTTGGTAGCCAGCACCACTTTTATTTTATTCTGGTTGGCAATGTCCATCACATATACAGCGTATTCAATCGGAACACTCTGTTCAACGCGCAAAACAATGGAAGGTTGCTGATCGTTTCCTAATTTTTTCAGCAGCAAATCTTTTATCTGTGCTGCATCAACAGGGTCGCGGTCAATATAATATTGCAGGTTTTTATCAATAGAAACCGATACTACGGGATGTTCTTTTGTTTTCACCACTTTGCTGTTGGGCAGCAACAAGTCCAATGCATTGGTTGTTACCAGCGTTGAAGTAAGCATGAAAAACAGCAGCAGCAGGAACACGATATCAGACATGGAAGCCATGCTGAATTCGGTGGTGACTTTATTTCTTCTTTTAATTGCCATGTTTATTGGTCATTGGTCATTTAGTCATTGTTTAAGCAGGTTCGTGAAGCAGGTCAAGGAATTCAGTACTGCTTGCTTCCATTAAAAATATCACTTTCTGGATGTTTGAAACCAATATGTTATATCCTATATATGCCATAATACCTACAACCAAACCTGCAACAGTTGTGGTCATTGCGGTGTAAATTCCTTCGGATAGCATTTCAACATCAATTTGTCCGCCTGCGCTCGCCATTTTATGAAACGCCATGATCATACCAACAACTGTTCCCAAAAAACCAAGCATGGGCGCTGCACCCGCAATGGTGGCAAGCGTAGCAACATTTTTTTCGAGTTTAAAAGTTTCAAGGTTTCCAACGTTTTCAATAGCAGCGGCAATGTCAGTCAGCGGTCTGCCAATACGTGAAATGCCTTTTTCCATCATACGCGCCACAGGAGTTTTGGTACTTTGGCAAAGAGCTTTTGCCGCATCTAATTTGCCATTATGAATGTATTCTTTGATGTTATTCATAAAATTCAAGTCCTCTTTATTGGCTTTCATAATGCTGAAAAAGCGCTCAATAAAAATATAAACAGCAACAATGGACAAAATAAAGATGCTTGCCATGATGGCTTGTCCTGCAATACCTCCGCTGGTAACAAGTTCCCAGATGGAGAGCGTTTTTTCAACCGGAACCTCTGGCGGTGTTTGTGTTACGATGTTGTGCAGGGCATTGCTATCAGTTGTTTGAGCTGCTACCTGTAATAGAAAGAGTTTCATAATAATTATTTTTTACAAAAGTTATATTCAGGCGAAATTACTAAAGCTGTTTGGGCTTAATTTATCCCCCTTTTATACTTATAAACAACTTTCTGTTAGTTTTATTGTATAGAAAGAAAAATTTTTTTTTGAAACCCGGAGAATCATATTTTTGTATAAAGTTTGTTTTCGGCATGAACCGAAGGAAAAAATAATCAACCAAAAAAATTAAAACATTGGCACATTCAAAAGGTCCAAACAAGAGTAAAAAATCTTCTCCCACTGACTCTGATGAATTGAGAAAACCCGCGAAACTGAAGCCCCTTAAAGGTAAAGTTCCCAAAAAAGCAAAAGACATCAGCGCTTTTGAAGATGAGGAAGAAGCTTCCAATCTTGATATGTTGGCAGATGATGATATCCTTTTCAACGAGCTTGGCGATGATGGCTTGGACGAAGATGATGATTTCTAAATCATCACTGGGTAGCCCTCTCCCCTAAGTAAATTGCACCACCGATGCTGTCGGTTTTGGCTCCTGTAACAGAAGCCAGGGTGTTATTTTTTTGCTCAAATCTCAGTAAACCAAGAAATGCAAAAATCAGCGCTTCTTTGTATTCTATTATTTGTTTATCAGGAATTATTATTTCGGCAGAGGTATAGGCTTTAATTCTTTCTGCCAGGTAGGTATTGTATGCACCACCTCCTGTAATCATCATTTTATTTTTCTTTTTTTCTGTTTGTTTCGATATTTGAAAAGCAATGTGTTCGCAAACAGTGTTCAGCTTGTCAGGAACAGAAATGCTGAATTTATTCAGTTCACAAAGAAATTTTTCTTCCACCCATTCTCTTCCAAGTGATTTGGCGCCTTTGAGTTTATAAAAATCAAGGCTGTTGAGTTTCTCAAAAAGATTTTTGTTCAGTGAGCCGGAACGGGCAAGTTTACCTTCATTATCAAACTTTTTTCCACGGGTTTGTGCAAGATGATTTAAAACCAAATTGACAGGACAAATATCATAAGCAACTCTTTTACCTTTTTTATCAAATGAGATGTTGGCAATGCCGCCAAGGTTAAGGCAATAATCAAATTCTGAAAATAACATTGCATCACCGATTGGAACAAGTGGCGCGCCCTGCCCGCCCAGCGCCACATCTGTTGAACGAAAATCTGAAATAGTAGTGATGCCTGTTCTGCCTGCTATGGCTGCCCCGGAGCCTAACTGGAAAGTGAAATTCTTTTCCGGCTGATGGAAAATTGTGTGCCCGTGTGATGCAATAAAATCAACATCGGTAATTTTATTTCTCGCAATAAATTGCTTTATTTTTTCAGCAAGGAAATAACCATATTCAGTATTTGCCAAAGCAAAGGCTGAAGCATTTGCAAGATGGATGGTTGAGAGTTTTCTGCTCCACGCTTCGGGATACTTATATGTATCAGCTTTAGTGATTTTATATTTCCAGCCTTTTTCCGTTTTGTTAAACAGGCAGTAAGCAATATCAAGCCCGTCAAGCGAAGTGCCCGACATCAAACCAATAATACGATAAACAGATTTAGACATTTATCTGAAAAGCGTAACATGCCCTATAAACTGGTGTTTTTCACCATTTATATCAACAATGTTAACCTTGTAAACATAAACATCTTCCTGGGCTTTCAAACCTTTGTAAAATCCATCCCAGCCATCTTTTACATCAAGTGCGCGGAAAAGAATTTGTCCCCAGCGGTCTAAAATGGTGAGGTCATATTCTACAATGTAAGTTCCGTAGCCATAGAAAATGTCATTTTTATAATCGCTGTTGGGTGAAAAAGCATTTGGAATATAAAACGTGAATTCAGGTTTTACATACACATCTAATTGTGCAGTGTCAAGACAACCATGTATGCTGTAAACATATTGTGTAATGGTATAATATCCTGTGTCTTCAAAGGTATATTCAAAGTTGCAGGTATAAATATTATTTCCTGTTTCTCCTATTATATATTCACAACTATCGGAACCAAAACTCTGGTTAGTGAAAATTATTTTAGGATCGAAAATAGAAACCATTTCCAGGGTTGCTTTGAAACCTGCAACAGGTTTTGGAAACACAGTGATATAATTCGGAATATTCAGCGTGTTTGAACATCCGTCACCGGTTGTAACTGTAAGTTGAACATCGAAGACACCCGCATGGAGATAACGGTGTAAAGGATTTGAAGCGCTTGAAATACTGTCATCACCAAATTTCCAGTCGTAAGAAAGATTGGACCCGACATTATTGCTTTGGTCGGTGAAAAAAACCAAAAGCGGTTCACATCCTTCAAGCGGGTTTGCAGTAAAGTCAGCAACCGGCATGGGAAAAATATCAATAGTCTGAACCGAAGGAAGACTTACACATCCGTTCTCAGTAATAGTAAGCGAGACAGGATAAGCTGCAGGTGCTGAGAAAATAATTCCTGAAGGATTTTCCTGTGTTGACGTTGTGGGGCTTGCAGAACTTCCGAAGTCCCAGAAAAAAGTTGCAGTGTTTCCGTAAACTCCTCCCGCATTGAAATCAATGGAATTCACATCAAAACATTCGCCCGGTGGTACAATAAAATTTGCCAGCGGAATTGGAAATACTGTGATAAGTGTAGTATCACGTGCAACGCATCCGAAAGCAGAAGTAACAGTTACAACATAGGGATTAACCACTGTTGAAGGAGTTAAATTAACAGGTGTTAAATCCGGATCGGAAATATTTGCATTGCTTAATCCTGTTGGAGGCGTCCATTGATAAGTTTCACCCGGAGTTGTAGTTATTCCAAGGGAAAGAACATCACCTGAACAGGCGCTTTGGTCAGGTCCTGCATTTGGAACGGGGTAAGGATAAATATCAATGGTGTAAGTCATGGTATCTCTCCCGCAACCGTTTTCATCAACTATGCACGCAACGGTTTTAGTGCCTGTTGTAGCCCACTGAATTGTATAAGGTCCGCCACCATTACCTGAAACAATAATTCCCCCATTAAAATTCCAGGTAAAAATTGCAGTCATGCTGGCTTGCCCGGTAAAAGTGATGTTCACATCTTCATTTACACAGGCAATAGTTTGAATTGTAAAATCTGCAACCGGAATGTTTTGTATCACGTCAATATAAACATCATCTGTGGCAACACAACTGTTATTGTCTGTTACGGTAAGTGTGTAGTTTGTTGAAGTCAGCCCGCTGAAAACAGGGTCAGGGATATTAGGATCATCAAGGTCGTTTGGTGGATTCCATGAATAGACTGTTCCTCCTGAACCATTGAGTTGTGTGGTAAAGCCGAGGCAGATTTCAACATCAGGTCCGGCATCTGCAGGCGGCAGAGGATTTACTGTAACAATCATATCATCTATGTCTGTGCAGCCATTGACATCAGTAACTGTGACGGTTAATGTTGTGGTGTTAGTACCATTAAAAACAGGGTCAGGAATATTCGCATCATCCAGGTCAGATGATGGCGACCAGACATATTGCGTGCCTCCTGAAGCAAGAAGTTGAATGTTATCATTTTCACAAATAACTTCATCCAAGCCGGCATTGGCAACAGCAGCAGGATTTTCAAAAACTGAAATCGTATCGTTGTCAATACATCCCGCTGAATTTACTTCCACATAATAATCTTCATCACCTACAGGATTAATGGTAACAGAAGCAGAATTCCCAACCAATGTATTTGCCGGAAGTTTATACCACCTGTAAGTTTGTCCTCCGGCTGCGGTAAGTGTAACAGGATCGCCAGTGCAATAATAAATATCATTACCTGCATTGGCATTTGGCATAGGTGAAACAGTAACTGTTACATTATCTGTAACTGCGTTCACACCGCAGAGATCATTCACTGTTACTGTATAAGTTGTTGTGTTTGCCGGTGAAACAAAAGCTGAATCATTAATACCCGCGCCATTATTCCATAAATAGGTATAGCCACCACCACCTCCTGAAGCCACAGCCGAAATCAAAGCTTGTCCCTGTCCGTTACATAGCGTAGTATCTCCGAAAGCAGTTACAGAAAGCGGGTCTAAGTCATCAATATATAATATAATTGTATCCCATCCGCAAATGGAGGTCTGGACCGTAATGATAATTGTTTCCTGCGATTCCGGAATACCGTCAACAGTAGGAACTATTGTAAAACTGTTGCTCAGTGTATTTGCCGGAATGGTGATTGTTCCTGGCAGTTGCTGGTAATCTGTTCCGTTGGTTGCGGTTCCGCTTACCGTATAGTTGATAGTATAAGGATTGGGCTGTGTGGCTCCCAAAGTAAAAGTTACAATTGCATCGGAGCAACCTTCCCAGGCAGTTGAATCGGCAGTTACGGTAGATGCGCTTATAAGAACCACATTACTGATTAAACTTCCCTCTTCAATAAAAACACCTGAATCATAAATGCCATCACCCGCATCAGCAATAGTGAGACGAAGATGATAGGTCTGGCATGCCTGAACCTGGCGTGTGGCGGTTAACACCGTTGTGAAACCATCATATTGAACAGTTCCTCCGCCTGCATTGTTAACATAATACATACTGTTTGCACCTGCATTAATATTATCAATTGTTACAGGTTGTCCTGTGCCCGGAACTAAAGCTATATTTTGGCTACCCGGAATTCCGGGTCCGCTGATGAAAAAGGCAAATGCATCATTATAGCCTGATGAAACCCATTCAGGATATTCTTCTGAGCCGAAAACATAACGGAAGGAAACGTTATTGCTTTGCGACACAAAATCAAATTCAAGTTCTACTGCATCATAAGTGGTTGCTCCGGCAAGTCCGTTTAGGTCTGAGTTTCCCGGTGCAAGGTTATCAACTCCGGCACTGCCGGAACTATTGGGTCCGATAGCTAAATTAATATCACCACAGGTCAGCAATACTCCGCTCGCCAAACCGATATTAGATCCAGAACCATTAAAAGAACCTGATGAAATTGCGGGACCAGTGTAAACGGCATTGCTGACAGTAATTCCGGGACCGGCAATAATGTTTGCCATCTGCGTTGCAGTTAGCCCACTCACCACCGTAAGCTGAGCAAAAGACGCAACGGGAGAGAGAAAGAGAAAAAAATATTGAAATAAATATTTCACCAGAGTCAGAGGCTTTAACAAGGGTGTGAAAAAAAACAGCTAAAGTTAGTAATATTCAATGGAATAAAACAAATTTTCTTAAAAACTTATTAACGGGAGAATATATCTGACCATCCATCCGCGTATTAAAAAGTATAATTTTCCCGTAAAACTCCTCTGCCTTAAATACTTGTTTTGTGATAATTAAAAATTTGTAGGTTTGCACGCTCAAAAAAAAGATAATTAAGAAAAAGAATAAATTATGCAGAACAAAGGCGCCATACAGATTTTTGCCATTTTACTTTCATTGGTTTGTCTATACCATCTATCCTTCACTTTCGTTGTTCGCAGCGTAGAGAAAGATGCAAAAGAATATGCAGCCGGTGATCCCGAGAAACTCCGTAACTATCTTGACTCTATTGGTAATGAAGAGGTCTATGACATCTTTATCAATCAATATACCTATAAAGAATGTAAGGTTCATGAAATAAACCTTGGGCTTGACCTGAAAGGCGGGATGAACGTAACTTTAGAAGTGTCGCTTTACGACCTGCTGAAGGTACTTTCCAATAACAGCCAGGATCCAACTTTTAATAAAGCGTTAGACCTTGCCAAACAAAGACAAAGCGAATCAACAAAAGACTTTGTAACTCTTTTTGCCGAAGCATTTAAAGAAGTTGATCCCAATGCACAGTTGGCTTCACCTGCTATTTTCGGTTTCAGTCTTAAAGATAAGATCGGGGATAAAACCTCCAATGAAGATGTGTTGAAAGTAATCCGCGAAGAAGCGCAGGGCGCCATCAATTCTTCTTTTGATGTATTGCGTTCAAGGATTGATAAATTCGGGGTTACCCAGCCCAACATTCAGCGGCTGGAAGGTTCTGACCGTATTTTAGTGGAACTTCCCGGTATTAAAGAACCTGAACGTGCGCGTAAACTGCTGCAAAGCACTGCCAAACTTGAGTTCTGGGAAACTTATGAAAATAAAGAACTGACTGAGGCATTTGGTAAAGCCAATGATTTTCTCCGTGAATTAGAGGAATCAAAAGCAAAGGTTACAGACAGTACGAAAACAGAAGAAGTTTTAAAGGAAGCGCCAAAACCGGCAGAGGAAGATCCTTTGAAAGCATTGATGGGCGATGATACAACTAAGAAAGATACTTCGCTTGCGGGGCTTGCCGGTGATTCAGCTAAATCTGAAGAGGAACTGAAAGCGGAAAGTTTAAAGAACAATCCCCTGTATGCACTTCTGCGCCCGAACATTTATCAGAACGAGCAGCAGCAATATGTGGCAGGTAATGGTCCGGTGGTTGGTTATTGCGCTATCAAGGATACTGCAAAGCTTAATGATTACATGGCGCTTCCGCAGGTCAGGGGTTTGTTTCCGAACAACGCAAAATTCCTGTGGACGGTAAAACCTTTTGACGAAGAAGGAACCACTTTGCAGTTGGTTGCCATAAAAGTTACCAGCCGCGACAATAAAGCTCCCCTGGAAGGCGATGCCATCACCGATGCGCGCCAGGATTTCGGACAGTTTGGCGGCAAACCTGAAATTTCCATGACCATGAACAACAAGGGCGCGGGCGCATGGAAACGCCTCACCGCAGCTAACATTGAACGTTCCATTGCAATTGTTCTTGATAATTATGTTTACTCTTTTCCTACTGTGCAGGGTGAAATTCCTAACGGACGTTCACAAATCACGGGCAATTTCACCATCAACGAAGCAAAAGATTTAGCCACCATTCTTGAAGCAGGTAAATTACCCGCTCCTGCCAAAATTGTGGAGGAAGCCATTGTGGGTCCTTCTCTGGGCGTGGAATCAATTAATTCAGGTCTGGCTTCTTTTGCATTTGCCATTTTGCTGGTGTTGATATTCATGGTTATTTATTATCAGAATTCGGGTTTTGTAGCCAACATCGCACTTTTAACCAATATCTTTTTCATCATGGGGGTACTTTCCGCGTTCAATGCGGTGCTTACTTTGCCGGGTATTGCAGGTATTGTATTGATTGTGGGTATTTCGGTTGACTCCAACGTGCTTATTTTTGAAAGGATAAAAGAAGAACTCGCCAAGGGAAGCGGTATCCGTCTTGCTTTGCAGGAAGGATACAACCATGCTTATTCTGCCATCATCGACTCAAACGTTACCTCGCTGCTTACCGGTTTTATCCTGTTCTTTTTCGGTACCGGTCCTATACAGGGATTTGCCACTACCTTAATTATCGGTATTTTCTGTTCATTGTTTGCTGCCATCTTCATCAGCAGATTGGTATTTGAATTTATGCTGAACAGGAACTGGAAAATAAACTACTGGACAAGGTTTTCAAAAGGCGCTTTCAAAAACCTGAATTATGATTTTATCGGGAAAAGAAAAATATTCTACTTTGTTTCGGGAGGAATTATTACGGTGGGAATTATTTCTATGGCAACCCGCGGCTTTA